>RCNJ01000352.1_pt1 | contig 19869 bp, 17 predicted proteins | sample 2041171 | NCBI WGS metagenome assembly RCNJ01 (sample SAMN09708213, study PRJNA481090) | feces metagenome | biome: feces | host: Pygoscelis adeliae | place: Antarctica: Rookery Lake | collected 2010-03-01 | reverse complement strand
GGGGGGGGGTTGTCGGCATGAAGGGAGCCCTACCTCGTACGAGGTATGGAAGACGACATGGTGACGAGGCAAATATGGATGTCATGTTGAGACAGCTGCAGGATTGGGGATTTGAGATAAAGTGCAGGATGGCTGGAAAAGTTTCCGATTGAGATTCGAGAGTGTTTGAGGGCATCGGAGGTGAAGTTAGGCTCAAAGCTCGATATAGAGGGTGGCTAGAAGCTCCGGTGTCTTTAATCACCTATCTGGGATAATCCCAGAGTGGAACTGACACTCATGGTGGAGCGAGGATTGATAGAGGCAGATTTGAGTTTAGCAGTCTTCTTTTTCTTCTGGTCTATCGTCTTTTTTTTCTTTTCTTCGTCAGACGGGCAGCACGGGTTATGTGGCTTTCAGCTCCAGCAGTTAGGCTACTTGCAGCATTACCTCCGAGGCGCTGTCAGCGCGCCTGTCAACTCTAGTATCAGACAAGTCTAGTGGATGCCGGGCCCCTGATCTGACGAAACACCACGAGGCACGGGATCGGGAGTGCTGCAACATGTGTCGTTCCAGCCAGTGAGCACTGCAGGGCAATATGTTGGGCGTTGGGGAGGGCGCTGAACACTGCAGTTCTTCCCACGAAACGATGGAGTGTTGTGTCAACGCTGTGCCCAGGATGACAGGGCACTTGCGCATCCCTGTCTGCCACGCAGACGCACTGTTGCACCTGCACTGACCACGCTGTCAGCACATGGAAGACGCCCAAAGACACGACGCAAACACATGGCAGATGTGATGCAACGAACACGAGGAGCGGCATCCTGCACCTGAGAAATGTGATGATCAAGGATGATGATCAGGGATAAAAGTTTGGAGTTGTGTCTGTTTGAAGCCATGCTCTCGATACAGGGGCGGCTTAACAGGCACTTCACGCGAGAATCAGAAGAACCCGACAGGCTGTTCTCAAATTATTCATTTGGCTAATTCTCCCATGCGGCAGTGTCTTTGCCAGCCTGCCAACATCGAGCCCACTCTACCCGCAATAATGGCCCATATTGCCATGCGCTTGGCACGCAATATTGCATCAACAAACACGACGACTAATCGGGTCGTTTTAACACCCAATTTATCGCTTCCATCTAACATTGTACGACGCCGCTACGGCCAACAAAGGTGGTGTCTAGCTGCTCTCATCGCTTTCAGCACAATTCAGGCATCTTTCAGGTATCTTTCAGGCATATCTTTCAGGCATATCTTTCAGGCGCCAACCCTCACTTTCTTTCCGATGAGGCAGATCGGTAATCCAACTCTCCAAATTGGCTCAAGCATTTCGCCATGTCACTAACCACTCCACTTATCCCCATTGAGATCCTTCGCTTGTCCACTTTGTGGCACTTTGTGGCACTTTGTGGGCAGCACCAATTCGTCAAAGGTTCTCCACCCCACCAACACTGTCAACCCCTCTTTCTTATCATCGTCAAGGCGGCTCTTCTTACAGCTTGCTATCACCTGCTATCACTTGCTACCACTTGCTATCACTGAAGCTTGCTGTCACTGACAACCTCGCCATCGACACTGTATCTTGCATTTGTTATTGCTTTGCGTGTTCTTACAGCCCAGCTGTGACTGTGGATAACTTGTATTGCTTTTCTCCTGACGTAGTGTTACCTCTGTCTTTGGGCTTCAACCTGCCACCTGCCGCCTGCCGCCTGCCGCCTGCCGCCTGCCGCCTGCCGCCTGCCGCCTGCCAGTCTTCACTCTGCAGAATCAATCTTCACTTCTGTCACTAGGAATTGAGTATGTCAAAACATCACCACTCAATTGTCCCGTCCTCAAACACCGGCGACGCCGAATTTCGCGCATTCCTCTGTCGCGCGGGTACGAGGTCTCGGGTAAAGGAATCTATCTTTGGGTGGGTCCAAGCTCCAACGTCCTCCCTTCTCTGCCGCGAAGTTTTCATCGCAACGTAGCAAGTTCGATCGGTCAAGCGTCGTCATGCCCTTTTTTGTCACCACTGCGGAGTGCCGAAGAGTGTGGTTAGACCTGATCGACAAGCTCGGACGGCGCAAGTCTTGTGTTGCGCTCGTTTCGCCTCGTCCGCTTTCGCCCAGTCTGCCGGTCCGCTACAGCGAGACTAAGCCGAACAAAGCGACAGCTAAGCTCAGGACCACGACAAGGGTCCAATGCCACTCGTCTTACGCACCGTAATGCTCCAATCGGAGGATTGCAGGGGTGCAGCGCCTCAAACTAAGTCGCATTGAATCGCTCCATGGGCCCCCTTGGCCCCGGCGCCCCAATTGGAGATCTTCACACAAACCCCGAGCTATCCCTCTAACTTCCACTTAATCCGCATCGTCTCACCAAACCCAGACAAAGCACTCCTGCCGCGTGTTACCTTTCCGTGCCCGCTCTTTTCTTTCGTTCCCTCGTGGCATCCGCATGAAACCCATTTGATCAGCAACAGTATTAACCAATACCGTTGCAGTGTAAATGGCCCTAACCAATACTCAACATCCCGAACATTTGTCCATCAATTCTCCACCCGACTTCTCACAACACTTCGAGAAGGACATCTCTGCACATCCAGACGCCGCCACAGGAAGAGATCTCCGCGAAAAGACATCATTCAACGAGTCCCTGTTCCGACACAGTGGGAGTAGCCGAGTTCGCCAGTCCACCAGCATCACCAAGGACGCGCGCGCTTCAATCCTCACATTTGCTGCGCTTGCCCGGGACAAGACACAAAACGCAATCGCGTCGTTCGCCGAACCTGCTCTGAGATCGCGCACTTCTGGTACATTTCAGAACGACCTATATACCAATTCTGTGAATCAAGACGATTATACTCCTCCGGCGCGCAGAGTATCATTCATCCGTCCACCGGTCAAGGATTACTGCAGACAGAGCATCTCAGATAGCAAACAGCTTCCCTCACCCTCGCACAAGGACACGGAGTTCAACCTGTCACCATCTGAGAACAAACCTCGACATAGCAACATGCATCAGACATCGTCGCGCCTCCTGCGCATGACAGACGACGAGCGCCCATTTACCAGAGTAAGCGACGAATCCCGCCTCCTATCCCGTTACTACTACCCAGACCAAGTATTTACACCTTTGCCAGGATTTCAATGACCTCTTCGCGACGCTGATTGTCAGTTTACCGCTCGAATCGTACCGTCGCTTCCTCACGAAATGCGATCACTGCTTCCTCTCAGAGGAGGCTATCAATAACCTCGGCTCCCTCAAGTTCTCACAGAGCAACCGCATGCCTGATCCCAAGGATCCGAGCAGGATTGTTACGACGACCACGACGACCACGTTCTCAATGGCTAGGGATATGGCTCGGACAGTCTGCCAACGCTTCGTGGATGCACGCTTCATCGAGTCCACAGACGGCAAGCAAGCAAAGGAGTTCACACTCAAGGGCACACTATGGCAGCTCACGCCAAAAGGCATATTCGTCCTAGACCGCTTCTGCCAAAAGAACGGCATCCAGCAAAAGCACGTCCAGGACCTCATCAACAACACCTCCAAGAACACTATGCAACTCGTCGTCCTCGAGCGCGACAACGCCACCGACGCTATCTCGCAAGATACAGGCACGATTGAAGTGCTCTTCCGCCGCTTCATCGGCGCCAATGGTCCGAATATCAAGACGAGCCTCTCACAGGCTGACTCGGACTCTTTATCAGAATACAAAGACGGCCTTCAGGGCGTGCGCATGGCGCACGAGCGCAAGGTCGGTAGTCCACAACGCACGGTCTACGAGACCTTCAGTGGAAAGGCAGCCGTGGACTGGCTTTTGGACTGCTGCACGACCGTCGACAAGGGCGAAACCCTCAAGATCGCCACGGCGTTTGTGGAGCACGAGCTGATCTGGTGCGTGCATCCGGATCGCAGTTACACTGCCATGTATCCGCATGCGAAGTTCCAAGTCACCAAAGCGAGTTTTTGGCAGATGACGCAGAAGGGGAAGGATGTGCTGAGCATGAACCATACTACGAGAACGAGTAATGGCGCGGCGGAGGAGGCGCCGAGTGCGAGGGTAGGTGTTAGCAGGGATAGTAATACGCAGAAGTTGGATAAGATTTTGGAGGATGCGGCGCTAAGACTGCTGTTTAGGGAGCAGTTGAGGGATACGCATTGCGAGGAGAATTTGAGCTTCTATTTGGATGTGGATGAGTTTTTGAAGAGCTGCGCGGTCGCGTTGAAGAATCTTAGTAAGGTTACGTCACAGCCTGGGAAGAGGAGCGAGAAGGATATGGAGCGTATCTTCGACGCCGTCAAAGAGACCATGGCGAGCGCATACGGGATCTACAACGCCTTTCTGGCGCCGGGAAGTCCGTGCGAGCTTAATATCGATCATTTGCTGAGACAGCAGTTGGCGCAGCGGATGACGAGGAGTGTGGGACAGAAGGATCAGATGATTGATAGTTTGAAGGAGGTTATTAAGCTGTTTGAGCAGGCGCAATTGAGCGTGTTTAAGTTGATGGCCAGTGTAAGTCCGAGTCGTCATATTAATATGCTTTTGAGGCTGTATGCGAGGGTTTGAGTGCGAGCGGCAGGCGGGCGAAAGCGAGCGTAGCAAGGACTGCGAGCCGGGGGGCACATCGAAGTGCGGCCAAGCGATAGCGTCAAGAAGGGAAGCATGCGAACCAGTGGGAGCAGTGCGGAATGAATTGAAAGGAGAAGTAAGGAAGTAGAATGAGGCTGACTTGATTATAAATAGGACTCGGTCCCGAAGTTTATGAAGTCCTCCAAGTACGAGCAAATACTGAAGAACTATGACTTCGACCCCACTCCAGGCGCTGGAGCAGCCAGAACGAACGGCCTCAACAGATCGAGCTCTGGCAGATAGACACCATAAGCGCCGTTATCAGACGCCACGCACGATGGGTATTGGACGATTTTCGACGTTGGGGGAAATGTCACGCCACTTCCTCTTGGTGATGCAAGGAGGTATGCAACAGAGTGGGTCGTGGAAGGTTTCCAGAAGCATTTTGGAAAAACTTTAGAACTTTTCTAGAATGACATGCAACGGGGAGCCGGACGACTCGGGTAAGTATCAGTTTACAAATACCGTCGTCGCGACTCTTCACATGGTCGATCGACAACACCTACGGCGCCAACATCACCAGCAATGCATTACCATACGCCCACTGGTCGGCCACCGCCACGTCGAAGGAGTTTGGTCCTTCGCCCCAAGTTCGGACAAGATTGTATTATATCCCTAGAAGCTACGCATAGATTTTGGAGCAGGAAGTATGGTCCCGAGGGCGCAGAGAAGTCGGAAGAGCAAAAATATGGACCGAACGTACACGAAATTGGCAAAACCGAAATGCATGACTGATGTGCATACAGGCGGCGCCGGATATATCTGGATTGCATCTATTGGATATCGAGTATATAGTTCTTGCGTATAGTATTGGATAATGAGACGCTATAAAGTTACCTCTGCTTTCTTTCACGCAGTGAGGCAATGCAGCAAGGCGATTTGAGGCTATGGTTTATTGGCTACCAGTCGCTTCTACAGTTAAAAATGGCGACTAGGAATGAATGGCCTTTGCCCACTGCTTTGCGGAGGGTTCTCACGGAACCAAACGCTTGAAAGTCTTCCATGACTGGCTCTCCCATGGCTGGCACAGTCAATCAGAAGCCTTGTGACCGACAATCGAGGCTTGGTAGAGGAAGGCACACACTAGCGCATATCAGCAAATTTGAGCTATCTCTACCTCCGGGGAAAGCGGGAACTCGCAGCAACTCTGAGAAGCTTCAGATTACACCAATGAGAAGGTCAGATCTGTTGGTTAGAGCGTCCGATTGTGTATGCGTTTTGAATGCTTGGAAGAAGAGTTTGTGCAGTTGTCCAAGGCTGGCCGAGCCAATCAGGAGCCGTCTCACCCGACTGTCGAGCCTATATCTTCTTGTGTCGCCTGAAATCTGGGACCGCACTGGTTAAGCTCAGGAAACGACAGTAGGCCCTCTGCAGGATAAGCCCATTGGAAGCCGCCCAGCCGACAGTCGAGGTTCAGGTCTTCAGTATCATCTGCAAGCTCTTGGGAAATGAACTCCGGGGCTGGTAGCTCCGTAACGTAACATATTTCCAGAAGCGTAGTCTGAGCCTTCTGTGCATCACAATAGGGGCTCAAGTTAACCGGTTTGACCTCTTTGGCTCCAGCTACCAATTTTAATCGGAGTACTCCTTGGCGAGTATTTTGGAAAGCAGTATCTTAGAACCACTCGAGCATTTATGAGTAGTATGAGGCACGTGAACGATAATCTCGCCCAGCTCCTATTTAAAAAACACCTTTTCGAAATGGAGTGTTTCGAGACAGAATTTAAAAAGGTGGAAGAAAGTATTTTTTGATTGAAGTGATAGCATTCAACGTGGGATTTCTCGTGAGTTATAGCATATGAAGATCAAAATGTGGTCTTGCCACTACTTGTAACTACTCAAGCAGTACTCGCGCCTTCCTTGTGCCTGTCTCTTCTACCTCTCGTTCTAAGATGGGCCCCTGTATGAGTCTCTCCGCGCCACACTCTCTCTCTCTCTCTCTCTCTCACTACTCCCTCTGGATGTTGGGATGTAGTCGCCCCTTTCTGACCATCATGCCTAACCTGACTTCGCCAACCTCGTCTCTCTCTAGTCTCGCCCGTCCCGCGCCGCTTCTTCGGATGTTTCTGCTTTGCCACAACCGACCGGTCGTCTCTACAGGCACAAACAACTCGCCGCCGACTCTCAACCCCACGATCAGGCCGTCTACCGTCAGGATCACCGACGTCAATGAGGACGCGTAACACAACCAGCAATGTCAACCGGCGGCGACGGTCGCCCAAAAGTGGCGGCAGTCATTCACAAAACCACGAATGCAGTGCCTCTGTCAGTCGATGGCTCAATGTCAACTCCTGTACTTCGATCGTAGCGATGAAGCTGTAACATCATCTCTCACCGTGCCTACATACCACCATCACCATCACCCAGTCACATTTTATCAGGACATCAAATACGCTCACAAGACTTCTTCATCTCACCGAACTATTAAATGGGTATCATCCTATTATCTATCCTCCGTGCCTCCAAGCCTGCTACTTCCCGTCCCTCCTCCCTTCTGCAAGTCCCTTAAATATTACACCGCTAATAAGCCATACCGACTCTCCCACCATTTCCAGATTCCCCATTCTCGACCAACGACTAGCAGCTTGCACTCATCCCGGCGCCACTAATCCCTCCATGTCTCCACTCCGTCCCAAAAGTACCCTTCCCAAACGTCGTAGTCCTTGCAAGCTCATCCCTGCTCGCTTTCCCGGAAAGACTAGTAGCTACCGTGGCGGGCCCATCAAGCGTCGAGACGGTGGCGACGGTGTCATCTGAATTCTTACGAACGTGGGTTGGGGGACGATAATCGACACACTGATAAAATCCCTGCCCCTTACTCAACGGCTTCGGATCGTTCGTCACCGAGTCCATGGACTGTTCTCTCGTGTGCTGCTGCACGGCTGAGCCAGGGAATAACCAAGAAGCGACCCTGCTGAAGCTTTTCCTCTTGCGCATCTTCTTCGGAGCCGTCGCCTGGCAAGGGAGGAACAATGGAAGGGGTGGCGGAGGAGCCGGCGACGCAGAAGACAACGAGGAAAATGCCGAGTGAGCTTCATCGAAACTTTTACTCCTATGCGGGATATGGACTGTTGGTCTGCTTGGTGCAGTCTTCGGTCTGACCATCTCCTCATCTCCTTTCACTCCAATCTTTGGGGTATTCTTCCTCGGTAGTGGTGGCGGCACTTCCCTCGGTTCCGGCAGCTGTGGCGCCCCAGACGGATCGATACTCCCCGGCCTGCTCCTGCTATACAAACTCGTACGTTCCGCGATCTGGGATTCCAACTCTGCCAACTGCCGATCGAGCGCTGCTTTTTCGCTGATGGCGGTTTTTACGCGCTCGACTTGTTCGGTGAGGACGGGCATGGTATTCGCGCGGAGTCTTGCTACTTCTGGTCTCTTCGGCAATGCTTTCTCCACCTTCACAGCCCCAAGTACATCACTCATCTTCAGATTGCCTGAGCTGGGACGTGGACGCAATGGATGGGCCACAACCGGGGAGGTATGGTGGAATTCCTCAGTCATGGACTCGGGGGTGGTGTTTGCACTCCCAATCAGACGATGAGTAGTGGATAACGAGAGTTGGCGGGAGGTTGTCCCGACCGCCTTTCGTGGGATGGTGAACATACTCATTGCGGATTCGGATCTTGTATGCACCATCGGCGGTCGTTGCAGTTCCCTCTCTAATCCAAAATTTTCAGCGTCCGGGAGGAGGGGTGAGAGGTTATTCCCAGGCATATATATACTCAGCTCCAGTGGCCTGAAACTCCTCCGTCGCGGTGGCGGCAGGCCTTGGTCTAGGTGGACGGAGTCGGTGGGGTTCCCTATCGTGGGCCGCCGAGTTGATTGGGGGTTGTAGGGGTTGTAGGTGTTAAGTTTGCGGCGGATGGAGAATGATGTTCGTGTTGAGGCGTGGGAGAGGGAGGTGCGGGTTCGGAGTAGCCATTCTTGGGATGATGCGGAGTGATGGTGGGTTGGTCGACGGAGTTGGGAGGAGGGGATTGGTGGTGGGATGAGGTGTGGTTGATCGTATAGGGTGGTCATTGGGCGCTCAACGCCTGCGTTGATATTAGATGATATTCGAGATGGAGGTTCATACATTATGAAGTGGCGCAAAAAAGCACAGATATGAAGGTTGAGTCGAAAATGATCGCAACCATACCTCGATTCGAGCCCTTCTCATCTTCGCCCTCTCTATCATTCGAAGCGCAGCACACAGCTCCGCTTAACCACGCAATGTACGCATCGTCGAGATACCTGCTCAACAGATTCATGATCACCGCATTTCCTCTCGTGACTTCGATTCTCAAAAACAACAAAACGGCCCCCCAAAAAATGACCGAGCAAGGTGAGAATCGCACGCGAGGAAAGTGAGAAGAAAGAGAAGAGGAGGTGAGAGGTTAAGAAAGCCGCACGCTTGACGACGGTACGCCTCAAGCCACCCACCATACTGGCCGGCCATAGTCTTGGTAAGAGAAGCTTGTTCGACTTTGTGACCCATGATTCGCGCCTACATAAATTGGAGGGTCTTAGCATCTCTTCGCTGGCCTTATGTGCCAGCCACCTCGATGCTGAGGTCCAATAATACACCTGAGACGCTTTGCGCAGTGTCCAGATTCAGGAACAAAAGGTCATCTGCTGGCCGCCATGGCCTGAAGCTTCGACGTGCGCCGCCTCGGAAAATAAGGCTAAATTGCTTGCAGCAACGGTAAGTTCTCGATGTGGTGGGGGTGGTGAGACTCTATAAAGGATGATTGGTCCAGAGTGGTGCGAGGTCTGCCAGTCAGCGCTTAATGTGTGGTGGTTCCTGTATAATCGCAGGGGTGGGCGGTTAGAGAATAGGCGGACGCGGTGCAAGGACAGGCTATCAAGCGTTTGACAGCCTCAAGCTTTGCAAAACATGAAAAAGTTTTGACGTTGGACGTGATTGAAACATCGAAACAATGGGATATTAAAAGGAGATTGTTCGGTTTCACCGCACGAACACACACCTTCCACGTGTTTGTGGTAGGATTCATCTCAAGGTCGGCATTCTCTGGCCAAGTAGAAGCAGCCTTCAGCTTGATACAGTAGCCAGACGTGCTTCATGCCCGAGACAAAGTCTCGCGAATCCGGAACAGTGCAAGTGTTCTTCCCTACCTGACCAGCAAATCAGAGGCATATGTCATAATTCTTCAGGCTGTGCAACGTTCCAGTCTCTGAGTGCAAGGTCGGAAAATTACCCCAATCACCCCTTCATGAAGATGTTTGTATATTGGAACCGTTTTCAAAAATCCAAGAAAACCTATGTCAACTTCGAGCAGCTCTTACGAAAATTCTTTGCTTGCTTCGTTCAAAGATCATGATTGTTATGACGTCTGTGGACCGACTGAAAATCGTGAAACTCTTGCTCTAGAGATTTTCTGGTTGTTCTGAAATAACGCGGGGAGAATGATAGCGACCGCTTCGTCATTGAGGTTTTGGTGTAACGAGTCATAATAGTTGATGACTCAAATATTCACCTTGATATTCTCAGTCCCGACTGACGAAGATGTCGGAAATTTAGTCTCGGTAGACCTCATGCAATAAGTAGAGCCTCTACTGCCAAGATTCCAGTAAGATGTCATTGCGTATCAATCTGGGAATCTTTTGGAGAAATTTGGAGTTCCTGGCCTTGAACGAACGTAAAGTTTACGTCCCATCTCCAAATTGCAAAAACTCGAAAAGACATGACACCAGGAGCCGCGCAGCCATAGCTTGCACCATCTCATCTCAGATGCACGAATTTATCTTGTTTCTGTGAGTATGGGCTCATGCCTGGGTGAATCCTGCAGATTTCCAGAGCCAGATCCGAGATCAGCCTGAATATCGCACCATGCACCCACTCGACCTGACCACCCCAAGGCTTGAGGCACGATGCGCAGATTTCATCTTCCGCGACCAACCTCTATCATTCCATTTCCTGTATTCCGTCCTCTGCGTCCTTCTAATGTCCGGATCCTAAAATGTCTGGATCCTAAAAAGCAAACTTGGTAGGTATAGCTGCTGGTTATTTCCGCCCTAGGAATCCCGCCCTCGCATTCCCATTCTTTTCACCAAAATGGAAAGCGGCACTTCGGTCGTTTCCTCTCGGCGTCGCTCGGCGTCTGACAATCCGACTCCCTCGGCGTGCCGATGAACGAGAAAACGACGTTCCTCAACCTCGGAACCTCTCGCTCCTATCTCCCCATCCATCTTAGCCCTGGCTTGGCCCATCCGTGCCCTCGTGGCTGAAGTCAGCATGTCCACTGGTCCATAGTGACTTCCATGTGGCTTCTTATATCTTATTGACCGTATTTAGCCATCGCCGTTGTCATGAGCGGTCGTGTCCCACGACCGGAGATACAGTAGCATGATGTAGTCTGGGGCACTGGGGTAATGCACGCCAGACGTGGGGTAAACCCCCTTTCTAGCCACTTATCTCCGTCTTAGCCTATCAAACTATCCTGCGTAAATGGAGGCTCTGAGCCGTTGTGCCGTCTGCTGCAAGCGCAAGCATGCCCGTGGCTGTACTCAAGATTTGGAGTGACACGAAAAGATGAGATCTAGATTGATCTTGTTTCTAATATCTGGGCGTACGCAGTAGGATTTGAGGAACTGGTGATAGCTTCCTTATCTCGTTGCACTCACCTGAGCACAAAATAAGGTCAGGTGGCGAATAGACCTGCATACAGCGCCGCCAACGACACCTTGGGAGATATCGTCCTGGCAGATCACTTGGGGTAATCTTCACGAGTGCGACCCAAGGGAAACGTCACATTTGTCCTGAGCACACTCGATGGCCAGGGATAAAGCCACGCGCATACATCTAGTGCTCCATGCCAAATTGCGTCATGCCAACGCTCTGAGGCCACTTGGCGGAGTGAGATGAGTGTCTTGATGTGTTGTCTTCTTTGGGAAATGGAGGCGGTTGAGACTTCCCGACATCACCCGAGTAAAAACTTTGCCCAGCCTCTCTCACTCGCAAAGTGTGGCACGTGGGCTAGCATCTGCAGCAAGAGTTGATAATATGTGGCAATCAAATAGGTAAATAAACGTAATATGGATAAAATGCGTAAATTGTCAGAATTTGGAAAAAAAAAAGAAACACACAGATCCGTTTCGATCCTTCACCGGCCCTTCTCCGCATGCCACTTCGCCGAGCTGGGAGGCATAGGCTGCGGCGGGTCTTGCTTCAGCCACAGATATCGTGTTAGCCACATCTCCATTTGATGTGGGAATCGAAAAGATAAACCTGCAAAGTCTCCTTTTCGTTCAGCAAAGTTTCCTATGTTTGGAGAGGTGGAATACCAATCGACACTCGTCGCCTCCTGACCCATTGATATACGAGCTCAGGCGATTCCTCTGGAGGCTCATCTCCGCAATCCTACTCTGGGTTTCTGGAAGCTGATGAATTCATATGAAAGATATGATCTCAAATTTGCAAGGTTGGATAAAGCTCCGCCATCCTCTCGCCTTGGCGTCTAGCTCAGAATCTGGAGCCGCTGACCCATTGAGCTCGGCATCCCATAGCCGCGGGCAATTTCGAGGCTTGGATAATCCTCACTGTACCCCAAAAACTATGCTTGAAGGGAGCAAGCTGGGATTGTAGAAAGATATGCGGCAACTGCCACTCACAAGGTTTGGCGGACGTCATGAACCGTTGACCAAGCCGTTATGCAGATCTTTCGTACCTGCAGAAAATCTTCGACGAAATACAAACCTGCTCTTCTCCCGCTCCTCACCCTCCCAAGATCTCGTTATCAGTTCCGCCGAACCAGCGCGTCTATTGCGCATAATTATCCAATGAAACCTCATGATTCCCCTGAGACCCGAGCTCGCCGAGTTGTGAAAGCTTTTCGTGTGTAGGGCCGAACAAATAATTGACCGCGAAGGCATAAAATTGAGACCGGCCTCGGATCAACTCTCGGAGAAATGAAGTGTGGAGGACTCGGTTCACCGGCTACCGGTGTCGCAATGTGTCAGCTATTTTTGCTCTCGACCTTTCACCGATGTTGTGCCAGATATGGGGGTGGCAAGTGTGGTTGAACCTTGGCGGCAAGTGAAAGAGACAAATACAGAGCCATATGTGGTAAGAGATGAGAGGATGACGAGTGGATGCAAAGAAATAGCTTGGCTCTTACATGAAATGCCGTGTGAACCAAGACAAGTTACTCATATCTCACGTAAACTCTGTCTGAAGTGGAAAACGCCGGAGTGGGTCAGCGGCAAGCAGGTTGTGCGACTCGCGCCGAAGGCCAGGGGAAGTGTTTGAGGACAAACGCCACGCCGGCACTCATTGTCGTGACCTCGGGAATAGCTAGAATGTGTCTAAATAGGTGCGAGCAGACGCTGAGCACGTTATCGAAGAAGATTTAATGCCCTTCTATCGTCGACATGTGATTCGGAGGTCCAGCCGTATCGAGCTGAAGCTGCCGTGCCTCTTGACGACCACATGCGGTTGTTGAGATCGGATTCTGTTGACAACCCTTGTTAATCTGGGGAGACAGACGATGGAGGACCAGACTTCACCCCACGTTTTCCTGAGTGCCCTGTAGCGGAAGTCTCCGAGAAATGGTGTTTTGCCTCATCATCGAGGCCCGAGGTAGCGTCGAGTATCCGTACACAGCGAGAAGATTATGACATGATATTGTCTCATACTTGCACCAATGTCCATGAAGGTGCCTGATTACTGTGTTACATGAGTGATTGGTTTTGCTGTGAAAATGCTGCTGAAAACAGACGTGGCGGTTTGTGTGGCCAAGATGCCTCCAAGCCGTAGGCCGGAAAGCTCCACCATATCGCCTATTATGCGCGTATCGTGTCATCCTGCGAAGCATGTCCTCGTACCTGAAACTCCGGCGCTGATCTGTACAAGAACTGCACTGCCCCTACGAGGCACTTCACATCCGTACTTACGGTGTGCTACGTGGGGTAGCTTACAGTAACTTATCGAGGTTCACAAACAAGTCGTCGCGGCTCATACAGTAAGGCCGCCTCAGATGCACAAACCTTCTCGTTTCCTAGCGCAATGCATCGCCTGAGAAGACGGAGGCTTAGGAAGGCTGTTTAACATGTTTCAACCCCACATTCATGAGACAGCCCTTCTCCGCGTCTTTATTCACCGGTCCACGGGAGTGAAGTTTTCCTCGCTCGGCTCATTTTCTCATCACGAATTTCCGCCGGCTATCATGACCGAAATGAAGAAGGGTAGTGAGCTGCACATGAAATTAAAGTCGTAACCAGAAGGATCTCAATAGAAGTGTTGTGAGACAGCCACTGTGCTTATACGGATAAAGGGTTGAGTGAAAGAGAGCTGATGTTTGACGCAGGGCTGTAGCACAGCTCACACCGCACACACACTATCATATCTCGGCGCCCACAGCCTCAACACATCAGCAAGCCACAACCGAATGTGGTGGAAGAGGAGGAAGAGCGCAGCTTTGCGTCGACCCAGCCGTCATTTCCCTACGGCGATCGAGAGGAGAAAACCAAACCTTAAACCGGGGACTAAGAGCTCCACACCTGCTCGATGGAGTTGTCGTTTGCTGACATTAATTGTGCTCGAATTCGAATTCGAATTTCTCATCTCAGTGGCCAAGTTAGGGCCCCGAGAAGGCGCGGAGGTTGCGGCATTGCCCAAGTACTACCTGAGTTGGACTCGCGTCTTTAGTAAGTGAAATTGGCGAGAGACACACCGTCCGAGATCCAAATGGAGCCCGCTCCACCAACCACATCTGTGCTGTAACATTTTCCCACTGGATAGTTGTGCCACCCCATTTTTTCCTCGTGCGTGCGTTTATCTTTAACACGCGCGAAATTCGTGTAAAAATATTTATGTGATCGCAAGGGCAGCACTAGGCCATAACGACAGCCAAGCAAATCATCTACCGCTTTCCCGCACCACAACCGCCGTTTGGAGCGCGGACGGAGAAAAGAAAGACAGTGAGGCCGAGAAGGGGAATCCACCGCGTCACCTCCACAGGACCGATGAAGAAGAATTCTGAAGCAGAGAAAGGGTGATGGCGCCGGCCACCACCAATTATAGTTTTATCGGTCCGCGCTGAAACAGTCATTACTTTCTTACGTGGAATTTACATATCGTCTCACGGAGTCCTTTACAGCTCAAATCACACCGCGGCACGTTGCGACTGGAGGGCCGAGGAGCGCCTCACTTTGGGCACCTGTCCGCCTTCACCCCATCCTGAGCCCCGTTCTCCGTTTACCCCGTACGAGTAGCACCAAACTTCCCACTTCCGCGGCTGACTCGTCACTGCGACCCATGTTTCCCTTTCAGGCAGGGGTGGCCTCTCCATACTCTGAGTGATCTCCATCTGGCAACTCCATCTGGCAACTCCATCTTTTTGTACTCCATACCGAGAAATGTGCCTGCCTGTGCTCCAGCTCGCTTGTGCAAAATAGTGATACCGCCGCATTTGAGCCTTGCCCCACACCTTCCCTGCAGTGGAGGGACTTTATCTGGAGAAGGACGAGAAAACGGAGAAAGGAGTCTAGCACAGAAAGTATAAGACTCCGGGCGCCCTCGGTAGTGAATATCCTCTTGTCTTGTTTTACTCTCTCTCGCACTTACGTATTGACCGGAACACCCATACTCGTACCTAGAACAAGTCAAAGACTCACTGTACTACCGCCGAGAAACCCTGTGCACGCATACAAAGGACCTCGCAGAAACAACCAACACCGCGACCAACCAGGCAGCATAAAACGAATAGTCTACTTGCAGCTCGATTTGAAAGGATCAAGACTTGCTATATTCTCCGCAAACATTGCCTCCTTCCGGATAACGAACCAGTAATCCGGCGCTTGTTTTTGTGACAAACGCAAAAAGACGACATATCCGCCAATCTCACCCAATAAGTGCTGCGCGCCAAGTTCCCCTGCCCCTAGCAGCCCCGGAACCAATAAACGCAGCCTCCCCACGATATCTGCCAACACCGCCTTCCCGCCTACTCCGGATTGTCGACGCAACTGCACGTTAGCACCTTCTCCACAAAGTGTTTATAATCCTCCGCACCCCACGATTTCTCCGCCCTTCAACTTTTGTGACACCGCAACCCGACTGTCTGTAACTGCACACAACGCTGTGCATTTCGAATATAGAAGGATACGATATATACTCGACATTATCGAGTACACCTGTAGTTAGCTTTTAAAGCAGTTATACCCACTTCGCTGCGGCGGCAATCACATGCAACGAAACACGTCCGCCACAGATTTTCAGAATCTGCTGAATCCACAATCAACACTCGAGCAGCAGCAAGAGGAGGCTAGAAGAAAGCTCGCATACATTTCCCAACAGCAACAGCAGCAGCAAGAGGCCGAACAGGCAGCTGCCCAGATGATGCCAAACATGGTCACAGGCCAAATGCACCAGACCGAGGAGAGGCCAGATCTCCCACGCCCATACAAGTGCCCGCTCTGCGACAAGGCTTTCCATCGCCTTGAGCATCAGACCCGCCACATTAGAACCCATACCGGCGAGAAGCCACACGCTTGCCAGTTCCAAGGATGCACGAAGCGCTTCTCTCGCTCCGACGAGCTGACCCGCCATTCCAGAATCCACAACAATCCAAACTCGAGGAGGAGTAATAAGGCGCAGCAAAATATTCACCAGGCGATGGGAATGCAGCCAGACATGCAGCAGATGGCAAACATGATGCCACCACCAAACAAGAATTTCACCCGCTCTGCGCCAGTCTCTGCCATCGGCTCGCCAAATGTCTCGCCGCCACACTCCTACGTGCCATACGCTGCAGTCATGCCATCGAACTTGAACCCATACGGTCGGGTCCAAGGTGGAAGTCCAAACGGACTTCAGCAGCCACAATTGGGTATCGATCTCCTGTCCACCGCCGCCACCCAGGTCGAGCGCGACAGCATGCCAGCACCACACATGAACAGCCAGCACAGACATCACCCATACTACAACCACAGTAACCCAAGCAGCAGATCTCACCTTCCTTCGTTATCTGCCTATGCGATGTCTCGCTCCCATCCCCACGACCACGATGGTGATTACGATCACTACGGTCCACACCGCCACGCAAAGAGAAGCAGACCAAATTCTCCACAGTCAACTGCCCCAAACTCTCCTACATTTTCTCACGACTCTTTGTCGCCTACTCCGGATCACACGCCGCTTGCCACTCCAGCCCATTCGCCACGTTTGAGACCTTATCAGGCGTCTTATGGTAGCGGTTACGACCTCCCAGGTATCCGCAACTTGTCTCTCCAGCACACTCCAGCTTTGGCACCAATGGAGCCATCCAAGCTCGATGGACAGTACCACCCAAGCACGCAGTCTCCGAGCCAGGTTCGCACTGGCTTGACCATCAGCGACATCATGTCCCGCAACGACGGAGCACAACGCAAGTTGCCAGTTCCACAGGTGCCAAAGGTCGCTGTCCAGGACTTGTTGAGCCCTGAGCCTGGATTCAATGGCGTCGCCGTCGCAAGCGGCAACAGCTCTGCCGCGCCTTCTCTCGCCGGTGATATTATGGCTGAGAGAACATAATTCGCATTACATGATGGATTTCTTTGCATGGCGTGGCGTTCAAATTGGCTTTGTTTTGAGGAGGATAATGGAAGGCGGCAAGGATAGGAAGGAAAAGTAACGATCATGACTACATTTCTCACTACGTATTAATACTCTGCGTACGTTCGCATTGATTACATCGTACGCAATAGGTGTTTGGTTTCAAATCAGGGAATTGATTATAGGCAACTGGGAGATACTGTCTGGGGATGATGGCGCGGTATAAGGATGGGTTAATTATAGACATGGACGGCATTGGTTTCTTTTGTTAGCTTCGGTGTTATGGATGGATGCGGATGGGAAAAGCATCGTCCGAGGACTATAGATGGCGTTGAATGTCTGTCTTTTCGCAGATAGGTTATAGAAGAAGAATCACTACTTAATTCCCTACTCAACACGCTTATTCATTGATTCGCTGTCGATTTGCAAGTGGTGGCCTGAGGTTTTGAGGGACTTCGTGGTCAGCTCGATCCCCCCTGGCGATCACGCCTTTGGTGTTTTGCATGATATCACTTTTGCCAATCACTGACTCTGTGCGACTTCCAGGCTGAAAGCTCTGAAACCGGCTCATGTCTTCATCCACCCAATCTAGACCGTCGGGCCCCAGTGATCTACATTACACAGCATTCGTTACTTCCCCGATTTACATGCTCCATATCTTCCCCGTACTGTACTCGGTACTTCACCTTCCCCAGACTTCTCCGGACACCAAACTTCCTTTCGCCAGGCGACCCCAGACCCCAGCGTTGTGCCAAGTCAGGCACAAACAGCAAGAGCTGCAAAGGCAGGCGCACTGACCTAACAAAGCCGTGCTCCCCCCGAAACTCCTCTGGCTGTCCGGTGAGCGTCGGCACAGTCACCTGGAGGAGCAGCGACTTTCAACCTCTCTATAATAAAACTGCCTCCTTCCAAGGATCACGTTCCAGCTTCCAACTACCGCGGCCCCTGCTGCATTTGTCTCTGGCCTCCTTCCGTAACAACCCGATGTCACTCTTCTTACTCACATATAAGCTTCGACCAACCTCACGAGACACTGCCGGTTGCATGTACAGGTTACGAAACATTCAGCACAATGACGAGACTCAGCGGTGTGACACAGTCTTTCAAGCCGATATGCATCACAACCAACAATTCCCTAGGTGGTCGTTCTTGCAAGAAGCGTATTGGCTGCCACACCATACCGTGATTTCAACCACACCAAGCATGAAGCCGAGAGTACTGCCTTGTTTGCAGCGGGAGATTATCTATGGTGTGGCATCCATTAGGTAGGGTTGATAGAGATGCCAAGGACGGGAGCGGGGTACCTATCGCGGGGAAGCGGTCACCCCACAAAAGTTATCTCTAATCTGGTGACGGTCAACCTCGACTCAATCATATTTTCCTAGCATTCACTTCCCATTTCGCCTTCCCGCCAGATACAGCTTGAGCAGTATAAAGCGAGTGCTGGGCATCGATTAAGAGTCGAAGGTGGGAGCAAATGCGTAACCAATGAAGGGCGGGAGAGATAAGGCTGTGTTCTTCCCCCCTCCCTCCACCCCCCACGCCTTCCGCATTCCTTGCTTCTCCTTCACTTCCGCGGGTATGAATGGAAAAGCTTGTATGTACGCGGCACTCAACCGCTGTGCCGGAGCTTTAACCTCATACTTGGCGAGGTAATGCCATTCCTGACGCGATGGCACTTTATCCACCTAATTTTACACGATGTTGGTGAAGTTTTCTTTTCAACCAGTATAAAAAGGTGCTCAAATCAACGCAATTGATTGGGGCTTGTTTGGCGGCTGAAACGGTTCTTTGTCAATCTCGAAATTATGACTTGGCATCTGATCTCAAGGTTGCCAAATCTCAAGATCAGGCGCTATTTTGTTGCAAGAGTTTATCTTTGCAAACTCAGCATACACGTGATAAACACGCTAGCAATTATGGGCTTTCTCACGCGTTGCTGGCACGTCAGTACTTGCCACTCTATCAACTTGTGCTTTACAACTTGCAATTGACTATCAATAGTTGCACAGTAACTTGCTTGTACAATTCTTGGTGGGCCGCAGAAGATTCCGTATGTCTCAGCGCATCTAGTTCTTTGTGTTGTTTAGGCGACTGCGTGGCTCCAAAACAACAAGCAAATTGCAATTGTGGTGACAACAACAAGTTTGCAAGGGCATTATTACTGTATCTTACGTTGATATTGGGTCTTGCAGCTGGTATTGCAAAGACAAAGTGCTGTAGATTGCAAACAGTCTTAAAATATTAAAGTTAACAGTTTTTTTTCTATGTGGCAACCACATTGACCTCTGAGTTTCTCAGACACTTCATAACCCAACTGATGCTCTTTTGCAAACAACTCTGGTCAATAATTGCATTGTACGTCCCCAAGAAAGCTCGCCAACACAATTTTTTTCAATTGTTGCTGCACCAGCAAAAGGTACAGAGATACTAGCTCAAGAGGTTACAGCTTTGACGGCAGAGAACTGTACCCTCCGTAAGGCAAATGAGGCTCTTACTAAACGTTGCAGGGCTCAAGAGACTAGAGTACATCAAGGATGTGCACTTATTATAAATGACGCACATAATACCTTAACACAAAAAGAGGTGGATGAGCAGATCCGTTGTGATAAGCGGTCTTAGAAAGGTTGTCAAAATAAGAGATAATCTGTTATACAACATTGTGGCTTGTGTGGGAAGACTGGTCATAATGCGTAAACTTGTCCTGAAGATACAGAAAAGTTGAATTTGTCAGACTCAG
>RCNJ01000382.1_pt1 | contig 19996 bp, 15 predicted proteins | sample 2041171 | NCBI WGS metagenome assembly RCNJ01 (sample SAMN09708213, study PRJNA481090) | feces metagenome | biome: feces | host: Pygoscelis adeliae | place: Antarctica: Rookery Lake | collected 2010-03-01 | reverse complement strand
GTGGGTGTCAGGACTGCCTGCGCCCCCGCGAGACCGTCGAGGCTGCCAGCGACTGCCATGGCGATGATGGTTGTCCGGGAAACGCTCATGCCAGCGGTTGCCGCCGCGTGAGGATTGTGGCCCACGGCGCGGATACGGAATCCAAGCGTCGTGCGCTCCAGCAACCACCACACCGCGACCGCTGACGCCAGCGCGACGACGAAACCGAACGTGAGGCGGGTGCCAACCAGCCTCGGCATCGTGGCCGAGAACTGGACCACGGGTGAGATCGGATCTGATCGCCCGGGCTGTTGCAGCATCTGCGTGGTGAGCAGGAACTGCAACATGTAGAGCGCAATGTAGTTCAGCATGATCGTGACGATCACTTCGTGCGCGCCCGTCTTGGCCTTCCCACAGGGCACCGAACATCATGGCCATCAGCAGAGCGAAGGGAATGTGGATGAACAGCGGGAGGCCAGTGAACGTGAAGCCGACGAACGCGCCGAGGATGGCACCCCAGATGGCCTGCCCCTGGGCACCGATGTTGAACAGACCAGCGCGGAAGGCCAGGGCGACGCCCAGCCCGGCGCAGATCAGGGGGGCAGCCTGCGCACTGGTTTCCGTCAGGGCACGCCACGATCCGATCGAGCCGCGCAGCAACGCGCCATAAGCTGTCGAGACCTTGTCCCACGAGGCCGCCAGGGCATCGCCGGGTTGGTCGAAGAAATAGGCGAACTTCGCCAGGACGTCCTGGTCAGCCACCACCATCACGATGGCGCCGGTGACGAAGGCCAGAACAAACGAGACGAGCGTCACCACGACGCTGACCCAGGCGCGTGAGCGCGGGCCTTTCGGCGGAGCGGCGGATCCAGCTGCACCCGCCGGCATCTGCCGCTCCTCCATGAGCTTCTCAGACATCTGCCTTCTCCGTCCTGCTGTTCCCGACGCTGGTCTTGGCTTCCTCGTAACTGATACCGGCCATCATGAGGCCCAGGATGTCGCGGCGGGTGTCAGGACCGACCACGCCGACGATCCGCCCCCTGTACATGACGGCGATCCGGTCCGCCAGTGACTCCACCTCCTCCAGCTCAGTGGAGACGATCAACACGGCGGTGCCCCTGTCGCGTTCCTCCACCAGTCGGTTGTGCAGGAACTCGATGGCCCCGACGTCGACGCCACGAGTCGGCTGATTGGCCACCAGCAGAGTCAGGGGTCGTGACAGTTCTCGCGCAAGGACCACCTTCTGCTGGTTGCCACCTGAGAGTGACGTCAACGGCTGCGTTTGTGACGATGTGCGAATGTCGAACTCTTCGATCAGCTCGTCTGCGTTGCTGCGGATATGACCGAGATCCAGATTGCCGGCCTTGGCAAAATCACCCGTGCGGTTGAGCATGAGGTTCTCGGCTATCGAGAAATCGCCGACGAAGCCGTCCCGCTGACGGTCCTCCGGGACGAATCCCAGACCCGCGTCGATGGTTTTTCTCGGGGGCAGGTGGGTCACGTTCACACCATCGAGGAAGGCCGTGCCTGCGATGACGGGCATCGTCCCCAGCAGGGCTGCCGCGAGTTCGGTCTGACCGTTGCCCTGGACGCCGGCAATGCAGACGATTTCACCACCGGCAACTGTCAGGTCGAGGTGGTCCACCACCACGGTGCCCGCCGCATTGGCAACGGTGAAACCTTCAAGCACCAGGCGGTCCTCATGTGCGTTGGGCGGCGTCTTGTCCACCGTCAGGTTCACGGCACGCCCCACCATGAGTTCAGCCAGTTCGCCCTCGCTGGCGTCCGGCGTGGCCTGGCCCACCACCTTGCCGCGACGGATCACTGTGATGTCGTCCGCGACGGCCACCACCTCGCGCAGCTTGTGGGTGATGAAGCAGATCGCACGGCCTTCGTCACGGAGCGCCTGCATGACCACCATGAGCTCGTCAATCTCCTGCGGGGTGAGCACCGCGGTGGGTTCGTCGAAGATCAGGTAGCGAGCGTCGTTGGCGAGTGCCTTCAGGATCTCGACGCGTTGTTGGATGCCGACCGGCAGGTCCTCGACGAGTGCGTCGGGATCCACATCCAGCCGGTATCGGTCCGACAATTCATGCACCAGTTTTCGGGCACTGTTGAGATCCAGGGTGCCGAGCCGGCCGGGCTCACGGCCCAGCACCATGTTCTCCGCCACGGTGAACACCGGAATCAACATGAAGTGCTGGTGCACCATGCCAATACCGGCGGCCATCGCCTGCTTCGGATTCTCGAGGTGGAGGACCGTATCCCCCACACTGATGGATCCCTCGTCGGCGTTCAGCAGACCGAAGAGGATGTTCATCAGCGTCGATTTGCCGGCACCGTTCTCGCCCAGCAGGCAATGGATGCGTCCGGGAACCAGGTCCAGGGTGATGGAATCATTGGCCGTGAGTGATCCGAAACGCTTGGTGATCCCCTCCAGATGCAGGACATCTGCTTGGTGGTCAATGGTTTCTTGCGCGGCGGTGCTCACGAATTGGTTGTACCCCCCTCGGCCGACGCTGGCCGTTGTCGAACTGCGATGTTGTCAAAGGTGTAAGTGCGATTGTGCTGCTGTAGGGCATTGCGATCAAGAGTGCGGGTTGAGTCCGCGTCCGGCCACGTGGGGGTGTGCCCGGCAAGGGTGGCGAGGCAAGAACTTTCACGCCGCGACTGACAATGACGGCTGGCCGGGTGCATCCCAACCAGCCGTCACGGTGTCTTGTCACATGGTCAGTTGGGCTGTGCTTCCGAGGTGATCTCGATGGCGCCGCTGATGATGTCTTCCTTGAGCTTGTCCAGTTCAGACTTGACCTCGTCAGAGACCTTGTCATCGAACTCGTTGAACGGGGAGAGACCGGTTCCGTCGTTCTCGAGGGTTCCAACGTACTCCTCGCCGCTGAAGTCGCCGTCCATGGCCGCCTTGATGGCGTCGAACACGGCAACATCCATGCCCTTGTAAACCGAGGAGATGATGTTGGGGCAGAATTCAGGGGCCGAGATGCAGCCGTCAGTGTCCACCCAGATGGCGTTGACCTTGCCACCGGATGCCTGTGCGGCCTGCAGTCCACCCAGACCGGCAGGGCCAGCGACTGGGAAGAGGATGTCAGCGCCCTGGGCGATCAGCGTGTTGGCGGTCTGCTTGCCACCGTCAATGTTGCCGAAGGGATCGTTTCCGGGGACGAACTGGCCGTCCTGCTTCGCGGCGTCCCATCCGATGACCTGGACATCCTTGCCCTTGACCTCATTGAAGTGGGCGACGCCCTGTGCGAAACCGTCCATGAAGATGGTCACGGTGGGGTACTTGGCTCCACCAAAGGTGCCGACCTTGCCGGTCTCGCTCATCGAAGCTGCCAGGTACCCACCCATGAAGGAGGACTCGGCCGTGTTGAAGATCAGGCCCTTGGCGTTCTCGACGCCCTCGAAGGATCCATTGTCGACGATGGCGAACTTGAGGTCGGGATTCTGCTTCGCGGCAGCCTCCGTGGACTCGGCGAGGGCAAACCCTACCGTGACGATGATGTCGCAATCAGCGGCGATCATGGCCTGGATGTTGGGGGCGAAATCGGTCTCGGCGTTCGACTCGATCTCACCGGTCTCGACGCCAAGCTCGGTCTTGGCCTTCATCATGCCGTTGTAGGCTGTCTCGTTGAACGACTTGTCATCAAAACCGCCGGCATCCGAGACCATGCAGGCCTTGAAGTCACCCGCGGGCTCGGTGCCCTCAGACGTCTCCATCGACGCATCATCCGTGGGCGACACTGCCTCGGTGGGTTCTCCGGGTGTGGTGGTTTCGGGTGCCGTGGCGCAACCGGACAGCACGAGTGCGCTGGCTCCGATCACGGACGCGAGCTTCAGCAGTGACTTCTTCACGATGCGTGTTCCTCCTGAAAGAGCTATGGGATAGCTGACCATACTGCCTGCGTCATTTGAGTGCCCACCCGAGGGTGGAATCGTTATCTCCCCGAAACATCTCGCAGTCCCCCACCGTCAGTCGGCGCCTTGTCAGGCAACCTGTTTGATCAGCGCCAGCGCGGTGTGGACCATGGTTGCAGTGGTCTCCCGCCACGCCGTCTCCTGACCCCGGTAGGGGCCTGTGGCAAGGCTGATCGCCACAGCGGCAGTGCGCAGACGCAGTTCCACCGGGTCAACGCGTTCGTCGAACACGGGCACCCATCGAGCCAGGAGATCCCTCACGCGTGCCTCCTGCGAGGGGTTCATGCGCTGGATAGCGGAGAGATGGGCCATGAGGCAGGCAAGATCGTCGGCCCTGCGGCCGGGCCCGATGGTGTCGATGTCGAGAATCCCCACGATTTTCCCGCCGGACACCCGCAACTGGCCCTCGTGATAGTCCCCATGGGTCGCCTCCTGACCGAGCGGCATCCCGGCGAGACCCGAGGTGATCTGCTCGGCCGCCCACGCCAGGTCCGCTCCCAGCTCCGGCACCGCCGAGGTGACCATCGCCGCATAGTGACTCACGGCATCGGTCCAGGGAGGACGACGGTCAAGATCCGCCACCGCTGACGGCATGGCGTCAAGCGCACCGATCAGCTGTTGAGCGGTGCAGGGGTCCTCGGCATCAAAGATCGCCCTGGCCAGGGAAGCACCGGGCAGCTCCCGTGTCACCAAGAGGTGATCGGGCGTCACGAGGGCCACGCGCGGGGCCGGTATGCCGGCGTCCAGGAGCAGCCGGTGCCGGTCAACGACATCCCCGAAAACCCGGGACCGCAGGACCTTGATGTAGAACACCTCCGCGGTGTCGCGCACCGCGACCCTCACAACGGCCCGGCGTCTGGGGCGGTACCCGATCATCGTCACCGCCAGAGAGTCGGCTGTCACGGTGCGTCCCAGGAGGTTTGCTGTGTTGAAGAGATCTGCAAGCTGGTCGGGGAACGCTGCGCGGGGCAGTCCGGGCAGGTCCGGGTCATGGGGGTACAGCCACACCGCCACTTCCCTGTTGCCATCGGCAAAGATCTCCGCGCCCCGATCCGTCGGCAGCAGTGCCCCGGAGCGTGCGCTGATGCCCAGCAGTTCCGCGCGTTGCCCCCACGGCCAGGTGACCTGGGCGAGGTAGGTGGCGGTCGTGGACTGCTCAGGATTGGTGTCCACGTGGTCGAGTTTCCAGTCGCCGAGTTCCCCACCGGCATGATCCACTGCTGCGCGGAGCAGGGGCCCCACGCGTGGGCTCGTCAACAGTCGTGAACCGTCATCCATGGACGTCCTCGGGTGCAGTTGCCCCTTCGGGCAACTCCCGACGAAGGGAGAACCACGCCGCCCGCCTGGCATCGAGTTCGACCACTGTGAGCGTGAATTCGACTGCCTCGTCGCCCTCGCCCGCCTGGTCCTTCGGGAACAGTCGCACGGTGACGGTGCTGTCCACCTGGGGCAGTTCCCCGAGTTGCGCCATCACGTAGCCGGCCACGGTGTCGTAGGGGCCCTCAGGCAGGATGTACCCGGAGGACTCCGCGAACTCCTCGATCGTCGTCAGGCCATCCACGCGGTCCATGTGGCCGGTGGTGTTCTCCCCCACCACGTCGTACTCGTCGGTGATCTCCCCGATGAGTTCCTCCATCAGGTCCTCCATCGTGACGATGCCCGCGGTCCCGCCATACTCATCACGGACGATGGCCATGTGGGACGCGGCATTGCGCATGGAACTGAGCGCACGGAGTATCTTCACCGTCTCCGGAAGACTCAGTACAGGGCGAATGATGGAGCGCACCTCGCCAGTACGGGCTGCGCCCTCGAGGTCCATGAGGTCACGGACGTGGAGGAATCCGACGATGCGGTCCACCGAACCATCCATCACGGGGTAGCGGGAGTGCGGGGCGCCGCGCACCTCTCGGTACGCACGTTGCACGGGCATGTCGGCGGGCAGGAAGTCCACCTCGGTGCGGGGCACCATCACTTCGCGGAGCGTACTGTCCCCGGCGTCGAAGACCTCGTCGAGGATGCTGCGCTCCTCGGTTCCGAGCGTGGCGGAGTCGGACAGCATGGCGCGGAGTTCCTCGTCGGTGACCGAGTCCCTGGACAGTGACGGATCCCCGCCGAAGATGCGCACCACGGCATCGGTGGAGACGCCGAGGAACCAGATCAGGGGGCGGGCAGCAGTCGCGATGCCGGACACCAGCGGGGCGAGTGCAAGCGCGAATCCCTCGGCGCGCTGCATCGCCAGACGTTTGGCAGTCAGTTCGCCTATGACGATCGAGAAGTAGGAGATGACGACCGTGATCAGCACCAGCGCAAGGGTGTTGGAAATGCTTTCGGGCACTCCCCAGGACCGCAGGACGGGCGCGAAGCTGGCTGCCAGGGTCGCACCACCGAAGGCAGCTGACAGGAAGCCCGACAGCGTGACACCGATCTGCACGGAGGAGAGGAAGAGGTTGGGGTTGCTGACGAGTCGCTGAATGGCCCGGCCGCGCTTGCCCTTGTTGGCCAGTTGCTTGATCCGGCTCTCGCGGAGGCTGATCAGGGCCATCTCCGCGGCGGCGAACGTGCCGCCAATCAGGATGAACACCCCGATGAGGGCGATGTCTTGAAAAACCTTCATTTCTCCCTAGAGGTTACGCGGATAGGGGCGCCGGTCAAGCGAGCGGGTCATTCGCGCCCGCTCAGCAAGGCGGAGGAGGGAGTCCCACTCGATAGTTCGGCAACCGACAACAACGATGCTGAGGATGCGGCAGCGGGAAGCAGGCGGTTCCCTGTCCGCGTGATCTGTCGGTCCTGCTCTGAAGGACTTCACTGTAGTGGTGTCATCCCAGCGATGCCTCTGCGTCGAACGCGATCACCGGAAGATGACGGTGCGGTCCCCGTCCGAGAGAACGCGGTGCTCTGCATAGAGCCGGACAGCCTCGGCCAGCGTCTGGGATTCCTGGGCCTGGCCCTTGCGGACCAGTTTTGCGACGTTCATGCTGTGGTCGACCCGCACCACGTTCTGCTCGATGATGGGCCCCTCGTCAAGATCGCTCGTCACGAAGTGTGCCGTGGCTCCGATGAGCTTCACGCCCCGGGTGTGCGCCTGCCGGTACGGGTTGGCCCCCTTGAAACCGGGGAGAAAGGAGTGGTGGATGTTGATCGCACGCCCCTCAAGGAAGCTGCAGAGCGACGGACTCAGGATCTGCATGTAGCGCGCCAGGACCACCAGTTCCACGCCCTGGTCCTCGACGGTGGCGCGAATGGCATCCTCGAAGTCCTGCTTGGTTCCCGCCTCGATGGGCAGGTGTGTGAACGGTGCCTCATAGAATTCGGCCATGGGTGCCAGCACGTCATGGTTGGCCATGATGCCCACCACATCTATGGGGAGCTCGCCGCTGCGGCGGCGGAACAACAGGTCGTTGAGGCAGTGGCCAGCCTTGCTGGCAAGGATCAGGGTACGGGTGGGCCGTCCCGCCTCATGGACATGGAAGTCTGCGGTGTAGCGCTGCGACAGAACTTCCATCGCGGCCCTGACAGCAGCAACATCGACACCGGCCACTTCGACGCGGATGAAGAACTGTCCAGTGTCAGGCGAGGTGAATTGCTGCAGCTCGATGATGTTGCCCGAGGCGTCGACGATGCCACCGGTGATGGCATGCACTATGCCCGGGCGGTCTGGGCACTGGAGCGTGACAACGAGGTCGGTCATGGGTCACGACTGTAGCGGCAGACGCCGTTGATCGAGTAGCGGCAGGGGCCCCGCCGCTACTCGATCCGCGTCGATCCTCAGATGAGGCCGAGCTCGGTGACGGCGTCGCGTTCGTCCACGAGTTCTGCCACCGATGCGTCGATCCTGGCGCGGGAGAAGTCGTTGATCTCAAGCCCCTGGACGATTTCGTACTTGCCGTCGGTCACGGTGCAGGGGAACGAGGAGATGATGCCCTCGGGAACCCCATAGGAGCCGTCGGAGGGCACGGACATGGAGACCCATTCGCCCTCAGGTGTGCCGAGCACCCAGTCGCGCATGTGCTCGACGGTGGCATTGGCAGCCGACGCGGCCGAGGACTGGCCACGGGCCTCGATGATCGCTGCGCCGCGCTTGGCGACCTTGGGGATGAACTCCCCCTCGATCCAGGCCTGGTCGTTCACCGCTTCCGCCGCGTTGCGCTCGCCGACCCGGGCGTTGAAGAGGTCCGGGTACTGGGTGGCGGAGTGGTTGCCCCAGATGGTCATGTGGGAGATGTCGGTGACGGGTGAGCCCACCTTGGCCGCCAGCTGACTGATGGCGCGATTGTGGTCCAGACGCGTCAGGGCGTTGAAGCGCTCCGCCGGGATGTCCGGCGCGTTCTTCAACGCGATGAGGGCATTGGTGTTGGCCGGGTTGCCGGTGATGAGCACCTTGACGTCGTCAGCAGCGACAGCGTTGAGCGCCTTGCCCTGACCCGTGAAGATAGCGCCGTTGGCGCTCAGCAGGTCGCTGCGCTCCATACCCGCCTTGCGGGGCATGGCGCCGACCAGCATGGCCAGGTTCACACCGTCGAAGACCTTGGTGGGGTCGTCGCCGATCTCGATGTTGACCAGGTTCGGGAATGCGCAGTCGTCCAGTTCCATGACCACGCCCTCGAGCGCCTTCAGCGCCGGGGTGATCTCGAGCAGACGGAGTTCGATGGGGCGATCACCCAGCAACGAACCACTGGCGATGCGGAACAGCAGGCTGTAGCAGATCTGGCCTGCCGCACCGGTGACGGCAATCTTGACGGGAGCCTCAGTGCTCACTGTCGGCCTCTCTCTCTTGGGGTTGAGGGTCTTGTCCACGGGGTGTTTTTCGATACCTCGTCGACCATATCGCCTCACTCCCCCCACCAACCCGGCGGGTTTGGAATCGCTGTCAGCTCGACGGTGGGACGAGGAAGGCCAGGGCCGCGATCCCCGCCGCCATCGACGCGAGCCCCACGACGTCAATCCAGCGCCGACGCACCACCAGCAGGCCGGCCACACGGGCCCGCAGGACCAGCCGGAGAACGGCCGCGAGCCCGGCCGCACCGGCGATCAGGAGGGAGGCGCTGCGCCACCGCCCCAGGCCGAGGTACACCAGTGCGACGACCAGCACAGCGAGGACGACCATGAGTGGCCACGGGTTGCTGGGGAACTCGTCGGCCGGAAGGTCACGCCTGTCCGCCATGCAACGGTTCTCCAGTCAGCACAGGTCCCATGCCGTGCAGTGCTTCCGCGCGGTCCACGACGTTGGACAGCAGCATGGCCCGCGTCATGGGGCCCACACCGCCAGGGATGGGTGCGATCAGTGACGCCTTCTCCCACACATCGGGGGCCAGATCCCCCACGAGTCCATCCTCGGTCCGCGTGATGCCGACGTCGACGAGCACGGAGCCCTCCCGGATCATGTCCGCCGTCAACATGCCCGGTGTTCCCGCTGCCGTCACCACGATGTCGGCCTGGCGGGTCAACGACGCGAGATCGCGGGTGCCCGTGTGGCACAGCGTCACCGTCGAGTTCTCGGACTTGCGGGTGAGCAGGAGTCCCAACGGGCGTCCGACCGTGGTTCCGCGTCCCACGATGACGGTGTGGGCGCCGTTCAGTTCCACGTCGTAATGTCGCAGGAGGGCCACGATCCCGCGTGGGGTGCACGGCAGCGCCCCGGGGATTCCGAGGACGAGCCTGCCGAGGTTGACCGGGTGGAGGCCGTCGGCATCCTTGTCGGGATCCACGAGCGAGAGCGCCCAGTTGTCATCCAGATGCTTGGGCAGCGGCAGTTGCACGATGTAGCCGGTGCAGGACGGATCCCGGTTCAGATGCTCCAGCTGCGCGGCGAGATCCTCGGCCGGGGTGTCCGCGGGCATGTCCACGCGGATCGACTTGATGCCCACTTCGGCACAATCGCGGTGTTTGCCGGCCACGTAGGAATGCGAGCCTGGGTCATCGCCCACGAGCACCGTCGCGAGGCCCGGAACCACGCCCGCCGCGAGGAGTCCGGAGACGCGCTCCTTGAGCTGGGCCTTGATCTGCTTGGCGACCGGCACGCCGGCCATCTTCGTTGCTGTCATGTCACATGCCTCGTTCTCAATGGGATTTCCCCCACGTGTCAGTGGAAGAAGTGCCGGGTGCCGGTCAGGTAGAGCGCCACCCCATGCTCCTGGCACAGGGCGATGGTTTCTGCATCGCGCATGGAGCCGCCGGGCTGGACGATCGCCCGCACGCCCGCATCGATCAGGATCTTCGGGCCGTCGCTGAAGGGGAAGAAGGCATCGGATGCGGCGACGGAGCCCGCTGCGCGCTCGCCGGCGCGCTCAACTGCCAGGGTGCAGGAGTCCACACGGTTCACCTGCCCCATGCCCACACCCACGGAGGCGCCCCCCGAGGCGAGCAGGATGGCATTGGACTTCACGGAGCGGCACGCCCGCCACGCGAACTCCAGATCGGCCAGGGTGGATTCGTCGACGGCCTCGCCCGCGGCAAGCTGCCACTGGTCAGCGGCGTCACCGGGGGCGTCGATCCGGTCCGGCTCCTGCACGAGTGCTCCGCCGCTGATCGGGTGGAGGACGTGGGTGGGGTGCTCGAAGTGGGGGGCGCGCAACAGACGAATGTTCTTCTTGGCGGCCAGTACCTCCAGTGCCCCGTCCTCGAAGCCGGGCGCTATGACGACCTCGGTGAAAACCTCCGACACTGCCCGGGCCATCTCGAGCGAGATGGGCCGGTTGGCGGCGATGACGCCACCGAACGCGGAGATGGGATCACAGGCATGTGCCTTGCTGTGCGCGTCGGCAACGTCTGGCCCCACCGCGATTCCGCACGGGTTGGCATGCTTGATGATGGCGACGCACGGCTCGTCGAAGTCGAAGGCGGCCCGCAGCGCAGCATCCCCGTCGGTGTAGTTGTTGTAGCTCATGGGCTTGCCATGCAGCAGTTCCGCCTGCGTGATGCCCGAGGGCGCCTGGCTGTCGGCGTACAGCGCCGCCGCCTGGTGTGCGTTCTCGCCGTAGCGCAGACTCGACTGCTTCAGCCACGTGCCACCCAGCCATTCCGGGAATCCGTCAGCGGGCGGCTCTGTGACGTTGTCCGTCATCCACGTGGCCACGGCCACGTCGTAGGACGCCGTGTGGCGGAAGGCGGCAGCGGCGAGTTCCCTGCGCTCGGTCAGTGCGAACCCGCCGGCATCGAGCGCCGTGTGCACGCCGTCGTACTGGTCAGGGGAGGTCACCACTGCAACGGACGGATGATTCTTGGCCGCGGCGCGCACCATGGTGGGCCCGCCGATGTCGATCTGCTCCACGCACTCATCCGTGCCTGCGCCTGAGGCGACCGTCTCGGTGAAGGGATACAGGTTGACCACGACGAGATCAAAGGGGGCGATCCCGAGTTCTTCGAGCTGACGCACATGGGCGGGCAGGCGTCGGTCGGCAAGAATCCCGGCATGCACGAAGGGGTGCAGCGTCTTGACGCGCCCGTCGAGGCATTCGGGGAATCCGGTCAACTCCTCGACGGGGGTGACGGGAACACCTGCACCGGACAACCGGGCGGCGGTGGAGCCGGTCGAGACGATCTCCACACCGGCGTTGTGCAGTACGTGTCCCAGTTCCTCGAGCCCCGTCTTGTTGTAGACGGAGACCAGCGCCCTGCGCACCTGATTGCGCTGTGCGCCGTCGTCTCCGTGGCCGTTGTTCTGCGATCCGGTGCTATCGGTCATGCTTCTCCTGGTGTCCACTCCCGCACGGCGCGTACGAGCAGTTGTCTCTCCACGATCTTGATGCGTTCATGCAGCGCCTCGACATCGTCGTCATCCACGACCTCGACGGCGGCCTGGGCAAGGATCCTACCGGTGTCGATGCCCTCGTCCACGAGGAACACGGTGGCTCCCGTCACCTTGACACCGGCCGCGAGCGCATCGCGTGGAGCGCGCATCCCGGGAAAGCTGGGCAGCAGGGAGGGATGGGTGTTGATGGTCAGTCCGCCGAACCGGGCGAGGAATCCCTCTCCCAGCAGTTTCATGAAACCTGCCGAGGCCACGAGGTCCGGCTCGAAGGCCGTGACGATGTCGGCCAGTTGCTCATCCCATGTGCCACGATCGGCGCCCTTGGCATACGGATGGGCAACGGCCTCGATGCCATGGCGGCGGGCGCGCTCCAGTGCGGGGGCGGATTCAGAATCGGAGATGACGGCCACGACGCGGGCATGCACCTCACCGGACTCCGTGGCGTCGATGAGGGACTGCAGCAGGGTTCCGGTGCCGGACACCAGCACCACCACATCCAATCCCCCGTCGTCGCGGCTCACGTCCACGATCCTACGTTTCCACCAGGGGCGGGTCCGTCTCCGGGTCCACCGCCGGCTCGGGTCGGGGCGGGCGTCGCAGCAGTCCGAGAACAGCCCCACCCACGAGTCCGGAAAGTCCCAGGAGCGCTGGCGCCACGATGATGAGCTGGGCGGTGGTGGGGCCCATCTGGGCCAGCCGGTCCTCTCCCAGTCCGCCGCCGGCGAGCGAGCACAGCACGGTGATCAGGAGACCAGCCACCGCACCGGCGAGACCGCCCACCAGTGCTGTCTCGTCGAAACGTGCCCGTGGCCGGGCCAGACCCACGACCAGCGTCGCGACCAGACCCGCAACAACCCCCACGGTCAGCCACCAGAACAGGGCGCCGCCACCGATCCCTGGCTCCCCCACAGCCCCCATGAGGGGAATCGACGGCAGGAAGCCGACGTCCGTCACGGACATGCTGAGCAACGAATCATCCCCCAGCGTGACACCGGCGCCAAGTACCCAGGAGGTGGCCCAGAGCATGAGGTTGGGCAGGTAGAGGACCTGGACGAGCACCAGGAGGATCGTCCCGGCAATTCCGGGGTTCAGTGCCTCGTGAATCAGCGAGATGCGGTCGCGATGGGCAATGAGGGCTGCCGCCAGGGCCGCCACGCCCCCCGCCAGGCACACCAGCAACGCATATCCCATCGCAGGCGGCACGGAACGCAGCCACACTGGCCACGTCCTGCGTGGATCGAAGCCGACAGCCCTGCTCGCACCCCACAATCCGGAGACCGCTCCCAGCACCACCCCGCCCAGAAGGCCGGACACAACGCCGCCGGGCGCATCCAGAGCGGCTGCCAGCACCGCCAGGAGAACACCATGGGTGAGCGCGGTGGTTCCCGCGACACGCATCACCACCGCCTCACCATTGACCCAGATGCGGCCGGTGTCATCCGCGGGCGCCGAGGCGCCAGCCGCATGGCGCGCTGCGAGCGCAGCCACCGGCTGGGCAAGCACGAGAAGAACGAGCGTGAGGCCAAGGGGAATCAGCGTCACGAGTTGACCACCCACGATCACGGGGACGCCGTGCGCGAGAAGGAGCATGTTCGTGGCCAAAAGAAGGGAGGCATCCAGTTCAGCGTCGGGGGACGTGAGCCAACCCAGAGCGGTTGCCCCAGCGAGGAGCAGCCACCCCGCAGCAACGACGGCAACGGTGCCGAGGACGGCGACGACGTACCACGGCCAGTGCACCGTACTTGGCTGTGGTGTGGGAATGGCATCCACATCCACGGCTACCGTGCGATGCTTGTTCGGGCGGTCGGCCACGGCGACTCCCATCAAATCTGTGGTGCACCAACCGGCACCCGGTAACCTGTCTCTTCGAATGCCCCGGCACGGAGCATTCATCGGTCCTATCTGGAGGTGGTTGATGTCAGAGTCCGGGTTTAACCGTCCTCGGCGAGCTTTCGCCCGCAACACCGACTCCGAGAAACCGATCGCGGATGACGATACCCCAGTGTCAGCAGCTTCAGCTGCACGACGCGGGACGGACCTTGAAGCCAGTGACTTGCCCGGGGACGACACCGGTTCTGATCAACAGGGAACTCCTGAGTCGTCAAATCCATTTGCGCGGCCGGGTAGCGAAGCTGCCGCTGGCGAGGCTCCACGCTCCGAACCCCTGGTGCCCGCACCGGCCCCCGTGATGCCCCCGCGGGATGGCGAGGACACGGACACCACCGGGTCGGGTTGGCAGACGGACGGCATCGCTGAGGGAGCTGCCCCAGAACCTCGACGCTCGGCGGTGAGTTCCGCCACTCCACCGGAATCGCAGGCCGACGGGGGCGCCACCGCGACCGCAGCTCCACAGACGTGGGTGCAACATCACCGGAAAGCACTTCTGCTTTTTGTCGTCGCCGTCCTGGTGGTCGCCCTGCTCGTGGCGCTCGGCGCATTCCTGGCAGGACGCGGGAGCAGATCACCATCGGATCCCGTCGCCCCCAGTCCAAGCCCCAGCACCACGGTGAGCGCAGTTCCTGCCGTGAGCGTGGATGATCTCATCTCGGCCAAAGACGCAAACGCCATCGTCCCGGACGCGAGCTGGGCGGTCGTCGACACCTTCGTGACTCGCGAGGACGCCGCGGATCGTCCGGCCTGCATCGGTGAGGGCTTGTCCGACGTGAACCCCGTCGACACGTTTCAACGCACCATCGGAACGTCGCAGGACGACAGGCTGGCAGTACTCCACCAAGTGGATTTGTATGCGACTGAAGTTGCGGCCCAGCGAGTGCAGGAAGAGCGTGTCCAGAGCCTCGTCAAATGCGACGCGGTCCAGGCCCACATCAAGTCCTCCTCCACTGTCACGGGCCTCGGCGATGAAGTGACCCAGCTGACGGTGTCCTTCCAGGACGAGCAGGAAGCAGTGCACACGGTGTTGCTGGTCCGCACGGGCCGCGCCCTGTCGATGCTGGATGTGACCCGAAACGATTCTGCAGTGCCGGTGGACGCGGCGGTCGCAGGCCTGGTGCGATCGCTGGGTGACATCTGCGACCGGGTGGACGGCATGTGCCCGTCGTCCCCCGCCGTCGTCGAGGCCGTACCGCCCGCTGCTGAACCAGAGGGTTGGCTCATCGCCGCTGACCTACCGAGGATCCGGCCCGGCTACGGACGATGGACCCCTACTGACCCCACGGACATCACGTCCCCGGGCATGGGCTGCGAGAACATCCCGCTGGCCACCGAGCCCGGACCCACCGCGCGCCAGCAGCGGAAATATCTCATGACGCAGGACGACGCGACGCCGACCACCTTCGGCATCGACGAGATGGTCTTCGATTTCGAGGACAATGTGGGGGCGCGCGTATTCACGGACAAACTGATCACCAACCTGCTGTCCTGCAAGGACCGTGTGAAGACCGCTGAGGTCACTGACCTGGGCGCCATGAATGGGACGGGCAAGGACGGCACTGCGGTGTCTGCACGATTGATCGTCATTGAACAAGCAGTCTCAGACGATGCGGCAGTGCGCTACCAGCTTGCGGTGGCCATCGCAGACACCAGGGTCAGCTACCTCCTGACAAGCGTCACGAATGACTACCAGTTCACCGGGGACCAGATCAAATACCTTGCCCTCCGGATGGCGGAGCGCAACAGCCAGGGCTGAGGGCCGAAGACTTCTCCGCCTGAGCCCCTTCACACGACGACGAGAGCCCCACCCGATCCACGGGTGGGGCTGTCGTTGTGTGCTGTGATGCTTCCAAGCGTCAGGCGATTGTCCTCCGGATCTCGGCGATGGCATCGCGGGCCAGCGACGCAGTCTGGCTCGGGGTCTCACCCACCATGACCCCGGCACCCTCCAGCGCCTTCTTCTTGGCTGCCGCGGTTCCGCCGCTGCCCGTGATGATGGCGCCGGCGTGCCCCATCGTCTTGCCCGGCGGTGCCGTGAAACCGGCCACGTAGCCAATCACGGGTTTGGTGATGTTGGCCGCGATGTAGTCGCCTGCCCGTTCCTCGGCATCGCCCCCGATCTCGCCGATCATCACGATGATGTCCGTGTCGTCGTCCTCCTCGAATGCCTGGAGGCAATCGATGTGCGTGGTCCCGACGACAGGGTCACCCCCGATACCCACGGCAGTGGAGAAGCCATGATCCCGCAGCTCGAACATCATCTGATACGTCAGCGTCCCGGACTTGGAGACCAGCCCGATGCCTCCCCTGCCGGCAATGTGTGCGGGAATGATGCCCACGTTGGATTTGCCGGGCGAGATCAACCCAGGACAGTTGGGTCCGATGATGCGGGTCCGGCTGGCGGCGGCCGCGGAATGGAAATCGATCGCGTCGCGCACGGGAATGCCCTCGGTGATCACCACGCACAACCCGATCTCGGACTCGACGGCTTCCAGGACCGCGTCCCGGGCGAAGCGCGGCGGGACGAAGACCACGGAGACGTTCGCTCCGGTCGCATCCATGCCCTCGGCAACCGAACTGAAGACCGGCACCGGGTCCTCTTCGAAGACGACTGACTCTCCGCCCTTGCCGGGTGTGACACCGCCAACGATGCGGGAGCCGGACATGATCATGCGTTGGGTGTGCTTGCGCCCCTCCCTGCCGGTCATGCCCTGCACGAGGATTCGTGAACTTTCATCAATGAAAATGGCCATGCTCTGTGTCAGGTCCTTTCGCTCGCCAGCTTGGCGACGGCGGCCGCTGCGCCGTCCATGGTGGATTCCACGCGGATGAGTGGATGGTTGGCTTCCGTCAGGATGGCCTTGCCCACGTCCACCGAGTTGCCGTCGAGACGCACGACGATGGGCAGGTTGGCCTCGTCACCCAGCACCTCGAGGGCCGCGACGATGCCTTGGGCCACGTCGTTGCAGGCGGTGATGCCTCCGAAGACGTTGACCAACACTGCGCGCACCTGCGGATCACTCATGATGATGCGCAGACCGTTGGCCATGACGGTGGATGATGCTCCACCGCCGATGTCCAGGAAGTTGGCCGGTTTGGGATGGCCCGGCAAATCCCTGCCTGCCCTCTCGACCACATCCAGCGTGCTCATCACGAGGCCCGCACCGTTGCCGATGACGCCCACGTTGCCATCCAGCTTCACGTAGTTGAGGTCGAGCTCGCGGGCCTGGCGTTCCAAGTCCACCGCAGCCGAGGTCTCGTGATAATCGCCCCAGGTGTCGTGCCGGAACTCGGCGTTCTCATCGAGGGTCACCTTCGCATCGAGGGCGAGGATGTCGCCGTTGGCCACCTTCACGAGCGGATTGACCTCCACGAGGGTGGCGTCGGATTCCCTGAACACGGTCCAGAGCTGTTGCAGGACCTCAGCGACGCCTGCGCGATCCGCGTCCTCGAACCCCGCCTTGGCGACGATGTCCCGGGCGACCTCGGCGGTGATGCCCACCATGGGATCCAGGGGAAGCTTCACGAGCGCCTCGGGTCGTTCGACGGCGAGCGTCTCGATGTCGATGCCGCCCTCCACACTGCACATCGCCAGGTATGTTCCCGCGGTGCGATCCAGCAGGATCGAGAAGTAGTACTCGGCGGCGATCTGAGCCCCAGGGCTCAGCATCACGGCATCGACGGGCAGGTCCTTGATGACGAGGTCGAGGATGTCGGCGGCAGTACTCTCGGCCTCGTCCGCACTGCGGACCAGCTTCACGCCACCAGCCTTGCCCCGGCCACCCGCCCGGACCTGCGCCTTCACCACCGCCACGGCCGAGTCGAGTTGTCCGAAGGCATCCCTGGCACCAGCGGGGGTGGTCGCAACCACACCCGGCAGCACCGGCACACCGAAGGACTCGAACAGTTCACGTGCTTGGTACTCGAGGAGATCCACCCTCAGCTCCGATCATTGAGTTGCGCGGTGCACGCCACGATACAACCGACATCGACCTGGTGTGTGAACACTGGTACTGCGCACTCAGGAACCTGAGTTTGAGAGCTTCCTGAGAAATGCTAAGGTTTCAGAGAATCAAGCCACTAACACCTGTCTGGAGTCCTGTTGAACAAGTTCAGCGCCATCAAGAGCCCTCGTAGGGCCGCTGACAATCTCGACGTCTCTGTCGTCGAGGTAACCACAGAAACAACAGGTGCCGCCCGTAGGCGCCGCACCTCCATCCTGAGCCGCGGAATGGTCGCCGGAGTGCTGGCCGCCGTGCTGGCCGTGGGCGGCGTGCTCGGTTGGGCCGCCACCTCGCTCGATGGTTCGGACGACATGAGCTCCGAGGAGCTCTCCATCGAACTGGCCATCCCGGAGGCCGCAGTCCTGTCCGTCGAGAAGGGCTTCGAGGACCGCTCGCAGGCTGCCTCGCGCAGCGCAATCCGCTCGAACCTGACCGAGGTCGTTGCCGGCGAGGCCGCCAAGGATCGCGACGCCGTCCTGGATGCATCCGCCGAAGAGGCGCACAAGCACGAGGCCGAAGGTTCCGCCGCCGAGCGCGACGCGCAGATGGCTGCAGACATGGAGCTGGTCAAGGCCCAGGAGGCCAAGCTCAAGAAGGAAGCCGAAGAAGCAGCGCGTCGTCTCGAAGAGGCACGCATCGCAGCCGAGGCCGCAGCTGCAGCCGAGGCCGCAGCCAAGTCCGAAGGCGGTGACTCCGCCAAGGGCAAGTCCTCCAAGAGCAAGTCCTCCAAGAGCAAGTCTTCCAAGAGCGACTCGCAGAGCGCTGCTGCTGCCCCCGCCCCGTCCGCAGAAGATCTTGCAGCGGTGTCCTCCGGCGGTGGCTCCATGCCTCTGAAGTCCAACTTCCGTGTGGGTGCACGCTTCGGAGCCACCGGTTCCTGGTCGCGTCACCACACCGGCCAGGACTTTCCCGCTCCCACCGGCACCCCCATCTACGCCGTTGCCTCGGGCATCGTCCTGAGCCCCACGGCCGGCGGGTGGGCAGGCACCAACGTCGTCATCCAGCACTCGAATGGTGGGGCCACACTGTACGCACACATGTCGCAGCGCGTCGCCGGAACCGGTCAGGCAGTCAAGGCCGGCCAGCTCATCGGCTACGTGGGTACCACCGGTCGCTCGTTCGGCGCCCACCTGCACATGGAGTACTACAAGGCTGAGGTGTACGAAGCATCTGATCCGATCGCCTTCATGCGCAGCATCGGCGTGAACGTCTGACACACGGGGGCTCCGCCCCCGTGAACCCCCGCAACAACAGCCACAAGGGCCGGTCTCCCCAGGGGACCGGCCCTTTGCGCGTGCCTGAACACTCCTCACCAGACGGGGCTCCGCCACGGCGAGGCCCGCGTAATTCCTGCACGCCCGCCCAAGGCCTGTGCGCCCGCCCAATCAGGTCTGATTGGGCGGGCAGCGAGAGTTTTGACGGGCGTCGCGCACCATGGCGGGCGTCGCGGCAGAGGCCTAGAGCTTCTCCATCGGGGCATGCCGGAGACTCAGACGCTTCGTGCCTGCAGACCCGAAGTCCACGTCTGCCTTGGTGGCATCGCCCGATCCATGCACGGCGATCACCTCACCCAGGCCAAAGGTGGCGTGCAGCACCCGATCGCCGACGACGACGTGCGGCACGGTCTTCACCGGGCCACGGCCGGAGCCGAAGCTGGCCATGCTGGTGCTGGTCTGACGGTCGCGAGTGGCGGAGCTGTTCGCCCACGTCGTGATGGCTTCACCTGTGCGGCGCCAGTCCAGGACATCCTGGGGGATCTCGTCGAGGAAGCGAGAACCAGGGCTGTAGCGCGGTTGGCCGAACGTGATCCGCACGGCGGCACGGCTCAGGTGGAGAAGCTTTCGGGCGCGCGTGATGCCCACGTAGGCGAGCCGGCGCTCCTCCTCCAGCTCATTGACGTTGTCAAACGCGCGCATGTGGGGGAAAACCCCCTCCTCCATGCCCGTCAGGAACACCGTGTCGAACTCGAGCCCCTTGGCGGTGTGCAGCGTCATCAGGGTCACGACACCCGCATCGACGTCGCCAGCGGGCACTTGGTCCGAATCCGCCACGAGCGCCACGCGCTCCAGGAACGCAGCCAGGGAGTCATCGGGTTCCGGCATCCCTGCCACCAGCGGGCTCTCGATCTCGTCGAGGTCGATGGTGTTCGCGCTGGCCACGAACTCGGCGGCCACGCTCACCAGTTCCTCGAGGTTCTCCAGACGGGTTTCGTCCTGCGGATCCGTCGACTTCTGCAGCTCCGGGATGTAGCCGGAGGCCTGCAGCACGGACGTCAGCACCTCATCGGCGCTCATGCCCTCGGCAACCATGATGCGGTGCGCGTCCATCATGTCGGCGAAGGCCTTCACCTGCTTCAGGGAACGGGTGGCCATGCCCGGTGCCTCCTGCACCCGGCGCATGGCGTCGGAGAAAGGGATGCGTTCCGCCGACGCCATCGAAGCGA
>RCNJ01000351.1_pt1 | contig 20041 bp, 14 predicted proteins | sample 2041171 | NCBI WGS metagenome assembly RCNJ01 (sample SAMN09708213, study PRJNA481090) | feces metagenome | biome: feces | host: Pygoscelis adeliae | place: Antarctica: Rookery Lake | collected 2010-03-01 | reverse complement strand
CAGATTGGCCTCTTTCGAGAACCGGTCTGCAGCTGTCGCATATCCTTCCGCAGTAAGGTAGTCAAGTATCAAGGTGTTGATATCGCTACAAAACAGAAACAATGTTAGTTATTTGCTTTGTATCGATTGATGACTGGGGGACATCAACTGCCGCCCGCATTGGCAATAGATCAGAAACAACAGATTGTTTTTCCACATTCGTAATTCTCGGAGAGATTCCCAGTTGAAAACTTCATCATAATGTTGCCAATGCAGGGTCTGGAGCTGATGTCATATATGAGAACGATAACGTACGTTTTGGAGGGTTTGACTTCGTCCACAGCCTTGTCGAAGAACATCTCGGATGGTGACTTCATGGAGAGTGCCTGCGTGGGTTAGCGATTGATGGTAGGTTCTCGCACAGAGAAACCAACCATCTTGTGTTAAGAGTACAATAATGCCTCAGTCTTTTGGATGTTGACCTCCTCGAGCAGCGTCCAGCGCGTTCGATGATCGATCGGATCCTGATAGGAGAAAGAGAAACACAGATGAACTAAGAGTATATCAAACCACCTCAACTCGACGTCAGGTTGTGACTGTCCGAGGGCACAAAGGCACAGTGAAGTGCTTCTTGCCTGTATTGGATGGAGAAGAGAAACAAGTTGAGGCGATGCACGAAGATTGCTCATTTATGTGGTTGAAGAAACAGAAGTGGAACCTTCGCCTGAAGAAATAGCCGAGCGTCAGAGCCGTGATTACAGCCTCGTTTCAATGATGATTAGGCCGTCAGGCACAACCTGTCAGGCAGCCTTGCCAGCGGGATGAAGTGCTTCAACGTGCTTATGTCCGCCGTTTACGTGAGTGAGGTGCGGCCGAACTGATGTCATACTAACACCGAGCAGCGAGATCAGGGCCAAGCGGCATCAACGCACGGTTGATCGGCTCTGAGACAGCCAAATCTGAACATCGGCGCAGCTTGCGTAAGAGCTACGTACCGTCCAAAAGTCACTTCGTACAGTACCTTTGGTCCCTGTACCCCTTTGCCCTTTTCCATACCATTGACGCATATCCCCTTTACCTGTTGCGCGGCTTTACTCTACATCGCTTTCACCCAGCCTCCTCACACTCACTGGCGGCCATTGAGTGAAAACACGACCCAATCCTGTCTCCCAATCTACCTACACCCTACACGTCCACTTTGACGCAACATGATGTTTCGGTCGCGAAGAGTTGTCACAGGGATACCATCCAAGGGCGACATGCTTGCCAGACAAGGCGCCTCCAAGGTGCTTCGTCCTCAAGCTGTCAGAATCAACAACTTCTCATCCACATCCAGAGCTCGGTTGCGCTCACCCGCGCGGCCAGCACTTCCGAACACGTTCTTCACTCACGACCTCCTGTCTCAAACCACACCCTCACAAGCTCGAGCATTATCTGGAAAGCCACCGCCGGTAGTACGGTCAAGGGCAATCAACTTCATTTACAGAACAGCAACATGGGTCGGCATATCGGTGGTAATGGTATCAACGGGCGTTGTTGGCTTCTTCTTATACGACGCGTCGACATATCGAGAAGACCTTTCCCATCGCGAATTAAATATACCCGAGCTTGCATTAAGCCCCAGACGTGGAGGACCGAAGGATCTTCCGATCGCGGACGTATTGATGGACGACATGGACGATGAGGAACTCGCCGCACAACTGGACAAACCGCGACTGGTAGTTCTAGGTGCTGGATGGGGCAGTGTAGCTCTTCTGAAGGAGCTGCATGCGGACCAATACCACGTTACTGTCGTCTCTTCGTCCAACTACTTCCTCTTCACTCCTATGCTTCCATCCGCCACAGTCGGAACCCTAGAGCTTCGTTCACTCGCAGAGCCAATCCGCCGCATCGTCTCCCGCGTCAAGGGCCACTTCATCAGAGCCCGCGCGGACGGCGTTGATTTCTCGGAAAAGCTAGTCGAGCTCTCTCAGATCGGACCAGACGGCAAAGAGCACTCATTCTACCTTCCATACGACAAGCTCGTCATTGGGGTTGGCTCTACCACAAATCCACACGGTGTCAAAGGGCTAGAAAACTGCAACTTCTTGAAAGATCTCGATGATGCTCGTCAGATCAAGAAGAAGATCTTGAACAACCTCGAGATGGCCTGCCTTCCCACTACCTCGGACGAAGAGCGTAGGCGTTTGTTGTCGTTCGTCGTCTCTGGTGGTGGACCAACAGGAGTCGAATTTGCAGCGGAGCTTTTCGACCTCCTAAACGAAGACCTGACGCAATATTTCCCACGCCTCATTCGCAACGAAGTCTCTGTGCACCTTATCCAGTCCCGCGGACACATCCTCAACACCTACGACGAAGCGGTATCCAAGTACGCCGAAGATCGCTTCTCCCGCGACCAAGTCGAAGTCCTCACCAACTCCAGAGTGAAGGAAGTTCTGCCTGATAAAATCCTCTTCACTCACAAGGGAGAAAACGGCGAGACAATCACCAAGGAGCTGCCAATGGGATTCTGCCTTTGGTCGACAGGAGTATCCCAAACAGAGTTCTGCAGGCAACTCGCCTCCCAGCTAGGGTCAGTACAGGCAAACCGCCACGCCTTAGAAACAGACGGACATCTGCGTCTCAGCGGCGCACCACTCGGCGACGTCTACGCCATCGGCGACTGCGCAACCGTGCAGAACAACATCACTGACCACCTTGTCACCTTCCTGCAAAGCATCGCGTACGAGAAGGGCAAGGACCCCAAGACAATGCATATCGATTTCGGCGAGTGGTTAGAAATCGGAAAGAGGATCCGTAGGCGCTTCCCGCAGGCGAATGAGCATTTGAAGCGCCTTGATAAGCTGTTCGAGGCTTATGATAAGGATCAATCAGGCACGCTCGACTTTGGGGAGATGAGGGAGTTGTTGTCGCAGATCGATAATACCTTGACGAGTTTACCGGCTACGGCGCAGAGAGCTCATCAACAAGGCCGTTATCTGGCACAGAAACTTAATAAGCTTGCGAGGGCAGCGCCGGGGCTGAAGATGAATGAGGTTACGGATGGGGATTTGGATGATGCTGTGTATAAGCCGTTCCAGTATAAGCACCTCGGGAACCTTGCGTACTTGGGGAACAGCGCGGTATTTGATCTTGGAGGTGGATGGAACTGGACCGGAGGACTCTGGGCGGTATATGCATGGAGAAGTGTGTACTTTGTTCAGAGTGTGTCCTACAGGACGAGGGCCTTGTTGGCGATGGACTGGGCGAAGAGGACGCTGTTTGGTAGAGATCTCATGAACTTCTAAGCGGCAAGATAATAAATAAATCTGGGGAACAAGAGAAAAAGCGTTAACTTATTGTCATGGCGTCTGGTGTGTGAGAGTGTTATTATTTCAGATCATCTCGGCAGAAGATAGATCTCTTGCTAGGGCAAATAGAAAAACTGGCTTATCTTCCCCCTACACACCGGGGCACTACGCAACTGCGTAGAGAGCATTATTAGTTTGTAAGTTGAAAATTTTGAGGGCTAACCGCTTGGTTGGCGGATGTGAAATTGAGCCTTCTTTACGTTGCCCTGGGAGCGATTAAGCACTTTCTCGCCGTCGAAGGTGGAGGACTTGCCAATGAATTGCTCCACCGGGTGGTCTTAGCTGATTGCTTTGGTCATCTCCGTGAATCTCAGCAATATTATCCTCATCACTCAAACTCAGGTTCCGAATAATTCGATTCTCATGGTATCATATCATTACTCCACACCATTTCTCGCTTAAAAAATGCTGCTCAAGACGTTATCCATCATCTGCTGGTTCGCGCCACTTTTCGGTGCCGTTCTCGTCTGCTCATAAGTCCTCTGTCTCGCCGCCAACTTCTTCCTCTTTCCCTCACTCTCCGGCTTCACACCCGCATCATCCGACACCTTTCCTTCCGCCGCCTTCCTCTTCTCCTTCTCCTCATGCTTAGCACGCATACCAGCCACCATCTTCGACTCCTCCAAATTCTTAACAAATTCCTTGTTCTCCCTCGTAACCTTGCTGATTTCCGCCTGTCTCCTGGACGCTCTCTCCGCATTCTCCGCCGCAATCTGCTGGGTCAAATGCGTCCATTTGAAACCCTTCAAGTAGAGCAGGTTCCACACGTCATCGTGATAGTATGTCCCCTTCTTCCCACCAATAATCTGCGCATTCAACAACTCACACCCCTTCTTCGCATCAGACTTATTCATAAACTCGACCCAACCGTCCGTGAAACTGCGCTTCTTATTGCCTCCAGACTTGACGCGGCGGGTGTGCGAGGCTGGATCTTCAGGCGTCATAAAGATGCGATTAATAGCCCCAAACGGCTCCAATAAATTGCGCAATTTCTGCGGCTTCATGAAAGGCGGTATACGGGAGAGATACACAACGCCCGACTTCTTGATCGCAGCCTCCGTCGCAACCAGATTCTTCTTCGTCAGCGGCCTTGAGATGCCTGGCAGATCGTCATCGGTTTTACTTCTGCGTAAGCGCTTCGCTGGCTTGCCTGTTGCTTCTGTGTCGTCCTTCTTCTCGTCTTTTTGGCCGACTAGTTGGGGCGCATCTTTCATTTCCTCATCGCTGAAGTCGTCTTCGGACTCGTCGTCGCTGGTCACCTTGCGGCGCTTGTTGCTTGCTCCTTTTCTGGGGTCCTCAGCTTCGGAGTTGTATCCATCGCTCCCTCCATCCTCGCTTCCGCTCGCCTCGAGAAACTTGTTGTGTTTGCGTGTAGACATTGTGCGGATACGGTTGGTGTTTATGTTCTGAGCTCACGACGAGGCTGGCCTGGCTATCTCGAAATTCTTGGGATTGAAGTCCAGATAAGGTGATGGAGAAATGTGCTGCCGATCAGATAAAGTGTTTGCTGTAAGAGGCCCCGGGCCTCATGCCTGACGCAGCGAGGCACAAAGTTTAGGACGCGTCCTAATGGAAGTGGAACGCAAGGCTGCCACACAAATCTTTGTGAGGGTACAATAAAGAGGTTTTTTTTTTTGGGCAAGGCTGCCACACAAAACCCGTCACTCGCCCAATAAAGGCCTGAGGCACCAGTACATACAAAACCTGGGTACAGTATGTCGCAGGATTCAATCAATCAGACATTTTCCACATAAAGTGCTTGGCTTGGCGATCCGTCTAGGCGACACGAGAGGCGATAAGCCCCGCAATGGGGGCGAGTGTATGGCCTTATCGGAACCTGATGTACCTCACTTCGGGACCTTTCGCTCATAACTTTCGTTGTTTCGCTCTTCTCATATTTTTTCGCATTCATTTATATCTCATACCTACTCTCACAATGCCTACAGAAGTCCTAACAACAATATCTCCTATCACCAACCAAGGCATTATCACTCGCCCAGGAGCTACTGTTGAGCAGCTCAACGACCTCGCCACCAAATCCGCATCAACATTCAAGACATGGTCCAAGACCTCACTCTCCGATCGCCAGGCAATTGTCAAGAAGGCGATTAAGTTACTTGATGGCCGTGAAGATGTCCTCGGCAAAGAAATCACGAAACAAATGGGCCGCCCAATAGCCTACACAACCAAAGAAGTCGCCACAGCCGTAAAGCGCGCCGACCACCTCCTCAAAATCAGCTCTGACGCCCTATCCGACACCCCCGGCGAGGAAGAGAAGGGCTTCAAGCGCCATATCAGGAAGTGCGCAGTTGGACCGGTTCCCATTCTGTTTCCTTGGAATTACCCATACCTTACTCTTATCAACTCGTTGGTGCCGGCGCTGTTGGCGGGGAATACTGTTATCCTTAAGCCGTCTCCGCAAACGCCTACAGCGGCTGAGCAGATTGCGAAGATTTTTGAGGAGGCGGGATTGCCGGATGGAGTTCTGCAGTATTTTCACTCTGGCTCGTCTACCACTATTGAATCGCTTGTTCGCAATCCATCGATTGCACATGTATGCTTCACCGGCTCTGTTCTAGGCGGACTGGGCGTGCGCAAAGCAGCAGCAGACCGCCTCGTCACCGTTGGCTTGGAACTTGGAGGCAAGGACGCGGCGTACATCCGTGACGATGTGGATATGGCGTGGGCAGCGGGAGAAATTGTCGACGGTGCTGTTTTCAACTCGGGACAGTCGTGCTGCTCGGTTGAGCGGGTGTATGTTGCCGCCGCTATCCACGACCAGTTTGTGACCGAGGTCAAGAAGGTGTTGGAGGGTTACAAGCTGGGTGATCCTATGGATAAGGATGTGCATGTTGGTCCGGTGGTTTCCAAGAGATCGAAGGAGACAATCCTTGAGCACATCAAGGATGCGGTCAGCAAGGGAGCCAAGGATGAGACGCCCAAGAATGAGTCTTTTGACAATGTACCGGAAGACGGAAATTATGTCAGGCCAACGCTGTTAACAGGTGCCAACCACTCAATGGCGATTATGACCGAGGAGACCTTCGGCCCGGTCATCCCTGTGCAGAAGGTAGAAAGTGATGAGGAGGCTGTCAAGCTCATTAACGATTCAGAGTTTGGTCTCACGGCGTCTATATGGACTAAGGATGTGGAAAGGGCACAGGAGCTCATGGATGACATCGAGGCTGGCACCGTCTTTGTAAACCGCTGCGATTATCCGGCACCAGACCTCGCATGGACCGGATGGAAGAATAGCGGACTGGGACAGACGTTGAGCAAGTATGGCTTTGATCAGTTTGTTAAACTGAAGAGCTATCATATTAAGGAGTATCCGAACTAGGACTTCGGGCCAGATTGGTAGTATGAATACATGATGAGATGATAAATGATACACCCTTCAGCAGCATCAATCGTGAGTGCGTAGGCTAACTAACGATTCTCTTGATGGGTGGGTTGCTTTTTGCTTTTCGGTGCGAATTCGTGGTGGTTCGCACAGTGGCGGTTCGCACAGTGGCGCATCGCAGCTCTGATGTCCTGCTTGCGTAGTTGCGTTGTGATGACTAGGTCGCTGATTTACAAGAGTCGACAGCAACAAACTAACGTCGCAATAGCGTCCGCCCCTGTGCGAGGTATCTCAGTCCACTTTGGCCGCAATCAGACCCCGCGTCTGAATCGCGAAACACTCGTTTTTGGGAGGAGTAGATTACGGCCGTAATCCAGGACTCCCGAAAATTATTGGCGGTATCAGACTCCGAGCGCTCGGCTGCCACCAAAATTTTAGGACACGTTCTAAAGGAAGTTCGAACCAGGCGGCTCGTGCGCAGCAATGCTGCCATACAAATCTTAGGACGCGTCTTAATGAGGGTTCAACTCAGGGCCGCAACATATATTATCCGTGGGTTGTGGCTTTGCGGCCTTACGACAGGTGTTGATGAGCTGAATTAGGAAACATGACCCCGGCCGCCTACTTCCCAACCCAACGTGATGCGACGCAACCGATTACACAAGCCCAGTCACGTCCAGCCATAAAGCTCACTGTGGCGCAGAATTGCGCCAAATCGCCCTCAGGAAATCGCCACTTTACCTGAGGTCACCACGAGCTTCCTCAGTTTCTCCAGATTAACCAGACCACCACCCAGGAAAGCACTACTCAGGAATCACCAGAGCTTTCTTAGATCATGACCTCCCAGATCACCACAACAGCAAGATCACCACTCTACCCGAGATCACCACGAGCTTTCACAGATCACAGCTCCCGAGATCACCACGAGCTTCCACAGATCACAGCTCCTGAGATCACTAACTTTCCCAAATTACAGTCCCAAAGCCACTGCCTAAAAATCACCAGCTTAACCGAGATCACTAGCTTCTCATCCTCGAAAGTCGAAAGTCGAAAGTCTATGCAAAACCCGTTTCCGTGTCACCTGGAATTTTTTGACCATTCACTCACCCACACTTTCTCACCTGAACTCCTCATCATCTCAGACAAATCTGACTGTGGTCGACAACCGTCAGCCCTCCTGCGCGTACGCAGAACATGAGTAGAAGCTTGCACATGTTTATATGTCCAAGTACTATTATTGCGATTCTTTAGACAACACAAGCTGATATAAACACAGGAGCCTCATCCAAAGCCACCTCTTCTCCGGTATCAATTACGAAGTCGACCATCGCCAGCATGGAGAGGGACGATTACCCTTTAGCCAAGGACGTACCTGAGAGTAGTGCAAAGTGGAAGCTCGAGAATGGGGTCGAGTTGTCCTTCGAATTCCCCAGGCCATACGTGCTGCACCAGAGAAAGCAGAGGCAGGACAAGATCAGGAAGGAGACAGCCGGCAGCATCAAGCACAAGGCGAGAACAGAAACCGCCATCCTGGGGAGCAGCCCTAAGCCTGCTGAGGTGCTTGCACTCAGTATAAAGTTGAAGATCGAGAATGGCGTTGAGTTCTCCTACGAAGACACCAAGGCATACCTGCTTGAGGTGGGAAAGCAGAAGAATAAGGATCGAGACCAAGTCTTATCCTACGCCAATGAAGGTGGTGAATTACGTTAGGATGTTGAAAACCACAAAAGGCCATGAGCACTCCTACGAATTCTGCAAGGCATACCTGCTGCATAAGAGGAAGAAGGAGATCGAGAACACCAAGATGATGATTAATGGTTTTAAGAAGGGCGACAATAACGATGAGTATGAGGACAAGGAGCCGATTATCAACCGCCCCACTCCGCCACAGTGCTCGCATTCGCCAGAAATTGGAGAGATAAGCTTGGCATACCACCGATTTAAGGCAACCGCCGTTTTCTACCGAGTGCGGGTGCAACACACTTGCTACTTTGTTTTGGGAGACAAGGCACCGCAACTACTATTAGTACAAGGCAACTCGCGCCTCAAGTTGGACTTCATTAGCTTAGCCTAGCAAAGCAACATTGGCTTGCATCTTGGGTGCGTCAAGAACTTGCTTAATCAATAAAATATTTGCAACACCACTTTTGCCTGGCTTTTCTGAGCGATCACAACATTGGAGATATGTCTGAATAGTGGACGAGAGAACTTTCTCTACACCACGGAAACCCTTTCCGCATGTACTGTAGTAGTCATGCTATACACCGACCAACGACTATGTAAAACCACTCAAACTGAGACCTTCCTCGAAAACTTTGGCTAACCGATTCTCTACTAGCTCTCTCAACAATGAGACAAAATGGACTTTGAAATGGAAATAGAACTTGCGGAAGCTCCGTGGAAACCGGTTAGCACCAGGCTCCTCAGCAAGAAGACAAAAAGAACTTTACACTTGAAATCAAAGTAGGAAAAAGCAGGCTGAATGTTCCCCAACCAAGACAAGTCGACTGGAGAGGCCAACTAGTCCTCCAGATAAAGTTAACTGCCCTTAGAGCGTACATGGGAACCGCTTGGGCCTTATAAAAGCCTATCGTAGAAGAGCTTACTGGTCCTGCAACGAGGGCTCAGAGACTCTGTCTTACCGCCGATCCCATCCCCGCTCTATATATATATACTGAATTATCCCTATCCCTCGGCTCATTTAGGCCATCAATGTCGGCTGTTATAGTACCAGCTAGGCGTGCAAGAGCCCTGGGAGTACGGTGAACGAGTGTTAAGCTCAGAGAGGTTGGAGATCCTGTGGGTCGTCGCGGTTACGGGCATGCCGCCATGTGGGAGTGGATTCGCCAAGACCCGCTAGAGTATACAGTACCCCGTACCAGGCCAAGAACTAACCGCTTGGGCCTTATCGAAGCCTATCGTAGAAGAGCTTACTGGTCCTGCAAGGCTCCTGTATCGCTTGGCAGGACCTTGGTACTCGCTTGCTTAAATAGCGGCTGGCGGCCAAGAGAGCTTCGTTTGACTGCGGACATGATCGCGCTAGCCCGCTATCAGATTGCGCGAGATCAGCTTTACCGCTTCTTGTCGGGTATTACACAACCTGGAGGGACTGCGCTATTTCATCGATTGCTAAAAATAATGCCAGATAAGCAACCGGTTAACCACAAGTCTTTCAAAAGAGAGTGATGCCTTGAAATTGACACTTTGTCGCCAACTGCCACTCAAGTCTAGCAATCATGATGTTGCTACCCCCGCTAGCGGCCGCCAACCACGCGGGTAACACCGCGTCATTCGAGGATGAGTCCACCATTTACTAATCTTTGCCACAACTTCAGGAAACATCTGGTAAGACCACTTTCGCACCAATTCTATGCGCCCGACATTGACCTCCCTTCTCAGAAACTCAATGGCACTACATCCACCACCCATGACCGAGAAGCTGATCTGTGGGTCTCTTCACCACAGCTTCGAACCGGTTGACACCACTGACATGATGCAGTCGCACCAGCCGGCTCAGCAACGAATGCTCAGGCAGCGCAGTTCAAGGTTGGCGCCATCGGCCGCTCCGATCTAGCCTCCGACCCGCTAAAGCAATTTCATGACTGGTTCGCAAAAGCCCAAGAAGCTTCCGTCCCCTCCCCCGAAACCGTCTGTCTCTCCACCGCCTCTCTCCCATCCGGCAAAGTCACAAGCCGCTTCGTATACCTGAAAGAGTTGGACAGCCGCGGTTTCGTAATCTACTCGAACTGGGGCACCTCCCAAAAAGCCTCGGATGTTGCTTCGAATCCCTACGCCTCATTGGCATTTTGGTGGAAAGACCTCGAGCGGCAGGTTCGCGTAGAGGGGAAGGTGGAGAGGTTGAGCCGGGAGGAGAGCCAGGTATATTATAGCACGCGGGTGAGGGGGAGCAGGGTTGGGGCGTGGGCGTCGAGGCAGAGTCAGAGTATTGAGAGTCGAGAGGTGCTTGAAGGATGGGCGAAGGAGGCGGAGGAGAAGTTTGAGGGTGTGGATGATATTCCATGTCCGGAGTTTTGGGGCGGTATTAGGGTGATTCCGGAAAGGATGGAGTTTTGGCAGGGGAGGGAGAGTAGGTTGCATGATCGGTTTGAGTATGTGAAGAAGGAGGTGGAGGAGAGGTGGGAGATTAACAGGCTTAGTCCGTAGTTGCGAGTCGAAACATTGGAATCTCCGTAGAGTTATAGAGGCTGCCAACCAGTTCTTATAGATCCCTAACCCATCAGGCAGTCAGAGAATGTTCCTGGGACATGTGCCAACCACCGACACATTAATCTTCTCGGTTACTAATTAGTTTGTCCCCTGTGTTTTCTATTTTCAAATGAACTTCACAGTTCTTGATACTCAAAGGTAAGCGATTCGCATAAGACAACCCACAGAATGCCTTCACGTGTCTAATCCAAGCTCGGCGCCAAAGCCACCAAACTGAACCTCATCTCCCCTCCTTCCGCCTCCCTCTTCATAAAGCTCCTCGGACCAAGATCCAACGCCTTCTCGCTCAGTGCATCATCTCCCTCATCCAGCACGCCTCTGTCAATTGGTCCCTTCCTCCTGCCGTCCAGCTCCCACAGGCGTCCGTCGTCTGCGCGTACGAATGCTACGTAGTGGAGATCAATATCGTCCGACGCAGCCGGCGCGGAGGTATCGCCCTGTTGTGCCGAATACCGGTGTGCGGATTCCAGATCTGGGGAGTTGTAAAGGAGGTCCGCTCTCTCATTTGGCTGCAGTGGAATAGCAGCCGTCAGAAGCTTGCCTAAGGTCGAACTCGGATCTATCCCCAATTAGCAAGTCTTCCGCAACAATCATCTAATATCTGCTGGGGAGAATAAACATACCTATATAATCCCTGGCACTTCCGTTCACAGCTGCATGCAGCACAGCCATCAGTCCACAACTATTCCCAATCGTCTGTCTGAACCACACAACCTGTTCCTGTAGCCCACTTCCGCTGTATACCAGCTTATCACTGTCCTCTTTCATGCGGTACTGCTCGTAGGTTTTTGAGACAGGGAAGACGAGGAGTAGTGCTGATGCGGGGCGTGGGACGAAGGCGAGGAGATCTGGGTCGTCGATGCCGAAGACGTCGTGGAAGGAGAGGGTTGGTGCGAGGCCGATGTTGTGGGCTAACTGGGTCATTACTTGTGGGTTGTTTTCTGCGAGATCGTTAGTAAATAAGGTTATAGTGACGTTGGATGTGAGGTTGCGGACCTAATGGGACGAATTGCTTGCGAGTCTTTGGCACGTCTGGGTTGTCGACCGGGAGTTCCCGGCCCACTGCATTGTCGTAGGTGTCCGCCATAGTTGTTAATATCTTGGAGTAGTTGGCAGTATAATGTACAGCTCTGCCTTTAGCTAGCAGAAAAACATCCAGTTTGTAAGACAATATGCTTTGAGTTTGCGTTCCAGTGTCTGATCGTCGTCATTGCCGAGCGCCTGGGGGGGTGCTTCGGCCACGAATACTCCACACTAGAGTTGCCCCGCATTACATGTCAGCCACACCAACGAGGACCCTTTTACTCGAATCTACTGTAACAATCCAAGGGTACAATATCTCAATATCAAGGAGTATACATCTGAATGGGTATATTTCTGTGTCTACTCTATAAACCTCTATTTCATGGCTGCTTCAAATGCCTCCTTCTTCTTTCGCCTCGCCCTGGCTTGCTTACTCTCTTTTTTGGCATCGCCGTTCTCATCAACCTCGACAACCTTCCCCAACTTCTTTTTCTCCTCCTCTTTTCCCTTGTCCACCTTTTCCTTCTCTTCCTGCATTTTCTTTTCTAACGCCCTCTTCACGGCCTCTTCTCTCTCCACTTTCTCAATCAGCTTTTCACTTCCTTCCCAGAGCTTCTTTGCCATCTCTTCGTCTCTAATATCCTTCCTCGCAAAGTCAAGCTCTCTGCACTCCTTGATGAACTTGTTTCCACTTCCCACACCAAGTGTTACCTCCATAGCCGCATACAGCAGGCTCTGCGCTCCCTGCTCAGCATTCTTTAGCCACAGCCAGACCTGATGATACAACACCAAGTACATCAACAACCCCTTGATCGTTCCACGACTAAACCACCTCCTAAAGCCCGCCGTCCTCGAATATCCCGGATCAGCGAATATAACCCTCGCATTCATCGGCAGCCCATCCGGTCTCTTATAGGCATCCAAATGCTTCTGGAACGCATGCCCAAACACCATCATGGCCAGCTTACTCCTCGCATACGCCACTCCCGGACTCCAAGCCTTCTCATCCAACGCCTCTTCACCCGTCGCAAACGGCGGGCTGGCAATATAAGTCGAGCACGTCGCAATAACAATCCTCACATCTCTATCCGGAGGTTGCGTCCTAATCGCCGGGCTGAGAATACTCAGCAGGTGGAAATTCGCAAGGTAATTAACCATCCAGGTCTCCTCGATTCCTTCCCCCGTCACAACCCTCTTGCGTCCGGGTGGTGTGAGAGTTGCGGCACAGAGGATAATCATGTCCAAACGGCGTGGCGGCGCATTGTCGACCCATTTTGTAGCGAACTTGCGGATGGAGAGTGTGGAGGAAAGATCTACTTGTTCGGCGTAGATGAGCTCGTTCCCGCTGCGCTCGCGCAGGTCTTCGATGTAGTCGACTATGAAGGGGTCGGAGGGTGCTTGGCGCACAAGCAGAACAATTTGCGCACCTCGTTGGGCTAGTGAGAGGGCAGTTGCGGCGCCTATACCTGTTGTTCCCCCCTAGAGGCTGTTAGTATGCGCTTCGTGCTAGGGACAGGATGAAGGAGAGGGTGACGCACTGTTATCATTATTACTTTGGAGTGCATCTGGCGCTCTGCTGTGTTGACCGCGCCTAGGGAATACCATTTTACGAGCGCGATCAGGAAGACAAGTCCAATGACTTTGAGGACAGTGTAGCCATTCCAGCCGAATGGCATGCCATTGAAGACGACTTCTGCCAGAAATGGAAGAGGCATGGCGAAGCTGGCGTCGCTAGTATGTGGAAGTATCCTGTCGGATCAGGAGTTTATGTCGTGCTACCAGTCCATCAATTGACTTGGTTTCGTTCTCAGAGTATTACCAAGGTAGATTCTTGCTGTCAAAAAGTGATGGTTGGTAGAAATTCCACGTCAACCAGTTGGTTCCTGGAATTCTAAATTTGGCATTTGTCAGGCTGACGAAAGCTACCGAAATCCGGGGTAATTAGTGTGCTGTGGCGTCACGATGTCGGCCTCGCCCTCAAGGTTACGGTAATTACTCCAACATTCTCTCTTTCCCACATCAAACCCTTCAATATGAAGGAATTCAGAGGTTTTGAGCGCACAACGACGCTATCCGATGATGATGAGTACACGATACCACTACACGATCAACGAGTCTTCGGCGCTGGCATAAAACGGAAACGCGTCCAATTCGTTCGGTCCTCGGAAGCAGCCAGTACGCCAACCAGTTCGAGGTCATCAGGACCTTCAGCAAGCGATTTTTACATCGATCTAGTTCTCTCAAAGCCAAACATCGCTTCTTCGACGCCTTCGGCCGACGAGGAGGCACCTGCAAAGTCCACTATCTCCGTTCAGAAACATGCTCTCGAGCCAGCACAACCTACAGCAGCGACTCAGCCTCACGACAAGCTACCACAGTCTGCAAAAACAACACCAACCACTATAGACAGCAAATCACCGGACGTGCCGTCATCAACACAGGACCATGCTCATAAGCAGATCGTCTGCGAGACGTGCCACTTACCGATATCGACTGGTTCCTCACAAACACCCCATGCAGCGCTTCTCGCGCACCAGTTATCATTGCCTCATTCCCATCCGCCTTCCTCTCTCTCACGGACGCATCCTGGTCTCAAAATCCTTCGGTCATATGGCTTTGACCCCGATTCCCGCACCGGCCTCGGCGCGCGAGGAGAAGGCATACGTTTCCCGATAAAGGCAAAAGAGAAGACTGATAAGATGGGGATAGGAGCCAGTATACCGGAGAGGAAGAGAGATGAAGAGGTAGGCCGTGCGGTGATGGAGGCGAGGGTTAGGAAACAGAAAGAGGATGAGAGGAAAAGGAAAGGGAAGGGGTGGCTTAAGAGGATGAATGAGGAGGAGGCGCGGAGGGGGAATAGCCTGCAGGACATGTTTTATGGGAGTGAAGACGTGGATCGGTATCTGAGGAGATGAGGCATGGCGGCGGGACTGGAGGAGGTATTCCTTCGCGGTCGGCGCCACACTTCGTCGTCGCTGATACGGCACATGCCAGCTGATTGTCCATCGATAACAGTAATGAGACCAGGATTGAAGTTGACGCTCAACTGGGAGCTGACAATCGATTAGCATGGCAAACTACATAGTGCACTCAAGTCTATGCGGGCACTTCTTCCGCCATTGCCGGTGCTGTCACCTAGTGGCTGGTAATTCCTCGAGCTTGTTGGATGAGCTTGGGGAGGTCGTCTTTCTCTGTCAAGGTATCTTTCCCAAGCTGCCAAAATGAGGGTCGAGCAGGAACCTCCGACTCCTTTCTCGCCTCCATTTTGCTGCCTCGCTTCTTCATTCCCTTATTACTTTGCGTTTACTTATAGTTATGAGCGGTGTGGAGTTGGGAAGACTTACTTCTCTACATATCTTAGCCGCCTGCCCAAGTGGTGGTAAGGACCCAAGGTGTCAAAGTTATAAAGCCTGTGAACAAGACCTTCAAATCTTGGACAGCACAGATAATGATAGCTTGAAATTTTTCATCATATGAGCCTGATGTCTTCAGGGAATTTGCTAGAGACGGTCTACAATCGGTAGGTTTCTTGGCCTCAGCTCAAGTCTGAATATCGGATTTGTGGGGTACTCGCACGATGACGAGAGGGATGGCGATGACAACAACGAGAATGCTGACACTAGGAAACGTGCTCTCACATCGGCTTTAATGGCAAAACCCTTGGCGACATACAGCCGATACCTCGTCGCCTTCCTTTTCCCCGTCTTTGAGCAGTTACCTCAACAGCGCTCCAGGAAGTGGCTCGATTTTCGTTCCAGGTATGATATAGCCACTTGCGGACCTGCCCACCGACCACAAACCAAAAGGAGGGATTATTTCCGCTTATTTCTTTACTGAAGAATTGAGAGAGAAGCAGGGGAGCAAGGTAAAGATATAGAAAAGTGCAGTAGGTGTTGGAGATACCACACGCTTTTCGTTTCCCAAGGCACGAACAGGTGTTGTAAACTGAATTGCGGAGGAGCACACTTTTTCGGCCTCTATCAAAGGCCAGGAGATTAGAGAACGTACAGAGATCAGCAAGCACGAATTCTTCGTGGCTGGTCGCAATATGAGCGCACCCACTTATTCCAGCATGAATTGTCCCTTCCGTACTGTTGAGCGTTAAGCTTTCTGTTCCGCCTCCCCTTTCCTTCTCCATGCCCTCTAGGTATGCCGCAGAGGTTTCTAGCAGGTAAAACAGTAGAAGCTGCAGAACACAACGCAACACCCCACCCAGCGTCTAAAAACCAACTTAACAACCATAAGGTGAGAAATTATCAAGCAAAAAACAACACCCGCAAGATATACATGGCTGTACCCCCTTCCCAACTTTACCATTCGTCCACTTCCTTCTCTTTCCTCCCTTTCTCTATCCCACCAATGCTGTGCAGCGGGCCGCAAAGCCCAACACTCGCAATCTAATCCCCACAAAAGGAGCCCGAGCAGACAAAGGTAAAGGGGTTCAACGCAGCAGAATGCTGCTCGACTTCATGCGCTTCATGTGTCCTCGGCACTTCCCCATTTCCAAGACTCGTTTCCGCAACAGCTTTTGCCTTCCGTAACCCACTAGGCTATTTTTCGCCTGGTACGGCACCTACTTCCTTTGGAAATGCGGCGTTGGCGACAGCAACAGCGACAACCGTAGGCACCAGCGTGGACTCACTAACACAACCTGCCGCCCGAGAGCGGACCGGAGGAGATGGTGGTACCAGTGGTGGCATTGGCGGTGATGGTAAAAACACAAGAATCGTCCAACTTTTAACACCCACCCGCTTTCGTCGACCTAAATCTCAAATCTCAAATCACAGGGCCTCAAGCAAAACGCGAATAAGCGAAAGGCATGTCATCCTTTCACCGCTCACTCATTTGGTGTTTGTTCGCTGTCAAATTGTTCTGTGCAGAATGGAAAATAGAGAAGGGGGATTGGATGTAGAAGTTTTGGTGCAGAGGATGAGGAATTGCCTCCGCCACTTCAAAAGTGGTGAAGTACTATGATGGCTTCTGACAGAGTGCGAAATCCACAAAGGCTGGCGGGACATTCAAGTTTAATCAGTTCTGAAGTCATGACAGTCAGAAGAACTTGGATTCTATCAAGCATGAGATATATCCACAACGATCTAAATTTGCGCAAAACCACGAAGACCGCCAAGCAGGTAACCACATAAGAAACATAAGGAAGTGTTTTCATCCACTTTCATCTTCATCGTCATCTATCTCGCAAGTTCTCCCTAAAATCTCAATACCTCACTCTATATCGCACCCCTAAATGGCACAACATCCGCCCCGATCCGCTCGTTTTCTCAAATAAACAACTATCTCTCAAGTAAATAGTCCTCCCACCACAAGACCCCATCACAAAAGGTGGATGGAGCCTCTTCGCAGAGTGGGAAGCTTGCTGCAGTGCCAAGGCGCCGCAAGATGTCGTCGGGACTATGATACAAAAGATATCGGGTATATGGCGCTCAAATCAGCAAATCAGATCTCGCTGGCTCTTCAAACCATAACCACCTCGTTAGTTCCACCCCAACGAATTCTCCGCTGCCATCGGCGCGCTGATCTTCGCCGTCCTCGCCCCACTGCTCCCCGTCTGCCCACTCCCGCGACTATACCTCTCACTTCCCACCGCAGTAGCCGGCGTCATCCTCCCCCCTCCCATCAGACTCGGAGAACCCGGTCCCATCATCTCCGGGCCCTCAACCGAGCGGCTGCGTCTATGCGCCATCTTACGCTTCTTATACCGCCTAGCAATAAAGAACATAGCCGCACCATAAGCAGCAGCAGCAACAACAGCACCAGTCGCAATACCAGCCGTCATGCCCTTAACAGACGCAGGCTGGTCCTCTGACGCGCCGGCAGTGCCGAAGACGCCACCGTCGGACTTGGAGCCCTTGCCGGAGCCGGACTTGCCGTCCACGCCGCCTTTGGACGTGAGGACGCCATCGAGGTTGCCGCCGGCGATGAAGGGGATGGCGGAGTTGATGTGGGAGGTGATGGTGTCGACTGAGCCGGCGGACGGGTTGGTCGAATCATAGTGGTAGAGTGGGGAGGATGGTGTGTGGATTACCATGCCAAGCTTCTCGAGCGAGGCAGCTGGAATCCAGGCGACGGCCAATGTGGTGATGTAGCCAAGGGTGCCTTGAGTGTCAAATGGCTGAATGCTGTGCATAACGACTTGGTCTCTTGGAATACCAAGGCCATAGGAAATGCCCATAGGAAGGAAGGTGAAGATTTGGGTCGGCGACTTGGAGTTACCGACAACAAACTCGTAGTTCAGGGCTTGGTCAAATCCGATCTGAATCATGACCATGTCATCCTCTGGTGCCTCCTCTGGTACGCCTCCCGAAGGAGAGACCATTCTTGGCATATCGGTTGGGAGGCCAGTCGGCGTCACCGTTGGCGTGGACTCGGTTTGAGTTGGTGGTACATAGGTCTCAACCTTTGACGGGACGAAAGCTGGTGGTGCATCGGTAACCACGACAGGTTTCGGTGTGAAGGCTGGCGCGATATCGGTTGGGGTCACTGCTGGCGGTTCATCGGTGACAAGGGAAACACTAGCGATCGATGACTGTGAAGCAGTCTCAGTAGCCGATGGAGCATCAGTTGCAGTCTCGTAACCAGAAGACCCGGAATCGGTCTCGGTTGGAATTGGCAGGATTGGAATGAGAGTCGAATTGCCAGTTGCAGATGGGAGAACAGTTGGCCCCAAAGATGGCGTGAAAGTTGGCGTAAAGCTAATTCCAGAATCGGTCTCGGATGGAATAAGTGTTACGTTTCCAGTTGGCTCCAGAGGGACATCAGAACTCTGGATTGGCTCATCCGTGATAGTTGGAATGGCAGTTGGCTCCGAAGTGGTGCTAATCTCAGTTGGCCTATAAACCGTAGTGTCAGTTGGCTGGGTTCCTGGATCAGTGGACGTCTCAGACGCATCAGTGCTCGTGACTGGATCTGGATCTGGCTCCGTGGTAGTTATGGTCTCCGAAGGAGATGAGGTAGGTGAGACCTCCGAGGACACTGTTACAGAAGGAACAGCTTCTGAAGACGAGACACCAGGCGTTGGCTCAGAGGAGACCTGCGTAAGTGTCGTCGTCTGAGAAGGTGGTTCTGTGACAGGTACGTCCGTCGTCGGCAGCTCGGAAGGAAATACAGTAGTTGGCTCCTCGGAAGAAACGTCCGAAGGCTGGGCCGTTGGCTCGGTCACAGAAGGGAAAACAGTAGTGGAGATCTCGGGCTCCTCAGCGGTAGACACGGAAGGAAATACAGGGTCCGGAGTCGTCTCCGGAGTCGTTCCAGACGTAGTAATCTCGGGAATTAGAGTAGTCTCCGGCTGGTCCAAAGAAGTAGACGTATCCGGTAAGAAAGATTCTATACTTGAAACGCTAGGAAGCGTTGTAAGAGATACAGGAACCAAAGTAGGACTCTTGGTCTCGGTAACAGGAATAACAGGAATAACAACGGTGGTCTCGGCCACGGCCTCGGGTGAGGTGGAAACAGGGGAAGGGGAAGTAGTCTCATTTGGAAATACTGACTCGGAAGTGGGCGATGGCTCGATTGTCGAAGACTCGGTGATTGGGTCATTGGCAACGGTCGTTGAGTTGTTCTCGGGGAGGATTGTCGATGACCCGATGATTGGAAGGTCGACAATAATCAAAGTCTCTGTTGGCTCTGGGGTGCTGGTAATGACACCAGTCGAGTAGTCGCCAGTGATGCCGCTGTTGATGGTCGAAAGTGGCTCCTCAGTGGTGGCTGGCTCGTCCTCAGTGGTCGAAGTTGCAATGACGGTGCTGGACTGCAAATCATCCTCGGCCTCAACGACGGAGGACATAGCTGAGGTGGTTGTCGGTTCCAAATCGGTCGAAGTTGGCTTTGCGACGGTGGTTCCTCCAGTACCAATGGCGCTCGCAGCAAAGGTAACTCCAGTGGACTCATCAATCTCCCTCGTCTTAGCAACAGATGTCGAGGTGGGCTCCTCGCTCTCAGTGATCACGCCGCTAGGCCCGAAAGTGATCTCCTTCTCGCTGCTGCTCTCCGTAGAGCCTGGCTGGGTTGACGAATCCTCCTCAGATGCCTCAGTGCTGGTGTCAGCAGAAGACGTTGGCGTGACGATCAAGTTCGGCACTCCGATAGTAGACCCAACCTCCTC
>RCNJ01000451.1_pt1 | contig 20201 bp, 19 predicted proteins | sample 2041171 | NCBI WGS metagenome assembly RCNJ01 (sample SAMN09708213, study PRJNA481090) | feces metagenome | biome: feces | host: Pygoscelis adeliae | place: Antarctica: Rookery Lake | collected 2010-03-01 | reverse complement strand
GCGTCACCTGAAGCGCTCGTTCAAGTAACTGATAATCAAGTAACAACAAATCCGATCGCTGGAACAAGACCACGTGGAAAAAATGAAGATGAAGATAATGCACTTGCTGACGAACTACTTGCAGATCCTAAAGAAGTAAATGAACATGAAATGTTAGTTGATTTAAGTAAGACGGATTTAACAGGCATTTGTGACGAGAAATCAATTACTATTCCCGTTTATAAACAAATTGAAAAATATCAACATGTCATGCATATTGTTTCTGAAGTACAGGGCACATTACTCGAAAACAAAAGTAGTATTGATGCACTCATTGCCTGCATGCCTGCTGGAACAGTTTCCGGCGCACCTAAAACGCGGGCGATGCAAGTCATTAATGAAATTGAAACTACCAAACGTGGCTTCTATGCGGGTGGTCTTGGTTATATCACTTACAATCATGATATTAATTTAGCTATTTCCATTCGTTCACTTGTTATTAAAGATCAAGTTGCTCACCTTCAAACAGGTGCTGGCATTGTAAAAGATTCAATACCTGAAAAAGAGTATGAAGAAACACTTCATAAAGCAAGGTCATTAACAGATTTAACTAAATGAAATTCATTCAACTAAATGAAGGAGAATATAAATGAAAAACTATTTAGAAAAAATTATGAACCGTGAAGATTTATCCATAAAAGAAACCGAGGAAGCTGTTAATTTATGTTTCCAAGCTGATATTACAGATACAGAAATGTCTGCGTTTTTAACAGCACTTAAAGTAAAAGGCGAAACATCTGACGAAATGACTGGTATCGTAAATACTGTAAGATCGTATTCAGAATATCAATCAATTAATTTCCCAGGCATTATGGACAATTGTGGAACAGGTGGCGATCAATCATATAGCTTTAATATAAGTACAACTGCAGCTTTTGTTATTGCAGGAGCAGGCGTTAAAATTGCTAAGCATGGAAATCGTAGTATCTCAAGTAAAACTGGTAGTGCTGATTTACTGGAACATCTAGGTATTTCCCTTGAATTTACTAAAGACGATGTTGAATATTTACTCGAGACAAACAATATTGCATTTTTATTCGCACCACATATTCATAAAAAATTAAAAACATTTATTAAAACAAGATCAGAACTTGGTTTACCAACTGTGTTTAATTTAATTGGTCCCTTAACTAATCCAATTGATCTTCATTCACAATTATTAGGTGTTTATAGACGTGATATGTTAATGACTGTTGCTAAAACGCTTAAAAATCTAAGTCGAGAACGCGCTGTTGTTATTAATGGAGCAGGCTTTATGGATGAAGCATCTTTAGCTGGTGAAAATCATCTCGTTATACTAGAAAATGGACAATTAACTGAAATGTCCCTCAAGCCAAGTGATGTTGGGTTACCTACTTATGATAATGACGCTATTTTAGGTGGCGATGCTAAAGAAAACGCAGAAATCCTTTATTCTGTTTTAAATAATGAACCGAGTGCATACTTGGACACTGTTTTATTAAATGCTGGACTTGCACTGTTTGCTAACGGACATTCTAAAACAATTAAAGATGGAATCGAAGACGCTCGAGAAAGCATCAGTTCTGGTTCTGCTTTAGAAAAATTAAACGTATTAATTGATTACAGTAAAGACAAGGTGGGAGCTTAATCATGACAATTTTAGATGAAATTATTGAAGTTAAAAAACAAGAAGTTTTTGAATTAAAGTCACAAATTTTTCAAGCATATCAAGGTAAAGAAATCACACCGTTTAAAGATAGAATTAACGATTTAGCACATATGGGAATTATCGCAGAAATAAAACGCGCCTCTCCTTCTAAAGGGATGATCAATGAACATGTTAATCCTGTAAAACAAGCACAGATTTATGAACAACATGGTGTCCAAGCAATTTCAGTTTTAACTGATAATCAATTCTTCAAAGGGTCAATTGATGATTTGATTGCTGTCAGAAGCGCAGTCGATTTACCTATTCTATGTAAAGACTTTATAATCGATGACGTTCAAATTGATCAAGCATATTCTGCTGGTGCTAACATCATCTTACTTATTGCAGCGGCTCTTGATGATGAAAAGTTAAAGCATTTAAATAAACATGCAATAGCTTTAGGACTGGAAGTTCTGTTTGAAGTTCATAATGAAGAAGAGATGGAGCGTGTTCTTAAACTTAATCCTCAATTAGTTGGGATAAATAACCGAGACTTAAAAACATTTAAAGTTGATTTAAATACGACTGAAAAATTAAAAAACATGGTGAAAGATAAAAACATTATTTTAATTAGTGAAAGCGGTATTGAAACTAGCGAAGACGTAGAAAAAATTGGTGCTTCGGGTGCAAAAAGCATTTTAATTGGTGAAACGTTAATGAGAGCCGCTGATGTTGGTCAAACAATTACTAGTTTGCAAGTTGACCTAAATGAGGTGAAGTAATGCTCGTCAAAGTATGCGGTATAACAACATTAGAAGCCGCTCAAACTGCAGCTAATAATTCAGCTGATTTTATTGGCTTCGTGTTTGCATCCAGCACACGACAAATTGATCCTTTAAAAGCAAAAGAAATTGCAAAAGAACTACCCACTTCTATTGATAAAGTAGGCGTTTTTGTTAATGAATCCATTGTAAACATAGAAAGAATTGCTAGTCTAGTTGGACTCGATTATATTCAACTTCATGGTAATGAATCAGCTGAATTTGCTAGTGAGTTATCATTACCAATCATTAAAGCACTAAACATAAATAACGAACTCACTTCTGATTTAAACCATTTTCCAGCAGACTATTTTATTATTGACAGTCCCGGAAAAAAGTATGCGGGTGGCTCTGGTGTAACATTTGATTGGAGCGAATTAACCAACTTAAATATAGACTTAAATAAAGTATTTTTAGCCGGTGGTTTAAATGAGAAAAATGTAAAATTGGCAATTGAGACTGTGAATCCAATCGGCGTTGATGTTTCAAGTGGAGTCGAAACTAACGGTAAAAAAGACATATTAAAAATAACAGAATTTATAAAACAAGCTAAAGGAAAGGACTAATTATAATGACAACATATGAAATGCCTAATTTAGACGGAAAGTACGGAAAATATGGAGGACGTTTTGTACCAGAATTACTTATGCCTGCATTAATTGAACTTGAAAAAGCATATAACGAAGCTAAGGACGATGCTTCTTTTAAAGAAGAAGTCAATTATTATTTAACGCAATACGTTGGTCGTGAAACACCCCTTTTCAAAGCTGATAACTTAACTGAAAAGTTAGGTGGTGCTCAAGTTTACCTTAAGCGTGAAGATTTAAACCACACGGGTGCACATAAAATTAATAATGCGATTGGCCAAGCAATCTTAGCTAAGAGAATGGGAAAGAAAAAAATCGTTGCTGAAACAGGTGCTGGACAACATGGTGTCGCAACAGCTACTGTTTGTGCTTTACTTGGGTTAGAATGTATTGTTTTCATGGGTGAAGTTGATATTAAGAGACAAGAACCTAACGTGTTTAGAATGGAATTACTAGGTGCTGAAGTAAGAAGTGTACCAAATGGTAGTGGTACACTCAAAGATGCAGTTAATGAAGCCTTACGCTACTGGGTTGCCCATGTTGAAGATACACATTATATTCTTGGGTCAGTTGTTGGACCTCACCCTTTCCCAATGATTGTCCGTGATTTTCAATCAGTTATTGGTCATGAAGCAAAAAGACAACTCAAAGACCAAACAGGCTCACTGCCAGATGCGCTTATTGCACCCGTTGGTGGTGGGAGTAATGCGATGGGATTGTTTCATCCATTTATTAATGATCCTAGTGTTAAAATGTATGGGATTGAAGCAGGTGGACTTGGTATAGAAAGTAAAAAACATTCTGCTGCTGTCACGACAGGTACAACAGGTATTTTACATGGCACAATGACAGAATTACTTCAAGATTCACATGGGCAAATTACAGAAGCTTTTTCCATTTCTGCTGGTCTTGATTATCCAGGTGTTGGACCCGAGCATAGTCATTTACATGAAATAAATCGAGTAACTTATGATTCAATTACAGATGATGAGGCACTTGAAGCATTCAAATTACTCTCTCAAATCGAAGGAATTATTCCTGCACTTGAAAGCGCCCATGCTATTGCTTATGCAATGAAATTGGCACCAAAAATGAAGTCAACTGAATCAATCATTGTGTCGCTTTCTGGACGTGGAGATAAAGATGTTAATCAAGTTAGAGAGCTTTTAAAAGGAGAGAGTTTAAATGAGTAAAACGAAACTTGAATCACACTTAAAAAATAAAGTAGCCAATAATGAGAATTTATTTGTTCCCTATATCATGGCTGGTGATGGTGGATTAGATGCTTTAAAGGAACAAATCCTCTTTTTAGAATCTTGCGGAGTGTCAGCAATTGAATTAGGCATACCTTTCTCTGACCCCGTAGCTGATGGCCCTACTATTCAAGAAGCAGGTTTACGTTCATTAAAAGCAGGAACAACATTAAAAGGCGTACTTGATACATTAAAAACTTTCATAGACGAGAGAAATGTACCGATTATTTTAATGACTTATATTAATCCTATCTTTAATTATGGAGTTGATGAATTTGCTAAAGATTGTAAAGCATCTGGCGTCAGTGGCGTCATTATTCCAGATGTTCCTTATGAAGAAGAGGAATTTCTTTTAAGCCCATTGAACTCTAACGACATTGCTTTTATTAGGCTTGCCGCTTTAACAAGTACAAAAGAACGTCTTGAAAAAATTGCGAAACAATCAGAAGGATTTCTATACGCCGTGTCAGTGACAGGAACAACGGGAAAGCGCGCTGAACATCAAGAACGCGTTTATAAATACCTAGCAGGTTTAAAAGAACAAAGTAATGTTCCAGTTCTTGCAGGTTTTGGAATCTCAGATGCTACTCAAGCTCAAAAAATGAACGAATCTTGTGATGGCGTAATTGTTGGTAGTGCAATTGTTGACTTACTCCACCTGAAAAAATACGACGAAATCAAATCATTTATTCAAGCAAGTCTATAATATATAAAATACTCCCTCTATCTAACTATGAGGGAGTATTTTATATATTAGCTTTTATTTCATTTATTTAATAACATCGTTCCATGTTCTTTTAAGTTTAAATGCCAATCAAATGCTTTAGATAGGACATGTGGAGTATTCCCACCTGCTAATTTTGCTTCATTCAAATAATCAAGTGCTTGTTGCTTATAAGTAGGATGTACACATTTATTTATAATTACTTCTGCAGCTTCTCTTGGAGCAAGACCTCTTAAATCAGCATAACCTTGTTCTGTTACAATAATATCAATATCATGATTCGGGTGATCAATATGAGATGCAAAAGGAACAATCGTAGAAATATTACCATTTTTTGCAATTGATTCTGTTACAAAAACTGATATTTGTGCATTTCGGGTGAAGTCACCTGACCCACCGATACCATTCATAACATGTGTTCCATTTAAATGAGTAGAATTGACATTTCCATAAATATCCATTTCTATTGCTGTGTTAATAGCTATAACACCTAAGCGACGAATAACTTCAGGGTTATTAGATATTTCTTGCGGCCTAAATAAAATTTTATCACGATGTTTTTTTAAGTCTTCAGCTAATGTATCACATCTTTTTTCAGACAATGCAAAAGCTGTAGCTGAAACAAATTTAACAACTCCTGCTTCAATCAAATCAAACATGCCATCTTGTAACACTTCAGATGAGACGACAATATCACGGAATTCAGAATCCTTCATACCACTTAAGACAGCGTTCGCAACCGAACCAACACCTGATTGTAATGGAGCAAGTTCTTTAGTTAAACGACCCACTTCTATTTCATCTCTGAAAAAATCAAGTAAATTATCTGCAATTTTCTGTGTTGCCTGACTTGGTTCAAGTAAAGGCGATGGTGTATCTTCTTCTTGTGAGATAATAACACCACGTACTTTATCTAAATCTATTTTAACCCCTGGTGTCCCAATACGATCTTCAACATTATATAAAGGTATTTCTCTGCGCTCTCCCTGTTCTGCCGGGATATAAATATCATGAACACCCTCGTACTCATCAGGTAAATTTAAATTTATTTCAATAATGATATTCTCTGCTTGTTCTAAGAATATCGGTGAGTTCCCAACCGAACCTGACAAAATGATATCGCCTGCTTCTGTTATTTTCGTAGCTTCTACGATTGTATAGTCAATTGGGCCATAGGCACCTTGTCTCAACGTTTCACCTGTTTGCGATAGATGTTCATCTATGTAGTGAGACTTATGTTCATTAATAGATTTCCTAGAAATAGGATGAGCTTGATAGGGCATACGTGTATTAATTAATTCTTCCGAAAACATTGCACCATCACCATCTGGTCCTATGGAAGCACCCGTATATAAATCTATTTTAAATGAGTCTGTTTTTCCACGCTTAGCTAGTTCTCTTAAAAAAAGTTTCGGCTCCCCAAATAAAGCAAAACCACTAACAGCTATTTTCATTTTGTCTTTGATTAATGATACTGCTTCTTCTGTTGAAATAACCTTATCTAATAAAGTTTGATGTTTGATTTTTTCTTGAATGGCATTTTCCATATAATTACTTCCTTTCAATTATGCTATTTGATTATTAAGAAGTATAGCGAACGTTTACATAAATGTTAAATAATTATAATATTGTATCTTTTATAGTTAAATGTAAACCTGACTTTTAAAGAGCAACTCATACTTCATTTAAACACGTTTTTTTAATACGAAGCAATCTTAGTTACCAATTTGACCACTCAGTTTCTAAAACACCTAAATCATATAAAAAACTAATAATGATCTTTTCTTTAATCGGTTCTAATGCCTTTTCTGTACATTCATCATTTGGTTCATATCCTAATTGTTCTGCCATTTCTAGATCTGAATCCTCTAAAAAGTTTGTTGCCTCAGAGTCTTCAAAACAAGTTGGAGCAATATAAGTGTTGTATGTATGCTCTAAAATTAAGCGAGTATCCCCTTTTGGTTTTGTTTCTTTTTCGAACCCAAATCCAATAATTAATATACCAAGTAAAACTACTCCTATAATAATCATAACTTTTTTCATTATAACCTCTCCAAAATGAATTATTTAACTTACTTTTATCTATTATAACTGTTTATTGTGAAAAATGTATGAAATTACTTTGAATTCATTTAAACGTTTAGTTTAAGCAGAAAAGCAGTCCGAATCATTAAACAGAACATTATTTTTGCACTTGGTCTTAAAATTATTGCTTTACTGTTAGTCATGCCTGGTTTACTGACATTATGGATTGCAATTATTGCAGTGTTGGCGCAACGCTCATAGTCGTTCAAAACTCAATACGCTTATTGCGAGACAAAAAACTATAAATCCTCTGATTATCTATGTTTAAACTTTATATTTCCCGGGAAATATAAAGTTTAACTTAGAGAGGGGTTTATTATAATGAAAAAATTGTTTTTCTTAATGTTTTCTAGTGTATTATTATTAGGTGTTATGGGGTGTTCAAGTAATGATGAAGAAGAATCTACTCCACCTGCTAATGAAGAGCCTGCTGTAGAAACTGAAGATAGTACAGACGAATCTGCTTCAGATGACAGCTCTACAAATGAAGAGTCTACTGATGATGAAGCAACAGATGAATCTGCTGCAGATTCATTTAACTTTACTGATTTTGAACTTGAAGTAGAATATGCGGATCATCAAGAATACGAAGCTGAATATGAAAAAGAAAATGGAAATGTAGAAGCAGAAATTGAGGATGAGATTAATGACATTAAAATAAAAGATGATAAAGCTTTTGAAAAGCTAGAGCCAATGCTTAAGGATTTAAATATCAATCAAGAAACACCTAAAGAAGATGCTATTAAAGAGACTTTAAATATCTTTGACTTACCTGATGATTATACTAAGTTTAAATTAGAAATCACATTTGACGATAATACAGAAATTGAATTTGAAGATGAAAAATAAATATAATATCAAAAAAAGATGTCACTCATAAGTGACATCTTTTTTATCCTTTAACACATAACTTCTTATTTAAAACTAAACCAATCGTCCGTGCTAGTAAGTAGATCGTTAAGATGATTAGTCCTAAGATTTGTAAGTTAAGCACCCATTTTAAATAGACAAGATCTGATAGCTCATACATCATAAATGTAGCATTCGTCACTGCCGCAGTTGGGAAAAGCATAGCCCACCATGAAACAAAGAATGGAACTTTTAAATAATGTCTAATTTGATAAATAAATAGTAAACCTAGATAAAAGGCAAATCCATATAATATATATGCAAATGCATTCGCTTCTCCAAATATTTTAACATATGACATAAATCCTATTGCTGGTGGTGCAAGCAATATAAAGACAGTTGGACGTAACATATTGGGTAATGGTCCTTTGAAAAACATTCGGTTCATAAATAATGTATAATAAATAATACTGAAAATAATTCCTAAACTGAAATAAAATATGTTTATTTCTATTCCTACATGATACACACCTGCAAGGGGGACAACAATATTACCTACAATTGGTATAAACCAAACTGGATTAAATTGCTCAATTTCTAATGATTGCTTCCACATCAAGCCTGTTAATAAAAATAATGTTAATACTAATTGAATAATTGCACCTATCCCCCAAAGAACAAGTGAAATCGTTTCATTAACATCAATAAATATTAAACCAACCATTAAAAAACTAATCGCTATTGCTCCAAAGAAATTCATTTTCACAGGATGATTTAATTCTGCTTTGATATCTCCAGGATATTTAATTAATCGATACAAGAAAATACCTAGCACAATAATAAAGACAAGTATAGTTAAAATAAATAATATAGTAGAGACTATACTTATTAAACCATACAGAGCTTCATATTGTTTTACAGCAAACGTTGTACCCGCAAGTCCCATCACACTTGCAAATAAAGCAATTGGGAAATAACGTAATCCTCTTTCTTTTTCCACTAATAGTCACTCTCCATTTTCCATTATTCAATTACTTTAAGAATACTTAACTTTAAACGTATCGTCATCTTATATGCTTACATATACCCCTATGAGCATATATTAAGCTTTATTAGCTGATAAACGTTATAATATAATTAACAGTTAGAGGAGGAATTGCAATGGCTAAATTTAAAGATTTAACTTCTTTAGAAGAAGTTAATAATTTTATTAACGAGAACGAACTTGCTTTTTTATATTTCACAACGCCGAATTGCAGTGTGTGTCATGGTTTACAACCACAAATTGAAGAAATGTTAGCTAAGTATCCTGAAATTAAATCACGCCACATTGATGCAAGTTCAGTTCCTGAGGCTGCTGGGCAGTTCTCTGTATTTACCGCTCCTGTTCTTCTTCTTTTTGTTGAAGGAAAAGAATATTTACGCGAAGCACGTATCGTTCAAACTCAAAAATTAGATGATGATATTAATCGAATATATATAAACATGGTTAACTAAAAGTTAATCATGTTTTTTATTTTTAACATAAAATCACCTCTGCCATCTATAATATTGATTTTATGGTAATATTATTTTGTAGGAGGGATAATATGAAGTTGGTATCTTGGAACGTTAATGGTTTAAGAGCTTGTGTGAAAAAAGGATTTGAAGACTTCTTTCATACAATTAATGCTGATATTTTTGCAGTACAGGAAATTAAATTACAAGCAGGTCAGATCGACTTAAAATTTAATGATTACTATCAATACTGGAATTACGCTGAGAAAAAAGGTTATTCTGGGACAGCTATCTTTACAAAGGTTAAACCTTTATCTGTTAGCTACGGCCTCAATGGGGCTGAATCAGAAAATGAAGGACGTATTTTAACTCTTGAATATGATAACTTTTATTTTATTAATGTCTATACACCTAATGCGCAACGCTCTCTTGCTAGACTGCCTTACCGCTTAGATTGGGAAGATGAAATTTATAATCATATTCATCACTTAGAAGATACTAAACCTGTCATTTATACTGGGGACTTAAATGTTGCTCATAGAGCGATTGATTTAAAAAATGCAAAAGCAAACGAAGATAATTCAGGATGTACTATTGAAGAAAGAGGTAAAATGACCAGACTCTTAGACTCAGGATTCATTGATACATTAAGATATTTCGAACCTAAAACTGAAGGTCTATACAGCTGGTGGTCGTATATGAAAACTGTTAGAGAAAGAAATATCGGATGGAGGATTGACTACTTTTTAACTTCTCATCAACTTGAAGACAAGTTAGTTTCAGCAAAAATTCATTCAGAAGTTATGGGTAGTGATCATTGTCCAATCAGCTTAGAAATTAATTTATAAAACAATTTAGCCACAAGATATCGATTTGAAACGTCGATTTTTTGTGGCTTTTGTTAATTCCTTTTTTTCTCCATTGATGGACCAAACTTATCCCAATTTATTAAATTCTCTAATAAAAGCGCCAAAACAATTCCTACAAGTAATCCATTACTAACAAACGGTCTAACTATACTTGGAAACGATTCAAAATAACTTGCTGGAAATGTCATAATAATAACACCAACAAATAAAGGGAGTGCTGAACGATAAACATTTATTGTATTTAGTGTAATTTGTTTAAAGAAATCTATTGATGAATTAAATAATTGTAAATAAGCGACAAATAATACGGCACTTCCTACACTTAAAGGAAGTAATGAAAAGAATTCACCAATTGGTGTAATGATACCCATTAAAAAGAATAGAAAACTACCAATAATAAAAGGAAGTTTATCATAAATATTTGTTTGTTTTAAAAACCCTATCGAAGAAACATAAGGTGCGTAAGGTACTAAACCAAATATACCAGAGGCAATTGTAGCTACACCTGTGATTGAAAATGATGTAACGTAATCACGATTTGTTGTTGTTTTATTTAGTAGTACATCTGTTCCTTTTAATGCTCCAAAAGTATTGGAAGCATTCAACAGACCTGCTAATACAGTTGTGATAACAATTCCTGTATTCCATACAGGTGCTCCTAGAGGAAATATTTTACTCCCACCAACTGGATTACTACTCATTGTACTTCCCTCATTTGGGAATAATATTACAAATATAATCCACCCTAAAATAATTCCAATTAATAAGGCATAACTTCTTATATGCGCAGGAGACTTAATACTTATTATAATGACGACTAACACAATAAAAATCGAGAGTGCTGAGATTGGTAGATCAATCATTACATTACCTGCATCTACATTACCAAATGGAATGTGTAACATGCCCTTTAAAAATATCTGAATTAAAGTTAAACCAAGTAAAAACATAAATACACCCATCACACCTGGTGTAAATAACTTCTCAAAAGCAGGACCGAAACCTAAGACACCAATAAGAATCGTGATAACTCCTGCAATAACAACACCCGTTACTAAACTCCCCCCTAAGGTAACAAGAGATATACCTTGTGCACTTGATGTAGCGACAAGTGTTAAATAGATTCCCCACCATAAACCAGACTGGCCTTCAAGTATCGGACGCCTATGTCCAATAAATGCCTGTGCTAAACATGCAAGACCCGTCACAATGAAGGACATTTGTAATAGTGAGACGACTTCCCCTTGATTAAGTTCAAATGCTTCACCTATAGTGATCGGGATAATTACAATGTTTGCAAAAATGAAAAAGAACCATTGTAAACCCGCTAATAAATTTTGAGTTTGAAAAACACGATTCATTTGAACCCTCCACTACTCGATAGTTTTTTAAGAGTGACTTTTACAAAACATATTAAGTATAGATTACCACAGAAAAAATAAAATGTTAGCAAAGTAACAATTTTAATACTAAACGTTCTAAACGCACTCATTTAATTCAAGCTAATGCACAGGACATTGTAGTTTTATGAATTATATAGTATAATAATAAGTCGACTAGTACACACACATACAGTTTTGTATGAACTAGAAAAATTGAGGTGAGAAACTTGAGGAATTTTATTTCTTCTAAAATGGGATTCTTTACAATTGCTGCTCTTTTAATTTGGATAAAATCTTATTATGTCTATTTAGTTGAATTTAACTTAGACATTCAAAGCATTTTCCAACATGTTTTATTGCTAATAAATCCGTTAAGCTCGACGTTAGTTTTTCTTGGTATTGCTTTATTTGCTAAAGGACGACGTGTCGGTGGGTATATGATTATAATTTATTCATTTATGAGTTTGCTACTTTATTCAAACGTAGTGTTTTATAGATTTAATAGTGACTTTATTACTTTACCTGTACTAACTCAAACAAGTAATTTTGGTAGTTTAGGAAGTAGTATTGCTGATTTAGTTTACTGGACAGACGCTTTCTATTTAATAGATATTATTATACTTGTCGTGCTATTTAGAGCAAGTAAGCAAATTTGGTCTAGTGCTCGCATGAAATTAAGACAACCTATTATTATTATTGCTAGTGGATTATTACTTTTCTCGATTAATTTAGGATTAGCTGAAATGGATCGTCCACAACTTTTAAAAAGAACATTTGATAGAAATTACATTGTTAAATATTTAGGGGCTTACAACTTTACAATTTATGATGTCATTCAAAATTTAAAATCTTCATCAGAACGTGTTTTAGCCGATAGTAATGATATAACAGAGGTTAGAGATTACTTAGATACTAAGTATGCAGAACCTAATGATGAACTATTTGGTGTTGCAGAAGGTAAAAACGTGATTAAGATTCACTTAGAGTCATTTCAGTCATTCTTGATTGATTATGAATTGAATGGTGAGGAAGTAACCCCGTTTCTTAATCAATTAGTGAATGATCAAGAAGAAGATTTCACTTATTACAAGAACTTCTTCCATCAGACAGAGCAAGGTAAAACAGCTGATGCTGAATTGATTATGGATAATTCAGTTTATGGATTACCACAAGGTGCCGCTTTTGTAACCAAGAGTAATAACACTTATCAAGCACTTCCTGCGATTTTAGATCAGGAACAAGATTATACGAGCGCAGTTTTACATGGTGATGGTAAATCGTTTTGGAACAGAGATGAAGTTTACAAACAATTTGGGATTGATTATTTCTTTGACGAAGCTTTTTATAATATGAGCGATGAGCAAGTCATTGGTTACGGCTTAAAGGATAAACCATTCTTTAAAGAGTCAATGCCCTTACTTGAATCTATCGATACAGAAGAGCCATTCTATGCGCATTTAATGTCTTTAACACATCATCATCCTTATTTAATTGATGAAGAAGATGCAACGATTGAACCTGCTGAAACTGGTGATGGTTCGGTTGATCGCTATTTCCAAACAGCTCGTTATTTAGATGAATCACTTGAACAGTTTTTTGATGATTTAAAAGAAGCTGGTTTATATGATGATTCTCTAATCGTTATTTACGGTGACCATTATGGAATATCTGACAACCACAATCGCGCTATGGCCGAGATTACTGGAGAAGAAATTACTCCTTATAAAAATGCTGAGCTTCAACGTGTTCCTTTTATGCTTAAAATTCCAGGTGTAGATGGACAAGGTATTGTTGAAGAGTACGCAGGACAAGTCGACGTAGTCCCTACTATGCTACATTTACTTGGTATTAGGGCTGATGATTATATTCAATTTGGAACAGACTTATTTTCTGAAGATCATGATGAAACAATTGCGTTCAGAAACGGAGACTTTTTCACACCTGAAGTAAGTATGATAAGAGGTACATTTTATGATGAAGAAACAGGTGAAGAATTAGATGCAACTGAAGAATTAGAAACCATTCAACAAGATGTACAAAATGAATTAGAGTTATCTGATAAGGTGTTACAAGGTGACTTACTCAGATTCCATGTTCCTAATGAGAAATGGAAACCTGTCGATAGAAGTGATTACTTTTATGATGAAAACCAAATTGATGTTGAAGAAGCATTATACGAAAAATGGTTAGATAGACCAACACTTAAACCAGTTGAAGATATACAAGCTTCTGAACGTGATACAGAAGAAAACTAAAACAAACAAAAAATGAGCGTCTGCAGAAAATTGCAGACGCTCATTTTAATTATTAGAGTGCTTTCGTTAAATCTTTACCATTTGCTAGTTTTTGAATACGTGGAATCATGTCTAAATCAATGTTTCCTCCACTTACAATCACACCGCAATGACGTGATTTAATTTTATCACTATGTGAAAATAATGCTGCAAGTGCCGCTGCTCCTGCACCTTCCATCAATGTTTTATTTCTTTCTAACATATAAAGAATAGCATTTGCTATTTCTTGTTCTGAAACAGTTACAATATCATCTACATACTCGTTAATAATTGGCATAGTGAGTTCACCTGGGTGTTTTACGGCAATTCCTTCTGCTATTGTATCCTTTTTGATCGTTTCAGCGGTTTTAATATGATGAAATTTATCATGCGTTGCTGATTTATTACTTGCTTGAACTCCAATAATTCGGATATTCTTATTTATATGCTTCGCAGCAACTGCAATTCCACTAATTAAACCTCCACCACCAATTGGAACAATAAACGTATCAATCCTGTCTTCTTGTCTTAACGCTTCCATAGCCATCGTTCCTTGACCTGCCATAATATCATAATCATCAAATGGATGGACATATGTCGTTCCAGTTTCAGCTTGTCTAATCATAGATGCTTCATACGCCTCTTGGAAAGACTCGCCATGTAAAACAACTTCAGCCCCATAATTCTGAGTTGCTTCAACTTTTGCATGAGGTGTACTCTTTGGCATATAAATAATTGCGCTTACACCTAACTTTCTAGATGCATATGCTAAACCTTGAGCATGATTACCTGCAGATGCAGTAATAACTCCTCTATCTAATTGTTCCTTAGATAACTGCATGAGTTTAAAAGTTGCTCCTCTAAATTTGAAAGCACCCGTTTTTTGCTGGTTTTCCATTTTAAAATAAACTTTTTTATCGACAATTTTATTTGTCGTTTCTGATGTTATTAATGGTGTTCTATGAACAATAGGCTTTAGGCGTTCTAAAGCTTTATAAACTTTTTCTCCCGTTAAATCCCCAATAAATCCACACTCCTCAATCCAATTTACTATAAAAAGCTACTTTCATACTTACTGATCTTGTCTTCAACTTTTAATGTTAAAGCAATCTCGTCCCACCCATTAATAATGTTTTGGCGACGATATTCTGGCATCTCAAAGTTGATTTCAAAATCTTTTTTTTCATCTCGAATTGTTTTCTTTTCGAGATCTACTGTTAAATTTAGTATACCTTCTTCAGCTTCTTTTAACCAGTCATTAACGAGATTTGTTTCTATTTCTATTGGAACAAGTCCATTTTTAAATGAGTTATTATAAAAGATATCTGCGAAACTTGGAGCGATGATTATTCTAAAACCATAATCTAAAAGTGACCATGGAGCATGCTCTCTTGATGAACCCGAACCGAAATTTTCTCTTGTGATTAAAATTGATGCATCTTTATATTTTGGTTTATTTAAATTAAAATCTGGACGTTTATTACCATCTTCATCTAATCGCCAATTAAAGAACAAAAATTGGCCAAAGCCAGTGCGTTCAATTCTTGTTAAAAATTGCTTTGGAATAATTTGATCTGTATCTATATTTGACATGTTAAGTGGTACAACTAGTCCTGTATGATTTCTAATAGCTTCCATAGTGATATGGCCTCCTAATAAGCTCTAACATCAACAAAATGCCCTTCGATTGCAGCTGCTGCTGCCATTTCTGGACTAACCCTTGTCTTCCTTCAAAGTTTCGGTTTGATGTTGATGCACAACGTCCACCTGCTGGAACAATATCTTCATTCATCCCAAGGCACATACTACATCCTGCTTCTCTCCATTCAAAACCTGATTCTTTAAATATTTTATCGATTCCTTTTTCTTCAGCTAACATTTTAACTGAGAATGATCCTGGAACGACAATTGCTGTCACTTTATCACTTACTTTTTTACCTCTAACAATCTCAGCTGCTTTCTCTAAATCACTCAAACGCGCGTTCGTACATGATCCAATGAAGACATGATCTATTTCAATTGATGTAATTGATTGTTTCTCTTCAAGCCCCATATAATCTAATGCACGTTCTTCAGTTTCACTAAATGAAGGTGTAGCTCCACTAACTGGTGCACCCATTCCTGGGTTTGTTCCCCAAGTAACTTGCGGCTCAATTTCCGCAGCATTAATAGTTAATGTTTTATCATAAACAGCGTTCTCATCTGTTTTTAAACTTAACCATTCTTTAGCAAGTTTATCGTATTCTTCACCTTTAGGTACGTTTTTTCTTCCTCTTAAATAGTCGACAGTTTTCTGATCAGGACTAATTAAGCCTGCTCTTGCACCTGCTTCAATGGACATATTACAAACTGTCATTCGTTCATCCATTGTCATATCCTCTATTGCTTTACCTGTAAATTCAATTACATATCCTGTTCCCATGTTAACAGTATATTTAGAGATGATTGCTAATATTAAATCTTTCGCTGTTACACCCGTTCCAAGATCACCTTCAACTTTTACATTTAAAGTTTTTGGTTTCTCTTGCCATAATGTTTGTGTTGCAAAAACGTGTTCAACTTCACTCGTCCCAATACCAAAAGCAAGTGCTCCAAAGGCTCCATGAGTTGAGGTGTGACTGTCTCCACAAACAATAGTTTTTCCAGGTTGTGTTAGACCAAGTTCAGGTCCAATAATATGAACAATTCCTTGATCAGGATGGTTAATATCTGCAAGTTCTACACCATACTCTTCACAGTTTGCTTCTAATGTTTCAACTTGCAAGCGCGCTGTCGGATCTTTAATTTCCCCTCTAGTACGTGTCGGTATATTGTGATCCATTGTTGCAAAAGTTAAGTCTGGACGACGAAACTTACGATCTTTTAATCTTAATCCTTCAAAAGCTTGTGGTGATGTAACTTCATGAATTAAATGTAAATCAATATAAATTAAATCTGGCTTACCCTCTTCTTCATGAACAACATGTTTATCCCAAACTTTTTCAATAATTGTTTTTGGCTTCGTCATTCTGACACCCCCTCATTTAATTTTTTATTTAATATTTTTAATAACAATGTTAGTCATCTCTTCAGTTGAAACAATTGTACCATCTTTAATATCCAAATCTAACGTATGATAGCCTTGTTCTAAACTTAAATTAACAGCATTTTCAATCGCTAATGCTTCTTCCTCCATTTCAAATGAATAACGCAACATCATTGCTGCCGATAATATCATTCCTAAAGGATTAGCTTTGCCTTGTCCCGCAATATCTGGTGCCGATCCATGAACTGGTTCGTATAAACCAACCGTATCTGAAAGACTTGCTGAAGGTAACATACCGATTGACCCTGTAAGAACGGATGCTTCATCACTTAAAATATCTCCAAATAAGTTTTCTGTCACAATGACATCAAAAGAAGCTGGATTTGTAATTAGCTTCATCGCTGTCGCATCGACTAACATATGTTCTACTTTGACATCTGGGTAATCCTTTGATTTCTCTTCAACAATTTCTCTCCATAAACGACTTGATTCTAATACGTTCGCTTTATCAACTGATGTTAAATGCTTATTTCTAATTTGGGCGCTCTTAAATCCTTGGTCAACAATACGCTCGATTTCTTCTCGGCTGTAAACTAATGTATCTACAGCAACCGTACCATTCTCGCGTCTTTCTCTTGGTTCACCAAAATAAAGACCACCAGTTAATTCACGAACGATTAAAATATCGCTTCCTTTAATGATTTCTTCTTTTAAAGGGGAAGCATGAAGTAATGGATCAAATCCTTTAATCGGACGAATATTTGAGAATAAATTTAATTCTTTTCTGATTTTTAATAAACCTTGTTCAGGTCTCACATTGACTGGAACATTATCCCATTTTGGACCGCCTACCGCACCAAGTAAAATAGCGTCAGCTGATTTACACGCTTCGATTGTTTCATCTGTTAAAGGAACTCCATCTTGATCGTAAGATGTTCCACCAATTTCAAATTGTTCAAAGTTAAACTCACACGTATAATGTTCAGAAACCTTTTCTAATACTTCTTTAGCACTATTAATTACTTCCTGACCAATTCCGTCACCAGGTAATAAAATGATTTTTTTACTCACAGTTTTCCCGCCTTTTAAACTTTAAACTTATTTTATTGGTGTTTCTTTTGTTTGGACTTGTTGGACTTGTTCTTCAATCACATAACGGTTCACAGCATTTAAAAACGCATTTGCAGATGCTTTAATAACATCTTGAGCTGTTGCACGTCCTGTCATTTGTTTATTATTTACTAATAATTGTACTGTCGCTTCTGCAAGTGCATCCTTGCCTTGTCCTACAGAACTAATACGATAATCAATTAACTCTAATTTTTCTTCAATTAAACGATCCAATGTTTCATAAAGTGCTTCAACACTTCCACTACCTGTGCAAGCAGCATTCACTTTTTCTTTACTAGGTGTCGTTAATTCCACAGTTGCTGTTGGTATATTATTCGTACCATATTGCACTTGGAACATATCCATTTCATAACGGTCAAACCCTGATGTATCTGTTTGAATTTCTGTTAAAATTGCAAATAAATCATCATCTGTTATTTCTTTTTTATGATCTGTTAAAACCTTAAATTGTTTAAACGCTTCTTTTAAACGGTCGTCAGAAAGATCATAACCTAACTCTTCAACTTTATCATTAAATGCATGACGCCCTGAATGTTTTCCTAGGAATAAAACGTTTGATGTTAATCCGATCATTTCAGGTGTAATGATTTCATATGTTGCTGCGTGTTTTAAAACACCATCTTGGTGAATACCTGACTCATGTGCAAAAGCGTTCTTTCCAACGATTGCTTTATTTGCTTGAATACTCATACCTGTCAGTCTTGCTACTAGATCACTAGTCCGTTTAATTTCATTTAATTTGAGGTTCGTTTCATAAGGATATTTATCTTCACGTATCTTAAATGCAACGCCTAATTCTTCTAGTGCAACGTTACCTGCACGCTCACCGATTCCGTTAATTGTTCCTTCAACTTGTCTTGCACCATTTTCCACAGCAGCAATTGTGTTTGCGACTGAAAGCCCTAAATCATCATGACAATGACAAGATAAAATAGCTTTATCGATATTTGGTACATTTTCGCTAATGTATTTAAACATATAACCATACTCTTCTGGTGTCGCATATCCGACAGTATCAGGTAAGTTTATAACCGTGGCACCAGCATCAATTACTTTTTCAACTATTTCAGCTAAAAACGGTAAATCTGTACGTGATGCATCTTCAGCTGACCATTGAACGATAGAAAACTTTTCATGTGCATATTTGACCATGCTTACGGCAAGTTCAATCACTTCTGCTGGTTCTTTTTGAAGTTTATATTTCATATGAATAGGAGATGTCGCTAAAAATACATGGATTGCAGGTTCAGCTGCATTTTTTAGTGCTTCCCATGAAGTGTCTATATCTGACTTCACAGCACGTGCTAAAGCTATAACAGATGAGTCCTTAATTGTATCTGCGATCATTTTTACTGATTCAAAATCGCCAGTAGATGAAGCGGGAAAACCCGCTTCCATTCTATCTACTCCAAAACGTTCTAATTGTTTAGCGATTTCTAATTTTTCTAATTTATTTAGATTTACGCCCGGTGATTGCTCACCGTCGCGTAAAGTTGTATCAAAAATTTGTATTTTGGTCATATTAACACTCCCTTTTGTTTTTTATTTCATTGATTTTTTGACAAAAGGCATTAAATCGCGTAATTCTTTACCTACCTTTTCAATTGGGTGATTATTTTCTCTCGCATTAATTGCATTAAAGCGCGGACGATTTGCTTGGTTTTCTAAAATCCATTCTTGAGCGAATTTACCAGTTTGAATATCTTCTAAAACTTCTTCCATACGTTCTTTTGTCTCAGCATTAATAACACGTGGTCCTGAAACAAAGTCTCCCCACTGTGCAGTATCTGAAATAGAATAACGCATTACATTAAGTCAACAATTAGTTTAACTTCATGTAACGTCTCAAAATAAGCAACTTCTGGCTGGTAGCCTGCTTCTGTTAAAACTTCAAATCCTGCTTTAACTAAACCAGTTACACCACCACATAATACTGCTTGTTCACCAAATAGGTCTGTTTCTGTTTCTTCTTGGAATGTTGTTTCTAAAATTCCAGCTCTTCCAGCGCCAACTCCTACAGCGTACGCCAATGCAACTTCTTCTGCTTTCCCTGTAAA
>RCNJ01000350.1_pt1 | contig 20209 bp, 18 predicted proteins | sample 2041171 | NCBI WGS metagenome assembly RCNJ01 (sample SAMN09708213, study PRJNA481090) | feces metagenome | biome: feces | host: Pygoscelis adeliae | place: Antarctica: Rookery Lake | collected 2010-03-01 | reverse complement strand
CAAAACCGGCGAAATCTCGTATCCGTAGAGGCGATCCAGAACACGCCGGGTTTCCTGCGCATCGACCAGATCGGTATCGAGCTCACGGATGTTCTCCATGGCCCGGGCGATGCCCTCCTTGGTGATTTCCGTGAAGGCGAGGCGGTAGACCGGAACCTTGGGCTTGAGGACCTGCAGGAGGTGCCACGCGATGGCTTCGCCTTCGCGGTCCGCATCGGTTGCCAGATAGAGTTCGTCGGCATCCTTGAGCTCGGCCTTGAGCTCCGAGACCTTCTTCTTCTTGTCCGGATAGACGACGTAGTAGGGCTCGAAGTCGTTCTCCAGGTCGACGGCGAATTTGCCGACCGAGGACTTCTTCAGCTCCGCCGGCAGCTCCGAGGGCTGTGGAAGGTCCCGGATATGACCGACCGAGGCATCGACGATGAAGCCGTCGCCCAGGTACTTGGCGATCGACTTGCTCTTGGCCGGTGACTCGACGATCACGAGCTTCTTGCCGGTTTTTTCCTTGGCCTTGGGGGGCACAACACTCCTATTTGCAGCTGACGGCACGCCGTTGGGGGCGCACCTGCTCATTCTGCACTAGGTTAGCCGCTTCCGGCACACCAACTGCAAGCCGGCACCCCCGGGTGTGGTCAACGCCGCGTTGGCCGGGTCAGGAATCGGCGGCGGGGACCTCGGGCAGGAAGGAGAGCATGTAGTAGAGGCGTTCGCCTTCCACACCACGCTCATCCGGCTGCGCCAGGGCCTCGTATTCGTCAACCAGCCCGTAGACCCTTTGGGCGAATTCCTCCTGCAGTTCCTTGCGCAGGAACACCATGCCGGTGGTCAGGACCGGCGGTCGGCCCGCAGACGGTTCGATTCCGGCCTTGCGTTCGGCGTCACGGCGGTTGATCTCCACGCTGAGCCGTTCGCGGAAGGCATTGAGCTGGACGTTGAGGAACGCGTTCTTGGCTGCAGTTGACTCGGTCAGGGACCCGACCACCAGTTGGTCCCCTGCCGCCTTCCAGCGTCGTTCCCGGCCGTCGCCCTCACTGGCCGCGCGTTCGACGTAGCCGTATTTCTCCAAGGCCCTCAAGTGGTAGCTCATGGCACTGGGCGTGAGGTTGCAGCGCGAGGCGAGTTCGGTCGCGGTGCGTGTGGATTGCGAGGCGAACAGCTCTTCGAGGACCTCCAATCGCGCTTCATGTGCCAACGCACGGATGGCCTGTGGGTCACTGATGACCACCGGTTTTTGGGCCCCTCGCCGGAACTTCGCCTCAGCGGGCGGCTCTTCTCCGGATGTGTTCTGAGTCATACAAAAAAAGTTTAGCCTTTGTTTCGCATTTCGGTGACGAAACCCTGGGTAACGAGTCGATCAACACTGGCCAGTAGGTTCGTGGCGGTCTCCTGCGGGTCCCCTTCCACCAGGGAAGCGACGGCCTGGGCCAGCACGCCCGCACTGAATTCGCCGTCGCACGCCGAGACGAATCCAGCCTCCGCCGAACCGAGCAGGGTTGTACGGCGCAGCCCGGCCCCCTGTCGCAGCAGGATGATCCCCGGATGTTGCGCACCGGGTCGCTGGTGCCGTTCTTCGGTCACATCATCGGCGACCACCAGGACCAGTTCCGCCCGGTCGCGCCCCATCAGGGAATCGGTGGCCTCGATCTGCGCCTGCAGGTACGGGGCGATGGGCTGCTCCAGGGAATGGGTGATCTCCTCGAATCGGAGACCGAACGCTAGTTGCCCCGGCTTCGCCGGCCGGCGGAGCCAGAGCATGCCAAAGCCGATCCCGGCGACGTCACGACCGGCAAAATCCCTCAAATAGTCGCCGTAGGCCTCGGCATAGGCCTCCTGGTCACGTCCCTGGGAGGCGTCGCGCAACCAGGTTTCGGCATAGACCTCGGGCGCGGTGACATCGCGCTGGATGAACCAGGCTTCAGTGCCCTCGCGAATCCAGGAGCGCGGCCCCACCTCCCAAGCATCGGGTGCGTTATCACCCGGTGTGGTTTCATCCAGCCGGCTCTTGTTGCCGTCCGACGCCGCCGTTGCGGTGGCGCTGATCTCCCAGTTCGCCAACATCTGCGCCGTGCCTCCGGGAGCGAGTACCTCCGGCAGGCCACGGACCAGCGATTCGACGAGGGAGTCGCCGGGCATGCCTCCATCACGGTAGGTATACCGGTCTTCGGAACGTTCGGCCTCGCGACGCGGGGTGATCACGAAGGGCGGGTTGGAAACAATGAGGTCGAACTCCTCCCCGGCGACGGGCTCAAGCAGTGACCCGAGCCGAAGCCGGACCCTGTCCTCGAGTTGTTCCGGGTCCAGCCCGAGTGCCCGGTGGTTGAGCAGGAGGTTGAACCGTGCGAAAGCCAGGGCCCGTTCCGAGACGTCCGTGGCCACGATCCGCCGGCAATGGGAGAGCAGGTAGAAGAGTTGGATGCCGGATCCGGTGCCCAGATCCAGTGCGCGTTCCACGGGCCGACGGATGACCGCCTGCGCCAGTGTCACCGAGGCGCCTCCGATGCCTAGGACATGGTCATGCCGCAACGGCCCGGGCCTCCGGTGGGCCGCGAGATCGCTGGCAATCCACGTTTCAGCAGCGACATCACTAGCGTGGGGGCGCAGCTCGACGGCAGCACGGAAATGTTCGCCGTCGGATTCGATCAGCTGAAGCCGGCACGCACCGGCGGCCCCGGTCCGCGGGAACGCAGCATCGAGGTCTTCGGCGTCGAAGGACATCCCCAAGAGCCACAATCCGACCAGCACCGGCAACGGCTCGGTGGTCCCGCCGGCCAGAGCCCGTTCGACCACCAACTTCGCCGGCACGACCTGGTCCCGGCCCAGGGCCTCGTGGGCGGTGTCGCCGAGCAGTGCGGCCACGGCTTCCTGGTGATAGCCGGCCCGGGACAGATCGGCGGCCAGTGCGTCGAGCAGATCCTGCTCGTTGCTACGGGGGGCATGGTTGATGACGGAGAAGGGGTCCGAGGTATTCACCGCTCGAGCCTATCGGCGGTTAGGCTTCCGATGCACTGACCGCACCGGAACCCCAGGAGCAGCTTTGACCTTGGTCGCCACGACGTCCCTGCAGATGACCTCTGCCCAGGCTCTGATCCCTGCCGCCCGGCCCCTGCCCGAGGGATGCCGGATCGAACACATCCCGGGGATCACCGCGGACTACAGCAAGTTCCTCTACCGTTCGGTGGGCGGGTCCTGGAACTGGGCGGATCGGCTTCCCCTGACCCGGCAGCAGTGGTCGGCCGAAGTCCAACGCGACGGCAGCGAGACCTGGGTGTTGACGGTCGACGGCGCTCCGGCCGGATACATCGAACTCGGCGGTTCAGCCGACGGGGTCGTGGAAATCGTCTATTTCGGTCTCTTCCCCGAACAACTCGGCCGGGGCCTCGGTGGCGTCCTGCTCAGCGAGGGGACGGCGCGGGCCTGGGACCTGCACATGCGATGGGAGGGGTTCGCTCCGGTGCACCGTGTCTGGGTCCACACCTGTTCCCTGGACGGCCCGGCCGCCCTGGCCAACTACCGGGCCCGCGGCTTCGAGGTCTTCGCGGTCGAAGAGGCCGATCAGGTAGTGGAGGACGCCTCGACGGGGCTCTGGCCGGAGGCATAGCAGTCGGGACATAGCCGCAGTTGGTCATCGGCGGCACAATCAGCGCAGAACAAGCGCAACTTGCGGCATGAGGCCGTGGCGCAGTTCTCGAACTTATTCGTCGGGCCCTGGCAGCCCACGCAGCGCCCGACCGTCACCGCTTCGGGCGTGAATTCCAGGTGCATCCGACGGTCGAAGACATACAGCGACCCCTCCCACATGCCGCGGTCCCCGTATTGTTCGCCGTAACGCGCAATGCCGCCGTCGAGCTGGTAGACCTCGCTGAAACCGCGATTGAGCATCAGGGCCGAGAGCACTTCACAGCGGATGCCTCCGGTGCAATAGGTGACCACCGGCTTGTCCTTCAGCGCATCGTATTTTCCCGAGTCGAGTTCCTTGACGAAGTCGCGCGTAGTCTGCACCTCGGGAACCACTGCGTTGCGGAATTTGCCGATCTGCGCTTCGAAGGCGTTGCGTCCATCGAAGAAGACCACTTCCTCTCCGGCTTCGCGGCGGGCGTCGACGAGCTCGTGCACCTGCTTGGGGCTCAGGTGCCGACCGCCACCCTGGACCCCGTCGTCGGTGACCGCCAATTCGCCCGGCGCCCCGAAGGAGACGATCTCATCACGGACCTTGACCGTGATCCGCGGAAAATCCTGCGCACTGCCATCGCTCCACTTCACATCCAGGCCGTGGAAGGCCGGGTATTCCCGCGTCGTCTTCAGGTATTGCTTCACCGCACGGATCTCCCCGCCCACGGTTCCGTTGATCCCGTCCCGGGAAATGAGGATGCGTCCGCGCAGCCCCCATTGTTCCAGGAGTGAACGCTGCCAGAGGCGCATGGCCTCGGGGTCGGGCAACGGTTTGAAGGCGTAGAAGAGGGCGATGCGGTGCTGGGCCATCCGTTAAGGATAAGGCGGCCATCCGTCGTGGACCGCCCTCCCCGTGGAACCGCGCCGTCGACGCCGGCGATGGCGGCCGACGGGACGGTTGCTGTCGCTAACAATTCGCTATCAAAGTGCCGAAGTTGCCCTCCCGGCTCTGCAGAGGATCGCGGCACCGGGTATTGTCGGGAGCATGGGATCGACTGCAACTGACAATTTGATTGGCGTCTGGGTCACCGGCTGGGTCGGTGCCCGCGGTTATGAAAGCCGTACCGAAGGCCGGGTCCATGCCGCCCTGCGCCATGACACGAGCGGGGATTGGGAATACATCATCCATGAGCCCACCTCCGAGGAGCTCGTGGCCGTCAGCGAGACGCTGCATAAGCACCCTGCCCGCCGGTTGACGATCGTCACTGGCGATTCCCTCAGTGTCACCGAGGCGGCCCTGGCCGCCGGTTTGGGTGTGGTCACCTCGGACGAGGCCTTGATGGTCGCCAACATGTCAGGCCAGGACGTGGAGTCCCCCCGACCTGCCGAGGGCTTCACCATCGAGACTGAGCGCGATGGCAAACACGCCTACGTCTCCATCCACCTCGAAGATGATCCCGATGTCGTTGCCGCCAGCGGGCACGTCGCGGTGGTCGACGAGTATGCCGTGTTCGACCGGATCATCACGGCCAATGATTTCCGCCGTCGTGGCCTGGGCAGCCTGGTGATGCGTGCCCTGGTCGCGCTGGCCCTGGAACACGATGTCGAAGAGGGTCTGCTGGTCGCTTCCACCGACGGCCAGGCGTTGTACGCCTTCCTCGGCTGGACCCCCATCGGCAGCATCGTCACCCTCGAGGGCAAGAAGGACTAATCACCTCGGGCCCCCGTTCTGACGGTCAGCGATGCCACAATGATGCGGTGAGAGAACCCAACGCACTCATTGAGCAGCTGGGCCATGGAGCCTCCCCGGAGGCGTTGACGCATCTGCACGTCATTGCGGCCCGCGAGGCCGTCCATGGACCGTGGCCCGAATGGGCGCATCCCGAGGTCGTGGGGGCCTTCGAGCGGTGCGGCGTCCAGACTCCCTGGTTGCACCAGGTGCAGGCGGCACGCAGCGCCCACGACGGCCGGCACACGATCGTCGCCACGGGCACGGCTTCCGGCAAGTCCCTGGCCTACCAATTGCCTGCCTTGGACGCGATCCACCGGGCCGAGCTGGACCAGACGGTCAGCCTCCAGACCACCGGTGCCGTGGTGCTCTACCTTTCCCCCACCAAGGCGCTGGCCGCCGACCAACGGTCCGCACTGATCGGGTTGGGGTTGCCGACGCTGAAGGTCGCCAGCTACGACGGGGACACCGACCCCGGCGAACGCCGCTGGATCCGCGATCACGCGAACCTCGTGTTGACCAATCCGGACATGCTGCATTTCGGGATCCTGCCCAACCACCCGGGATGGGCACGGTTCTTCCGTCGCCTGAGCTACGTCGTCATCGACGAAGCCCACAGCTATCGGGGGGTCTTCGGTTCCCATGTGGCCAACCTCCTGCGGCGGCTGCGCCGGATCTGCGCCCACTACGGGTCCGACCCCGTGTTCATCGGGGCCTCGGCGACCAGCGCCGATCCCGCCGAGTCCTTCGGCCGGCTCATCGGAGCCGAGGCCCAGGAGGTCACCGTTGACTTCTCCCCCCACGGCCAAACCGTGGTGGCCCTCTGGGAACCGCCTTTGCTGGAGGGGCGGGGGGAGAACGGTGCCCCGGTCCGCCGCACCGTCATCGCCGAGACCGCTGATCTGTTGGCCCATCTGGTCAGTGGCCAGGTCCGCACCATCGCGTTCATCAAATCGCGGCGGGGCGCCGAGACCATTTCCAGCATCGCCAGGCGCCTGGTCGACGAGGTCCACCCCTCGCTGCCCGGCCGTATTGCCGCCTACCGTTCCGGCTACCTGCCGGAGGAACGCCGGGACCTGGAAACCCAACTGCGCACCGGCGAACTGCTCGGTATCGCCTCGACCTCTGCGCTGGAGCTGGGCATCGACGTGGCCGGTTTGGACGCGGTGCTGGTGGCTGGTTGGCCGGGGACCCGGGCCTCGTTCTTCCAGCAGATCGGCCGCGCTGGACGGGCGGGACAGGATGCGCTGGCCACGTTCGTCGCCAGCGACGACCCGTTGGATACGTATCTGGTCCACCATCCCGATGCCATTTTCGAAACCTCGGTCGAGGCCACGGTCTTCGATCCTTCCAACCCCTATGTCTTGGGCCCCCATCTGTGTGCCGCGGCTGCTGAACAGCCTTTGCGTGCCGAGGACGTGGACCTGTTTGGTGCTACCGCAGCCGGTTTGTTGGATTCGTTGGTCGAGCGCGGGTACCTGCGTCGGCGCCCGTCGGGCTGGTTCTGGACCCATCCGGAAAATGCCGCGTCGATGGTGAACCTCCGGGCGGACGGCGGCGGTCCGATGAACATCATCGATGCCGACACCGGTGCCCTGTTGGGAACCATGGGCTCCCCCCAGACGCAGTACCAGGCGCATACCGGTGCGGTCTACGTGCATCAAGGGGCCACGTACGTGGTGGAGGAGCTCAATGAGCAGGACCACTGCGTGCTGGTGCAGCGGGCGACCCCTGATTTCTACACCCAGGCCAGGGACATCACCACCATTGGTGTCCTCGAGGTCCTCCGAACCCTGGATTGGGGCCCGGTCCAAGTGCACTTCGGCGATGTGAAGGTTACCACGCAGGTCGTTTCCTTCCAACGCAAGGCGTTGGTCTCCAACGAGATCCTGGGGGAAGAGCCCCTGGAACTCGATGCCCGGGACCTGTTCACCAAGGCCATCTGGTTCACGGTGCCCGAACGCGAGATGGCTGCAGCGGGAATCCTGCCCGATGCGGCCCCCGGAGCCCTGCATGCTGCTGAGCACGCCGGCATCGGCATGCTCCCGCTGGTGGCCACCAGCGACCGATGGGATATCGGCGGGGTCTCCACCGCATTGCACGTGGATACCGGGATGCCCACCATCTTCGTCTATGACGGGCATCCCGGCGGCGCGGGCTTCGTCGAGCGGGCGTACGACCAGGTGACCACTTGGCTGCGGGCCACGCGGGAGGCCATCACCGCGTGCGAGTGCGATGCAGGATGCCCCTCCTGCGTCCAGTCCCCCAAATGCGGCAATCGCAACAACCCGTTGGACAAGGCAGGGGCCATCGCCTTGCTGGGGCTGTTGTTGCGCCACGCCTCGTAGCTGCCGGCTCAGGCCGGAGGCGTCCATGCGGTCGTCGGCGGTCCGGCCCGGGAACGACCGGTCGCCTCCACCCCCAGAGGGGCCAGCCAGGACAGCCCCGGCCCTAGCGGAATGCTGGTCCAGATATCAACGAGCACACCACCGGTTCCTGACCTGCGGCATTGCCCCAGGCGCGCCCCGTTCCGGGCGGCCGTCCGGGCGGCGACGGCGCACGGTTCACCGGGAGTTAGACCGCGGGCCGCGTCGGCGGCAGCCAACGCCGCCAGATCGGCAGCGCCCGCCGCCCGACTGGACTCGGTGGCCACCGAGGCCACGGAAAGGACCACCACCAGGCAGAAGGCAAGACCGGCCACCAGGCCCACGACCAGCAGTGTCCCGGAACCGCACTCGGGCCCGGTACCCCGCCCCGCGGAAGCCGTCACGGTTCTCGGGTCAAGGATCATCGTTGCCCACCGGGATGCCGGGACCCTCTTCGGTTCGCGCCTGTGCCTGCGCGCTGAGCACCAGGATCTCCCGGTCGGAGAACCAGGGCAGCGTGATCGTGCGGGTGACTTCCACGCTCCGATACCGCCCCGCAGGTCCGACCCTTACGGCGGCCGTCTCCCCCGCCAGACGGTGCCCGGTTTCCACGGCGTGGGCGGCGGGTTCGCCGCGGGCCAGTTCCCGGGCGGCCGCCCGGGCCGCCTGCTCCAACCTGACCTGGGTACTGCCGCAGACACCGGCGCCCAGGACCAGGGCCAGGAAGGCGGCCACGACCGGCAGCAGCACGGCGAACTCCGCCGTGCTGCTGCCTCGCTGATGGCGTAGTGACATTCCCAGCCCCTAGAAGGACAGGGCCTGACGCACCAGACCCATCAGCAGCTCACGGACGCCCCCGCTGCTGAGGATGCTCACCAACAGCCCGGCAAACCCCACGGCCGCCAGGGCGACGATGGCAAATTCAGCGGTCGCGATCCCTTCCTCGCCCCCTCCCACCCCGGAGGCGGTTGCAGAGGTGTTGTCCTGGCCGCTGGCTCGGGCCTGGCCGCCGGGGTCGACCTGTTCGTCCTGCTCGTTCATGATGTTCTCCTTTTTTCTGGCTGCGGGCCCCGCCACGGGACCTGTCTCCACTGTCGGCGCTCGTGAGGCGGGAGAGGGGCCGGGAGAACAAGCTCTGGACAACTTCTTCGCTGTCCCGTCCTGTGAGGGGGCCGTCGGTCGGCAGAGGACCGCGGGACCGTCGGTACGGCTAGCCCAGCGCGGGGAGCAGGGCCATCACCACGGGAACGATGCCCAGGCAGATGAAGGCCGGTAGTGCGCAGACGCCCAGCGGAATGACCATCTTCACGCCCAGTTCGGCAGCCTCCTTCTCGGTTCTTCTGGCCTCGGTCCTGCGGGCCTGGTCCGCAGCGGAGCGGAGCAGGCCCGCCGTTGCGGCTCCGGTGAGGTGGGCGAAGGCCAGCGCCTCACCGATTCCCCGTAGTTCGGCCGGGGCCGCCTGCCAGGCCCGCTGCCAGCTGATGCCCAAGTCCAGACACCTGACCACCGGCTGCAGGCCCCGGCAGGGGGCCACGTCGCGCGCCAGGGTGGCCAGGACCCCGTCGACCGGGAGCCCGGCGTCGAGCAAGGTGGCAGCCAGTTCCAGCAACAGGGGAACATCCGCCGTCGTCGGACGCTGGTCCGCGGTTCCGGGGGCCGACCGGAGGGGCCCCGTCCCCGGTCCGGCGGCGGGGTCCCGTTCGGAGAAGGGGCCGCGACGGACGGCCAACGACCACCAGGCTGTGACACCGGCCAGGAGCGCAGCGACCAGGACCGTCATGGCCTCCGTACCGTCCCACGGGTGCGCCGCCGACGGGTCCGCGGCCGGGCCGCCGCCAGAAGATGCCGGCTCCACAGCGCGTTGGCCCACCAGAGTCCGCCACCGGCCACCAGACACATCCGCCCGAGATCCGTTCCGGTAAGGACCCCGAGGGGATCCGCACCCATGAGTTGGGCCAATCCCAATCCCAGGGCCGGCAACCAGGCCAGCAGCTTCTGCGTCATGCGTGGTCCGGCCAAGGCGGCTTCGAGGGCGCGGCGGCGGTCTTGTTCGGCTTCGAGCTGGTCGGCGAGCCGTTGCAACAGATCCCCCAACGGGGCGCCGGTGGACTCAGAGAGGCGTATGCACCACAGAAGCCGCTGCCAGGCGTGCCGGAATTCCGGTTGGTCACGGAGGTGGCGCTCCATACCAGCTGACGGACCCGAACCGGTTTCGTGGGAGATCCGGGCCGCGCGGCAACCCGTCACGATGTCCCGGGTAGCAGCGCTGGTCGTGATCCGTGGGCTCCGCCGTCCGCGTGTCCGATCCCGGGCTGGTTTCCCGGGCCCCACGGCCTCCGGGATCCTCATGCCCCAACTGGTTTCCAGGAGCATCCAAGCTTCACCGGGATGGCGGCCCGAACGCAGCAGGGCGGCCAGTTGGCGCATCACTTCGACGTGGTCGTCCAGGCCTGTCCCGGCAGCCGCGCCCCGTGGATGGAACCATCGGTGTCCTGTGCTGCGGCGTCCGGCGGGTTCACGCTCCGCGGCCCCCGAAACGCCGGTACCCGACCCGGGTTGTGTCGCAGCGGATCCGGGGACGGGAGGCAGCTTCGTGAAGACCGGCAGGAACCAACAAGTGAGCCCGGTCAGGATGGTGCCGGCGATGATCACCAGGGACATGGAATGGACCTTTCGTCCAGCAGCCCGGCCAACCATCCGGCCGAGTGCCCCGGCTGAAGAGATCGGTCAGCACCCAACTGCAGGACCGGGGAGACCGTGAGGAACCCGCGTCCGTCCGGGACCAGCCGCCCCAGTTCGAGCGGGGTGCGCCGTCCGCCCATCCGGCCCATGTGGATGACCAGGTCCAGGGCACTGGCCGCCTGGACGGCGAGCGCGGTGCCGGTCATTCCCGACAGTGCGGCCAAGGCCGCCAGCCGGGCGGGGACCGCGGCGGCGGAACTGGCGTGTACCGTGCCGCCGGCGCCGTCGTGTCCGGTGTTCATGGCCGTGAGGAAGTCACTGACCTCGGCACCACGGCATTCCCCCACGACCAACCGGTCGGGGCGCATGCGCAGTGCCTGCCGGACCAGATCGGTCATCCCCACGGCGCCGGCCCCCTCGATGTTTCCGGTCCGGCATTGCAGGCTGACCACATGGGGATGGTCTGGCTCCAGTTCCCGGGCGTCCTCGACGATCAGGAGCCTCTCGGTGGGCGCAGATTCCCCCAGTAGCGCGCCGAGCAGCGTGGTCTTGCCGCTGCCGGTCCCCCCGCTGACCAGGAAGTTCAGCCGGGCCCGGACCACGGCGATCAGAACCGGATGCCAGGGGTTGGAGGTGCCGCCGGGCAGGATGGCTTCCAGGCCCGCGGATTTACCGGCCCTGACCCTCACCGAGATCAGCGGTCCGCCGGCGGAGATGGGCGGAAGGACCGCATGGATGCGGTAACGGCCCACGACGACATCGGCGAAGGGTTGGGCCCCGTCCAGCCTCCGCCCACCCGAGGCCGCCAGCCTCACAGCCAGGGCCCTGATCCGTTCGGGTTCGGTGAACCGCAACGAGGTGCGACGCAGCCCGTCTTCGCCGTCCCGCCAGACCAGTCCGTCGGCGTCGACGAGGACGTCGGTGGTTCCCGGTTCATCCGCGATGGCCTGCAGCGGGCCCAGACCCTGCAGGTCCTCCTGGAGCAGGCGGATGACCTGGGCCGCGCTACCGCTGCCGACCACCAGCCCCGAGGCCCGCACCGCATCGGCCAGATCCGCTCCGGTCAACGGCCCCTGACCGGCCAGGGCCCGTCGCCGTACCTCTTCCAGCAGGCGTTCGTCGAGGCCTGGCGCGGTGGGCTGGGCGGATGCCCGTGGATCCCAGCGACGACGCCCGCTGGGTTGGTCCGGCGCACCGGCGGTGGAAGGCCCGTTGATTCTCACGAGGCCCCCTGCCCCGCGCCTCCAGGGCCCTCATCGGGTGGCAGGCTCCACCCCACGATCCTTTCGAGCCGGCGGCGCAGGCTGCGGCGTGTGAGCACCGCACCCAGCCGCCCCTCCCCGGCCGCTGCGGCGAACGCAGCACTGGCCGGGACATATCCCAGCAGTTCCAGACCCGCGGCGGAGGCCAGCCGGCCGGCATCGACGCCGGTTGGCAGCCGTCCGGTGACCACCAGACGGCTGGGGCTTCGGTGGGCATACCCGTCATCGGGGCGAGGAGGGCCGGCGCCGGTCATGGTGCCCGGTGCCACGACGATGACCGAGTCCGCCATGGAGGCCAGGGTCTGGTCCACCCCAGCGGTCCTGCCGGCATCGACCACGACCGTGTCGAAGGTCCTGCGGGAAGCGGCGATGACCTCGTTCACCATCGCCGGCGGGACCGTTTCGGGGATGCCCCCGGTCCACGTCAGCACGGCGGTGCCATCGGCGGCGGGCAGGACCTCGGCGAGATGCCCGGGGGCGATGCGCCCCCGGGACCGCATGAAGTCCTCCCAGCCCACCCCTGAAACCGTCGGGCGCCCCAGGAGCGGCCACAGCCCACGGCTATGCGGATCCGCATCCACGAGCAGGCTCCGCACACCCCGGCGACCGGCCCCCAACGCCGAGAGCACGGCCAACGTGGTGGTTCCTGCACCGCCGGTGGCCCCGGAGAAGAGCGTGACCCGCCCCCGCCCGGAATGCAGGGCCCGTTCCCCGAGGTACTCGCCCAGCCAGGCGGCTGCCTCGGGCAGCACCGCCACCCGGGCTCCGGGATCCCTGGCCGCAGCGCGCCAGAGGTCCTCACCGTCGCGGCCGAAACCGATCAGGACCACCGGCACCCGGAACCTGCCGGCGGGGCACTCCAGCGCTGCATCGGGGCCCAGCAAGGCCATCGAACACCCCTCCGGCACGGTGTCGGGAACCGTCCGCTGGAGAAGCAGCACGACCCCGCACGCAGCAGCAATGAGGGCAACGTGATCGGCCAGCCCCTCATCGCGGGTCACCAGGAGGCAGCCGGTGCCTGCCGATTCGCCGCTGTCCGTCTCCTCCCAATCGGCCGGATCGACCGGCAGGACGGGAGTACCCACCTCCCCGGCAGCGGTGCCTGATGGTGGGGCCGACGGGGTGAATGCTGGCGACTGATCCATGGGCCCACCGTGCCGTGGGGCATGGCCGGAGCAGGCCCGGTACCGGCACGTTGTGGACGCACCGGCGGCTACCGCTTCCCGACACCAGCTGTGCAGGGTACGTCGGGTCCGGCGTCCCTGTCAGAATGGGACGGTGCCCGGTTACGCAGTCCTTGCCACTCATTCCACCGCCCAGGCGGCCCCCGAGCAGGGGGCTGCCACCGCCGTCGTGCAGTTAATGGACGAGTCCGGTGTCGCCGACGGCCCCCCCGTCGTCCTGTTCCACGACCAGCTGGCCCGGGTCGTCCGGGATCTGGCGCCGCGCCGGCTGCGCTGGGTCTGGGGGCGCACCAGCGACTGGTATCCGGGCCTGCTGGCAGCCGGGTGCACCGTGGAACGGGTCAGTGACCTCAGCCTGAACCGCCCCATCCTGCGCCATGCACCAGTCGCCGCGGACACCGACTACATTGCGTCCCTGCGGGTGGCCGGGGCCGACCGGGACGACGGCGGTGAACCTGTCTGGTCCCTGCCACCGGCCCGGGTGCCGGAGAACCAGGGGGCGCTCTTTTCCGAACCGAAAGACGATCAGACGTCCATCGAAGCCGTCACCACCGAATTCCATGAACAGCAGCGTGCCGTCCCCGGGAGCCCGCCGGGGCGCCGTCTCCAATTGCTGCTGGCCGCCGAATCCGCGGGCGCCCTGGTTGCCGCCGAGATGCAGCATCAGGGCATTCCGTGGAACCGTGTGGTGCACGAGCAGCTGCTGGTCGACCAGCTGGGTCCACGCCCCGCCCCGGGGGTCCGCCCGCCCCGGATGGAGGAGGTCGCTGCCGAGCTACGTGCCGCCCTGGGCGCCCCGCAGTTGAACCCGGATTCACCTCAGGAGTTGTTGAAGGCCCTGCACCGCGTCGGCGTCGACGCCAAAAGCACTGGACAGTGGGAGCTGCGCGAATTTTCGCACCCCTCCCTGGACGTCCTGCAACGCTATAAGAAGCTCTCGCGTCTGCACTCGGCCAACGGCTGGGTCTGGCTGGACGAGTGGATCCATGAAGGACGTTTCAGGCCCGAGTACGTAGTCGGTGGGGTGGTCACTGGAAGGTGGGCTTCCCGCGGCGGTGGGGCTTTGCAGATCCCGCACACCATCCGCGATGCCGCACGGGCCGACGACGGACATCTGCTGGTCGTGGCCGACGCCGCTCAGCTGGAACCGCGCATCCTGGCGGTCCTGGGCCGCGATACCTCCCTGGCGGAGGCCGCCCGTGGGCAGGACCTCTACCAGGGCATCGCCGAAAAGGGTTTCGGCGGGGACCGCGCCCACGCCAAGATCGCGATGCTCGGGGCCATGTACGGTTCCACCACCGGTGAAGCCGGCCGACTCATGCCGCAGCTGACCCGCACGTTCCCGCAGGCCATCGGGGTGCTGGAACGGGCCGCCCGGACCGGGGAAGCCGGCGGGGCCGTGCAGACCTTCCTGGGCCGGGGTTCCCCCGCGGCCTCGGAGGACTGGTTGGCCGGACAACGAGCCACCTCGGCCGAGGAGCAACGCCGAGCCGATGCGGCGGCCCGCACCCGGGGGCGGTTCACCCGGAACTTCGTGGTCCAGGGCACCGCTGCGGAATGGGCGCTCTGTTGGCTGGCCGATATCCGCATGCAACTGCGGGCCGCCCGGGCCGCGGGCCGGGACGACGGCGAACTGGTCTTCTTCCTGCACGACGAGGTCATGCTCCATGTCCCCCGTGAAGCGGCCGAACGGGTTTCGACGATGGTCCAGGAAGCCGCCGAACGGGCGGCAACGCTGCTCTTCGGCACCGTGCCGGTGCAGTTCCCCGTCGGGGTCACCGTCGTGGAATCCTACGCCGACGCCAAATAGCCGTCCGGCTCAGGAGAACGGGTGGGGCCTGGTCCTCGAGGGGTCCCAGGGAAGGGACCACCCCAGGTCGTCGAGCAGCCGGGACAACACGATCCCGGTGAACCCCCAGATGAGCCGGCCCTGGAGGTCGAAGGCCGGCGAACTGTGGTTTCGGCCTCCCCTGCTGACTTCAATGCTCAGCCGGTTCCGCGGGTCCACCAGGTCGGCGACCGGGGCACGGAACACGGAGGCCGATTCCCCGTGGTCGACGGCGAAGACCTCGGAGGGAAGACTCCACCAGGCCAGCACGGGGGTGACGACGAAGTTGGTGATGGGCAGTTCGGCCGGCGGCAACTGGCCCAGGACCTCGACGCCTTCCGGGTCCAGCCCGGTCTCCTCCTCGGCCTCCCGCAGGGCCGCCGCCATGCTGGTGGAATCGGTGTCATCAATGGCGCCACCGGGGAAGGCGATCTCCCCTGCATGGTTCCGCAGGGTCGCGGCCCTCTCGACGAACAGCAGGTCCAGATCCGCCGGCGCGGTCGTCGGTGCCGCCGTCGCGTCGATGTCATCCAAACGCCCGAAGAGGATGAGCACCGCCGCACGGCGGGCACGGGAGTGGTCCATGCCGTCGAACATCCAGGACGAGGGCATCTTGCTGACCCCCTCGTTGCCGGCCTCGACCAACGGACGGTGCCGTTCGATCATGGCCAGCAGATCCTCGCGCGCCAGCCCCGATGTCACCTGTCGCCCGGTGGCCGCGTGACCTTGGGTCTCCGGGCCGCTCATGAGCCCAACCCGAAGCCCAGGGCCCGCAGTTCGCGCCGCGATTTGCCGGAACGCATCAGCTCCAGCAGGTCTTCACGACCCGGCGCCAGCTCGTACTTCAACAGTTTCTCCGCCTTCTCCGGGTCGACCTCCCCTTCCCCGTAGGACGGGCACAACGTGGCGATCGGGCAGACCCCGCAGGCCGGCTTCCTGGCGTGGCAGATGCGCCGGCCGTGGAAGACGATCCGATGCGAGAGCATCGTCCAATCACGCTTTTCGAAGAGTTCACCGACGGCGTGCTCGACCTTGACGGGGTCGGTTTCCAGTGTCCAACCCAGCCGGCGGGCCAACCGCAGGAAGTGGGTGTCGACGGTGATGCCCGGGATGCCGAACGCATTGCCGAGCACCACATTGGCCGTCTTGCGTCCGACCCCGGGCAGGGTGACCAGATCCTCGACGCGGCCGGGGACCACGCCGTCGTACTCATCGACCACGGCCCGGGCCAGGGCGATGATATTGCTCGCCTTGGTCCGGTAGAACCCGGTGGAACGCACCAGCTTCTGGACGTCCTCCAGCTCCGCCTCGGAGAGGGAGAGCGGATCCGGGTAGGCGGCGAAGAGTGCCGGGGTGGCGGCATTCACCCGCACATCGGTGGTCTGGGCGGACAGGACCGTGGCGATGATGAGCTCGAACGCATTGTCGAAGTCCAGTTCGGGGACGGCATAGGGGTAGGTTCCGGCCAGGACCCGGTTGATCTTCCGGGCCCGGCGCTTGAGGCCGATGGTTGTTTCCCGATCGCGGGGCGTCGCCCTGCGGGGTTGCTCTGCCGGCATGGTCAGGCTCGTTCGATCCGGCTCAGATCGCGCAGTACCCCGACCGCGCCGTCGGAGGTCTGGACGAGGAACTCGTATCCGCGATCCTCCAGGGCCAGGATCCACTCCCCCGGCTCCAGGACGAAGGAGTTGCGGCCGGTGGCTTCGTTGACCGCGGTGCGGCTGTCGGGAACGGCGAACCAGAAGGCCGCTGATGCCGAGGCGTTCCCCCCGCTGGTGGCCGTGAAGGATTGTTCGGCCTCCTGATGGGAGGCGGTATCGCTGCTTGCGGCCACCGAGTGCACCGTCGTCTCCGGAGCCGGAGCCGGAGTCGGTGCTTCGGAAGCAGGTGCCTCATTGGTTCCCTGCAGGTCATCGGAGGCCGGGGGTTCAGCTGCCGGGGCCTCGGCTGCTGGTTCCTCGGCCGCCGGAGTCCCCACGATGTCCTCCCCGGCGGTCGGGCCCGGGTGATCGGCACCGACCGGCAGAACGCCTGCATCGGTGGATGGTCCGGCTGCCTCGGGCGTTGCGGGCTCCGGGGCGGCGGTCTGCGGGTTCACGCCATCCGTGGTGTTCGCGTCGGCGGCCGGAGCCGCGGCGGATTCGTCGTCATCGGCGGCTTCTGCGGCCTCGTCGGCGTCGAGGGAGACCGGCCAGGCACCCGGAACGGGTTCGGGCGTCGTGCTGTGGCCGGCGGCCATCCCCGTCGTCAGCGTGGCCTCGGCTGCCGGGGCATGCGTCGGGGCCGCGGTGGGCGCGGCTGCCCCGGTGGTGGCTGCGGATCCGGTGGCGGGTGGGGCGGCAGCCGAAGCCGAAGCCGCCGGAGTGTTCGAGGTGCCAGGCGCCGGGGGGACGGCCGTGGCGTTCGACGCCGCCGACTGGGTTTCGGCACGGGGTGCGCTGGGACGGATCGGGCGGGTCAACAGCGCCGCCTCACCCGGCGCGAAATCGAGCACGAATCCCGGGATGTAGGGGGCCGCCGTGGTGCCTGCGGTCATGACCAGGGCGCCGAGCAGTCCCAGCAGGAACGCCGGGTTCATCGACATCACCGAAGAGACGAAGAAGTACAGAATGCCCAACAGGGAGACCACCGAACCGAGCTGGTCCAGTGTGAGGGAACCGGCGGTCACCCGGGTCCTGCCGGCGAGCCGGCGCCAGGCGAACGCCCCGCCGATGATCAGAGGCAGGGCCAGGGAGATGAACTGGTTGAAGGCGCTCGTTTGGTGGTTCCAGACGTTGGCGTACGATCCGTCGCCGATCTGGAACGGCAACACGGATCCGACGAGCAGCAGCAGGGCGCCAGCCATCACCACGACTTCGCGCAGGGTGAAGGGACCGGCCAGTGCCGGGGCGATCCCCGACGAATCGGCGGAGGAACTAGCCACGATGACTCCTTTCGCCGCCCACTTCGTGACGGTCTGCAATCGGCTTCGACCCCCAGCCTATCGGCGCGGCACGGCCAACGCCGCACGGTTCCCGAGGCCATTTCACCGTCCAGGGGGCACCGGGGATACCGTTCACCGCAGAATCCGCACGGTGAGCGTCTCACTGCGTGACCGAAGCCACCACGGGGCACGATCGGTTGTAACCTGACTCACAGCACTTAATCCCGCGCCGAAAGGATCCGCACCGTGTCGGACAAGCACTCCACCCTCGATAACCTCTCCCATGAGGACCGCAGCTTCGCGCCGAGCGCCGAATTCGCGGCCCAGGCCGTGGCCCGCGAGGAGTTGTACCAGCGGGCAGCCGAGGACCGGTTGGGTTATTGGGCCGATCGCGCCCGGGAGGCGTTGACCTGGGATACGGATTTCACCGAAACCCTCGACTGGTCCGAGGCCCCGGTGGCGAAGTGGTTCGTCGGAGGCAAGGTCAATGCCGCCTACAACGCCCTGGACCGGCACGTCGAGGCGGGCAACGGCGACCGGGTCGCCATCCACTTCGAAGGTGAACCCGGCGATACCCGCAGCTACACCTATGCCGAACTGACCGACGAAGTGAAGCGGGCCGCCAACGCGTTCGGTTCGTTGGGCGTGGGCAAGGGCGACCGCGTCGCCGTCTACCTGCCGATGATCCCCGAGGCCGTCATCACCATGCTGGCCTGCGCCCGCATCGGTGCGATCCACTCGGTCGTCTTTGGCGGCTACTCCGCTGACGCCTTGCGCAGCCGCATCGACGACGCCGAAGCGAAGCTGGTCGTCACCGCAGACGGGACCTGGCGTCGCGGCAAGCCCAGCACGCTGAAGCCCGCCGTCGACGAAGCGGTGGCCGGCTGTGCCGGATCGGTGCAGAACGTCCTGGTGGTCAAGCGCAACGGCGAGGACGTCGCCTGGAACGACGGACTGGATCTGTGGTGGGACGACGTCGTTGCCACCGCAGACCCCGAGCACACCGCCGAAGGCCACGACTCCGAGCATCCGCTCTTCGTGCTCTACACCTCGGGCACCACCGGCAAGCCGAAGGGCATCATCCACACCACCGGCGGCTATCTGGTGCAGAATGCGGTCACCCATCGCGACACCTTCGACCTGCACCCCGAGTCCGACGTCTTCTGGTGCACCGCCGATATCGGCTGGGTGACCGGGCACAGCTACGTCACCTACGGCCCGCTGCTCAACGGCGCCACGCAGATCATCTACGAAGGCACCCCCGACAGCCCGCACCAGGGCCGTTGGTGGGAGATCGTCCAGAAGTACGGCGTCTCCATCCTGTACACCGCCCCCACCGCCATCCGCACCATGATGAAGTGGGGCCGCGAGATCCCCGACGGCTACGACCTCTCCTCGCTGCGCGTGCTGGGTTCGGTGGGCGAACCCATCAACCCCGAAGCCTGGATGTGGTACCGCGACGTCATCGGTTCCAACGCCGGGGCGAACGGGGAGCGCAAGGAGAATCCGGCGCCGATCGTCGACACCTGGTGGCAGACGGAGACCGGCGCCCACATGATCGCTCCGCTTCCAGGCGTCACGGCGGCCAAGCCGGGTTCGGCACAGGTCCCGGTCCCGGGCATCAACATCGACGTGGTCGACGAGAACGGCGAGTCGGTGGCCAACGGCGAGGGCGGCTATTTGGTCATCCGCGACCCGTGGCCGGCCATGCTGCGCGGCATCTGGGGCGATATGCAGCGCTATAAGGACACCTACTGGTCGCGCTTCGAGAACATGTACTTCGCCGGCGACGGGGCCAAACGCGATGAGGACGGCGACTTGTGGCTGCTGGGCCGGGTCGACGATGTCATGAATGTCTCGGGCCACCGGCTCTCCACCACCGAGATCGAGTCCTCGCTGGTGGCCAGCGAACTGGTGGCCGAGGCCGCCGTCGTCGGGGCGAAGGACGAAACCACCGGCGAGGCCGTCTACGCCTTCGTCATCCTCCAGCGCGAACCGCGAAACGGGGAGGACGTCGTGCAGTTGTTGCGCAGCCACGTGGCCAAGCAGATCGGTCCGATCGCCAAACCGCGGGACATCTTCGTGGTCCCCGAGCTGCCCAAGACCCGTTCGGGCAAGATCATGCGCCGTCTACTCAAGGACGTCGCCGAGGGCCGCGAAGTCGGGGATTCAAGCACCCTGGCCGACGCCTCGGTGATGGCGCAGATCGCTGATTCCGTGCGCCACTGATCCACAGGACCCACCGGGCAGCAACCACCGCACGGTGGACGCCGTTCCTGCCACGCCCCGTCATACACCACGTGTTGGCGGGGCGCGGGGGTTTAATGAGGGCATGACTGTCACCACTTCGGAGCCCCGCCGCGTCCTGGTCCTGAACGGGCCGAACCTGAATCTGCTCGGTACCCGCGAACCGGGGATCTACGGCACCGCGACCCTGGCCGACGTCGAGGCACTGTGCCGGGACCGGGCTGCGGCACATGGTCTGGAGGCCGATTTCCTGCAGTCCAACCACGAAGGCGTGCTCGTCGACGCCATCCAGGCAGCCCGCGACACGGCGGCGGGCATCGTCATCAATGCCGGGGCGTATACCCATACGTCGGTGGCGATCGCCGACGCCATCTCGGCC
>RCNJ01000349.1_pt1 | contig 20224 bp, 16 predicted proteins | sample 2041171 | NCBI WGS metagenome assembly RCNJ01 (sample SAMN09708213, study PRJNA481090) | feces metagenome | biome: feces | host: Pygoscelis adeliae | place: Antarctica: Rookery Lake | collected 2010-03-01 | reverse complement strand
CCAGGTCAACGGCGTCCATGGTCTCGCTCAGCGAGCCGATCTGGTTCACCTTCACGAGCAGCGAGTTGGCGGACTTCTCGTCGATGCCTCGCTGGATGCGCTCCACGTTGGTGACGAACAGGTCATCGCCGACGATCTGGATTTCGGTGCCCAGGCGCTCGGTCATGGCCTTCCAGCCGTCCCAGTCCTCTTCATCCAGAGGATCCTCGATGGAGACCAGCGGGTAGTCGGCCACGAGGCCGGCGTAGTACTCCACCATCTCCTGGGAGGTCTTCGTGGCACCCTCGAAGGTGTAGGAGCCGTTGTCGTAGAACTCGCTGGCGGCCACGTCGAGTGCCAGGGCGATATCGGTGCCAGCCGTGTACCCAGCAGCCTCGATGGCCACGAGGATCAGGTCCAGCGCAGCGCGGTTGCTCTCGAGATTCGGTGCGAAGCCGCCCTCGTCACCCAGACCGGTGGACAGCTCGCGGTCCTTCAGAACCTTCTTCAGGGCGTGGTAGACAGTCGCGCCCATTTCGACGGCTTCAGCGAACGTCTCGGCGCCAATGGGAGCGATCATGAACTCCTGGATGTCGACGTTGCTGTCGGCGTGGGAGCCACCGTTGAGGATGTTCATCATGGGAACGGGCAGCAGGTGCGAGTTGGGGCCACCGACGTAGCGGTACAGAGGTAGACCCGCCTCCTCCGCCGCGGCATGGGCGACGGCGAGCGAGACGCCGAGGATTGCATTGGCACCCAGCTTTGCCTTGTTCGGGGTGCCGTCAAGCTCGATCATCGCCTGATCGACGAGGCGCTGTTCGGAGGCCTCGAAGCCGAGGATTTCTTCGCTGATGGCGTCAAGCACATTCTTGATGGCCGTCTGCACGCCCTTGCCGCCGTAACGCTTGTCGCCGTCACGGAGTTCGGCCGCCTCAAAAGCGCCGGTGGAGGCGCCGGAGGGAACCGCTGCACGGCCACCTGAACCGGAGTCGAGTTGAACCTCGACCTCAATGGTGGGGTTTCCGCGCGAATCGAGAATCTCGCGTGCGTCAATGAATTCAATGGATGCCATAAAAAAGATGCCTTTCCAGGAGGGTCCTTGCGATCATCCAGACTATCGGGGGCAGGACAACAACGCCGAGGCACCCCGGGATTGCGAACAGTTCACGCGAGCGAGTGCCCCTCGGCAGTCAGGATGTCCGCCTCAAGGACCCGCAGGGCCTGCCGTATGGCAGCGTCAGCGTCCACCCCACTGGCCTGGGCTCGTGCCACCAGTTCCAGTGCGTGTGCGCCCACCTCGTCGGCGGTGATCGGCTCGTCGGGCAATGTGATGGGGACGGCGTGCGAGCGGGTGCGGGAGATGACCTTTTGTGCCCGCGCCACGGAACTCATGGAGTGAGCGATCCCCTCCAGTGCCGAGGTCCGCCCCTTCTCCACCCGTTTGGCGGCCTCCCACGCGTCGTCCTGAGCCTGTCGAAGGGATGAGCGGATGTCGGTGGGAGCCTCTTCCTCGGCAAAGACATGGGGGTGTCTGCGCACCAGTTTGTCGCTGATGCCGCGCGCCACGTCGTCGAGGTCGAAGCGCCCCTCGTCCTGTGCAATCTGGGCGTGGAAGTACACCTGCAGGAGCAGGTCTCCCAGTTCTTCCGCCAGTTCCGCGTCGTCACCCAACTCGACGGCGTCCACAACCTCGCAGGTCTCCTCCACGAGGTGTGTCAGCAACGACGCATGTGTTTGCTGCGCATCCCAGGGACAGCGGACGCGAAGCTCCGCCATCACGCCGCGCAGGCGCTCAAGCTCGGACGTCACGGGCGTCGTTTCACTCAAGGCCGACGGGCACCGACACAGATCCTGAGCCCTCAACCACGGCGCCCTGCTGGTCGTCCCACTGGAAGCGCCGCGGGTTCACCGTCACATCAGTGGCGGCGAGGCCCGCCTGTACCTCTTCCGGATCCCCTTCCGTCTCGAGGAGGATCTGTGCTGCCTGGGCCTTCAGTACGTCGATGCACTCGGGCTGTTCCCTGATGATCTCCAGGGCATTCTCGTTCTCCTGCAGGAAGGTGGTCAGACGCTTGTCCGACATGTCGACGCCATTGGCCTCACCCACCTCGCGGAACAATTCCGTACGCACGAGGAGCGTCAGTGCGACGCCCTCGGTGACGATGTTCTCGCCGAAGGTGGGGCAGGATTCCAGCAGGTCCTCCACGCTCTGTTGCGGGATGGTCGTGTCACCCACCACCGCTGCAGTCGTCGGGCTGGGGCTGCACGCGACGAGCGCGAGCACGACCAGGGGGGCAAGACGGGCGAGCTTCATTGACAAAATCCTTCTTCCACTTCGGCGCGAGCCTGATCCTACCGCTCTCACTCGAAGACCTGATCCACCAGGGTGGTGGCCCAGGCCAGGGCGTCGCTCTCGGGCTTGGGAACCAGTATCAGTTCGGTGGCGTGCTTCACGGCGGCGCCCGGGTAGAGACGTTGTAGCCGCATCTGTCGCGACTCGGGCAGATTGACGGGCGAGAACCGCACGTTCTTGCCCTGGGACACGATTTCCTCGATCCCGTGCTCCCGGCAGAGGTTGCGCAGATGAGCCACGGCCAGCAGGTCTGCAACAGGCGAAGGGGGCTCGCCATAGCGGTCCAGCAGTTCTGCACGCACGGCGTCGATGTCCTCCTCCGAGCGAATCTCCGCGATCTGCTTGTACATCTGGAGCCGCAGGCGCTCGGAGGTGATGTAGCCCGAGGGCAGGTGAGCCTCGATGGGCAACTCAATGCGCATTGCGGGCTCCGGCGTGGTGTCCTCACCCCGGTAGTTGGCGACGGCCTCGCCCACGAGCCGCAGGTACATGTCGAATCCCACGTCAGCGATGTGACCCGACTGTTCGCCGCCAAGGAGGTTGCCCGCCCCGCGAAGCTCCAGGTCCTTCATCGCGATGGACATGCCGGCACCCAGGTCCGTGTGGGACGCCATGGTGGCAAGGCGTTCATGCGACGCCTCGGTGAGCGGCTTGTCACGCGGGTACAGCAGATAGGCGTATCCACGCTCGCGTGAACGTCCCACGCGGCCACGCAACTGGTGGAGCTGCGAAAGCCCCAGTTGGTCGGAGCGCTCGATGATGAGGGTGTTGGCGGTGGAGATGTCGATGCCTGCCTCGACGATCGTGGTGCAGACCAGGACGTCGGCGCGGCGATCGAAGAAATCCTGCATGACGGACTCCAGCCGCGTCTCCCCCATCTGGCCGTGGGCCGTGACAATGCGTGCCTCCGGAACGAGTTCACGCAGCGCCGCCGCGGACTTCTCGATGGTCTGGACGCGGTTGTGGACCACGAACACCTGACCTTCACGGGCGAGCTCACGCCGAATGGCGGCCTTCACCTGGGCAGTGTCGTAGGGGCCGGCGAAGGTGAGAACCGGATGGCGCTCCTCCGGCGGGGTCGCGATGACGCTCATCTCGCGGATGCCCGTGATGGCCGTCTCCAACGTTCTCGGGATGGGGGTGGCACTCATGGACAGGACGTCCACGTTGACGCGCAGTTCCTTCAGTCGCTCCTTGTGTTCCACGCCGAAGCGCTGTTCCTCGTCGACGACCACGAGGCCGAGATCCCGGAACTTGATCTCCTTGCTGAGGAGACGGTGGGTGCCGATGACGACGTCCACCTTCCCGGCAGCCATGTCCGCGATGACCTTCTTCGCCTCGGCGTCGCTCTGGAAACGCGACAGCTGCTCCAGCCGGACGGGGAAACCGGCGAAGCGCCCTGCGAACGTGGCGTAGTGCTGCGTGACCAGCAGTGTGGTGGGCACCAGCACGGCCACCTGCTTGCCGTCCTGGACCGCCTTGAAGGCGGCGCGCACCGCGATCTCCGTCTTGCCGTAGCCCACGTCGCCACAGATCAGCCGATCCATGGGGACGAGCTTCTCCATGTCAGCCTTCACCTCGTTGATGGCACTCAACTGGTCAGGTGTCTCCACGAAGCTGAACGCGTCCTCGAGTTCCCGTTGCCACGCGGTGTCCGGCCCGAAGGCGTGGCCCTTGGTGGCCTGTCGGGCGGCGTAGAGCTTGATCAGCTCCGCCGAAATCTCGCGGACGGCCTTGCGGGCGCGCGACTTCCGCTTGTTCCACTCAGCACCGCCCATCTTGTCCAAGGCGGGTGATTCGTTGCCGACGTAGCGCGTCAGTTGATCCAGTTGGTCCATGGGCACGAACAATCGGTCCCCCGGTTGGCCACGCTTGCTGGGCGCGTACTCAAGGACGAGGTAGTCGCGGACGGCGCCCTGCACCGTGCGCTGCATCATCTCGACGAAGCGGCCCACGCCGTGGGTTTCATGGACCACGGGGTCGCCGGCCTTGAGTTCCAGCGGTTCGATGGTGTTGCGACGGCGGCTGGGCAGCTTCTGCTGGCTTCGGTCAGTGGCCTGCTGTCCGGTGAGCTCCGTCGCGGTGATGAAATCGATGCGGCTCGGTTCTGCGCGCCAGCCCTGGTTGAAGCACCCCAGCACGATTCCCACCACACCGTTGCGGGGTTCCTTCTCCAGATCGGTGACCTCGGCTGTGAGACCGCGCTCCCCCAACATCTCCACCATGCGTGTGGCCAGTCCGCGACCCTCCACGCCGATCAGCACGCGCCAGCCACCCTTGACGGCGGCACGGATGTGTTCCTGCGCGGCGTCGTAGTCGCCACGGAAGCCAGCGGGGTGCGTCACTGCAAGGGTGCGCGAATGAACGGAGGAGGCGTCATAGGGCTGGTCCTCTTCGCCTGCGGCAAAGGGGGAAAGGCTCCACCACTTGTGCCCCTGCTCCATGGCGTGGGCGCGCACGTCGGCCAGGCTCCAGTAGGACGAGGCTCCCAGATCGATGGGTGATTGTCCCCCGCCCGCCGCTGCCGCCCAGCTCGCCTCGAGGAACTCCTGGCTGGTGGTGACCAATTCGGCGGCGCGTGTGCGCACCAACTCCGGAGAGGTGCTCAGGATGATCGAGTGCTCGGGAAGCACGTCCACCAAAAGTTCCAGACCTTCCACGAGGGCCGGAATGAGTGCTTCCATGCCCTCGATGACCTGTCCCTCGGCGATGCGGTCCAGCATGTCCGAGAGCTCGGGGTGTTGCATGGCGAGCTTCTTCGCCCGATGCCGCACGGCGTCGGTGAGAAGGAGTTCACGGCAGGGTACGGCCGTCATCTGGGGCAGCGTTTCCCCGGTGGAGCGCTGGTCCGCCACGGAGAATGGGCGGATCTCCTCCACCTCGTCGCCGAAGAAATCGATTCTCACGGGGTGTTCCATCGTGGGTGCGAACACATCGACGATGCCGCCGCGCACGGCGAACTCACCGCGACGCTCCACGAGATCCACCCGGTTGTAGGCCGCACCCACAAGGTCCGAGAGCAGCGTGGAGAGTTCATACTCGTGGCCGGCCGTGACCGTCACGGGCTGCATGGCGGACAGTCCGCGGACCTGGGGCTGCAGCACCGATCGAACAGGGGCCACCACCATCTGCGGCACCTGGGACGCATCGCCGCGCAGACGACGAAGGACTGCGAGACGGCGGCCGACGGTGTCCGGGCGCGGCGACAGCCGCTCGTGGGGGAGGGTCTCCCAGGCCGGGTAGTAACAGACTGCGTCTTCACCCAGGAGGCTGCCGAGCTCGGTGGTGAGTTGCTCCGCCTCCCTGTACGTCGACGTGATGAGCAGCACGGTGCGGCCGGAATTCGCCGCGATGCTCGCGGCTGCCATGGGGAAGAAGGCGGGGACCACGGTGACGTCGAGGGCATCGACGCCAGCCGAGCGAGCATCGGAGGCGGTGGCCTGGATCGCGTGGTCCGCTTCGAGTGCGCTGAGGAGGCCGGGGAACTTCACCGGATAAACCTACCTGCCGACATGGGAGGACACCGCGTCGATTCGCTGAGGGCTCACCTGTTGCGTGCTCATGTGTTGCGCGCTCACTTGTTGAATCGGTTCTGGGTGACGTCCAGTCCGTCGCGCACGAGGCTCTCGACGGCGTCGGCAGCGATGGCCGCGTCGACGCGCATGGCGTCGGCATCAGCCGGCTTGAGTTTCGCCAGCACCCAGTCTGCGGCCGCCTGGCGTCCATCGGGGCGCCCGATGCCCACGCGCACCCGGGAAAAGTCACCGGTGCCGAGGTGAGCGCGCATGGACTTGAGGCCGTTGTGACCGTTGTCCCCGCCCCCAAACTTGACCCTCAGCCGGCCGGGTTCCAGATCGAGCTCGTCATGAATGGCGACCACGTGGCGCGGATCGATCTTGTGAAACGCGGCCACCGCTCGCACTGCCCGCCCCGATTCGTTCATGTACGTCGTAGGCTTGGCGAGGACGAGTTTGATCGCGTCAACTCCCGGCGATGGCGGCAGCGTGGCCGTGGTCACAGCCGCGCTGTGGCGCGAGGCCAGCGCGAAGCTGGCCCCGAGCCGATCAGCGAGATCATCAATGGCCCAGAACCCGACGTTGTGTCGGGTGTGGGCGTAGGTGGAGCCCGGGTTCCCGAGCCCCACCACCAGCCAAGGACCAGATGTCACTCGGAGTCTTCAGCGTCCTCGTCGGATTCCTGATCCTCAGCGGTTTCGCCTTCGGCAACCTCGAGCTCGGGCTCGGGCTCGGCCACCGGCATCGGGGCGATGTTGAGGACCATGGACTCGGGATCCTGCTCGCTGACAACGCCTTCTGGCAACACGACATCGCCGGCCAGGATTTCATCGCCCACGACGAGCCCCTCGATGGAGACCTCGATCTCGTTCGGGATGGCGGTGGCGGGTGCCAGAACGGGCAGGGAGGTGAGGTCCTGGTTGACCAGGGAGCCACGCTCGGCCTCGCCAACGACGATGATCGCCACTTCCACGCTGACCTTCTCGCCCTTCTTCACGATGAGCAGGTCAATGTGCTCCAGGAAGCCGGTGATGGGGTCGCGCTGGATCTGCCTGGGAAGGGTGGTGATGGCCTTCTTCTCACCCTCGATGGTGATGCTCAGCAGCACGTTGGACTGGCGCAGGAGAAGGAAGGTTTCCTTGCCCGGCAGGGACACGTGCACCGGATCTGTGCCGTGACCGTACACGACGGCGGGGATCTTGTCGTCGCGACGAAGGCGGCGCGAGGCACCCTTGCCAAACTCGTTGCGGGGGAATGCTGTCAGCTTGAAGTCAGCCACTTGTATGTCTCCTGGTGTAGTGATCGCGGGGCGACTGCAGGAGAGGGCTTGTCGATAACGGACTGAAATCTTCCAGTCCCTCGCCAGGCAGCCTCATCACCTTATCCCACCTTGGCTACGGTGGCGCAATGACGAAGGCTGGCGCGGGGAAGAGGGCTGATGCCATGGAAACGGACGGCGAAAAGGAGATGTGGCTGACGGTGGGCGAGGTGGCCCGGCACGCAGGGCTGTCGGTGCGAACACTGCACCACTACGACCAACTCGGGCTCCTTCACCCCAGCGAACGCTCCTCCGCTGGGTACCGCCTCTATTCGCCTGGGGACCTCGCTCGGTTGCTGCAGATCCAGCACCTGAAATCACTCGGGCTGAACCTCGACGAGGTGGGTGCAGCCCTCGACGTCGAAGAATTCGATGCCGCTGGCGTCCTGGAGGATCACATCGCGGCTGTGGAGCGCCGCATCACCGACGAGCAGCGGCTGCTGCAGACCCTTCACGCCCTGCGCACGCCCGCCCGAACAGGATGGCGCGAAGTGCTCTCCGCAGTGGAGCAGACGGAACGACTGCGCCACCCGGAACCGCACGTGCGCTTCCGGGCCGCTCTCGGCTCCGCTGATGGGGTGCCACTGGAGGATCTCGTCCGGCAATTGGTGGCAGATCCGGTGTCCGGTGTCCGAGAGGCGCTGACCTGGGCCATTGCGCGCCACGGCTCTGCAGCCATCCCCACTCTCATCCCCCTGCTCCAGCACACCGACCCAGTCGTGAGGGCGCAGGCTGCCCACACACTGTCCAAGGTTGGTGATCCCGTGGCCGTGCCCGCGGTGCTACCCCTCCTCGCGGACGTGGATGCGGTGGTTGCCGCGAAGGCGGCCCAAGTGCTCGGGAGACTCGGGGGCCCCATGGCCACGGAAGCACTCGTCGATCGCGTCGGCACGGGGCCGCGAGAACTTGACGACGCCGTCATTGCCGCACTGGAGGCGATCGGGAACGACGCCGTGAAACCGCTCACGGAGAAGCTCGCTGCTGCATCATCTCGTACGCGTGCGGGGACCATCGAGGCGCTGGGCCTCATCGGCAATCCTGCTGCCACCCCGCATCTGGCCCCGCTGCTGAGGGACCCGGAGTCTGCCGTCCGCTTCGAGGCGATCGTCGCCATCGGGCAACTCGACGGCGAGGACGCAGACAGCGCCATCTCAGACGCGGAGGGCTCCCCCGACGACCGGGTCGCTCAGATCGCCAGTCGGCTCATGAGCAGACGACGGGCGACCGCACCCAAGGGCTGACGGCCGGCATCCTGAACCGTCTGCAGAGCAGCGTGGGCCGCGTCGCCACCCAGGGCTCCCAGCGCCATGACGGCGGCCAGTGCCACCTCCGGGTCCTCGTCCGTGGACAGTCCTGACAGCGCGAACGCGGCAGGCTGCGCGTCCTCACCAATCTGCGCGAGTGCCTCGGCAGCATGCAACCTCACCGCCGGGTCCTCGTGTCGCAGGACGGGAATCAGAGCATCGACGACCAGCGGGCCCAGCTGCTGCAGGGCGTTGCTCAGGGCGTCCCTCTGCTCACCCTCCCCATCGCCGAGGCGTGACAGCAGCGGTTGCACCACCTCAGCGCTGCCCGTGCTGGCGGCAGCACGGTAGGCCTTGATGGCCACGTCCGCATCCTCGTCGGCAACCACCGGCAAAATGTGCGCCACATGAGCCGGGTCCCCCACCTTGGAGAGGATGTGGGCGGCCTGACGACGCTCGAGCGGATTGTCGGAGGTCAGCAGCTCCAGCACGGCAGGAACGGCCTGCTCGCCCTGCTGCACCAGCGCCCACGTGAGGCTCTCCCGCACATGGAAATCGTCTTCCACCGCGATGCGCGACACCAGGGATGCCGCCACCCCTGCGTCCTGCTGGCGTCCGGAGTCCAGAGCCGCGCGCAGGCGGACGTCGCGGTCGGGATGGGAGATGAGCATGTCGAACTGTGTGGCGTCGGAGCGTGTGCTGTTCATGTTCTCGACGCTAGGGCCTGACGCGGCGTGAGGGTCAACTCACCCCAGCCGGACGTGGAGCGGCGGTGGGTCAGAGCATGAAGCGATTGTTGACGGGCGGTTCGAAGGTGCCCTGCCCCCGGTACATCTCGACGGACTCGCGGAGGGACGCCAAGAAGTACGGCGGGAAGTCCAAGCCCTTGTCCTTGGCCCACAACAACTTGGCCTCCAAGCGACCGATCTCCTTGGCGTAGACCTCCATCTCCAGGTCCATGCCCAGCTCCGTGAGCACCCCGCCCAGGTCCTGTTGGTACTTCTTCACGTAGTCGACGCCCACCAGTGTGAAGACCTGTGAGCGCAGCAGTTTGGTCACGTACAGCTGCCACGGCTTCAGTACCTCGTCCTGCACCATCTTTTCGGCGGACATCTTGTAGAAGGTGTAATGGCCTGGCTCCTGCTGCTTGATGGGATGGATGATCGTCTCCGCGATCGCGTCCTCCCCCATCAGCTGCAACTCACGAATGAGGATGCTGTAGACGACGACCGCCTGTCGCTCCGTCGAGGCGCCCGTCAGGTAGTACAGCATCCGCGAGATATCGAGGATCGGTTCCCAGTGGGCCAGCGCCCCCAGCAGCTTCATGCGCAGCGGGACGGTCATGAACGGATCCGCCGGCTCCATGCCCAGGTCCACCTGCAGCTGGTCGAGCAGGTAGCCATGCGCCATTTCCTGGTCGTACCAGACATCCTGGTAGAAGATCTTGTCCACCTCGCTGACGTTCGGCAGCAGTGTCAGGAGTTCCAGGACGTTGCGATCCACCTCCAGTTCGACGCGAGCGAGATAGTCGATGGTGCCGGCGAAGCGCTTCTTCACAGCCGCTGCATCGCGGATGCTCCGGTCCGCTGAACCGAGTGCGATGGGTGGGTGCCGGTCCCCCAGTGTGAGTGTGAAGGCCTTCAGGGAGGCGTCGGTAATTTTGGCGGCTGGCACGCGGCCATCCTAAAGGGTTGAAACGCAGGATCGTCATTCCCGCCGACGGCGAAGCAATTCACTTTCGACGGCGTCGCCCAACACACATTAGGCACGTGCGGAAAGTGTCGCCACGACTGCGGCATGGTCAGACCCGGCCACATCAATGATTTCCGCATCAATGACCGCATACATTTCCAGGGGGATGAGGATGTGGTCAATGCTGGAACGAAGAATCGGCGGGGCCTTGATGGGCCACGAACCACGATCAATCGCGGGAATTGTCGCCAGAACATCGCTGTGACCCGTCACACCGCCCAGAGCGCAATGCACGCGAGGACCGTGGCCAGCAGCGCCCTCATTCGACCGCCAACGCTTCGGTGGGAGTCGCATTGGCTGCGCGTCGTCCCGGCAGGATGGACGCGAGACCTGCAGCGATGAAGCAGACGGCCACCAGCAGCAGCGTCAATCCCACGTCAACGCTGAACACCAGCCCGGTGCGCGAGTCCTCGGGCATCATGAGCACGGCCGAACTCACGCCCAGCCATCCGAAGAAGGCCCCCGCCAGGACGCCGACACCCGTGCCGACGAGAGCCAGCATCAGCGCCTCCACGAGCAGCATCCACCTCAGCCCGGTGCGCTGCATGCCGAGGGCCCGCAGGAGCGCCGATTCGCGCTGGCGCTCGATCACCGAGAGACCCAGCGTGTTGCCCACACCCACCAGCGCAATCACCACCGCCACGCCCAGCAGGGCCGTGAGGACAATGAGGACCACGCCCAGGACCTTCTCCAGGACACCGGCCTCGAAGGCGCTGCCCTCCAGGTGGACGTCCGGGTTGGTGTCCGAGAGGTCCACCACGGCGTCGAGGGTGGTCGCCGACGTCCGATCAGCCATGGCCAACCAGATCTCGGTGATCTGTGAATCCCCTTGGAGCTTGGCGAAGGTCGCCTCACTCACGGCCGCCATCCCGTAGTTCATGGACGAGAATTCCCTCACCATCAGCGACACTTCTCCGTTGATGCCAGGGAACTCCTGGGTTCCCGACAGGCCGGATTCCTTACTCAGAATGATGATCCCGTCGGGTGCCCCCAGCTCCGCTGGCAGGCCAAGTTCCACGCGGGCCGGATTGACGCTGCGCACAATCCACGGATAGCCGTCCAGATCCACCTCTTTGCTGGGAACCTGTACTGCCTTCGAGATTCCTGGGATATCCGCCGCCGCCCCGAGCAACCCGGCGGGCAGAGCCCCCTGGGACATCATGGCCAGGTCCACCGGATACCTCTGGTTGATGGCCTCCACACCTGAGGTGCGCACGGTGGACACGGCCACCTGCAGCGTCACCACGAGCCCGACGGCAAGCATGAGCGCCACGGCGGTCGCCGCTGCACGCTGTGGATTGCGGGCGGCATTGGTCGCCGCCAGTCGCGTCGTCGGGCCCGTGAAACCAAACACCCTTCCCAAGAGTCGCAGGAGGACAGGGATGTAGAACGGAGCCGCCCCGAGGACCGCGACGCTGAGCAGGAATCCTGCTCCCATCGCCCAGATCAGCGCCCATTGTGGGGACACACGGCTCACGACGACGAGCAGGATGCCACCGGCGGCGAAGATCCCACAGATGACGGCGCGGGCAACCGACAGCCGCTTGACGCGGGCACCGGAGGGGACTGCCTGCAGCGCCTCGATGGGCGAGACCCGTGTGGCCAATAAAGAAGGACCGACGACCGACAGCAGCGTGGCGAGCACCCCGATGCCCAGCGCGGCCACGAGCTCGACAGGGCGCAGCACGAGACCCCAGAAAATGGATCCGGTGAAGATCGAACCCAGCGCTGCCACCCCAATGCCCACCGCGATGCCCAGCAGCGAGCCGACGAGACCGAGAAGCAGCGCCTCCCACACCAGGCGTCCCCGCACCTGCCCCGTCGATGCCCCGACGGCGCGCAACAGAGCGATCTGACGACGACGCTGCGCCACGAGAATGGTGAATGTGTTGGAGATGGTGATGATCCCCACCACCAGGGCGACGCCCGCGAAACCCAGGAGCAGCGTGCGGAACAGGTCGAAATCGTTCGTGAGTTCGTTGAGGGCCGCCTGACGCGCGTCATCGCCCGTGCTCACGCTCACCTCCAGTCCCATGCTGGCTCCCGTCACCGCCTCCTCGACCGCCGGGAGCAGGGCGGCTGGGTCATCGTCGGTGCGCAGCACCCACTGATCCGCCCTCTCGGCGGCTTCCGCTGGCAGCACGTGATAGCCGGTGACCCCGAACCAGGCCCTTGGGTCGGTGGTCCTCCCCACCACCTTGACCGGGTCACCTCCCGCCATCGTGACGGAATCGCCCAGCGACGCCCCGAGCTGGGAAAGCCCGTCAGCGGACAGCGCGACCCCGCCTGCGTCGTCCGGCCACCTGCCCTCGGCGATCGACGCCCACCTGAAGGCCTCCTCCGGGACAGCAAGCATCGTCACGAAGACGGATGATCCGTCGTTGCTGAGCATGGCGACCTCCTTGGTGGCCGTGTCCACGGCCGTCACCCCCTCCACGTCATTGAGCGCAGTGGTCACGGCAGGCGGGAACTCAAAGTTGCCGGAGACCACCACATCCGCCTGCGACATCGGAAGGTTGGTGAACCTCGACATCGACTGCTGCTCGGTGGCCACCAGCGTGGAGATGGCCGAGATGAAGGCGACGCTGATGGCGATGGCCAGCAGAGTCGCGAAGAAACGCCCCGGATGCAGGCGAATCTCGTTGGTGGCATCGCGCAGCATCAGGCGGCCAGCCGTCCGAAGGTGGCGAGCATCTGCTCGGCGCTCGGGCTCGCCACATCGTCGACGATGCGGCCATCCAGCAGGACCAGCGCACGATCTGCGTACGCCGCGGCCTTCGGGTCATGGGTGACCATGATGATTGTCTGCCCCTGTTCCGAGGAGCAGCGACGCAGGTACTGCAACAGGGACGTGCCGGTCCTGGAGTCCAGCGCACCGGTGGGTTCGTCAGCGAAGACCACCTGGGGACGGGTCATCAGGGCGCGGGCGATGGCCACGCGTTGCTGCTGGCCCCCTGAGAGCTGGCTTGGACGGTGGGTGAGCCGATCGCCCAGCGACAACGAGTCGACGACGGCGGCGAGGTGGGCACGATCCACTTTCCTTCCCGCCAGGTCCAGTGGGAGCACTATGTTCTGCTGCGCGGTTAGCGTCGGCAACAGGTTGAAGGACTGGAACACGAAACCGACCTTGTCGCGGCGGATCCGGGTGACCTGCTTCTCCGGGAGTTGCGACAGGTTCTGCTCACCCATCCACGCATTGCCCGACGTGGCACGATCCAGTCCGGCCATGCAGTGCATCAGCGTTGATTTCCCGGAGCCTGACGGTCCCATGATGGCCGTGAAGGACCCGGCACCGATGGTGACCGAGACATCATCGAGTGCCACGACCTGACGATCGGACCCCACTCCGTAGACCTTGCTGAGGTGCTCGGCGCCGCAGGCGGCAGAGGTGGGAGGGGCGCTGTACTGGACCTGGGACATGTGCGTGATCAGCCTTTCGTCGGTTCACGACGAGCCTAGGATCCAGGCCCCCTACCCGGATCAGCCCCGGGTCACCGTTGCCTCCCCACGATGTCCCCCCGTGGTGGCACTCGCCCCTGACCCCCAGTCCTCTGAACACCAGGACCAAGACCTTGCCGGAGACCTCCAGTGCGTGACAGGGTTGCCACATGAACAAGCGGCCTGTCCACCTGGTGATCATGGGCGTCACCGGGACGGGCAAATCCACCATCGGTGAGGGCGTCGCGAAGCGCTTTGGGCTGACCTACGCCGAAGGCGATGACTTCCACAGCGAAGCCAACAAAGCGAAGATGAAACACGGCCATCCCCTCACCGATGAGGATCGCTGGCCATGGCTGCGATCCCTGCGCGACTGGATGTCCGAGCAGGCTTCACACGGCAACTCCACAGTGGTGGCGTGTTCCGCCCTGCGACGGGTGTACCGGGACATCCTGCGCGAAGCTGTCGGGGACGTGTATTTCGTCCACCTCAAGCTGCCACAGGACGTGAACGTCGATCGGCTGAACGCCCGGCATGGCCACTACATGGCCACAGGAATGCTCGACTCCCAGCTCAGCACGCTGGAGGAGCTGGCGGACTCCGAGGACGGCGCCACAGTCATGAACGTCGGGGATCCCCAGCAGGTGGTGGACAAGGCGTGTGCCGTGGTGGCGAAACATTTCCGCAAGCGGTTGGGCGACTCAGAAGCCAATTCGTCGTAGCGTCGACCTGATGGCATCGGCCGAGTCGTGCATTGCCCCCAACTCGCCATCCAGCAAGGGAATCTCCACGTTCATCCCGACCCCTCGCCGGTCCACGACGGTGGGGACGGACATGCAGACGTCGGAGATGCCGTGCCAGTTCTCGAGGATGCTGGAGACGGGCAGGACCCGGTGCTCGTCGCGGAACATCGCCTCGATGATGCGTGCACCCGAGACGCCAATCGCATAGTTGGTGGCGCCCTTGCCCTCGATGACCTCGTAGGCGGCGTTCACGACACTTTCGGCAATCTCGTCGCGCACAGACTCGCCGAGTTTGCCGGTCTGGAGCTCCCACTTGGTCAGCGGGACCCCGGCGATGGTCGCACTGGACCAGATGGGGATGGCAGTGTCCCCGTGTTCGCCACAGATGTAGGCGTGCACGTTCTCGATCGCCACGCCACAGTGTTGGGCCACCAGCACGCGCAACCGGGAAGAATCCAACACCGTACCGGAGCCGAACATCTGGTTTGACGACAGGCCGCTGATCTTCAACGAGGCATACGTCGTGACGTCGACCGGATTGGTGACCATGAGGAAGAGGGCGTCCGGAGAACGCTCCACGATGGGCGGGATGACCTTCTTCATCAATGCCACCGTGGACGCCGCGAGGTTCATCCGGGATTCCCCCGGCTTCTGCTTGGCCCCGGCAGTGATGACGACGATGTCGGAATGCAGGGTGATGTCCGGATCGTCGGAACCCTCCACGCGCGCGGTGGGCATGAACTGGGTGCCGTGCTCCAGATCAAGCGCTTCAGCCCGGGCCTTGACCCCATTGACGTCGTAGAGCACCACGTGGCGGGCGGAACCCTTGATGAGAGAGGCGTAGGCCAGGGACGTGCCCACCGCACCCGCACCAATGATCGCGAGTTTGTTGCGTCGTCGCGTCTCCACCTCAGGCCTGACCACCGAAGAGAGAGGTCACCGATCCGTCCATGAAGACGGCGTTGATGGCCTTGGCCAGGAGTGGAGCGATGGACAGGACCGTCAGGTTCTCGATGGGCTCCGATGTGGTGAGGGGCAGCGTGTTGGTCACGATGATCTCCTCGATGTCTGAGGCATTGAGACGCTCCGCGGCCGGACCGGAGAAGACAGCGTGCGTCGCCGCTGCAATGACGCGTTTGGCGCCGCGCTCACGCAGCGCCGTGGCGGCCTGGGAGATCGTGCCCGCGGTGTCGATCATGTCGTCGACCAGAATGCAGGTCTTGCCCTGCACATCACCCACCACTTCATGAACGGCGACGGTGTTGGCGAGTTCCGGGTCGCGACGCTTGTGCACGATCGCCAGGGGACAGTTCAACTGGTCCGTCCACATGTCGGCCAGCCGAACCCGTCCGGCGTCCGGGGAGACGACGCACATCTCGTCGTCGCCGTACTTCTCCTTGACGTAGTCGCTGAGGACGGGCAGACCCCAGAGGTGGTCGACTGGGCCGTCAAAGAAGCCCTGGATCTGGGCAGCGTGCAGGTCCACCGACATGATGCGGTCCGCGCCGGCGGCCTTGTAGAGGTCGGCGATGAGCCGGGCGGAGATGGGTTCGCGGCCCAGGTGTTTCTTGTCCTGACGGGCGTACGGGTAGAAGGGCGACACCACGGTGATGCGCTTGGCAGAGGCGCGCTTCAGCGCGTCAACCATGATGAGTTGCTCCATGATCCACTCGTTGACCGGCGCGGTGTGGGACTGGATGACGAAGGCATCGCAGCCCCGGACCGACTCCTCGAAGCGGACGTAGATCTCGGAGTTGGCGTACGCGAAGGATTTGGTGGGGACGAGTTCGGTGCCCATGAGTGAGGCCACTTCTTCGGCCAGTTCAGGGAACGCACGGCCCGCGAAAAGCATCAGGTGTTTGTTGTTCGCGGTGCTGTTGGTCATAAGTGGATTCAGCCCTTCTGTTGTGAACGCGATTCCTCGACTGAGCTGTGGATGCTGCCATCGTGCTCTGCGGCAGCCTTCGCCGCCTTCGATCCCCGGCGACGCTTGAGCACCCACCCCTCGGCGGTGTGCTGCCGGCCACGCGCGATGGCGAGGCCACCCGCGGGAACGTCCTCGGTGATTGCTGAGCCGGCCGCCACGAAGGCACCGGGGGCGATGTCGAGCGGAGCGACCAGCACCGAGTTCGAACCGACGAAGGCGTCCTTGCCCACGTGCGTCGGGGACTTGTTGACGCCGTCGTAGTTGGCGAAGATCGTGCCGGCGCCGATGTTGACGCCGTCGTCCAGGATGGCGTCACCGCAGTAGGCCAGGTGCGACACCTTGGCGCCGGTGCCGATGACGGCATTCTTGGTCTCGACGAACGCGCCGATCTTGCCGTCGCGGCCCAGTTGCGTTCCGGGCCTCAGGTACGAAAAGGGACCAACGTGGGCACCCTCCCCGATGATGGCGAAGGAGCCGTGCGTGCGCACCACCTCTGCGTGCGCGCCCACCTCGACGTCCTTCAGAGACGTGTCGGGGCCGATGATGGCACACTCGCCGATGGTCGTGGCACCCTGCAGGATCGTCCCCGGCATCAGAACGACATCGCGGGCAAGGTCAACGTCCACGTCGATGAAGGTGGACTGGGGATCGACGATCGTGACCCCGGCGAGCATGTGTCCGTCCAGGATCCGACGGTTCATCTCTGCCGTGATGCGGGCGAGTTGGACGCGATCGTTCACGCCCTCGGTCTGCCAGATGTCGTCGGTGATGACGGCGCCCACGCGGTCGCCCCGACCGTGGACGAATGTGCACACGTCGGTCAGGTACTGCTCGCCCTGCGCGTTGTCCGTGCCGAGTTGCGCAAGTCCTTCACGCAGGGTCTTGGCGTCGAAGACATAGATCCCGGAGTTGATCTCCGTGATGCGTCGTTGATCATCCGTGGCATCGCGGTGTTCGACGATGCCCACCACGCGATCGCCGTCGCGCAGGATGCGTCCGTAGCCGGTGGGGTCATCGACGTGTGCCGTCAGGACGGTCATGCCGTTCGCGTGTGCGCGGTGGACGGCCACCAACTGGCGAAGCATGTCGCCCGTCAGCATCGGGACGTCGCCGTAGGTGACGACCACTTCGCCGCTCAGGTCACCGAGTTCCCCGAGGCCACACATCACGGCGTGACCGGTACCCAGTTGCTCATCCTGGAGCGCCGTCGTCACTGAGGCGGACAACTGACCGAGTTCCTCGACGACCTCGTCGCGGAACTTCCCCACCACCACCACGAGATGCGACGGGTCAAGGGCCGCGCCGGCCGAGACCGCATAGTGCAGCAGGGTTTTGCCAGAGATCTGGTGCAGCAACTTGGATTTGGAGGACTTCATACGGGAACCCCCGCCGGCTGCCAGGACTATGACGGCTGACACAGGACCAAGGTCGTTCTCGATATTTTCCGCTGTCATCGTTCTCCCGGGAAAGAGTGCGAGCTACTCGGCTGAGAGCCTATCAGCCGAGCGTTGGCGTGTGCCCGGCACCATTGTTGTGCTGAACCGTCAACGTTTATCCATATTCGTCCTTAGTTATGGTGAGCCATGACTGTTGACATGAACGCCCCTCTGGGAGACCTCGTCACCGCTGATCCGCGTCGCGCGCGAATCCTTGAGGGATTCGGTTTGGACTACTGCTGCAACGGCCATCGCTCCCTCTCCGAGGCGACGGATGCGGCCGGCCTGAACGCTGCCGAGGTCGCATCAGCGCTGGACCTGCCCGGAGTCGCCCCGGCACAGACCATCGACGGGGATCGGACCAACTCTGCGTTGGCGCACGACATCGTCGACTCCCACCACGCCTTCATGTGGGAGGAGATGCCGCGCCTCCAGGCGCTCGTTGACAAGGTCCTGGCCGCACATGGTGAGCTTCACCCCGAACTCGCCGAGGTGCACGCAACCTACTCCCAGGCCGTCACTGCCCTGGATCCCCACATGACAATGGAGGAACGCGTCGTGTTTCCTGCGATCAGCCGGATGGAGAAGTCGCAGGAGCCGGTCCCCGGCAGCTCGTTCGGCGAACCGATCCAGCAACTGCGGGACGAGCACGAGGTTGTCGGGACCCTGTTCAAGAAGATCGGGACCCTCACGGCCGGTTATGCCGTGCCGGAGGGCGCGTGCAATTCCTACAGGGCGATGTTGACTGGGCTGGAGGAGATGGAACTCGACCTCCATGAGCACATCCACAAGGAGAACAACGTGTTGTTCCCCCGCGTGCTGCAACTGGAGGCCGAGCTCGCGCGCTGACTCAGGAGCCGCGCTTCTTGTCGGCTGCGATCACCTGGCGCATGCCCTCGATGGCGACGGGGATGAGGTTGCCCACCTGTGAGGCGTCCTTCTCCTCATCCGTCATCGGCGCGAAGTCGTGGTGACCCATGACCATCATCACCCCGCCCGTGCGGACACGACGCGTCGAACCCACGAGGAACAGGGTGGCGCACTCCATCTCGGAGACGAGGCACCCGCCCTTCACCCAGGCGTCCCACCGGTCCCGGAGCATCGGGCCCACCGGCATGGAATCCGGGCTGTGCTGACCGTAGAAGGAATCCTTGGACTGGGAAACCCCCACGTGGTGGCGCCGGTCCAACTTCTCAACTGCTGCCACCAGGCCATTGATGATGTCCTGGTCCGCGACGGCCGGGAACTCCATGGGCAGGTAGTGCAGGCCAGTGCCCTCGTCACGAATCGCCGCATTGATCACGGCAATGTCGCCGGGCTGGGTCTCCGGCTGCATCGCACCGGCGGTGCCCACCCGCATGAAGGTGTCGGCACCCACGTGGATGAGCTCCTCGACGGCAATCGCCGTGCTGGGTCCGCCCATGCCCGTCGACGTGACTGCCACTGGCTCGCCATCTAGCTCGCCCACCCACGTGGTGTGCTCCCTGTTCGAGGCGACGAACCGTGGGTTGTCGAAGTGCTGCGCGATGACCTCGCACCGGCCGGGATCCCCGGGCAGGAAGACGTAGCGTCCGATGTCGCCCTCGCTGAGGTGAATGTGGTACTCGTAACCCTCTGAGTAGGTGGCCATGTGTTGCTCCTTCTTTGACGAACCCACACGCTAGCGCGCTCGGGGGCTCGGCACATTCCGATGACCGAACCGTCGCCCCTGAAAAGCGTTTGAAATCAGTGTCTGTCTTCTACGTTGGGTTGCTGGTTCTGAGAAACGAGATTCGTTGCCCCACCGGTCATCAACCCCGTCGCCTCCCCAACGGTCGCCCTGGCATCGCGAGATGCACGCCGGTTGACTGTGGGATCTGGCGGAGTACGACAGAAACGATCCGGCACCACGGGGGTGTCCAGACCGGACGTGACCTGCATCATTTCAGCCCGAGAATCCTGCCGTCACGTCAGCCGTGAAGAGCGACTTTGAGCGACGCATCGGAGTTCCAGCCCGTCACAGGAGGTCGTAAATCTCTGCCGTCAAAGCGGCTGCCTCCTGCATGGGGACATCTGAGGGCAACCGTACGACGAAGATGGCCACTTGACCTACCATCAGGCAAGTCAATTGTTGGGGCGCACCTTCGGGGTTTCCACAGACGACATCATCGATGTACTCGACATTCTGCGAACCTTCCAGAATGACCCCGTAGTTGGAGGGACTGTCATACACGGTCGCCGTCATTGGCCTGGCGGCGGCGAGATCAATGTAGGACCCACTACTCACACCCAGGGTCGCACTTGAAGATTCAAGCGTATATGTCGAGATCGCCTCGGGGTACACAGGATCCTCCAAATCCCGCAATCCCTCGAAATTCTTCGGCGGATATTCTCCCCAATCAAAATCCTCTGGTGAAAAGTCGTTGTCATCCGTGACCTCCGACGACGGGGAAACCGGCGGACTGACAACGGTCTCACCCGACGATGGGTCAGGCGTCACCTCAGTGCCCGGGATTGAACAGGACGCCACGCTGATACTG
>RCNJ01000353.1_pt1 | contig 20266 bp, 20 predicted proteins | sample 2041171 | NCBI WGS metagenome assembly RCNJ01 (sample SAMN09708213, study PRJNA481090) | feces metagenome | biome: feces | host: Pygoscelis adeliae | place: Antarctica: Rookery Lake | collected 2010-03-01 | reverse complement strand
GCCACCCGCGCCGACGACCGCATCTCCGAAGCGGCCATGGAAGACCGCAAAAAAGAAGGGTACTTCTAAACATGACCGCCACACTGCTGCGCCTTGCCACCGCCGGATCCGTTGACGACGGCAAATCGACCCTCGTCGGCCGGCTCCTGCACGACTCAAAATCAGTTCTTGCCGACCAGATGGACGCAGTCGAGCGAGTCAGCCGCGACCGCGGCCTGGCCACTGCCGACCTCGCCCTACTAACCGATGGGCTGCGCGCCGAACGGGAACAGGGCATCACCATCGACGTGGCGTACCGGTACTTTGCCACGGCCAAACGCTCCTTCATCCTGGCGGACTGCCCAGGGCACGTGGAGTACACCCGCAACACCGTCACCGGTGCATCCACAGCCGATGCCGTGCCCGCCGCGGTCTGCTCGAGCAAACCCGCCGCCACCTGGCCGTCGCCTCGCTGCTGCGCGTACCGCACGTGGTGGTTGCGGTAAACAAAATTGACCTCGTGGACTACAGCGAAGACCGATTCACTGAACTGGCAACGCAAATCCGCACCGCAGCAACTGAACTCGGCATCGGAGCCATCCATGCCATTCCAGTGTCTGCACTGGAAGGCGTCAACGTGGTCAACCTGTCTGACAAAACCCCTTGGTATCAGGGACCAAGCCTGCTGGATCTGCTGGAGGAACTTCCCGGCTCCGACCAACCTGACTCCGATGGTTTCCGGCTGCCAGTCCAGACTGTGCTGCGTCCACAAAGCGCGGCACGCGAGCCGCAGTACATTGACTACCGCGGCTACGCAGGTCAAGTTGCCGACGGCGTCGTGCGGGTGGGCGACGAGGTCGTGGTGCTGCCCAGTGGTAAGCGCACCACAGTCGCTGGCATTGACACCGCTGACGGCGAACTGCAGGAAGCCTTCGCACCACAGTCCATTGCGCTGCGGCTGGCTGACGACATCGACATCGCCCGGGGGGACATGATTGCCTCCGCAGCAGATGCACCGGAAATCACGCAAGATGTCATCGGCACCGTCGCTTGGCTGGGCGAGCAGCCTCTGGTGCCAGGTGCTCGCGTACTGCTCAAGCACACCACCAATGTGGTGCAAGCAATTGTTCGGGACGTCGTGGGTCGTCTTGACCTGGACCGAGCCGAGCTCGAACCAGCTGAACGGCTCGAACTCAACGACATCGGTCGTGTCACACTGCGCCTGGCTAAACCCATTGCTGCTGAGGAATACCTGACGTCAAAACGCACTGGGGCTTTCTTGCTCATTAACCCCTCAGATGGTTACACCGTGGCAGCCGGTATGGTCGGGGACGCCCTGACCGCCGCGAAATATCCCGGCGACCGCCCCGTTCAATACGCGATCTGAGACCACGATGACGACGACGCCCACGACTCCCCCCGCGGCTACGCAGCCCAACTACCCGGTGACGCTGCAGGTGACTGGGCGAATGTGCGTCGTCGTCGGCGGTGGGCCGGTGGCGGCGCGCCGCGCAAGCGCGCTGTTGGACGCCGGCGCGCGCGTGCGGGTCATTGCTCCCGAGGCCAGCAGCGCACTGCGCACGGCCGTCGAGGGCGCGGGTGCAGCCGCAGTCTGGGAGCCGCGGGCGTACCGCACAGGTGACCTCGATCAAGCGTGGCTGGTGCATACGGCAACAGGCATCGACGCTGTCGACGCCCAAGTGAGCGCAGACGCCGAACAACAGCGTGTGTGGTGTGTGCGGGCTTCCGCGGCAGAACTCTCTGCAGCCTGGATGCCCGCAGTGGGCCGCGTCGACGGCATCACCGTGGCAGTCAACGCCGGGGGCGATCCGCGCCGTGCAGCACGGCTGCGCGACGGTATTGCACACGCACTGCATGCAGGGCTGCTCCCGCTGAAACGATTCCGTACGCCGGAGCTGGACGCCGCGTCCAGCTCGAGTACAGCGGCCGACGGCAGCGTCGACGATAGGTTTGAGCACCGAGCTGGAAGCGTCGCGCTCATTGGTGGTGGCCCTGGTGAACTTGACCTGCTTACCGTCCGAGCCCGCAAACTCTTGGCCCAAGCAGACGTTGTCGTGATTGACCGATTGGCGCCACAGGCGATCCTCGAGGAGCTCGACCCAGAAACTGACGTGATCGACGTCGGGAAGTCCTCCGGAAACCACCCCGTGCCGCAGGACGAAATCAATGACCTGCTGGTCACGCACGCCCAAGCAGGCAAACGCGTCGTCCGCCTCAAAGGTGGCGACCCCTACGTATTTGGCCGCGGAGGAGAAGAACTCGATGTCTGCCACGCCGCGGGCATCGCTGTGGAGGTTGTGCCAGGGGTAACGAGCGCTATTTCAGTTCCGGCAGCCGTCGGGATCCCCGTCACGCACCGTGGACTATCTCGCGGGTTCAGTGTGCTCACCGCACATGAAGACATCGGCCATGTGCCCGCAGCACCTGATCACACCTTGGTGTTGCTCATGGGACTGCGCCGCCTCGAGCAAACCAGTGCAGAACTCGTCGAACGCGGCCACCAGGCCAACACCCCGGTTGCAGTGATTGAAGACGGCTTCGGGCCACGGCAACGTGCCACCTTCGGAACGCTCGCCACAATCGCAGAGAACGTCGCCGCTGCGGGAGTACGGGCACCCGCTATTACCGTGATCGGCGACGTCGTGCGTCGCGCCCCACAGTGGCCCTACTAAGCGCCAACTGAGCACCGACTGAGCACCCGTCCAACTGAGCAGTGGGTTACTGAGCAGTGGTGTTGTTGTTGGCCATGACCCAACCGAAGAAGACTATGGGGTCAGTCTTCGGTTTGAGGTGGCAGTGCGCCAATCATGGGGTCGTCCTTAGCGATTAGACCCATTTTGGCAGCCCCACCTGGGGAGCCCACACTGTCGAAGAACTCCACGTTGGCCCGGTAGTAGTCACTCCACTCCTCGGGCACGTCGTCTTCGTAGAAGATGGCCTCAACCGGGCACACCGGTTCGCAGGCGCCGCAATCCACGCACTCATCGGGGTGGATGTACAACGACCGGTTGCCCTCATAAATGCAGTCGACCGGACACTCTTCAACGCACGACTTGTCCTTGACATCAACGCAAGGCTGAGCAATTACATACGTCACGAGAAGTTCCTTCCGATATGGACAACCTGCAAACCAACTACCCTCATTATCCCCGTATGGAACCTCCAACCACCAGAGTTTCCACGGAAGAACATGTGAGACTTGCCTCATGGCACCCGTTACCCCACCACCCCCCTGGCGCGACTGGCCCGTCACCACTCGGGTGATGGTTCGCCGTCACATCGACGACCCCCAGCACAAATACACCGACCTCCTCGGGGTGATTCTCAGCAACACCCCTGAAGGTTTACTGCTGGAGACCCGCTCAGGGGAAGAATTCGTCCCAGGCGAGGCGATCTTCCAGGGCAAACCGATTCCACCAGCGCCGCCAAAACGACGGCCCCGGCGCCAATCCAGCGACGAAGACTGAACTCAGCGCCAACAATGTGTTCCCACAATGTGTTGCAGCCCCGCCGATGCTGCTCACTAGCCAAGCAGAGTCAACGTGCCTGCGACAGCATCCGCTGAAGTGATCTGCGCGCCCCCCAGAGTGGCTTCTTGCACTAGGGTCCGCCAGTTCGGAATGGATAATTCCAGAGTCCGGGTCGAATCGCCCTGCGGCTGATTGCTGTCGCCCGCAACCTGACGTTCCCGCAGGAGTTGCGCTTGGTCGAAGAATTCGGTTGGCGCAGCATTGCTCTCTAGTTGTTCCGCTAAGCGTTCCAGATCGCGGATCACCACCCGCAGCGCCGGCGCCACCCAGGCCGCGTTCTCCACGACCATCGACTCGGTTCGGCGCGGATCCGTATGCGCAACCCGGGTGCCATCCCGGAAGCTACCCGCAGCAAGTTGCACGGCCAGTTCCCGCACGGGAGTGCGTGTGGCCAGGTTCAACAACTCCGTGGCCAAGACATGCGGCACATGGCTGATCAGCGCAACGGCCTCATCGTGCACCCCCGGGTCGACAGCGTGTGCAACCCCGCCCAAGGGGCCCGTCACCAGTTGCGCGACTCGCAAAAAGTTCTGGGCGACAGTCTCGGGTTCAACAGCCAGTGCCCAATGCGCTTGATCAAGAAGTTGCGGGTCTGCTGCGGCGAACCCAGTCAGTTCTTTGCCCGCCATCGGGTGCGCACCAACGAACTGAGACCCTAGACCCGCGGCTCGAATCAGCTCCGCAATCGGTTTTTTGACGCTTCCCACGTCGGTGACGACCGTTGAGGGCTGCACCGCCGCCGCGACCTGCTTAATCACCGTTGGCATGGCTCGCAACGGGTTGGCCAAAATGAGTACATCTGGTTCCAATTCGCACAACTGCGCAACAGAAGCGGCGCCCTCAATTCCGAAGGCGGCTGCGTAGTCCAATACCTCAGGGGACGGGTTCCAGGCAGTGACCCGGTGTCCGTTATCAGTGAGTCGGCGGGCAATGGAGCCACCGATGAGGCCTAGGCTCACGACGCCGACGTGCATGCTCACCACATCAGCCCCCGGTTCTGCTCATCAGGATTTTGCGCTTTGCGCACGCTGCCAGCAGGAACCCGGCTGGAATCAAATGCGCCGTCCGTCATTTGCCGGGCCGGAAACACCCCTAGAGTTTTCAAGGAATCGCCGGCCTCGAGCAGTCGGCCAAACAGTTCTCGCAGGTGGGCTTCCCACGGTGCGCCGTCAATTGTGACGATGAAGGCATAGGTGCCCTCCTGTGCTTTCAACGGCCGCGTGATGAGGCTGGTCATATTGACGCCTAACTCGCCGAATGTGGCAGTGATGCGCGCTAGTACACCCGGCCCGATCTCATGTGGGGTGACCGCCAGCATGGTGCGCCAGACCGGTTCAACACCAGCGGTCTGCTCCTGCTTAGGGCCGACTGCAATGCGCTGTTCAACGACCTGCCTGGCACGGTCCCGGCTGGTAATGAGCAGGAACCTGGTACGGGCCCCAGCGAAGTCCTGCACCGCCTGTTCTAGCGTCGTCAGACCATAGAGTTCGCCACACAGGGTGGGTCCCAGCGCAATCTGCTGCACAGTCAGGTCCCGGCAACCTGACGCGTTACTTGCAGCGGGCACGGGGGCCAGTTCCGTACGAGTGACGAACCCCTGACACTGAGCGAGACCGTGTGGGTGCGCAGTAACTTGGGTGTGCCCACCCTCGGTGCCGGGCAAAATGAATGCGTCGAAGGTGATGTCGAGTGCGTTCTCGTCAATTGCTACGACGTTCCGTGCGCCGATGATTTCATCAAGGGACGGCACCACGTAGCCCTCAACTGAACTTTCAATTGCTACCACGCCAAATTGCGCGGTTCCCGAGTCGACGGCCCGGTACACCCCCGCCACTGAGTCATACGGGACTGGGCTGCCAAGTTCGCCCCACAACAGTGCTGCAGCGTGGGTGAAAGTGCCTTCCGGACCCAGGTACGCAACGGTGGCCTGCGACTGCGGTGTGGCGTCTGGATGCGTCATCATTTAATCGTTGCTTGCCCAGTGTGGCGTCAGGCCATCAGGACCCGGTTGGAATTCCTGCCCGGGCAGGACTGCCAGGACGCGGTGTGACACTCCACGGTCAGCGAATTCAGCCAGAACCTCGGTCAGACGTGTTGAGTTCTCACAGCTAAATGACGTGAAGAACACGTGCGGGCCTGCATCAGACTGTTGTGAGCGCAGGTGCTTGAGGTCAATTCCCGTGTGCTCGAATACCCCGAGGGACTCTTTCAGGGAGCCTTGGTGGTCGGCACGCGGCCCAAAGGCCAGCCACACCTGGGCGGGCTCAGTGAACGGCGCCCAGCCTGAGGTCTCCCCCACGAGCCCGTACCAGACGGGTGCGCTCTGGTTGAGTCGCTCACTGCCTGGAATCTCTTGGAAGCCGGCCGGGATCAGGCTGCGTTCGATCAGCATTGACCCGTTTGTGCCGGCAATCTCAATGCGCTCGGAAAGCGAGGTTTTGGAGGGCACCAGTTGGGGGCTGGCGCCCATAGCGCGCAGCACGTGCCGGCAGTCCCGCATGCCCGCTTCATCGACGACGACGTTGCCCGTCGCTTCAGCTTTTCGTCCCACCCAGGTCCACTCCGTGGTCACGGCAACTGCGGCGCTGACAATGAGCCGGTGGTCACTAGCCAATAACGCACGTTCCACGTCATGCGCCGGTTGAGAGGGGTGCCCAATGTGCATGACGGCGGATAGTTCAGCAATCTCCGAAACGGTGGCCAGGGTCGCTGTCATGGAACCAAGGTTGAGGAGATCGCTGGGCTCATCACGGTTAGCAGCGGTGTCCCAGGTACCGATCTGCGCAGCAAAACGTGCGTGGGTACCCGACTCGCGTTCGGTTCTACCGAGCATGAAACTCTCCTTCAGAAACGTCAAAGACAACACCAGGGCGTTCCAGACGCCGCGCGCAGTCTATCGACTTCCCTGATCCGGCTCCGGTTCGTACCTCTAGTCGGACTTCTTCTTACCGTCAGACGACTTCTCGTCCGACTTCTTCTCGGGTGGCTTCGGCGCAGGCTTAGTCCTGCACACGATGGCGTCCTGCGCCCGGTACTGCCAAGCGTTCGACTCGTCGCGGATCAACTCATCTTTAAGGAAGACCCGTCGGGTCACAGTGACGGCAAAGCCGGGACTTCCAGTGCCCTGCGAAATACAGTTTGGCACCGTGGTGTAGGTGGTCTTGGGTGAGGTGACGTCGCGGCGCGGCGACGTCGTCGTCTCCACCCGGTAGTGCGGTGAACTCCACCCCCGCACCGTGAGGCTCCCGTCCTTCACGAAGGCCTGCATCAAAATGCCGTGCGGGGTGTCGTTTTTGAACTTCATGTCAATTGAGCCAACGAAGATTGTCGCTTCCCGGCCCTCTGGGTAGCGGGAGAACCAGTACGAGTGCGGGCGGTGTTCGACGTCTTCTAAGCCCAAGAAGAAGCCCACGTTATAGGTGGTGGTTGCCATCTGCGAAAGCCCACCACCAACGCCGTCGGTCAACACACCATTGTTCACAATTCCCGCTGACTGGTACCCACCCTCAGCGGTGATCGGGCTCAGGGCGTCAGTCAGGGACCAGGTGTCACCGGGGAGGATAAGGTTTCCAGTCACCTTCTTCGAGCCGAACTGCAGGTTGTGAATGCGTGCAGCGTCGCTCGCTCCCAACGGGGTGGTGAATTCAGCAACAATTTCGTTCACCCCGAGTTCTTCCAGGGACTTCTTTGTTTGCTCTGGTTTGACCTTCTTGAGGTCTACCGCAGCGGTGCGCTCCCCTTTAGTGGTAGCAACGTCACGAACCCTCTCCACGAGGACAGCGCCGTCTAGTTTGGCGCCATTCTTGCCGCCTGTGATGACTGGTTTGCCCTTCTTGAAGACGAACTTTGCGTTGCTCGGGCTAGCTTCCAGGTCCTTGGTACGGCTGCGCACGGCTTCTTCAATGGCGTCGACGTCCAGCGTCAGATCAAGGCTCGCACCATTGGGTTCGTACTTTGCCGCTGCACTTAACGTTTTCACGGGGAGTTCGGCAATTTGATCGGCAATGGACACAGCCACTGGGGCAGAGATGAATTGCTTTGCCTCGGCGAACTTGGTCTCAGCTTCGGCTTGAGTGATCAGCGGAGCTTCTGCCTCAACAGGTAGTTCGATGACGTCAGCAGTCAGCAACCAGTTCGACACAATTTCTTCTTTCGCGCCCGCCTGCTCAATGACGTGCCCGTCTTCTGCGTCGACAAGTTGTGCTGTGCCTTCGGCAAATACGACGTTGCCGTCACTGGGCGCAACAGCCATGCTTTCCGCTAAAGTTTCCAATTGGGCGCCGAATGCGGCGTCGTCAACCACGATGATCAGCTCTTCTGGCCCGCCGCCGAACAAGCTGTTCCACAGGTGGTCGGGGGCTAAGGAGAACCCGGTGAGCCGGTGCACGGTGGCTTTTGCGTCAATGCTCAGCCCAGCGGCCTTCGGGTCGAGGGTTCCAGCTTGTTTTCCCGCTTGGACGGCAATTGGTTCAACTGCCGGAGACTTCAGTCCTGCTTCCAGTGCCTCGATAGCATCCGGAGCGGACATTCCACCGATTGGAACTCCGGCAACGCTCGCATTGCTCGCAGTTTTATCAGCCACGGCCCATTGCCCTGCAATGTACCCACCCACGAGGATGACAGCGATCAGACCGGCCCACATCAGTGCGCGTGGCGCCCTGCTGGGAACCTTTTCGCCAGAGAAGTCCTCAAGTGAGGACCCGCCGTCTACGGATTGCTGTGCTGCGTCCTTACTCGAGGCCATGCGTGCTGCTCCTGGGTGTTGTGCGCGTGGGTGCTCCCCCTGCACTTCACTGCGCGCAGGCACCACATACCGTGGCTAGTGTACGAGAGGACACGCAGAAAGAGTTGTTTTGCCCACCGGCAAGCGGATGACATTTCGGTACCGATTTACGAACCGATGAACTCATCATCGCGAAACCAGGCCCGCGGTGCGAAGAGTGCTGCGAGGATGAACACGATCCCGCCGTAAACCCACACGTACCCAATGGGCTGGGCTGCAATGACGACGTCGCCGCCGGGGCCTTCCAACGCAAGAATTTGCACCATGACAATCCAGCCGACGCCCAGAGAAATAACTCCTGCTGTTTGAGCCCAAGCGCGTGCCAGCACTGATGCTGCCAGCAACGTGGCACAGGCAAGCACCAGTCCCCATGGGGGGACGGAACGGAACATCAACGAGCCAATGAGGCCGATCAACGCCCCAAAGATAAGAATGCCCAAGGAGCGCAGCAATGGTGGTCGGGTCAGCAGCATGCAGTCACCGTACCGCTGTGCGGTCTACGTTCAGTGGCCAGTGCGCCTCTTGCGCTTGTGCAGCGCTGTCCGCCCGACCCCAAGCGTAGGTTTCAGCCGGAGCAATGGCTGCGAGCACATTGTTGCTGAGCGAATAGCTGGCCAGGAGGCTATTTTGCTCCGTGGCTGGGGCGCGGGTGATTGCGTGGACTTGGGTTCTGTGTGCGGAGAGTGCCTTGAGCAGTTCAGGCAACACCGGCTCCACCTGCACTGATACTGCGATGGGGCGGCCCGCATCCGCTAGTGCGGGGAGTTCGCCGTCGACGTCGGGAAAAGCGAGGTCGAGTTTTTGTGCGATGGTCCTCGCCCATGGGGTGCAGGCCAGAGCGCGGCGTTGTGCACGCAGGGTGTCCGGGGTTGTGGACGCCCAGAGCACAACTGGGCGCGCGTGCTGCGCAAGTTCGATAGCGCGCATGGTGACTTCGTGAGTGCGTACATGGTCTGGGTGCCCGTAACCGCCGCCCGGGTCATATGTGACGACGACGTCGGGTGTGGTCCGGTCTAGGAACGCGGCGAGCCGACCGGCAGCCGCGTCGAGGTCGACTGCAACGAAAGCGCCGTCGGAAAGTTGTGCTGGGGCTGCCGCGGTGCCGGTGTTCTGGCCTGGGAGCCAAGCCATTCCGGAGTCTTGGTACCGGGTGGTTTGCGTGGCCTGACCTGTTTGGGCATCCGCGGGGTCTGGAAGCTGGTCAAGATAGTGGTGCTCTTCGACCCCAAGGGCGGCCAACGCCTGCACAAGTTCGCCTTCGCGGTGGGCCGCTAGCGCTGGCCCGTCACCTTCGAGGTGCGCGAGTTGGGCGCCGATAACTTCGCCTTGTTCTCCCCTGGTGCAGGTGACAACGGTTGCGTGTCCGTTTGCTCTACTCCAACTAGCCAAGAGTGCGCCGGTGGCCAGAGTTTCGTCGTCTGGGTGGGCGTGCACTGCAACCAGTCGCCCCACCCCACCCCGTGAGTGTGCGGTTTTGGAGGCCGTTTCGGGTGATTCGGCCCCCGTTTTCGCGCACTCAGCGATTGGGGTTGGGGTGGGGTCTGGCACTGCTGTGGTCCGTTACGCCTTTTTTGCTCGTGCGGTGGCGCGTCCGCGTGCGGTCTGGTCCAACTCGACCTTGCGGATACGGATAATCTCCGGGGTGACTTCCACGCACTCGTCCTCGCGGGCGAACTCCAGGCTCTCTTCCAGAGTGAGGTGCCGTGGCGGCGTCAGGTTTTCGAAGTTGTCACTCGATGCAGCACGCATGTTTGTGAGTTTCTTTTCCTTGGTGATGTTCACGTCCATGTCTTCGTTACGTGAGTTCTCACCAACAATCATGCCTTCGTAAACCTCTTGCGTTGGGTCAACAAAGAAGGAGCCACGCTCTTGCAGGTTGATCATCGAGAACGGGGTCACAACGCCGGGGCGGTCCGCCACCAGTGAGCCGTGCACACGAGTTTCAATTGGGCCAGCCCAGGGCTCGTAGCCCTCAGCAAGTGACGCAGCAATTCCCGTACCGCGGGTTTCCGTCATGAAGTTGGTGCGGAAACCAATGAGGCCACGCGCCGGTACGAGGAACTCCATGCGCACCCAACCTGTTCCGTGGTTAGTCATTGACTCCATGCGGCCCTTGCGCTGCGCAAGCAGCTGCGTGACATTACCCAAGTACTCCTCAGGTGCGTCAATGGTGAGGCGTTCAATGGGTTCGCAGGTCTTGCCATCAATTTGCTTGGTGACGACTTGTGGCTTACCGACGGTGAGTTCGAATCCTTCGCGGCGCATCTGCTCCACGAGGATAGCCAGCGCTAGTTCACCGCGGCCCTGCACCTCCCAAGCGTCGGGACGAGCGGTGGGCAGCACCTTCAAGGACACGTTTCCGACGAGTTCTTTGTCGAGACGGTCCTTGACCTGACGCGCCGTGACCTTGTGGTTCTTACCACCACGACCAGCAAGTGGTGAGGTGTTGATACCAAGGGTCATCGAGATGGCCGGGTCATCAATGTGGATCAGCGGCAACGGGCGTGGGTCATCCGGGTCTGTGAGAGTTTCACCAATGGTGATCTCATCAAAACCAGCAACGGCAACGATGTCACCAGGACCAGCGGAATCGGTGGGAACCCGGGACAGTGCCTTGGTTTCCAGCAGTTCGGTGACCTTCACGTTCTGGGTGGTGCCGTTGGCGCGCACCCAGGCGACGGTCTGGCCCTTGTGAATGGTGCCGTTGAAGACGCGCAGCAGCGCGAGGCGACCCAGGAACGGCGAGGCGTCCAAGTTAGTGACGTGCGCCTGCAGCGGGGCACCTTCGTCGTAGGTGGGCGCCGGGATCTTCTCAAGAATGGTGCGGAAGATCGCCTCGAGGTCCTCACCGTCTGGGAGTTCACCATTCGCAGGCTGGTTCAGCGATGCACGCTGCATCTTTGCCGCAGCGTAAACAATTGGGAAGTCGAGAATTGCGTCGAGGTCAAGATCGGGGACCTCGTCCTGCATGTCTGATGCCAGACCCAGCAGCAGGTCGGTTGCTTCAGCAACGACCTCTTCGATGCGGGCGTCGGGGCGGTCCACCTTGTTCACTACGAGGATGACGGGCAACTTCGCGGCCAGTGCCTTACGCAGCACGAAGCGCGTCTGCGGCAGTGGTCCTTCAGAGGCGTCAACAACGAGGGCGACGCCGTCAACCATGGACAGGCCGCGCTCTACCTCGCCACCGAAGTCGGCGTGGCCGGGGGTGTCGATGACGTTGATGGTGATGCCCTCGGGGTGACCGAACTCAGCCGCGGATGGGCCGAGGTACCGCACTGCGGTGTTCTTCGCGAGAATGGTGATGCCTTTTTCGCGTTCGAGGTCACCGGAGTCCATTGCACGGTCATCAACGTGTCCGTGTTCACCGAAGGCACCGGACTGGTGCAGCATGGCGTCGACGAGAGTGGTCTTGCCGTGATCGACGTGGGCGACGATCGCGACGTTGCGCAGATCAGAGCGCACAGACATAAAGGTACTCATTTCAGATCGGGTGAGGTCGCGCAAGGCACATTCCTCAGCGCAACGGTCTACCTTACCGCGTCAAATCAAGTCGTGATGCACATTTGGCGTGAAGAACTTGTCAGAACTTTCGGAGTTCCTCTCAAAAGTACAAAGCCCGGCCAGGTTAATTACCAGGCCGGGCTGTGCACATGGGGCTAAGTCGTCAGCGGGCTGCAGAACCCAACTCGATGGAACCACCCGGAATTGCTGCTAGGAGTTCGCGCGTGTAGGGGTGTTGCGCCGCTTCGAAGATCTGGTCGGCGGCGCCCTGTTCTACAAGTTTTCCATTTTCCATGACGCAAACCTGATCGGCGATCTGCCGCACGACAGCTAAATCGTGCGTGATGAACAGGTAGCTGAGGCCGAGGTCCTCTTGCAGTTTGTTCAGTAGTTCAAGGATCTGCGCCTGAACAAGGACGTCCAACGCTGAGACTGCCTCGTCGCAGATCACGACTTCTGGTTCAAGCGCAAGTGCTCGCGCAATTGCCACCCGCTGCCGCTGTCCGCCCGATAGCTCGTTGGGGAACCTGCGCATCACACTCTGTGGCAGGGCTACTTTGTCGAGCAAGTCTCGCACTCGGGCGTTACGGCTCTTACTGTCGCCGACGCCGTGCACTCGCAGTGGTTCTTCGATGATCCGGTAGATCGAGTACATCGGGTCGAGTGAACCGTAGGGGTTTTGGAAGATTGGTTGCACTCGGCGTCGGAAGTCGAAGAGTTGCTTATTGTTCAGGGTGGAGGTGTCCACTCCGTCGAACCAGATGCTGCCTTGGGTTGGCTTCAGCAGGTTCAGCATGATGTTTGCGACTGTGGATTTGCCGGAACCCGACTCCCCCACGAGTGCGACAGTTGTGCCTCGCTTGATGTTGAAAGACACGTCGTCAACGGCCTTGAACTGCCGTTCGTCACCTTTGCCGCCGCGGATCGCGAATTCCTTGGTGAGGTTTTCGACCCGCACAAAGGTGTCCCCCTTAGCGTCAGACACGTCGCCGCCTGCTGGGGCTAAGAGCTCGGCTGACTCCAAGCCAGCTTCTTTAGCACTCTGGATCCGGCGGGAAGCAAGTGATGGAGCTGCTCCCACAAGACGCTTTGTGTAGGGGTGTTGCGGAGACTGCAGAATCTGCAGCGCTGGGCCAGATTCCACAATCTGACCCTTGTACATCACCACGAGGTGCTCAGCGCGTTCCGCTGCGAGGCCGAGGTCGTGGGTGATGAACAGTACGGCGGTGCCGAGTTCGTTTGTCAGCAGTTCGAGGTGGTCAAGGATCTGACGCTGCACAGTGACGTCAAGCGCGGAGGTGGGCTCATCAGCGATGAGAAGTTTCGGCCGCGCGGCGAGGCCGATAGCGATGAGTGCACGTTGGCGCATACCGCCGGAGAACTCGTGTGGGTACTGGCGGATACGACGTTCAGCATCAGGCAGTCCCGACTCTGACAGCAAGCCAGCGACTCTGTCGCGTGTGTTGCTGCGGTCCGAACCGGTAACGAGATGTTCTTCACTTAGTGCGACGGCCTTGGGAACGTTCAGTTTCCCTAGTAGGAGGACGGCATCGGCCCGGGTGGTTGACCCGACGATCAACTGTTTGGTCAGGGCCTTTGTGATGCTGTCGATCTCTTCAGACGTGCGTCTGTCGGAGGCCAGTTCCTGTTCAATGGCGGTAATCAGGGCTTTTTTCTGGCGCTGCCCCACGTAGATCCTGTCGGTGTCACCGTTCTCGGCGGCGGTGAGTCCATCGACCAAGGCATTGCGGCGGGCTTTCGAGACATCAACACCGTTGGCCTTGAGTGTTTCTTTAACTTGGTAGCCGATACTCCACACGGGGTTGAGGTTGGACATTGGGTCTTGCGGCACGAGCCCAATTTCACGCCCGCGAACCTCAACGATCTCCTTCTTGGAGAGTTTGGCAAGGTCTTTCCCGTTGAAAAGAATTTTTCCGCCGGTGACATGCCCGGTTCCGGGCAGCAGGTTGATGATCGCGTGCGCTGTCGTGGACTTACCGGAGCCGGATTCACCAACGATCGCTACAGTTTGGCCCGGGTAGACCGTGAGGTTTGCTCCACGTACGGCCTCGACCTTGCCGGTGGCTGTAGTGAAAGATACCGCCAGATCACGGACCTCGAGCAATGGCTGTTCTTGCGCTGTAGGTTCTGTCATCGCGATCACCGCTTCCGCGATTTGGGGTCGAGTGCGTCGCGAACGACATCACCGAGCATGATGAAACTCAAGACTGTCACGGCGAGTGCTCCGGCCGGGTAGAACAGGACGGACGGGTTCGACCGCAGCGCCAGGTTAGCTTCGCTGATGTCGGCCCCCCAGGACACCGTAGTTGGCGGCAGTCCGATTCCTAGGTAGGACAGGGTCGCTTCCGCAACGATAAACGTTCCCAAGGAGACGGTCGCGATGACGATTACTGGAGCGATCGAGTTGGGGATGACGTGACGCATCAGAATCGATAGGCGTGATGAGCCCAGCGACGTTGCTGCGGTGACAAAGTCTTCGTTCTTGACGGACATCACTGCGCCACGGGTAATACGGGCAACCTGTGGCCATCCAAATGCTGCAAGCACTGCCACGACTCCGATGACGTCGGCAGTGAAAACCTGCATGATCACAATTGCTGCCAGCACGATCGGAACTGCAAAGAAGATGTCCGTGACACGTGAAAGTAGTGCGTCGAGCCAACCACCAAAGAAACCTGCCAGGGCGCCGATGGTGCCACCAAGCAGGACAACCGCTGCCGTAGTCAGTAGACCCACCGTGACCGATGCAGACGCGCCGTAAATCACTCGAGCGTAAATGTCGCAGCCCTGCAGAGTGAACCCAAACGGATGCCCCGCCTGGGGTGGACCATATTTGTTCCCCAACACGCAGTACCGCGGCTCAGTCGAGGTGAACAGTTGCGGGAAGTAAGCAACAAGGAACACCAGAACAATCAGAACTGCAGAAATCCAGAACAGGGGGCGACGGCGAAGTTCACGCCAAGCGTCGGTCCACAAGTTGCTGGGTGTTTCATCGACGGAGACGGAATCCACTGCACCAAGGGCATCGTCATCGGCAGGGGCAGCGAAGTGCTCCTGCCCGGGACGAACCGGTGAACGAGAGTTATCACGCATAGCGGATCCTTGGGTCGAGAACGGCGTAGAGCAGATCCACGATGAGGTTGGCGAAGATGAACACGATAATGAGAATCGTCACGAGCGACACCACGGTTGTGGACTCGCCACGTTTGATGGCTTGGAACAACGTTCCACCGATTCCATTGATCGCAAAGATTCCCTCAGTCACGATTGCGCCACCCATGAGCGCACCGAGGTCCGCCCCGATGAAGGTCACCACTGGGATCAGCGAGTTGCGCAGCACGTGCACGGACACCACGCGGGGGCGGCTGAGGCCCTTGGCGGTGGCGGTTCGCACGTGGTCTGCGGTTAATGATTCAGCAACGGAGGTGCGGGTCAGTCGCAACACGTAGGCGAATGACACCGCCCCAAGCACAATTGCCGGCATGAGAAGGGTAGTGAATGACACGTTAGAGCCGACCGTTGGCGGCAGCCAACCGAGTTTCACGCCCACCATGAACTGCATCAGGAAACCAATGACGAAGGTTGGCACGGCAATCACGAGCAGTGACAGCACGAGGACCGATGCGTCGAAGAGCTTGCCCTTGCGTAGTCCTGCGAACAGTCCGAAGCCCACACCGAATATTGTTTCGATTGTGATGGCCATAACGGCCAATTTCGCGGTAGTGGGGAAAGCGTTGGCAACGACTTCGAATACCGGCCGACCTGAGAATGAGGTACCAAGGTCAAAGGTAAAGATGCCCTTGAGGTAGTACAGGTACTGCAGCAAGAACGGCTTATCCAGGTTGAATTCCGCACGCAAGCGCGCGGCCTGGGCATCGCTGAGGCCGCGATCTCCACCTAGGGCGAGGATGGGATCCCCGGGGAGCAAAAAAACCAGTGAGTAAATAAGGAGCGTTGCTCCCAAGAACACTGGGACCATCTGAAGCAGCCGTTTGCCGATGTATCTGGTCATCGAACGAGTACCTGGGATCGCACTTTGGCGTCCTTCCATCCATGAGCCGGCGCGGACGTGCACTTGCCTATGTAACAACTGTAAGAGTTGTTAAGCACAACAGTCTGCACGTCATGCGCCCGGTGTCCAAACAGACAGCAGGGGCTGCCCCTCATTATAGGGGCAGCCCCGGCTGGCAGACTGACTAGTCCTTCGTGATCTTGTACAGAGCAGGCACACTGTTCCAAGCAAAGACGACGTTGTCGACCTTCTCGGAGTAGCCACCGGCAACCGCCTGGTACCAGAGCGGAATTGCAGGCAGGTCAGCGAGCAAAAGCTCCTGTGCCTCGTTGAACTTCACAGCTGCAGCTTCTGCGTCATCGGCAAGAAGCGCCTGGCCTTCTCGGACGAGATTGTCGAACTCAGGGTTCGCATAGTCTGCGTCGTTCGAGCCAGCGCCCGTTCCGTAGAGCGGTGCCAGGAAGTTCGACTGTGCAGGAACGTCGCCCTGCCAGCCGGTGCGGAAACCACCGGTCATCTTCCGGTTGGTGACGTCCGTACGCAGTTCAGCAAAGGTGGAGTAGGGCTCGCCCTCCGCCTTGATGTCCAGGTTGTTCTTCAACTGGTTAGTGATTGCTTCCACCCAGGACTGGTGGCTTGCGTCAGCGTTATAAGCCAGCGTGAAGGTGTCGGTGTAGGACGAGATTGCTTCGGCCTCTTCCCACAGTTCTTTTGCCTTCTCTGGGTCGAAGTCCAGGACCTCGGATCCGGGGATGTTCTCGTCAAAGCCAACAACAACTGGTGAGGTGAAGTCACTAGCTGGGATACGCGTTCCGGAGAAAATCGCCTCGGTGATTTCCTCACGGTCGATTGCCATCGAGATCGCGGCGCGACGCAGACGGCCCTCTTCGTCGTTACCGAAGTGCTCGAGCCCTTCGTTGACGCTGAAGGACTGGAAGATCGCGGCGGCCTGGTTGACTGCACGGTCGCCCAGTTCATCCTCAAAGGTTCCGAGTGCGCTGTCTGGGATCTGATCCAGAACGTCAAGCTGACCTGCGAGCAAGTCGTTGTATGCCGCTTCGGAAGAATCGATGAACTTGAAGGTCACGCCACCGTTCTGGGCCTTACGTGGGCCTTCGTACGCCTCGTTTGGCACGAGCTCGAGCTGAACATTGTGCTGCCAAGTGCCCTCAGCTGCAAGTTTGTAGGGGCCGTTTCCTACTGGGTTCTCGCCGTAGGCCTTTTTGTCTTCAATAGCCTTGGCAGGAAGTGGGTAGTACGCCGAGTAGGCCAGCATCAGCGGGTACTCAGGGTTGGCTTCGGTCAACTCAACTGTGAAGGTCTTCTCATCAACGACCGTCAGGCCGGTGAGTTCGGACTCTGCCTCGTCATCGAAACCAGCGATGGTCTCGAAGAAATAGGAGTTGAGGTCGTAGGCACCCGACTTCCATGCGTCCACGAACGACTCTGAGTTGACTGGCTCACCATCGGTGAACTCCCAGTCGTCCTCGAGTGTGATGGTCCAGGTCTTGTAGTCCTCAGACTCAATCGACTCAGCTACCTCGTTTGATGCTTCGCCCTCTGGGGACAATGTGACCAAGCCTGCGAAGAGGAGGTCGATGATGTTTCCGCCACCAACCTCATTCGTGTTGGTCGGAATCAACGGGTTCTGAGGCTCGGTGCCACGCACGAGAACTACGCCCGTACTGGTACCGCCGTCGCCGTTGGATGACGTGTCTTTCTCGGGGTCGTCTGAGCCTGCGCAGCCGCTGAGCACAAGTGCTCCAGCGGCAAGTGCAGCGACGACGCCAATGCGTCTAATCTTCAAGATTCCTCCTACATATGGATGGTGGATCCTTGTTGACGAGTTCGCACCAAGCCGGAAGCATGCCGCCGGCCCGTGTACGAAATAAGAACCACCATTAGTTAACTATGACGATACACAGCAAAAGTGCTCAACATGAGTCTCGGAGGGGGTGCTGTGTGCGAATCGTTACACAAGTGCTGTGACGTGTTACAGGATTTTTCTCAACTGTTGCAAAGTGCTTGCATCAACATGACCTGCGGAAACACTCTCTTTGCTCATTAGTCGAGACGCTCTGGCTCGCAATACGGCAGTTTCTGGTATTTAGAGATAGGGCGCGCTAAGCCCAGCGTCCTCGACGCTGGTCGCAAGCGCCTGCCGGAACGCAGAAGTTACTAGCGGCAAGACCCGCGCCAGAGGGCTGGGCCGGTTCGTCAAGAGTTCCAAAGCAGCGGCGACTGGTGTGAACACTTCACCGTTGAGAAAGTCATCCCCAGTAGCCGCATACGCTCAACGATGATTGACGTCACTTCCGGATCAGTGTTGGCCAAATACCGAATATGGAGGTCACTCCCCCAGTAAATCGAGCAGATGCTGGCGATAGGCCTGATATGCGGAGCGACCTTCACTGGTGAACGTGAAACGCGTTTTTCCACTGCGCCCATGCCCCGTCTTTTTCATCTCCACATAGCCCGCATCCCGCAGGGAACTCATCTGCTTGGACAGGTCGGAGCCTGCCAGCTGCAACTGCTCACGCAGGTACGAGAAGTCAGTGGTCGTACTGGACGCCAAGATGGCCATCGCCGCCAACCGCGTCGGCTAGTGGATGGTGGCATCCAAACCCGCAGGAGTCGTCACGCCAACCTCGCACGAACATCAGCGCACGCAGCCGGACAGACCTTGCGCTCGTATCCCCAGATCACCGCGGTGAACACGACGAAGGTCACGACGACAGTCACAACGGGCGGACTGAGAAGTCCGGCAACCACGGCGACAACTAGAGCCACGGTCATCCCCGCAAGGCAGTGACGATAGGCGCGACGGATCTCAGCAGGAGCCTCGAACATCTGCGGCCAAGTGCCCCAGCGTGAGCGATACCAACCGACGAACAAGAGGAGGCACACGACCGCGCCGATGAAGATCACTACCTCCGCCACGGTGTTGCCGTCCGCGCCGAAGAGCAAGGCAGTCGCGATCGCCGCGAAGTTCCCGCCGATCAAGCCGGGATACCACCAGGGCGTGGGTGGGTAATCGGCGAAGGGGCGCGCAGCCGCCCTATCGAGCTCGCGCAGCAATTCATTGCTTTCCATAACTGCGACTTAGCGCGTACTTGTCGAACTGCAAGTATTGGGCTGCTCACCAGCAGAGGATTCCTGGTCACCACGTAAGGTTCAGGAGAAGAACGGCCCCGCGCCCGCGAACGGACACACGCAGACCGCTCTTGTGAAAGATGGCTAAAGCCTTTCAAGGGGACTCGGAATGAACCCAGATCAAGAAGCTACGCAATGACTAGCCACCTTGACACCTCCTATGACTTCAAAACGGATACCCCTGCGGGGAAAGACCCAGATTCTTACAGCCCGACGCTCCGTCGGTACCACCAAATGTTGTGGAGCAAATCACTGCCGTCCGGTCCTGTCCTCGAGCTGATGCCTGAGCCCAAGGCGTACCTCGTACACCGCTCGCCCACCGGTGTGGTCGCCCTCGCAAGTGATGCGATCACGACCCGGTTACGGCAAAGAGCATGGAAAGTAATCCGTGAGGTTCCAGACCGTGTCATGCCAGAAGATCTGGGATACACAATAGGAAGTTCAATCGTTTTCCCGAGCACCAGAATTAACGGCAAGGCGACCATCAACGGCGCCCGCGGACTCCACCCGCGCATCGCTGATCGGTTCGACCTCACCCTCGAGTGCATCCGCCGCCACTACCTCGGTGAGGACAGCCCCCCTAGCGAACGCTCTACTGCGCTATGGGGACTTCTTCGAACTGTTTAACGACTTCGGTGGCTACATTAGTTTCTTCCATCTCGACGACCTCATCGAGAACGATGGGCAGACGGTTCGTTTCTTCTCTTCCTTCGACGACTTCCGCACGCCTTCAGTTCCGAGGACCGTCAACGAATATGTCCGTTATGTCCGAGCCAGCAACGGCTTCATCCAGTCGCGTAACCGTCGAATCGACGCTTACGTCGGCAGCGGTGCCGAAGTCACCGGGGAGAATCCTGCCGACGAATTCGATGCGTGAAACTGAGAACGGCGCACGTGCGAACGTCGCGACATCCCTTGGTCGCGGGTGGGACTCAGATGACCTTCCTCACCACACTGGACTTCAAGTTCATCTGCCCAAAGCCAGGCACCTTTGCGTCAATGTCATGGCCGTCAACAGGGTCAGCGATGAGCCGAATCCCGCGCACCTTTGTGCCAACCTTCACCACTCCACCGCCGCCACCTTTGACCTTGAGGCCCTTCATCACAGAAACAGTGTCGCCATCGGCGAGTACGTTGCCGACCGCGTCCTTCACGACGGGATCGCCGTCGTCCGCAGGTTCGCTATCACTCGACTGTGCGTCGGTGCCGGGTTCCCACTCATGGGCACACATCGGGCACACCAACATGGTCCCCGCTTCATAG
>RCNJ01000348.1_pt1 | contig 20364 bp, 15 predicted proteins | sample 2041171 | NCBI WGS metagenome assembly RCNJ01 (sample SAMN09708213, study PRJNA481090) | feces metagenome | biome: feces | host: Pygoscelis adeliae | place: Antarctica: Rookery Lake | collected 2010-03-01 | reverse complement strand
CCCCCCACCATACTGGCAGCACCCTTCATCGTTTGTGCAGCCATAATTGTGGCTTCTTTTAACGGCACACCCATGGCCAGCGCGCCGTCGATCAGACCTTGGAGCATTAGGAGACAAAACGCCGGTCCTGAGCCTGCCAACGCGGTTGACGTATCCATCATCTTAGCCTCCAACACCACTACTTTCCCCACGGCACCAAACAGCTCCTTCGCCAGCTCTAGGTCGGAATCGGGGAGGCGTTTGGTGGGAGACTCGATCACGGTCATTGATTCACGGATTCGGGCTGCTGTGTTGGGCATGACTCTTAAGAACCTACACCTTTCTTTGTCCTCTGACTGGTAATCTCCATAGACGGCGGTTTCGAGGTCCTGCACAGTGACGCCCGCGCAGATGGAGATGAGCAGTTTTCCGGCAAGCGCCTCCCTCATACCTTGCTGTCCTAGGATAGCTGACACCATGTAAGGCTTACAACCGAGCAGGACGTAGTGCGAGGCGGAGGCGACGGAGACGTTGTTGCTGGTTTGTGCGATGGAGATCTGGACGGAGTCGGCGGAGCTAAATGCATTTTCGAGCCGTTGGCAACTGGCTTGCGATCTACAATTCAATATCCAACGGGTTGGGATTTTAGGCCCCAGAGCCGAGGAGGTGAGGGTGGAGAGGTATGCGCCCTTATTCGCATTCCACTTCGCGAGGATACCCGACAGGATGGCCGAACTTAGAGTTCCTGGAACAATGGTTAGCAGAGCTGGTATCAATTGATATGGGATATATGTAGGGAAGAATGGAAAGACGAACCACAACCAATAACACCCAACGTCGCATTCCCATCCATCTCAGCTTGAAAGTCGCTCCACGGGAGATCCAGCTTCCCATCTGCGGTCGCGTCGATTGCCGGCTTGGCTTTCTTGTCGGAGCCATTGGCAAGCGTAATCTCGGAGATGCGTTTCGTCATTTCGCGGGATTGCGGTTCGCGAAGATGTAGGTGAAACGGTGTTGTGGTCGCAAGTTGAAGTGTTGCGAGGACGGACAATGCACCACCAAGGTGCCGCCAAAAGAATTTTGCCGCGAGTCGCCGCCTGCCAGGCACTGAAAGCGGTGGAACGTTGCACAACCTAAACTTGGAAAATTGAATATAAGCGGCACAGAACATTGAATTTATAGTTTCTTAAAAAACCCGATCTGAAAGCTGTTTATCTAAGGATATTGAGGTTCTCTCAAGAGGTCAAGTAAATCGAGTTGCTAGTCGATTTGCTCACAAGGTTGCGCACAAAACCAAACACGACAGCATATCAATCACACGGCGGGCGAATTAAATGGTAACAACCACTAATTCATTGCTACAGAAGCATGCCGCATAACAAGCCGCACGACAAGCTGCATGTCTGGTGTGTTTACAGGCCACAAAATAGCCTTTCCCAACCTTGAGGCGGCCTGGCAATACCCCAGTCTCTCCGCCATATCCTCAGCCACGTACCGAAAGTACACAATTTCCTTGATCAAGTATCTTGATCAAGCCGGGCTACCCGCAGTCCGCAGTCCGCCGATCGTGTCCCTGTCCCGAAGCCACTACTACAGTTCCATCGCTCCCATACAACTCAATCCTTCTTTCCTGGCCCACTCATTCCCCCTTCTTCCTCCTCCCTTTCTTTTTCGGCTTCTCATCCTCACCACTCTCACTCTCCTCCTTCTTCCTCCCCTTTCCCTTCTCTTGTCCAGCATCCGGTTGATCTGCTACTTTAGCCACGATGTCGTTCAGGAAGTCGAATTGCTCGTCGCCTTCGATAGTTTTCTTGAGGTGAACAGCCGTGACGCGCTTTGAATTCCCCGCGCGGGCCAGGTCGGCGGATTTGGTTACTAGGCTGATCATGAAGAGTTCTAGTGCTTTGGCTGTTTCAGTAGTTAGCGCCATGATATCTGTGACACTTTTAAGAGAAATAGGGTGGACGGCCGTCGGTACGCTCGGGGTACTTACAGACAACAACAGGCGTAACCTGCGCCACCTTTCCCACCTCCTCATCGGCTTGCATTATACGCTTTATGCGCGCGACTGGGAACTTGGTCTTTACTTCTATGCCCTTGCTTGCGCCGAGGCCTGCATCTAAACCTCTATCTCCATTCATCTCCGTCTTGATATCCGCCATTTTGTTATCTCTATCTTCCCCCTTAACCGAGGTCGTGGAATCCTCAAGTTTCAAGCTCGAAAATGGATGCGCGCTATTCGTACCCGTGGGTGATATTACACTCTGTGGTGCGGACGGAGCGCTTTTGGCGTGCGTCAAGAGATTGATATCTACCAACTCTCTCTTAACCTCAACAGGGGGATGTAAATGCGGTTGTGAATGAGGTTGTGAATAAGCGGGTGATTGGTACGTCAGCGCGCTTTGTGGGATGGAGAATCCCGAGCGCTGAGCTTGGGAAAAACTGCCTCGTGGAGGGTAGGACAGAGGTTGGTGGTGGGGTTGGGATGCGAGGGAGGTGGTGCTGTTGCGTGCGTAGATTGGGGAGGTGTATGAAGTCGAAGTGTGAGTAAAAGGGCGCCAGGTTGAGTTTGTATGCGCCGGAGGTGGATCGAGAATAGGTGGTTGGTAAGTCGAGTGTCGCCGATAGCCTTGCTGGTACTGCGGACTTATAGGCGGTTGGTAGACACTTGTTCGTCTAGTGTCTGTGGAAGTCTGCGCCGGCGGTTCAGTCGAAGTAAAGTCGTAACGCGGGATCTTTGGACTTCTCGGCGTATAGCCTTCTTCTCTTTCCAGCGGTTGTTGTGGTTGGTTCTGCGCCGTGGAGTTTGAGCGTAGAGCCTGATATGCACCCGTGTACGGGTAAGCGTTTGTGTTTGCGTTTGCCTGATTTGACGTCTGGTTTGACTGGTTGGCAGAAGAAGAAAAGGTTGAGAGGTCGGGGGACCGCGGCGCATATGTACCGTCAACGGGCGGCATATTTTAGATCTGCCTCGCCTGCAGACGCGAAGATCTGAGATGGGGCGCGTCAAAGGCCGAGTGGGGACTACAGTTTAAGGTGTGGCGCCGAAATGTGGCTGTCCGATGCTCGAAGTGCTGAGACGTTGGCGTTTATGTCCGCTTTGATGTGTTGTTTTACGTTGTGTGAAAGAACCAAGGCGCGCTTATAGGCGCGTATATTTTCGCCTTTGACCACTGCCACTGCCTTTCTGAGTTATGTCGACAAAGAGCTCTCTTTCCCAGTCCGTCAAGTCAGCCAGCACAATCTTGGCTGACGCAGGCGGTGAGGGTATTAATGGCTGATAGGGATATGCACGTGATGATAGACCGTGTTGGTGTGGCTGGGGTGCTGGGGGTCGGTGTAGAAAATGCGAAATACTGGCAAAATTCAGTGGTGGGGGTTGTGCACAGTTATATGCTAGCAGGCGCGACTGGGGGCGCTCAGATCTGCCTAGCATGCAACGGGTCAAGGCCGCGGTGACGTCTGGCTTGAACAGTTTCACAAGCCACACCTCTGTGGATCAACGCGTTTATCGCGTTTGATTTCATGATGATCTCCTGTTTCGTCTTCATCCTCGAAACCTACAAGCAGAGACACAGGTCAAACGATTTTCGTTACGTCTACTGGCTTGCACATCTCTCTCGGAGAAGTATGAAAGCCTGAGTAACACGAGCGCATCTATCTCATCATTACACGGCTGTACTAGAAGTCAACAATCAAGGTGACGGTAAGCTCATCTTTAGTGCGTTTCATGGTACCTCTCAGCAGACTCAGGTTATGAGGACACTTTTTACTCCTTCCTCTTTCTTTCTTCGCCAATTCGGCACTGCACGCTAGACCACACACACACCATTCCACCAATGCCTCATACCCCAGGACGAGGCATGCCAGGAATGTAAGCTTAGCAGCTTCGCATGCCCTAATCCTCTACTACCAGTTGGCATAGATGGCTAGAGTGAAGTTGCCAGGGTGCATCTCTTGCTACACACTCGACCAACTAGTTTCGTAAATCAACTCGTGTTTAGATTGACCTTGGTGCCTAAAGCGTCACGACAGTCTGATCCAACCAAGTCGTCGTCAACCAATTATCGTCCCAGGGAGTCCCATATTTCCTAACCAAGAGGAAGCTGTCTTGTCCATTGCTCTTTCTGGACGAGACAGTGCCGACAACGAATCCACCACCATCGCGACATAATCAACCTACTACGGTGTGAAAGCGAGGAGGCCTCGAGAAAACTCGCTGTGGGGTCTGGGGAAAAAGGAGGCAATGGCCCTGTCTTGTTATATCTTTCTAGACAAGACAGCCGAAACCAATTGACTTCTATAGTGTGTCAAGTATGAAGTTAACCTGAAGCTCGCTACCGCTCGCGAAGGGACTTGCCCGGGAGTCCCGGCGAATTGGGGCCACATGGGAAGGGAGGCAAACTCATGGTGGTCACTGAGTAGCCCAACGATCCAAGTGTCAGCCTCAAAGAGTCTGCCTGCAGCCCATCACAGAGAAGGAAGGCTTATCATCAGTTACCGCCACACCTTCCCTTTCACATGGGCACGACGGCGGGTGGTGCAGGTCTACAACACGCTCTACAACATCTAATGTCCTTGGGAAGACGTCCAATATTTATCGTCTTAAATAGTTCAACAAGCTCACCATTCAACAAGTATACTCCTCGCCCGTCAAGCATGGCAAACTAGTTACCAAGTGGTAACAACCAGGAGAACCGCCACCAACACCTTCTCCAGTGTATTGGCAAGTTTCCCTAAAAGGGAAGTGAATAGGACACAGCGAGGAGAATCAGAGTGATGATAACCAAGAGCTTTACTGATTCTGACGTCTCATAACCCCGCCTTCCACTCTTCATCGCCTGGCGACGGATGGTGAGGAGTGGGTGAGCAAGTGGTTTTGATGATAAAAGGGATATGCGGACGTACTTGATCTAATCTGACTTTTTCTCTCACTGGGTATTGTTCTTTGCACCATTTGTTTCCCTTGTCATGATTGTTCTCAGGGTGGCTCCGAGGGCCTTATATTTCGATGTAAAAAATGCTAACAACCATAGGAATTTCAAGCACGGCCTTGCATTTCGCGGCCGTAGAATGTCAACCGCGGATTGAATACTAATCTCTGCTATCGCTACATTCGGCGAAAGTCGAAATACCTAACGGGCACCTTTCTGCTGCGCTTCAATTGATTAGCCTAGTTGGTCACAGATCTTCCTGCAATCCTCGTCGCCCTTCCCATATGCGTCATAATGCGCTCTCCTTTTTTGTACCACATCTTTACTGTCGATATACACTTGCTCATCAAGGTTATGGTAAAAATGCCCGTTCGCTTCATTTCTAGCGCCTGAAAGCCAGTCTGTAGGCGTTCAGTATTTCTCGCTCAACCATCAAGTCTAAGCAACCTATTTTGCAATCAAGTTGCACTTGTCTGTCTTGCGCCTCTTTAAACTCCCGCTGAAGCTCGTCATAACCTATTTGAAGCTCAGTTCCAGGTGCTTCGTGCCAGTCTTTTTCTGAACTTAAACTTCTTGTCCGGCGTTGTGTGCTGGTGCTTTGGCACTGATGCTTGCGGCTCCGTTTTTTCGCCGTCCTGATCAGTAAGCTCCTCGATCACATCTCCCACATAGCCATCTCCTGAAGACTTGATGGCATCTCTGGCTTCAGCGAACGCACCGGCGAAAACGCTCTTATAATCTTCGATTCCAGCTATCTTTGGTACGGCAGCATCGTGTGTATTCTCCGACATCGCAGTAAGATTTATTGCCACAGCGCGGCGAGGTTTGATGGCGATATGTAGTCTGGTATCAAGATTGGCAAGTTCTCTAGGACTGGAAAGACACGACTCCAGTTCTAACTCACTATTACTTCTGGTTACGGGTTATTGTAGCTGGTCATTCGAAGTAGGGTAACTATGGCAGCTGAAAGTCACCATGCAGCCAATCAATGTTACACGAGGGACCGTGTACCATGTACCTTGACCTCGTGATCTCAGTCTCTGTGCGCGTACCCGCTACCCTTCCAGAAACATCGCACTCAATCAGTTTTCTAGTCGAGAGATATCAGGTGGAAAGGAGTCCGGCAGATGTAAATAGTTAGATGGCGAGTGTGTCAACTATATCCTAGGGAACCTAGCAAGAACTGTGTTCATTGTGATCTTCAAGCTCTCGTAGCCATCAATGATTATATCATCCATCCATCCCTTATCGATCCAGCAATGCAAAGCCAGCCATCCTTGGCCCAAAACCGTAGTGTTTGAAATCCATCTCCAGTCCACTGCTCCTTCAGCGGGCGTCGATCTGGGAACTCGCCTCCGCAGTAACACTCTCAAACTCCATCTCCCACTTATCCACATCCGCAAACTTGCTTTTGGCCTTCTTTAACTCCTTCGACACCTTTTTCTCAAACAACACACCCCGTCCTTCCACACTCTCTGGTAATTCCTCATCGTCCACATGGAGAGGGGCAAGCGAATCATCTGGATCGAACTCTTCCTCATCCTCGCCGGCGTCCGCGTTCTCTTTTTCTGATTCCGGATTAGGGGCCTTTTTGGAGTATGTTGATTTACCCTTTCCCTTTCCCTTCCCCTTATCCTTGTCCGAAGCCTTCAACTTTGTGACCCTCCTCCCCGTTCCTGTTGCAGCAGCCGGTGTGGCGCTGGCCTGTGTGACCGTTCCTCGCCTCCTCCTACCCGGTATCATGGACAGCTCATCCACCTCACTATCCACTTCCTCATCCTCTTCCTCAATATCAATCTCAAAAAGCTCCCTATCCTCTCTCCTTGGCATACGCTCCCTCCTCCTCGGCAACAGCGCCTGTAACTGCTCAGTTGTCTGCATTGCCGGTATAGGTTTTGACTTGCGTTTTGAGGTTGCAGCGATGGGGGCGTGGCGGTTGTCCTGTGAATGGGTAAGACTTGGTGGACTACTTGATAAATCGAAGTCGTCCTCAGAGTCCATGGCTGCTGCACTTCTTGCCGGCTGTCTTCTCGTCGGCGGTACTCTGCTTCGTGCAGCTCTTGCAGGCTGACGATTTTGTGCAGCACGGGGAAGAACAGGTGGAGGTGAAGGTGTACGTGCGGACTGTATACTACTGCTACTATGAGGCGGCGCAAACGTCGAACTCGGGGGTTCAGGGGTTCCAAGTCGTTGTTGTGCTTGTGAAAGATTCTGTGCGGTAAGCTTAAGTCGTGGTGAAACAGGTAATGAGGAGAGCTCTGGAGAGGAGGAGGGGCGGGGCGAGGGTGCTATTTCCCTCTCGAGTTGAGGTGATGGCGAGGGGGGGACTTGAGTTTCTGCTGGCCCGGGAGTGGGTGAGGATTCTAGGTCCAGGGGTGAGGTTCTTCTTTTCCTCGGATTTGGACTCGATGGTTGAGATGTCGTAGGTGCGAGAGGGCCCTGCGGGAGGTTCAATGGCGTACTTTCATCCTCAGGCGCAAAGAGATATGTATCGTCTCCTAACCCTCCCAGGACAGAGTCGTCGCCGGACGCGCCGAGAATACCATTCCGTTGCCCGGGCGTACCAAGTATACTCCCCTGTCTCAACCTCCTCCTGCCTCCAAACATACCCCCGCCACCACCCAAGACACTCCCCCCTCTCGCCGGTGTGTTGATGCTAGCATCCTTCTCCACAGAACTATCCCTGTCTCTCCCGAATCCAGCGGCGCCTAATATGCTGCCTTGACGCTTGCGAGCTTTGAAAGCACTCATCGGTCTCTCCACCTCTGCTTCAGCTTCTGGGGATGGTTCAGGGATGTCGTGTTGGAGATTCGTAATATCCTGACTCTGCGCAATCTCACTCTCTACACTCACACTCCTTTCCACCGCTCTTCTTGGTCCGAGGATCGAGCCCTCGCGCTTACGGCGCTTGAAGTTTCCTACGTTGGGCATTGGTGCCGAACTCTGTACACTCTGTAATTGTGATTGTGCCCCCTTCCCCCATCTGCCTCGCAGCGCACCCTCATCATCATTATCCGACATCTCATTCTCCATATCCAACCTCTCCAAAGCCGACTCCCTTCTCCTCTCCGCTTGCGCGAGCGCCCTTCTCTGAGCCGCTGTGAGGGTTGTCGGTGTTGGTGCTATCGTCTCGATGGTCTTCGTGGCTCCGCGGGTGGGGCGCTTTCCGGCTGACGAGACGTTTTCTGCATCTGAGATCTGCGACGTCTCGACTTCAATCGGTAGTTGTCGCGGGCGCTGGGTCGCAACGGCGCGTCTCGGTGGCGCTGATGCGCTCGCTGCGGTCGCGGGTTTAGCGCCGCCGATTTTCGTGCGTTTTGGCCGAGGCATGGTCGCGCTTGAAGATCGTTTTCGATCTCACTATCATAAGGCTGAGTAATACCGAGTATCGTATATCTGTTTACAGTAGTCTTGTTGCTGGGTGGGGTTGCGTATCGTCTGTGCTTGGTGTTGTTCCCCGCCCGACTTTCTTGACGCGACGCGCTGCGCGACGAGCTAGCGCGGGCCTGGCTGGATAGGGACCCCTGTCAACCCAATTGGCATGATTGGCAGAATTCGTTGACCGCCTTTAAGGTGAGGCCTTGTGGGATTTTTTGTTATCGCGAAGTTGAGGAAGAAGCATCAACTTGCGATATTTGAAGTCATTTCATCAACCACGCAAGCCCGGATGTTTATTTAGCCCTATTGAGACCCTTCATACCTCGAACCTCGAACCTCCACAACAGCCAGCTCCTGTCGCTGAGCCCTTTCAACGACTAAGGAGCATCTCCTCCAACGCAGCCATGCTACGCTCTACCAATACCTCAGTGTGCTTCATGTGCCAATACTCCAACGCACGCATAACTAACACCCGCACCATCGCCTCAATCCAGGTCCGCAACGCTTCACAAATGCACAAGCGCGTCCCAACGCGCATGTCCCTCTCGCCCCGCGTCGCACAATCCAATCGCCGAACCACCGAAGACGGCACACCAGTCCGTCGGCGACAAGACGGGCCATTCGGCGGCATGAACCAGACAGTAGCCAATATTCGCGGTGTTCCAGAGATCAGAAGAGTCGCTCATGGACCGAAGGATGGGAAGAAGGATATCAAGAAGGCGGATAGGAGGGAAGGCTTCCATGCGCTGAAGATGCAGAGGGCGTTGACGCCGATTAGTTATAACAGCCGTACAGCGGTGAAGGAACGGTTGCATGAGTTGGATAACTTTCATAAGTTTCAACTCCTCCCGACGGTGCAGGAGGCGATTGAGACGCAGGCGTTAAAGGGGTTGGAGGAATTTGTGCCGACTGCTGTGCAGCGTCTTGCTATCCCTGCACTGCTGGGCGAGAAGACCAAATTCCAGAGGAAACGCCCAACGAATGAGAAAGAAGAGTTCCTCATCGCCGCCGAAACCGGATCCGGAAAGACGCTCTCCTACCTCCTCCCCCTCGTCGACGCCGTAAAGCGTGCAGAGCAACAAGACGCAGATATAGCAGAGTACGAGAAGATGAAGCAAGAAGAGCAGCTGAAGCAGAACAACCTCACCCTCGTCTCGCCACCTTTGACGAACACACCGCACCCTACCACCGGCCGTCCACGCGCTATTATTCTGCTTCCGACTTCTGAGCTGGTGTCTCAGGTTGGCGCACTGGTCAAGCAGATCTCCCATACCGTCAAATTCCGCAGCGCGTTGATATCCTCGAGTGTTAGCGGCAAGGTGATCCGTAACCGCCTCTTCTCACCGGGCGGAATCGACATCCTCGTCTCCACACCTCACTTGTTAGCCTCCATCGCGGAATCCGACCCGAATATCCTCTCGCGCGTCTCCCACCTCGTCATCGACGAGGCCGACTCTCTCCTCGACCGTGGCTTTAGCCCCCTCACCTCCGCCATCATCGATAAGTCCGCCTCCTCCCTCCAACAACTCATTCTCTGCTCCGCCACCATCCCTCGCTCTTTGGACTCCTTTCTCCGCAAACGTTTTCCCAACATCGTGCGCCTGACCACCCCAAACCTACACGCCATCCCGCGTCGTGTGCAACTTGGAGTCGTGGACGTAGAGCGTGATCCGTACCGCGGAAACAAGAACCTCGCCTGCGCAGACACAATCTGGTCGATTGGGAAGTCGTCACTGGAGCACGAACTCCCGGGGGATAAGAATAGTGTGGACCTCAAACACGTACTCGTCTTTGTAAACGAGAGAGAGAAAACCGCGGAGGTGGCTGAATACCTCCAGTCCAAGGGTGTTAACGCCGTCGCACTCTCAAGAGATACCCCTGAGCATAGGGCGAGTGAGATCTTGGCGGATTTCACGAGTAGTGAGAAGGTTGTGGTGCCGAGGACTGAAAACCTTGGGTCATTGGCGGACAATCAACCCAATTATGTTCCGTTCGGCAAAGCCGCAGGACCAGTCAAAAGAAACCTTCCAAACATGAAGGTTTTGGTTACTACGGACTTGGGGTCAAGAGGTATTGACACACTTGCAGTAAGGCATGTAATCTTGTACGACGTGCCGCACTCTACTATCGACTTCATCCACAGATTGGGACGCACTGGTCGTATGGGTAGACGTGGCCGCGGTATCGTTTTAGTAGGCAAGGATGATAGGAGAGATGTTGTGAGAGAGGTTAAGGAGGGTATGTTTAAGGGACAGGCTCTTATTTAAGGGGTGGATGGGATTATTATACCATGTATATATACTGTAAAACTGTCGGCACATAGCTGTGAGATCAAGAAAGAAAGAAAGAACTTCTTTACAGCATCAGTTTTAGTTCTCTTGCGGTAACCTCGACTTGGCCGTGAGCTCCCTATTTATTGGTGGAACTCTTGCCCCAACTAGCCTTCACGCTGTGAGGACCCCGGCTAACAGTCACCCTCGATCCTATGTTACTTTAGGGTGCTCAAATCACCGAAATCGAATACGAAATAGCATAATCGAAATCAAAATTGCCAAGCACAACATCTGAAAGAATCAACTTCGATCCAACCGAAGAAGGTTACAGATTACAAAAAGGCGTAATGTAGTTAACTTAGAACCAAGACTCACTGGCCTTGTTTTGACTTCCATCATACAAATCGCTCAAAAGGTCGCAATCAATCTCAGAATTACTAAATTTTATGTAACAAAATCCGGAAAACCTACTCAAAATAAGCTGATGTCAAAAAGCTCTAATCAGAATCAGGCGCAATTGCCTAGTGGAAATCAACACCAAAGTCAACGAGCTTGATTGATTTTGATAGCTATGCGATAAATAAAGTCACAATTGCATGACCATGAGACAGAAGGTCACTGTGACGCGTCAACACGTGGTGCAAAATTTGTTGTCCAACTTTGCAAAGTTGGACCACCACATTTGTATGGCAACTCAAAGTTGGAATTTGCTATCGAATAGGCCCCAAGTTCTCTGACTCTTTGAGCACCCTCCCGACCTGTGTCTGAAGAAATGATGAAGGCTCAGAAACTTTTTATCTTTGTCAGAACGATTTATTTAAACAAACCTTCTAAAATGCGTACTAATATTCGCTAAGAAAGCGCCTATCTGCGAATTAGTTGGCGAATGGACAAAAGGGAGGCCGTTACGAAGACCGTCTGGGTTTTTTACTTCAAAGGGTAAATGGTTCATTAGTCAGGGACGTATCTTGGTTTTCTAAGTGGCTGCCGCTTGGACGAAATCACGATGTCCAGTAGTCAGGCCGAACTGTGGCAGTTTTCGATTCAAAGTTCGACGAATGCTGGCAACAAAACTCTTATGGTGTCAAAAGGATTATGCTCGCTATAAATGAAGCCTAATCTAAGCATAGCAAAGTGTGAATGTACTCCTTCCCAGTGCCAATAGAATGCCATCCAGACCAGATCTTGATGCCGCCGCCAATGATAAACTTCCCCTCTGCCAGACTCCGCTCCCGCATTACGATTTAAACACCGACTCCGCAAACTCAGCTCTTAGCCTTCTTCGCCTCTCTATCTTCAGCACCGTCCTCAGCAGCCCTCTTCTTCGAAGGAGAAGCCACACCATCATCAATACTTATCTTCTTAACTCCTCCCATTGCCTTCTTCTCTCCGCTCTCACTGCTCCCAAAAGTGCTCTCCTCAACATCACTATCTGCTTCACCAAACTCATGCCTCCCCGGCCCAACCACAAACTTCCTCAGCAGCTTAAACAAATTCGCCTCCACATTCAGCGCAGTCTCAGCCAGTTTCTCAATCCTCTCCCTACGATCCAACTGGATCAACACATCGCGATTATGCTTATACAATCTCTGCTTCACCATAAGCAGCCAGAGTCTGTATTTCTTCTTCTCATTCGCCTCGGCCTTCCTTTCCCCTTGAGACTTGATGGGCTTGGAGGCGGAGGTGTAATCCAGTTGCACCTTCGGATCCCAACGAACTGCTGGGGATATGGTGGAGAGGAGGTAAAGCTCAAGGACCTTTGTGAACTGTCCGGGGGCGAGTTTTGCAGCCTTCCTGATCTCCTCTGCCTTGGCGGTGTCGACGATGTGGGAATAGGGGACGCGGCCGGATTTCACGATCTTGACATCAGAATTGATGCTCAGTTCCCTAAACTCTGGAATGGTGGAGAGGTAGGCCAAATCGTTGAGGTCGCGCAGGTCATCAAAAGGCTCATTTGGATCCTCGACCGTAATCTCGAAGACCGCTGGGTCAGCGCGTAGCGAGGATGTGATGGAGGAGTAGAATTGGGCGCCCAGGCCGAGTTTCTGGATTTGTGGGAGGATGACGAATTGTGAGATTCTTGCGCGGCAGAAAAGCAGCTTCTTTGCTCCACAGACTTCCTCATATGTAGAGTCGTCGGGTTTGTTCTCCTTCTTCTCCGTAACACCAGGGATAACAGGGTAGCAGAGATACACGGTGGTGAAGCCGATGAATGTGTAAGTGCCTTCCGGGGTTTTGGAGTAGAGAAAGTAGGCGGTCCAGCGATCGTCGGTGAATTCTGTGAATGGGATTACGGTGCCACCGTCGATCAAGAGGGGGGAGAGGATCTGTGTGCGGGTGAGAAGTTGGGAGATTGCTGGGTTGGAGGCTGGGCCGGAATAGATCTCAATAGCCATCTTGTTGGCGACTCCTGGCCCCGGGAGGGTGGTGAGGAGGGTGCCGGGTGGGGTGAAGGAGGTGTTGGTGTTGATGTGCTCGTCGAATAACTTCACGTTGAACGTCGCTGGGGCTTTGCATCTGTTAGCATACGCCCATCTCGACATACCATATACGGGAAGGAGGGCACACACCATTTGGCAGGAACTCCTTGAAAACAGCTGGAATATCATCCGGCGCGACATCGCCCACCTGCTTCATCTTCGTCTTGAACTCAATGGTCACACATGGGCGCATATCCGAGGCGTTGTAGATGAGGTTGATCTTCAAGCCTTTGTAGCCGAAGATGGACTCCTCTTCGCCGAAGAGCGCCATGGTATATTCTGGCAGGAAGGTGTTCAGAGTTTGGTGGCTGCCATTGGAGGCGGTGACATGGGAGATGTGGATAGAATCGAGTGCCCTAGATTGCCCTATGATCGTTAGTATATACAGTGCATAATGACATTACGAGATGTGGGAATATAGCTGCGACCGGCGCAATTCATAAGCTCCAGGAGCTATGGATAGCTGTAAAATGAGTTCGGGCTTACATTCACCACCGTGGTCGGCCATGATTGCAATAGTAGAGTTGTATGTCGTATTAAAAAGTGTATGCGCGCTTAATATCGCATGTTCGTTGTTCAGAAAGAAGAGTGGTGGTTGTGGCTCGTGAGATGTATAGAGCTCTGGTGGTGTCGCAAAGGGAGTCGCGTCTAAGTTCGCGAGACGCGCTTCAATTTATAAGTGACATGCAGGGGTCAAGCACCCCACGACCTTTAGCGGCGTCATTCTGGAGACATTTTTGAGATCACCACGAATGCACAAACACATTAGGGCGACTTTCCATAACAACACCACGACGGCGTTATATTAATTTGGTCGCCGCCTACTTCTAGCACTCTTCTACCTCCACCTTCTAGCATAAGACAACCTTTTTGTTTGAACCGACGAAAGCGCAACCGCCACGATGCTCCCACCATCCCACGTCCAAATCAAACGCAAAGCAACCGACGACCCAGTCGAGATTCTGCGCGTCCACGATGAAGTCGCAGCCGGTCGCTCAAGCGGCGCATATGTCTTCAAACGCCAGCGCATGATCAAGCCTCTACCGACCTCCACACCACCTGCGCCCGTCTACCAGTCGCCAAGGCCTCCAACAGTGCAAGTCAGCCAGCCTGGCGATGAGCAGAGGGCACACTTGAAAATCAGAGCACTTGGTCAGGCGAAGCCTGCAGGTCAGATTAGGCAGAAAGTTACAGCAGCAGCTGCAAGTGGACAGAGGGTTATCGCCGAGCCCAGGAGGTTTCATATGTCGAGGACGGGAGGAACGGACATAACCACGAAGGCGAAGGGAAGCAGTATAGCCATCTTCCACGAACGCAGGGCTTCACCTACTGGCAAGACAACCTCTGGATCCTCCGATACTCTAGCTTCCATTCTCGTCCCTGTGTCGGCAGATAGCACATCACCGCAGTCAGCACAAGCACCAGCACAATTGCGGCATTCGAGAGGAAAGCCCTCTGTAACACAGATTAAGTTGACTCCTGTAAGCGCGGTGACGCCGAGAAAAGATAGCCCGGCGCCAATGGCGCCACTCAGGGGAGTGAAGATGGAGAATGGACGTACAATCCCTCTGAACGCAAGCAGAGAGCAGCTGGATAGGGAAATGCAGGCGCATATCTTGGCTCAGATCAGCAATAATTTGGCAGAGAATACGCCGCAGAAGCTGAATGATAGTGGGGTCCAGCTTAATGGCAGCCAGAAGAGATATACGCCGAAGAGTACGGCGAGGTATAGGGATCGCCATCCCGAGGTTGCTGCCGCAAAGGAAGAACAGGGGATACCAGAGGCGGAGAGAACGATGGGGGATGATGAGATGGACGTTGATATGGAAGATGGGGAGTATATAGTTGAGACGTACATCAGAGTCCCTGTCGAGCAGCTAGGCATTGGCGCGCAGCAGCATAGTGTTGGGCTCCTGGTGCTCGAGGGACAGGAAGAGGCGGATGAGTTTTATGGGGGGGAAAGTGAGAGTGATTCTGATATGTATGATGAGGAGGAGGATGAGAATGCGGAGAGCCACCCACGCACGGAGTATCCGGATGAAGAGGTCGCGAGTGACGATGAGTTTGGTGTTAATCCTTACCAATACAGAAACAGAAATGCTTCAGATAATGAGGAGTACGGTACCGACGATGCTCAATTTTCAGACGAGGAGATGGGAAGGAAAGAGCCGTGGATGAAGAACAAGTGGAGCGAAGCTTATGGTGGAGCAGGCCACAGAGGAAAGAAGTTGCCGGTGAGCGCTTTTGATTCTGATGGAGAGGATGAGGATGATTGTTTCGGTGCCGATAGGCCTGGACGAGGGTTGTACTAGACAGTCGATAGATTGGGAGAGTTTGAACTCGAAATAAGGCAATGCTGGCGAGGTTGAACTGGATGACCATAAAGCAGTTAAGTGACAACGTGGTTGACCATGATGAGGCAGACCGGCTGCGACAGGAATGTTTCTCGTAGCAGTTGCTTGAGATGCGCCATAGCTCAACTGGTAGACTCCAAAAATAGCCTTGATCATGCCTTTACCAACTGTAACTCTGTTTCTGTTTATAGCGGCAAGTTTGTCGACACGTACTCTGCATCTTAACTTCATCATCTCGGGTCATATCACGCTGCAGTTGTCTCTTCTGCTTTGTCATCCTCATCTCTTCTACGAGAACATCTAGCTCTGAACTTCACAACCTCCCAATGCATCGAAGAGATGGCTCCTGTGGCAGCCGATTCCCGCACACCTTCTGCACACCTTCCTCGCCCACCCCAGCTCATCACCAGCCAATCAAGTTGTTTAATCCCAGCCACCAACAACACCCTTCCGTCTTCCCTCTCACAACCTTCCCTCAGCCATGCGATCACTAGCCGCCAACACACCCTTCACCCCAGACCAACTGGAGGTTTGCACACCTCTGACTAGCACTTCCGTCGCTTTTCCAAGTGGAGATTGTGCAAAGTCGATGACGGAGTAGCGTTCCCTAGCTTCTCTTCTCTCTTATTCGTGTATAGGGCGCCGATGCTTTCCAGAAAATACAAGCTTCGCTTGTAGGGTCTCTTCACATCACGACAACCTCGCGTGGTCAGGCCTACTAACTCGGCATCGCGTGCTGAAAGTCGTACGATTTTGCCCCATCACTTTATGCGCAGAGCGAAAGTGGAACATCGAGACGTTTGGCAGTCACTTGCGATGCCCGCTGGTGGGAATGAGGATGTGAGGAAATGGAGAGTAGTCTCGATGGAGAAAGCCGCAACGGCAGAGAGAGAACGGCCGCGAGCCAAGCTGTTAAGCTGAGGAAATGGTTGACGAAGAGAGTACGAGTCGCTATGATACAGAAATAGACTCATCTATGCAAGCGCAGTGATAGTGACGGTAACTGCGTACATGAGACATTTCCAGCGCTTATGACAGTGCTAGGTACACAGTACGAGTCGGTGTGCTGCTGTTGTGAGCGACATAGCTGCTAGATTTCGTTGTGTGAGCGCACAGCACGTTGGGCGTCAGGGCATCGTTTCGGCGCACGACAAGATCGCATTTGATCGCAACCGTTGCACCATATCATCGCGCATCGGAGCATTCTCGATCAAAGATGCGACGCAGAAGCGCGATTCAGTGACGAGAACCCGGATTTGCTGCCTTCCAACACTCCTTGTGTGGTGTGCTTCCTGGTGTCTTGCTTAAATTGCTGGGGGCGAGTCGTTGCCCGCCGGTTGTGTCACTTAGAAGAGTTGGCGAGCGAATCGTGTAACCAATTCGCACGCTCGCTAGCTGGCTCGCTAGCTCGATTGCGTGTAGCGAACGAATGGAAATGCTTGAGATGATGGGAAGGTTGGAGAGACGCGAATCGCTTGGAGCGACTTGGCTAGCGTCGTTTGATCTTGGCTGCATCATTTAGTGCTCCCCCCTATCATGGCCGCTTGGCGTAAGAGAGGTATCGCATTTGTGGCGTCAGGGATTATAACGATATACTGGACGATGGCCCACCTTCTGAGATTTGCTCAGGAGAGAAGGCTTGGAACAGACGTTGAGCCGTCTCGTGTCTTGCAGGCTCCGATGGAGGAGTTTCCACTTCGCCTTTGACTTGATGGGATGTCTCAAACGAGTCAAGCGAGGTGTCGTACAGGCAGGGAAACAGCAGATTGGAATGAGCGGCATCATTGGTCAGGAAGAAAGGACTAACTGAGATGGGTTATCTGTAGTGCCGATCATTGAGCTTGAGGCGTCGGATTGCAAGCGAAGGAGGGGGATATACAGGCTATGCAGGTTATGCAGCTATGCAGCTGCAGTTTGTGATCCCGTGAGAATGGTTCGGCCGCTCTCGCATCGTTGCATTTGTTGGAAAGACATGTTTCTGTGAGCCTTAGGGGGGAAAACAGTTGCTTTTACCCGTACCGCCACGATTATGAAGACTTCCACTCAACGCTTGACCCTGTCCTTGTCTGCGCCAACAGGTTGACTTTGATGCTCACCGCAGCCATCGAAGGTTCTACTCGTGTTTCTGATTCGTATTACTGTCCTGCATCCAATATTGCAGACATGAGTGCTGAAGATGCTATTCTCGGAGAGGGTTCTTCGACGACAAAGGGCTGGCGACAACGGTTGGGAGCCTCGTAAGGTCCCCATGGCTTCCAATTCCTATATGTGGGAGCATATCGACGAGATCAAAGGGAAGAAGACCCCTGCACGAGTAAAGCCTCTGGCAGTCGAAGTCCACTCCAAAGGCCGGAGGACGTCAAGGTAGCCACTGGCGTCGTTATGCAACCTATCAGAGCGTAGTTCACCACTCTTCCCCATTTCTCGGCTTCTTCATACCACCTTCCCGCCATCTTTGGATAAAGCTACGGGTCGCTATTTTCAATCTCGACTAGCAATACAACGTGATCCTTACTCTTCTCAGCACGTACTTCCGCTATTCAGACTATCTGTTGGAGACCGGGGTCTCAAATACTTAGAGTGACATTGGACGCCTTAGGCAGCAATCCTCGGCTGCTTTGGGGTATCAATAGTTACCCCACGTTTCATTAATGACATTAATGAACACTTATTGTTCACCAAATATTCTTAGCGAGACACACATAATTCAATATACATTAGTTCTAGTCGAATCCAATTCTATTCCACACTCTTTGCCTATCCTTTGCCATCTCACTTGCAATTCTATGCTTTGTGGCTTACAAACTGGCAGTCTGGAATGTCTCAAAATCAACCTAGCAGTTTTTCACACAAAGTGTGGCTCTCCAGAAACTTGCAATATAAATATGGGAGGGTTGCAAGAAAAGTGTGGTAGAAGTTTAGAGCTGAAGTAGTCAATTAGGAACATGGATTGTTATTGGAAACCATCAACGGCTAAGCAGGGCTCAATATTAGCGCCGTTCTTTTATTCTGCAATTGACCAAAGATGTCGCGACCTGTCTAACAGTTTTACCATCCGTGGATTGAATCATAAGGTTCAAAGTGTTCTATAATTGGCTGCAGCGTTTGGTGGGAATGTATCAGGGTGAGTATTTGACTTTGCCGAGTAGAGGTACGTAATCTTGTGATAAAGAAAAGTTGTTGAGGGATGAAGCCTGTTGACAAGAGAGGCGATGGTAGCTACGTCAAAGTTGTACATGTGGTATAACTCGGCATAATGCACGCACCTGTCAGGCAGATGTAAAAATAGCTGAAGAAGAAGAATTTAAATAATTTTAATAATTTCAATTGAATTATTTATGTTGTGGCTAATACAACTATGATTTTGTTTGCGTGGTTGTAGTTGAATGGCCAGCTTACTTGTTTGGCCAGCTCCATTATCATTGACGTTACAAATTATGGCCCCTTATAATCAAGCTGCTAAAATTGTTTTGACCAAAGCCCTCTTTCGTCCCGCGTTCTAACAACTGATAGGCGAGGTCGTGTTTTTCACAATTGATGGAGTTGCCGAATTGACCTGCATTGGGCTACGAGGAAGACATGCAGTACATGGGATGGTACAATGTACAACTAATCCCTTATTGTTTATCCACTATTAATGATTCAACAAAGCCACAACCGCTGGTCAGTGTTGTGCACAAATATGAAAATATTTGATTAGTAAAAGCAGATAATGGTAGAGTTGAGTACTTGCGCCAATTTAGCTACTCTATATAAGTACTCAGATATATTTTCAGTAGATGCCAAAGCTTGCTAAGAACAGTACTATGTCTAAATATTTTTGGCCACTTGCATGGTTTTAACTTTTAAGAACTTATTAAGTTGCGTATAAAATATATTATCTTTGGAGTTTGTAAACTATATGTTTAGCAAACATATAACAACATTTTAAGAGACAATATTCTTTGGTTATTAAATCGAGGAATATCACATGGAATGTGCTCCTTTGGACATAGCGTTGTGCTTATCAAGCTTGACATTTACGGGGTAGAAATTCAGTACTTACTTTTATTGAGGCTATGCGTCTTTACCTTACTCAAACACGTCTTCTTCTGCTATCAGAACACGTCCCGCTACTGTTCTAACAGCTCGGCACATCCTCCAGTTTTAATGTAAGGCGGAGCGTATGAGAGGTCACGTGGGGACCCTACGCCCAAGGCGCTTAGAGTAACGTGAGCAACACGGTCGCGCATCTGCCATATTGGCAATATTGAGGAGATAGGAGATAGGAGATCAGTAGTGATTAATTGTTGTATGAAGCTATTATTGAGGGGTGAAGCTTGTTGACAGGAGAGGCGGCAATAGCTGCGTCGAGGTTGTAGGCTTGTGTTGAAAAGGGTTGAGGCAAGACGAAGGTCTTCTGAGGGTTCAGCGAAGGAAGTCGAGAAGGCGATATCAATGAAGTAATATTGAACTGTGTCTGAATGCCTGTCTAAAGGAAAGCTATCTAGTGGGAGAGAAGCGAGCTCTTATAGCTCGCTCGGTTGTCAGGCAGCCATGTGGTTGCCTGAACAACACAAAGAACTAGATGCATGGAGGCACGCGGAATCTTCTGCGGCCTACCAAAGAAATACAAAGAAGCTGCTGCCTACCAGGCAACAGCAGCGTTCTGTGCATGCACAGACGCCCAAAGAATCCGTGGAAAACAAAGGAAACAACGCTGGAACAGCACCAGAGGTATGCGTAATTTTCAGGAACCTACAGAACTCAAATGGCAACGGAAGGAGCCAGAACTGCCCAAACAGCTTCTACGGAATGCTGGCGTGTAAACGAACGTAAAGAAAGAGCACAGAAAGGGCCTGAGCAAACATGCGTGCTTACTTGTTTGTGTGCTTAAATGTCATATCGACATTTCGTTTCACTTTAACAGCTCTCAAACTCAGACTGTCACAACTTGCGCAAATCTTGCTTTAACAATCCTGGAATC
>RCNJ01000347.1_pt1 | contig 20581 bp, 17 predicted proteins | sample 2041171 | NCBI WGS metagenome assembly RCNJ01 (sample SAMN09708213, study PRJNA481090) | feces metagenome | biome: feces | host: Pygoscelis adeliae | place: Antarctica: Rookery Lake | collected 2010-03-01 | reverse complement strand
GTGTTTTGCCTCTCTTTGACGCATATGTCTGGTTGGTGGAATCGGGGTCAAGCATGTGGCGGAAAGTTCACTGCCTGGCTGCAGAGCACGGAAAAGGATGAGGGGACACACGGAGCGTGAAGACCAGCTTGGCAGTGAAGTTTGCATCTTTAGCAGGGAAGCAAGGGGGGCTTGCAAATTCTAGCGAGTCAACAGCGGAGCGACCGTCCGAATCTATACAACTCCTTCATTCCGCTCGAGAGTCTCGTTCTAAAAACCATTCCCCCACTCATGTCCTACTCTGTATCAGCATGGCTACTGTGAACATGAACTGCGTTGAATTCTATAACCACAACCCCAAACCCGCCTTAAAGGCCTCACACGCTCAGCTGACGAAGTCGGTGTTGAACAATCACCGACTGCCTCTACAACCCAGCAGATCGCCACCTGCAATGTCAGCGGGGGATGTTCAAGATAACGACTCGTTAGATGACTCTCCTCCATCACTTGAAGAGCTGCTCCGTCCTCCTCAAAACAGAGACATCCCTCAAGTGCCACACCAAAACCACAAGCCTCTCCATATCTCGAAGCGCCAACTGATCGACGAGGGCTGTCTGCTTACTGATGCCACAACCCCGAACTCGGCCTATGTGCCAGGCAATACTCAAAGTAGGTTTCTTAGCTCGCTTTTGTATGTGCATACACCTTACTAATTCCACGCAGGAGAGCCCCTAATCATCGAAGATGACAGCGACGATGAAAGCGACGACGAAGCTGAGGCTGGGGTTGCCTTGAGCGATCTCCTTGCCAGCATTGAGGACCAAGACACGTGCGAGTGTGGCCTAGCCTCTCAAGACTCTGCCTCGACCCCGAGCAGCCTATTTGGCCCGTCCACTCCTCGAGACTCGGAATACCCCAACGCCGATTGTTTCTCCAAGGATGGACAACAACGCCCGTCTTTCGCAGAGCTGGACTCGACATTCCCTGTTCAGGTTCGACGACCTTCTCCAAATTGCTCTGAGCTAGCTGAGACAACGGGTCATGATCAAATTCACCAGGATGTCGAGAAGGCCATAGTTGACGGAATGAGGCCTTTTCCACTACGCAAGAGGGCTGGTGGATCGTGCGACCGTGACAGCGTCTGCGATATCGAGGATGAACCGCGACAAACTTCAGAGACGCCCTTCTCCAGGAAGGGTCGAGCCGAGTGTGTTTCGGTTGGTTCTAGCAATGCGACGATGTGACTCGCGTTTCAGTATCGGGCGCTTTGCCAGGCAACAGCGTTTAACCTTTGTGCCCGTCGAGAAATCACGGATCATCTGGAGTCTGGCGCTTGCAGCTTCACCAATGGTACACGCGGATGCTGGATTGCAGTTGGCGCGTGGCATTTATTCATCTTCTATCCATGTCTCCTCGAGCATGACTAGTGGTTCGGACATTCTGTGTGAAACCAAAGACGCACAGCCTCGAAGCTCACAGAAAGAAGAAATACTCGAGGTGAAAGGGTATATATATAACATAACGAACACCCCAAAGTAACCTCCAGAAATGCAGAGAATGCTTTTTTCGATCGGGCATCAAACAGGACAAACCACGAATCAGTTTATCTTCGGTTTTATCTTGCTTGAAAGCCGTAAATAGTCTGATTGCTCTGGCAAAAGAGGACGCAGAATAGGGAACGCGACGGTTAGCAATTCAGAACCGGTGTGTTACATCTAAGAACCTCATAGTGCTTGCTAATGTTGGCTAGGAGACATGTCGAGATATTCGTCTTCTACCATAACATACGACCGCGGAGAACACTGGGATGCGCCAACCAAGAAGAAGCCATATCACTGGGCCTTTTTCCTGCAGACCAGCACTACTTCGGGTGTTGGACATGCGTTTCAGCTTCGCGGGATGCCTGGGGCTTTTTATCGGTTGACGCAACTACTGAAGCAGGCAGAGGAGCAGGCGAAGCAGGCAAATCTCAAGATAAGGCGCACCTCATTCAAAACATACCTTCACTCCTGTCATACTCTCCTGTCGAAGGGGCTTCAGATACAGCATGATAAGAATCTCAGAGGCGACTTCACAATCAGCTCCGCATCACGTACCAAATGGTAAAACCGGGAACGAATCGGCGGTTGGGCTGACTTCAAAAGACCTCACGCGCGTGTAGCTGCCTGAAGCTACCGCAGTAGCAGTGATGGCTGGTTGGACTGGGGCTGCGGTTGATTCTGCACGTCGCATGTTGATAGTGTGCCACAACACCAACGAATGCGTAGGAATGCAGCCATGATTGTAGAGTTTGGAACTGTTGCGTTGTGAAGATGACTCCGCTTCACTCTGCATCTCGAAAAGGCGTCACAGCAGCTGCCTCCGCACGCCTGGCATTGACTCATACCCAGGACGCTGAGTTAGGCAGATGATGACGGACAGGCAAGGGTTCGCATCATATGTAATGAAATGTAACGTAGTGCATTAGCGCTGTAGGTGCGCTGCATAACTCATGGACGAAGTATTACATATAAGTACCCGTACATTTCATTACATTATTTTTCTACCACAACTTAGCAACAGGCACATAACAAGGATTTCCATCTCAGCCATGAGCCAGATAACACTTCCGGAGGATAGTACTCGGGACTCAAGATATTCCGCGAAAATTGCCAAAGTCCTTGCGAAGATTGATCGCAAAGCTAAAGAACTGAGAGCGAATGGTATTCACGTGCATGATCTCGAAAAAGTCAAGTCACGTCTCTCTTTTGCTTGGTGCGAGAAGCCCAGGGATCAAGAAGTTACAGCTGTTACTACCTGGCGAGATACCGCAGCCCGTAGGGCATATGCGCATGTTCAAGATGCAAACAGCCACTTGCTTCTTCCTGTCATCTTGGCTGTCTCGCCCTCTGAGTGTTCTACAACTGTCTTCAAAGGGGTCCTCCAAATTCTCCTCCAGCGCCACCAATATACGTCTTATCGGCTGAGCCTGAGTCCCAAGGTGAAGATGGCGCTTAAATCATTGGCTATAAAGGGCGGTTTCTCTTCTAATGCTCGCTACCATACATTTCTGCAGTCTCTCTTTCCTGAACGTAGGGTTAGGGTTAGGGAGGGCCCCTTGATGTTGGGAGGCACCATCCATACAGAGGTATAATTGGGACGTTTGTGGCCAGAGGTAGAGGAGACTGGACGAGGGGTTTTGGTTTTGGAGTTCAGGAACGGTGTCTTCGGTCCGATAATTCGCCGGTGGCTGATCTTTAATCTTAGGCACGTGATGAGATTTTGGGTGTTCGGGGCTGCGTAAAGCAGCAACCAGCGCAAGCCGAAAACAGCAGCTCCGACACCACAACCGCGCATAATACTATAATTAGTCGCGTAAAGGCATATCCTAAGCCTTCATAAAGGTTAGGTAACACTCGCTGTTGTTTTCTTTCCATTTCTCTGCCTCTTCTCCTTGAACTATAAACCTCTGAAGTCACGTCCATGAAGCTGTTTCATTTCATTCTCAGTATCTCAATCGCAATAACCTCTAGTCTACACATATACGATACAAACCACATTCTCAGCCACCACAGCTAAACTTTACACCACCAACTTCGCTACAACGACACACCACAAACAAATGCAAGCAGTAGCCATCACAGATAAGATGTCCACCCGCACAATCCGCAAAATCTTCCTCGCAGTCCAACAGTCAGAAGGAGCAGGCGCCGTCGTGCGCCGCTCGATCGGCACTCCACAACTGCAACACTTCAGCCCGTTCTTGATGCTCGATCATTTTACGATCCCCCCGTCGGCGGGCTTCCCTGATCATCCACATCGCGGTCAGGAGACCATTACGTATTTACTCAGAGGCGAAGTCGACCATGAGGATTTCACTGGCAGCAAGGGCACGATTAGGGAGGGTGACCTACAGTTCATGACTGCAGGACGTGGAGTCGTACACGCCGAAATGCCTGGCCAAGGAGGGAAGGATAAAACCGAAGGCATGCAACTGTGGGTCGATCTGCCAGAGGAACTGAAGATGTGCGAACCACGGTATCGAGACCTCAGGAGAGAGGAGATCCCAAACGTAACGCTCGATGAGGGGAGAGTGCATGTCAATGTTATCAGTGGGAAGAGCCATGGCGAGGATTCGGTGACGAATCTTGCGTACACCCCGGTTTGGATCCTGGATATCACGATCCAGCCCGGTGGGAACATTACCCAGGAGTTGCCAGAGAAGTGGAATGCGTTTGCGTATACGCTCGAGGGCAGCACGATCTTTTCGTCATCTGCCGATGAGAAGCAGGAGGTCAAGCAGTTCCACAACGTTGCCTTCAACTCCTCTGGCTCCCACGTCAACGCCTCTGTTTCCGAATCGGCTATCGAGAAGGCCAGGTTCATCCTTGTAGCGGGTCAGCCGCTCGATCAGAGGGTGGTGCAGTATGGACCGTTTGTGTTGACGAATGAGGAGGGGGTGTATCAGGCGCTGGATGATTATCAGGGCAGGAAGAATGGGTTTGAGCGCGCGGAGGGTTGGAAGAGTGAGATTGGGAAGAGGATGGCGCATTAGTAGGGGTGTATAGACAATATAATGTTTGAACTTGTTAACCGGTTTGCGATACATCACATGAATTTATGGTTTTTGAAAGTGCAAACATGAGCTCTGGACGTATATCATGCCAGCTGGTGGCTGTTTTTGACATATTTTCCAATTCGCAGGTCGTTTTACGGTGGAAGGCATGAGGCCTGGATCTGCGTTTATAATGCATTTTCAATGAAGTTGCGAAGCCGGGTAAATGCCGTTTCGTCTCTGAAGTTGTGATCGGTCCATTGCTGTGGCCGAGGCCATATCGTCACTTCCCGATTCGGCACAACACTTCGAGCTCACTTCGGCCTCAACTTCGCGCTCACGAGGCGTGAGGGATTCCGTCATCTAATTTCCGGTGTCTGTCACAAGTCGTGAGTAGAGGTGAACAGAGGAAGGGAGGCTTGACTTCACTGCCATCACTGCCATCACAGCACACACACACCAAGCACTTCAACCGTCGACACTTTGCGCTCGAGGACTGGGCATATATATCTGTCTATCCTCCTACTTCTCTGCTTCCTTTTCTTTACTCGACATCCACCACAAACCTCTTCGTCTGCCCTCTGCTTCCTGACTTCTGTCTTCCAACTTACATCACCGCATCGTCATGCAGGGTGTTATCCAGTTTTTCGACTTCACTGTACACCACGTCACTCATGAACGTCAAATTGCAAGCTTCTGTCAATACATACATCCTCATTTTCACACATCAACCTCACTTTCAATCGCACGAAAAGCAAATATGAAGTGTCTCGCCCTTCTCCTCATCCTCTTCGCCACTGCCATCCAATCCATCGCCGCCTGCGCCGTCGCCCAAGTCCCCTTCGTGGATGACTACGCCCGCGCCCAGGGTTTTCGTGGCCGACAATCGTAAGACCTGGTGCCAATGCGGCGGAGGCAAGGGCAAAGTGCTCAACTAGAAGAGTACCAAACTCACTTGCAATGAGGCTGGCGTTGAGGCCTACCTGCACACCGAATCGAGAGGCGTCTGTCGCATCCCGGGATACTGCGACGACTATTCAATCGAGTATCGCCGCCCAGGAAACCAAGTGTTCCGCTTCAAGCTGGATAAGAGGTTGGCGGATGGAAGGACCTTTGCCTTCGTACAGGTTTACTGTTAGGGGGCTCGAAGTATGTGGATGACGATAGGGGAAAAAGAGACAAGGAATCTACTAACAAGTCGTAGCGGCACCCCTGGTAAATATGGGTTTCCCGTCCTGGGTTGCCAAAATTACGCTTACTCATGCGCTGGGTAAACATGGGGGGAGATGATGTGGGAACGGAGGCTATTGGGCGATGAAGGACGAGAGATCTGAATTAAGAGATTCGAGGGGGGGTGAGACGATGTGCCTTGGACAGAGAGCCCCCCGTGTTGTTCAACCAGCACGCTGAATACAACTGGGGTTGCTATCCGAACTAGCTTCTGACATATGCAATCGTGACTGAACAAGCGATTCGACTTACCAATGTTCCAACATCCAAGCCAATACTCTCTTCTCACACTGTGACGCTGCACACTTCACACACACAGCTCCACTGGCCAAATCCTGAATAGGCGAAGGGTCAGATGATTTGTCTTCATTGAGAGTACACATGCCATCTCTTGCATGAGTAGTAGCCACTGCGTATCTTACACCACAACTCCCAACCTCATCATGCGGTATATTCATCTTACAATCCCTCAACTCTCCCTCATGCCTCGGCTGTTTATGCGCTGGCCTCAATCTCCTCCAAGTCCTTAACCCTCAGCTCAGCCAACTTCAGAACGGTGAACTTATGCTTGCTAATAACAGTCTTCGATCTGCGCGTCCTTTGCTTCTTCTTAATCTTGATCCGTGCTGGCTCAGTCTCCGTTCCCATCACAATAGCCCTACACTCAAACACCCTTTCGTCCACGTGAGGGACACCCTTCAATGTGTAATCTCTGCTTCCAATCGCGCTCGCTCGGTTCAATCTGAGGATATCTCCCGGCGAGACGCCTGGCATCTGGAAAGGCAGGCGCACGCTATCGCCGACGGTGAGGAGGTATGGACGGCCGTGGATCATGGCGGAGATGTATTTGTTTGGCTGCGCATTGAGAAGTGGGAGGAGCTCCTTGACGGATTCTGAGATTGGCTTCTTTGTCGCGTCTGGGGATGTGCTGATTGGGGAGAAAGTCGCAGTGGACTTTGGTGCTGCGGCCGGCGCGGAGGTAGTGGTAGATGGCTCGACTTGCTGCTCGGTGCTGTTGAAGAATCTGGTGCAGGAAGGGCGGAAAGTCGTCGGGAGGCCGGCTGGCTGAACGCGAACCTCGGTGGCCGCTCGACGAAGGGCGCGGCTGAACATGGTGATGTGTGGTGGTTGAGTGAGGGGATCCTGAACTACCTTGTTGTCGCAGAGCTGGACTTGTCAATCGAGAATCTGTAAATCTGAATGACTAAGCAGGTTATGGTCAAGACGCTAAGTTGGCCGCGAAACCTTGGCGTCGTGATGGAGAAGTCGAATATTTTTGATGGGCCTTATCGACCTCTATCAACCCCTACAAAACACCATCACTATATTTACGCCAGACAATCGGCGTATCATTCACTAACTCAACATGGTACGCCACTTTTTGACCGATGCGATAATGAAATGATGCTAACGTCAATCTACAGCCTCAAAATGAGTATATGGACAGATGGCGCAAGCTCCACGGTCGCCGCCTCGACCACGAGGAGCGCGCCCGCAAGCGCACCGCCCGCGAGGGACACAAGGAGTCGGAGAACGCACAGAACCTCACTGGTCTCCGCGCCAAGTTGTATCAGAAGAAGCGTCACCACGAGAAGATCCAGATGAAGAAGCAGATCAAGGCCCACGAGGAGCGCAACGTCAAGTCTTCCGCTCCAGCAGAGCCATCTTCTACGCCACTCCCACAATATCTCCTCGACAGATCCAACCCAACCAACGCCAAGGCCCTTTCCTCCGCTATCAAGAACAAGAGAAATGAGAAAGCGGCCAAATTCAGCGTGCCTTTGCCAAAGGTCCGTGGTATTGCTGAGGACGAGATGTTCAAGGTTATCAAGACCGGAAAGAAGACGGCGAAGAAGGGATGGAAGCGCATGATCACGAAGCCAACCTTCGTCGGACCAGATTTCACCCGTCGTCCAGTCAAGTACGAGAGATTCATTCGTCCTATGGGTCTTCGTTACAAGAAGTGCAACGTTACGCATCCAGAGCTCGGTGTCACTGTTCAGCTTCCAATCATCTCCGTCAAGAAGAATCCACAGAACCCAATGTACACCCAGCTTGGTGTCTTGACCAAGGGAACGATTATCGAGGTCAATGTTTCCGAGCTTGGTCTTGTTACGGCGGGTGGAAAGGTTGTTTGGGGTAGATGGGCACAGATAACCAACAACTGTGAGAACGACGGTTGTGTCAACGCTGTGCTTTTGGTTTAAGGGGTGGCGGAATGGACCGGATCTCTGTGGTTTAGCGATACTCCCTTTTGATGGCTGGCGTTGGTGGTGTTTTTGATGGCATTCAAAAGGCATGGCATGGTATGCGCTGCCGAAAAAGTGCTTGATATACCTCCAGATCAGATAAGCGTGGCATATGCGTAGAGGAATAAATTTCAAATACTCTAAATGAGATCTACAACTCGTCACAGCTCGCTCGGCGTCATAGTCCAGTCCTACGTTCATCCTCGATTTCCTTCTTGATTTCCATGCCGTTTACCGCGAGTCTGGCAGCCCTCTCAGTGTATAGTATAAATCCCACGCCGCGTTCGGGAAGAAATCCTTGATATGTCCAACATATGTACCGTCCATTTCAGATACAGGTCTCCTGTAATGCAGCTTACAAGCACGTTGCAGGCGGTCTTTCCAGATGGCTTCTTGGGTTATGTGTAGAAAGTGCTGAGGACGGGCATATTCGGTGGCTTTGTGCCGTCATTCTGCGAAGTGGTTGTCAATACCAGTAACGGTGAAGATCGAGGTGACGGCGGAATATGCTTACATCGATCGCTGTTCTATCATCGTAGGTAAGACATTGGACTCTGTCGCGATGAACACCGACAGTCTCGGGTGGCTGGTGGGACGACGGCATTTGAATGGTTCACATGAATACCCATTCAAGTATTAGACACTATACTTCGCTCCGTCACTCTACTTCCTACCTCCTATCCTTGCCAAACTTACTCTATCTCCTTCTTTATCTCTCTAACGAAGACACTCCACATCTCCGACCCCCTTTCGATTCTCCCTCTCCTCCCTCACCTCCCTCTCCACCGTCCCTCTCCGCCATCCCTCTCCACCCCTTCCCCTCTCTCCTTATCGAAGCCTCTCTCCTCACACCACTCAACCTCATCCTCCACCACCCTCCTCGCCCTCATCCCCCCTCCGCCCCCGACCCCTCAACACCTCCTTCAGCTCCGCCGCCCAGCGGGGAACAACTCTCCAATATCTCCCACACATATACCACTGTTTTGGTCGTACAGACGGCCGGTGTGGGCATGCAGGAGGTAGAGTTTTGGTGGTGGTCGGTTCGGGCTGGGTTGGTTTGATTGCGTCGAGTTAGTGCTTAAGTCGTTGACTTGGCTTGATGAGGTGGGTCTTGATGAATTGACTTTGGTTGACGCCGTGGAACGAGGAGATGAGGGTAAGAGGTGGCTAGCGTAGGTGATTGAAATCGTTAGTAGGGGAAGCGCGTGAGAAGGGTGACTGTTCTAGATGCTGTTAGCCGGGAAGCACGTAGTAAAGACAGCGGAAGAGAGGTAGGAGAGATAAATTGTGCTGGTGAAAGATCACCTTAATCTCATTGATCTGTCTGAGTGTCAAACGGAGAGTTGGGTTTGGCTCATTGAGCGATGCCTCCAGAGGTCGCCAAGAGCGAGGGGCCTTGGGGACTCTCTTAAATGACTGCATGGTGGTGACCTGATACCCATATGGCTAGATCAAAAGGTCAGGAGCACTAATATACCAGATATGCTGAAAGGTTAAATGGCAGACCGTCATAAAAAGCTCGATAAAATAATAGTACGGAAAAAAGTCCTACAAAGCATAAAAAGCGGAATGCCTCAAAGAGGTATGTAAAATGAGCCTTGGAATTCTGAGGGTCCCCGCTGCCAAACGTCGGATGCAACCTTTTTCTGTGCCTAGTTGAGGTCGACAGGTAGTTAGGTCACTTATTTTCACATAATCGCTGCTTGCAATTCTCCAGTCACGGCAACTTCCTGGCAACCGCTTAACCACGCAACAAAGAGTAGTTTCCTCTTTCGGCATGCTATGGCTACAAGTTCACACAGCCGAATTATCCTCACTGCTCACCTCTCGCGGTTCCCCACCGTCAACCGTCAATGGCTCTCCCCCGTCTCTACGCCTCTTTATCTCCTCCCTAGCGTCGGCTTGCTCCTCCTTCTTCCTCTCAAGATCATTAGCATTATCCGGTCCCTCTCCCCAGCCACCAACCTCCCTCTTATGCAACTGGGCATCCATAACCTTTCCCTCCGCCAGCGTAGCCATCTGCTCGCCTTCTACGTCCTCGGGCTGTACGCCCCATTTGGACGAGGAGGGTTTGACATTGGGAGAGGTGTTGCCACGATCATCTGGATGGTCGCCGCGGCCGAATGCGGTGGCAGACCCCGCGGTGTTGGCGGAGATGCCGGACTGGTTGCCGTTTGTGGAGGGGTTGAGGTGGGTGGTGTCGTTGAAAGAGGATTGTTGGTTCGAGGCAGACATACTGAGCAACTGATTTCAGCTAGTTAGCAATAGATCTATTTTAGTCAAAGAGCCTGACTCACATGAATCAGCTGTGGTGTTTATTTTGTCTTCAAAAGTTCACCGGCAATACGTTCGTGTTGCTTTGGTTGGCAAAAGGCAAGCAGGTTTGAGGAGAATGCAATGGATTTATATTAGCAGACCTAAGTAAAGGCCTTGTGTAATGAGGTGATCTGTGTCACTGTTTATAACTTTTCTATAGCTGAGGACTATCTGGGATGGTGGAAGTGAGGACTCATCGAGGAACCTCCATGATAAAGAGGGCCCCGAGTGACGTAGGCGGAATGATTGATGGCTTATCAAGATAAGATAAGATCATGTCAACCCCTGCTTGGGGGGCTATGATGCGGAGCAGCACAACGGCGCGGCATCCGCCCTAACATAAACAAAGAGCTATACCAAAGTAGGCAGTACACGTCGCCTGAAGTTCTTTCAAAGTTTTCCCAGAGTGTTAGTTGTGCGGTTAGGAAGTCTTTAACCTCTGCAAAGCTTCTAAGCGGTCATAATAACTCAGCAATCACGCCGACAGATACGCGAACCGATTAAACACCAGCTACAAGGTCAAAATGCCATACTCATTCACGCTTCCAACGACCTCTTCGTTCTCATTCTCGACTTATCTTGAAACGCCTACGCATCCCTCACTTCCCATAGCAGCGTCTACAGCTCGGGCGAGTGTGCGATCCTCCCTGAAGTCACACAAACGCTTGACGCCACCAGCCAAAGATGCCAACCTTCCTCACCTGATCCGAGTGATCGAGCACTACATCCCCTATCTGCTAGCTATTGACATCGGCTTCGGCTCCTCCACCAATGTAGACATCGTACTCAAAACTAACCAGCGCCTCTCATGGCGTCCAACCATAAGCGCCAGCACCATACCAGGAAGGGAGCAAGCCAGAGTGGCTCTCAGTAATCTCGAGTACGAGATATTCTTCGTCCTAGCCACTCTATCATACTGCCAAAACCTCCTTGCGCGCTCCATCCTAACACCTCTCAACTCCCTGTCCGGCACCCCGCCAACACCTGAACAACGAACACTATCCATCACAACAGCCACCAGGCATCTTCTCTCATCAGCATCAATACACACCTACCTCTCCGCCCGGGCCGATGACCTTTCAACTACCGTCGCCACCACGCCACCCTGCGCAGACGTCTCACCCCCCGTCCTCCGCGCTCTTGCTGCACTAGCACACGCCGAAGCCACGCTCCTCGCAGTAGCGAAAGACGATCCGTATCCGTCTGCCGCTGCACAGGCAGCAAGTGCTACTGACAAAGAATGGATGATTCGGGCACCGAGTATGCCGAAAGTGCGTGCGCATCTGTACACCAGGCTGTGTCTAACGGGAGCGAGTCATGCTGCCACGGCGAGAGATCTGTTGGCTGGTGACGCGGGAGGGAAGGTGGGTGGAAAAATTGATGAGGCGTTGGTCAAGTACTGTGATGGAGTTAGACGAGTCGGAAGGGCGCGAGCATGTCGCTTTATAGCAATCGACACTGATGCTTCTGGGAAGACTGGGGAGGCTATTGCATGGATCCGCGTCGCGCTCGGCGAGCTTGGCTTGAAAAGCAGTGTTGAAGACGACAACGTACCGCAGAAATCCCGGCTCGGATTTTCAAGGATGAAAGACTCTTTCAAAGAGGTCAAGATCGATAAGAAAACCGAAGGCGACCTCGCAGATGAGGCGAGGGTGCTGAGAGCGTTTGAGAAGAAGTGGATGAAGGAGAATGATACAATAAATATGCAGACAATACCGCCCAGCGCACCGTTGCTTGCGCAGCTGCCGACAGGAAGGGAGATTTACACGGTTAAGCCTTATGAGCCTCCAACGTTGGGCCCGGGTGTGTTGGCGAGTTTGAGGGCGCAGCCGGAGGATGGCGAGCAGGATGAGGAGAGCGATAGTGAGGATGACAAGGAGAGGAGTGTGCCTGGGTCCTATGGTGGGAGTGGAAGCTATTATTAGGTAGGCGGGTAAAGAATTCATTCGCATTTAGCCTTAATATGACAGATACAGAATATCATCCCTACTGTATTGCTATGTTGACCTTACACTGGCCCTGTAAACTCATCTCAACCACTGTGTACCAAATATCCATAATGTTCCAAACCTGAAAATTGAAGTCGAAATCGAAATCGAAATCGAAGTAACTAAACATGATGCTCTTGCCAACCGATAGGCAGGAGCATCTCCCTCTCCATTCAAACCATACCTGGGGGCTTTCCCCCCCTCCCTCGTCCTAAGAATACGGGCCTCCCCCAGATGCCACATCCGGCTTTGCGTAATGCACGGCGTAGGCCGTGGGTCCATGGAAAATGAGGCGAGCGAGCGGCGTAGCCGTCGATGCAGGTGAGGGGGGGGAGGCCGGTGAGGGTGGGAGTGAGAAGATGCCTCGCGGTGGTTTGGGGGTGGAGAGTGGGTAGCAAGTGTTTGTGCGAGGGATGATCGGTGGCGTTCAGGGAATACTGGGAGTGAGGACGAGCGATCCGTATATTAACGCGACGCCCACCACACCCAGTTGACCATGCGATCACTATAGAAACTGAGAGATGGGAGGACGTCCATATTCTAGCGACGCTCCTACCAGGTGCCTACCGCCACGGGCCAGTCCTCGTGCGGTCCATTAAAGACTGCGGCCAAAGAAGGACATATGTCGCCCATGTAGTGCTACACAGTGGGGTTTGTACACCAATGTTGCCCTGGACCTCGTCAACCGATTGACAACGATAACGTCTATTTTGAATTCTGGCCGGCCGCACAAAGATCTCAGTCCGGTTGAGTGGTTAAGCTCAAAGGCCGTAGGGTCTTCTTTGATGTTCAGGGTCGAGGAGGTAACTGGTCGGTTTGGGAGAGATTCTTTGTTGACGACGACAACGATGGCCATCCGACACCAGAAAACAGCCCGTTAACGAAAGTACGAGTAAACTCGAAAGTGAACTTCCAAAATAGCTCCCACACGGCAACGAATGAGCTAAGGTGCCCAAATGTCAACCAATCGCCCGCGCGGATTCTCCATTGCAAAATCTAGAACGATCACTGCGCACCTAAAAAGCCACTATATACCAAACGCCATGCTTGCATCAAATCATGTGTCATATCGATCATCTCTGCTTCTTCTTTCCTTCCTCCCTTCCCTTCAGCGTCCCTCAATCACAAGATTTTGCTCAACCCACCCCGGTCTCCTCTCCTGAATCATAACAAACACCCCCTCCATATCCTTCGTCAGCGCCTCCACATTGGCATCCCACTCCCTGATCTTTCCCCCACCACTGCCCGCCACGCTCTGAGTACCAGTCGCCTCGCCCTGCTCGAAGAAAATCCAGCCCTCAACTCCATCAATCCTTCCCAGTAATCTCCCCTGCTGAATCATCTTCGCCGCCATCTCCTCAGCTCTAATCTCATCAACGCCAAGCAACTCACCTAAGCGAGAAAGCTGGATATTGGCGTACACTTTACTGACAGCCAAGAGATTGTGCTCAAACATCGCCTTCTGAAACACCGTAAGCCCATCGCTCATCTTCGCCGTCTGGTGCTCGTCCAAAGTTTCCGCGAAAGCCGCCGCATCAGCAGGAGAAATGAGGCGGGAGAGCAGCATGTTCTCGAGAATCTTGTAGTTCGGCAAGGCCGCTGCGCGCTCATCGTCATAAAGCCTCTTCAGAACCTTGCTACGTGCTGGTCCAGCCGGAGCAAGCACCGCGCACTTAACAGCTCCAGCCAGAGTCTGCACCACCTCCTCATCCACCGTCATCAACTCATGTCTGCTCAGATCGTGGTATCCCTGTGCCGCAGCCAGGAAGTCGCGGTTGCTATCATTGATACGTGCTTGCGTGAACGCAAAGTATAACTGTGATTTTGGATCCGTAACCTCGTGCATGATCTGCTTGAAGCGATTCAGATAGGTCTCCGCAGTTGTTGAGTCGCCGAGTTCCAGATGTAAGCGCATGATACGGATCAGAATATCACCCTTCTCATTGCTGCTCATTTGCCTCTGCGAACTCGACAACGGGATGCTCATGAGCGTCTGTACCGCCTCCTCAAAATCCTCTGCATTCTCCAAGGCAGTTGCAAGTGTGAGTTTTAATTCGATAATCTGCTCTTCGCTGGTGCCTTGCTGCGCGCTGTTCATCTGTGACAACAGTGTGGGGATGATGTCGATGCGGACATGGTTTGGGAAGTTGTCGTGCTTAAGGATTGCGATGACACGGTCGAGGTTCTTACGAATGTTGATTGAGCCTTCGGAGGAGGTGAATATGGACGTTATTAGGCCTGGGAGGTCGGAGGTGCCGTTCCAGTCGTTGCGCTGGAGCGCTGCCACCATTTCGGTGAGCTGCATAGCTATGTTCGTGACTGCGCTTATGATGCCGGCCTTGATGACCTTCTGCTGACGTCAGATATTAGCCTAAAGGTTGAGTGGCGGCAAGAATAAGAACTTACAGGTTATGCTGTTGTGTTTCGTGGCAGCTTGCGCGAGTATTCGCCGTGTCTTGCAGCGGCTTCTGATGTTGTCCAGAAGACCTCGACAATGATAGCGCAAATAAGGCAGTTGTGTAGGAAGCTTTGATGGCTTTGGTACGAAGAGGTGGATGTTCTGCGTGGTTAATTGTTTATGGTTCAAGGTTGAATTTCGTTTGTTGATACCGCAAGGCTACGTACGGCCTGGGGTAGCTGTACCTGGTGCCAAGCATTACCCCAGTAAAGCTGTCTGTGCTCGAATGCCTGGCTCGCTGAAGTTCCATCACCAACCAGTCTTCTGAGGTTTAAATGAACTCAACTTTCACTTCTATGCATGTTACCTCCTGTGATAAGTCAATACTAAATATTTATAAAAACATATGTGTGTAGTTTATTTGATTTTGGCTGACAGACTCTGGATTCTGAAAGCTACTTTGCGATGACGGATAAAGTCCCCACACTATATATACCCAATCGGGCCGAGCAGACTCCAGATTCTGCAGTCGTCATAGCCGCAGGTAAATATAGCTCGAGCTCAACACCAAGACGTTTCTTTTCAGTATTGTATTTGCACAGTATAAAAGATCATCATGCCTATCGGAGTTGCTATTATCGGTTCCGGCATCTTTGCCACTGAGTGCCACCTCGTATGTCACGTTATGCCTTTCGAGAACAGTAAAATTGACTGCGTTACAGCCAGCCGTACAGGCATGCAAAGACCTTGAGCTGAAAGCCATTTTCTCAAGAACCAAGTCGGGAGCAGAGAAGCTTGCCTCCAAGCACTCCTCTCCGGTCGACATCTACTCGGAGGACTCGGGAGCCGGAAATGCCTACTTCGACCTCCTCTTCCGCGAAGACATCCAAGCCTTCATCATCGCCCTCCCCATCACCCTCCAACCAAAATACATCAAAGCCGCCTTGGGCGTCGGCAAGCATGTGCTGTCCGAGAAGCCAGTCGCCGAGGACATCGGCAAGGCAGAGGACCTGATCACTTTCTACGAAGACAACAGACGTCTGGAAGTCAACAGCGCGACCTGGAGTGTTGCCGAGAACTTCAGATTCGTCAACACGTTCTTGACTGCTAGAGAGGAGATCAAAAAGTTGGGCAAGATTACGCACTTCAGAACCAAGGTCACGGCGAATGTTAAGCAGGGTGGAAAGTACTTTGAGACTACGTGGAGGAAGACGCCGGAGTACCAGGGGGGTTTCTTGTTGGATGGCGGTGTGCATTTTACTGCTGGTACGAGATTGTTGTTGGGTGAGGAAAATAAGCCAGAGTCTTTGTGCGCCTTCACTCAGCTTATCCAGAAGCACTTGCCACCTGTTGATACTGTCAACTCGATCTGGAAGTGCAAGTCAGGTATCTCTGGCACGTTTACTGCCTCTTTCGGTACCACGCTGAGCGGCGATGATTATACTGTTGCATGCGAGAAGGGCAGTGTGAGCGTGCAGAGAGACTTGGTCATTGCTAGAGAGGGAGAGGAGAGTGAGAAGAAGGAGAAGAGACTTGAACTCGTGGACAAGAGTGGTGGCGTTGCTCCTGAGGTTGCAGCTTGGGCGGCAGGGCTTGTCAAGGGAGAGCCAAACCCAGAGCAGAGTCCAAGGAAGGCATTGGCAGATTTGGAGTTGTTGGAGGGAATGCTTAAGTCGGGCGAGAAGGGTGGTGAGAGAGTGACTTTGACTAGACAGATTTAGATGGTCCGCTAGAATCCAGCATTCTAAATTAATAGTCATGTACAATAATTCAGAGTATAAATAGCATTACTATATCCAATACATCCGCCCATCAATCATCAGCACACGTAGATCCGAGCACTTCGTATCCGCTGCCCTGCGAAAGCAGTATCGCACCATGGAACCCTAATACGCCAGACAGGTTGCCATCCTGCCGTCACCAGAAACTCCTCAGGAGTTCTGTTCCCTGCTTCTATATATGCTTCGCCGTCCATGTCTTCCCACCTCCCAACCCAAAAGTGGTAACAGACAAGACAGCGGCCAAGAAAGTACACAGCCGTAATAAAGTCGTAAGAGTATATAGATCGTAAGATATTAGAGTAAGAAAAGAAGATCTGAAGCCACCCACATAAGAGAATACAGTGAACAACAAGAAAGGAAATGTGGAAACAAACAGACAGCCTAGCTCGATTCACTCGCCCTTACTCAGCTTTTTCGTCGTCGTCGTAATACGAATAAGAAAAGACCGTCGCCTTATCACCACATTCATGCCTCGGCATCAATATGGCAGACGAGGGTCTGGGTCTCCTCCTCTTTCCCTCCTCCTAGTAGAGGAAGTTGCTACTCGGCGACATGCCATCGAAGATCTGAGGACCCGTCGTAATGAGCGGCGCATTCGCATCAAACAGGAGCGGATCAAAAGCCATCTGATCCATCCCATTCAACAGCGGATCAAACGCCACCATGCTCTGCGTCCCACAAGTGGCCATCGACATCATACTACCACCGAAATCATCGAGTGCGAACTGGTTCAACATGTCGAACGCCGGCATATCGAAGCTACCCATGTTCGGCGTGGGCGCGTACTGCTGGCTGCCGAAGTTGGATGGCGAGTAGTAGCCAAGCTCAGGCACGGCCATAGGGTCGGCGTTCATCGCTACGTTGTTGATGGCGATAGCGCTCAACTCCGGGTCCAGCTCGCCATGCACATCGTCGGCGTCGTCGTCGTCGTTTGGCTCGGCAGTCTCCGCGTCCCTCTCTTCCCAGACCTCAGTCATCCACCTCTTCAACTCACTCATGGGCGGCCAGTCCCCGCCCCCTTTTCCCCCCCTCTTCTCACTCTTCTCCTCCCCATTCTTACTCCCCTTCGCCCTCCCCCTCGCCTTCGGCACAAAATGTGCTCGTCTGAGATGCGCAGCAGCGTTATAATAAGCACCATAACGCTTCCCTGTCTGCGAACAAGCCTTACATTTTGAAAGGCTCTGCACAGGCCTAAATTCGCACTTGATCTCGCTCGGCTCAACACACACAAACTTCTTGACAAAGTTGGCGTGCGCACGATCCATGTGGCGATGCAGCTCATGCGCGCCGCGGAAGCCGTCTTTGTCGTCGCATAGGCTGCAAAAAACGCGGTCATGCTTTGGACGTTGATACGGCTGTTTCGGTATCAGCGCGACGGCCCTGTCATCCGAGCCGTCTTTTGATTTTAGTCTGACGAGAGGAGGCGCGCGTTCGGCGTCGTCGTCTCTCGGAGCGAGTTTGCGCTTGTTGGCCAACTGATTCGTCTTGCGGAGTTGTTCTTGGGAGCGTGATCTCGAGGATGAGGTCGAGACATTGCTATCGGTCGAGGTTGTTGAGGACATGGAGGCGTTGCTCATGTTTGAGTCGCCTCTAGCCATGTCCTCGGCTTGTAATAATGAAAGGTCAAACAGATTCTGAAAAGGATAGGAAATTGGGTAAGCTGCAGCCATGAGCTGCTCTTGCTCTACACTTGACATCGCCTTTGCGCCGGCTGAGAAGACACTTGCATCATTGTAGACATCACCTTGTATTTCAAGCGACGTGTTCGAGTTGATGTTTAGCATTGGGAAGCTTTGAAGCTCGAATGTGCTGCTTCGTCGGCTCATATCACTTGCCATAGGGCTGCAGTTTGCGAATGTGACGGGAGTAGAAGGGCTTGGGTGGGTGAGTGTCGACCTTTTCGACGAAGTGAAGGTTGATGGTGGGTTGGCCGAAAGGGTGTTGGGCATGTTTGGAACCGAAGGCATCTTCTTCAGGAAGTCTCCAGGATCCTCTCCAAAAAAGTCCAGCTCGGGAACTTGCTCCAAGCCTGATTGTCGTTGAGCTGGTTGACCAAAGGCGTTCGGCCGAGGTGCCCAGTCGCCGGGGGAGGTGGGGCCTTTCGACATGGCGATGGGCTGTTGACGGCTAGTAGATCTGGACATGTTTGAGATGCCGCTCAACGTGGCGACGGGTTGTTGACGGCTAGTAGATCTGTGCATGTTTGAGATGCCGTTCGACATGGCGATGGGTTGTTGACGGCTACTAGATCTCGGCACGTTTGATATCGACCTCGACATTGCGGGCGAAGCTCCCAGGGACCTCGTTTTGCTCATGTCTACGGCCGCGTGCTGTGAGACGCTTCTCGACATAGGTGCTCCTTGAGGACTTGATCCCTAATATCCGTTAGACTCGACGGGAGTGTGAACGCCAGGTATTACCCACAGTGGAGAAGTTGCGGTTCATAGGACGAGCCACACCTTGACTCCGCGGGCCATTGTGTTGTGGTGGGCGTTGTGAGGACCGAAGAGGTGTCCTGGCGTTGGACCCGACGGCGACGGTCGACTGCAGCGATGACAGTTCGGCCTGGATCTGTGCTTGCATCTCCAAAAGATCTTGTCGGCGCTGATCTGGGTCAGACATAGCATTGTTGCTGTAATTCGACATTGCAAGTCTTGATGAAGCAAGCTGTATGATGTTGACGATTTCAAGTCTGCAGCCTCACAGTGGTCAGTGTTGATCTTCATAAAGCTAATCACCAAACAGCCGCAGAATGGTCTTACCTACAATATGATATAGTGAGGCTGTTCCAAGTCTTTGGTAATGAACACTCGGAAGATTTGGAGTGGATGTCGAATTAAATTATTAGAAGGTTATGATAAAGTAAGGCGGAAGGCAGATATGAACAGGAGCTGTCGATGAAAGCGAAAGCGAAAGCGAAAGCGAAAGCGAAAGCGAAAGCGAAAGCGAAAGCGAATCGTTCTATCTATCAGTCAAGTGTGGCATCATAAGAGGAGAGCGGCTCAAACGTTGGGGGGTGGAATGGCTCAAACGTGGAATGGCTCAAACGTGGAATGACCCAAACGTGGAATGACCCAAACGAGCCACCAAGTCATCAGTTGAGCTGAGGGGTTGCTGACTGGGTGCTGACTGGGTGCTGACTGGGTGCTGAGGGTGCTGAGGGTGCTGAGGGTGCTGAGGGTGCTCCTAAGGCTGTAATGCAGGTTGGAGCATACGCGGTCAGCCAGGATTCTCGAGAGGCATTCTCGAGCCACTGAGCTGTAATACCCACAGGGTTACAGCGCCTTGTGATAAGCCAGCTATCATTCCTCGTTCCAGCACGCTACAGCACACCGACAGGAAGACAAGGAAGACAAGGAAGACAAGGAAGCTTGGGCCCTGAGCACCGACGCCCCAGAGCTTCAGCGGAGCGTCTCCTTCACTGGGGCCAATTGAGGAAGCCGGTGTCACCACAGCGTTTGTAATATTGGGCTGGCCTGGGCCAGTAATGCGAGCTGATCGTTGATCCCATCCGTTCTGCGAGTTCAGCATGACCGCAGAATGGGGGAAGGTAACACACGGATCATCCACGGTTTAGTGTCATCTACTGGTTGGAGTCGGACAACAAATCACACGTCACTAAAGAACTCGCGACACGAAATGGATGGCTCTTGCTGTTGTTGGAAACAGATGCACTGTCCGCCTCACCCTTTTCGCTCAATCCTTACCCGACACGAACCGTCTCAACCACTCGAACCGTCTCAACCACGCCAACTTTCTCAACCACCCGATTGGGTGCTGCAATCTGCGCAAACTCGAATCACGCTCTTTGTCTCACCAGAGCCACGCTGGCAGTCTCAACCGAGCCACACAGCTGACTGGTAAGTTGTTTTTATTTTGACAGCCTGAGGCGACTGCACGTCGTCCGACTGGATTAACGGGAGCCGGATTGGATGAATGGGGCCCGGGCTGGATTAAAGGGGCCCGAACTGGATTAATGGTCTCCGACTGGATGAATGGGCCCCGGACTGGATTAAAGGGGCCCGAACTGGATTAATGGTCTCCGACTGGATCAATGGGCCCCGGACTGGATTAAAGGGGCCCGAACTGGATTAATGGTCTCCGAC
>RCNJ01000344.1_pt1 | contig 20686 bp, 22 predicted proteins | sample 2041171 | NCBI WGS metagenome assembly RCNJ01 (sample SAMN09708213, study PRJNA481090) | feces metagenome | biome: feces | host: Pygoscelis adeliae | place: Antarctica: Rookery Lake | collected 2010-03-01 | reverse complement strand
ATCGAACCCAGATTGAAACGGATTCATCATGTCGGTTCTCCTTGATGGGGAGAGAAGGCCACAACGTCACGTGCTACCATTACACCATCACACCCTTTTGGAAGGGTAGAAGATTATGGCTGCTGGATCCAGGGGAGGGTTTATATACCAGAGCAGCACGGCTATCTGGTTTCGTGAAGCTGGTTCTCGATTTGGAGGCTTGGATCGCAGTATCACACGAGTCACGACGGGACACCGGATGGTTGGAGTTTCGCCGTCCATAGTGAGTATGAACATGACACATCTCCTCCGTGCGACGAAGATGGCAAGCTCCTGATAGTTCGTTCTAGGCGCAGAATCGGCCTGTGCTAAGTGGATATGCTGCGATAAGTATTCGTTGAACGTTTCACTTGTGTCGAATGTTCTTTGCCTTGCGCTTCTTGAAGACGACGCCACTAGACGGCTGGCCTTCCTCTTGCTTGACTTCAGACGCCGCATCAGCGGATGCACCTCCAACTGGTGGTATGTCTGTAAGTTCAAATGCGTCTTCCGGATCTGGCTTCACGTCGACACTGTCGTCCGTCGGCGGCTGCGGCTGTACTTGCGCTTCGTCGCGTTTATCCTCCACCTCCTGCTTCACATTCGGCGCTGTGATTTGGCTCAAGAGCGCGTCTAGATCATGGTCCTCGGCCTCGTTTCCAGGGTATTGTCTGTACATTGGCCCTCTCTTCTTCCGCTTCTTCTCTATCTCCTCCTCTTCATCCTTCTCTTCCTCCACTCTTCTCCTGACACCCAGTGCTTTTGCCTCCAACTTTACAGACTTGTTACCCTCTTCTGGATTGATGATTCTCGTGTTTGTAACGCTCCACTCCCCAGGCACAGCCAGCTCTCGTCTAAACTCCTCCGGCACCTCAACACCCATTTCCAATAACTGCGCAGCTTTTGCCCTCAAGTCTCCATTCGTGGCCTGCGGTTTTGGTATCCGTATACTTGGTCCAGCTCCAAATCCACCACTCGGTCCACTTGCAAATGCGGAGCTGCTGTTGGGTTGTACTCCTCCGCCACCGGCTGATGTCAAGCCTTGTAGTCGTGCGACTTCGTTTCTGGCGCGCTCTTTCTCTCGTGCTTCAGACTCATGGCCCCGGTGTAGGTCTCGTAGAAAGCGCTTTAGGTTTCCCTGATGGCGAGGTGTGGCATCGTGGTTCGCGCGCTCGAGTTTGGTGTCTTTGACGTAGAGCTTGCAGTGCTTGCACCAGTATTTTGGCTGGGGTGTTGTTAATGAGGTGCTGCATGGAGGATGTATCCATACTTACTGTGCTCTTCCAGTATTCAGACATCTTGACTTCTCAATACCACTTTCGTGATAGTGTTGTTGGAGTTGTAGTGTTGATCGAAGACACAAGGCTGTGAAGCTCAATGGTAAAGTAACGAGGCTGACAGCCGCGCCCCATTGGTAAAGCTTCCCGGCGGCCTCCCAGCGTCACCGACAACCCTCACTTCTAAACAGTGATTCCACATCACAACACCACTCTTTTCAATTAATTCACATCTTCTCATTCAACATGGCTCTCGAAGCCGTCACCCGCGCCGCCATGTCCTCCTCCACGAAACCCATCTTCTCCGCCTCCACAACCACAGCGCGCACTCTCCGTGCAGTCGCTGCCGGCCCGAGCTCAAGATACACCTCTATCCTGCAACAGCGCAGAACCCTCCATGTCTCGCCTCGTCGCCCAGAACAACACTCTGGGATGATGGGCATTGGCGGCGCCTATCCATCTTCGTACTTCCAGCGCCCTTCATTACCAGCAAATACTATTATTCGTTTCGTTCCTCAACAGACCGCTTGGGTGGTTGAGCGCATGGGAAAGTTCAGTCGTATACTTGAGCCTGGTTTTGCATTCTTGTTGCCGTTTATCGATCGCATTGCCTATGTTAAGTCGCTAAAGGAGAACGCTATGGAGATACCCTCGCAGAGCGCGATTACTGCGGATAACGTTACGCTGGATTTGGATGGTGTGCTATACACCAGGGTGTTTGATGCTTATAAGGCTTCATACGGGGTTGAGGATGCAGAGTATGCCATCTCTCAGCTCGCGCAAACGACGATGAGATCTGAGATCGGACAGCTGACCCTCGACCACGTCCTCAAGGAGCGCACAACGCTCAATGCAAACATCACAGCCGCCATCAACGAGGCAGCACAAGACTGGGGTGTTGTATGCTTGAGATACGAGATTAGGGATATCCATGCACCAGAGGAAGTCGTCAAGGCCATGCACAGACAGGTTACTGCCGAGCGTAGCAAGCGTGCTGAGATCTTGGATTCCGAGGGTCAGAGACAGTCCGCGATCAACATCGCTGAGGGAAGGAAACAAAGTGTCATTCTCGCCTCCGAGGCGTTGAGAAGCGAGCAGATCAACTTGGCATCTGGAGAGGCTGAGGCGATCTTGTTGAAGGCCACTGCCACGGCACGCGGTATTGATGCCGTTGCTGGCTCGATTGCACAGGGCAAGGAGGCTGCACAGGGTGCTGTGAGCTTGAGTGTGGCGGAGAAGTATGTCGAGGCGTTTGGCAACTTGGCTAAGGAGGGTACTGCCGTTGTTGTGCCAGGAAATGTTGGCGATATTGGCAGCATGATCGCAAGTGCGATGGCAGTCTACGGAAAGGTTGGAGATGCACAGGCGAAGACGATGAGGGATAGAAAGGAGGAGAACGATAAGAGAGATGCCAGCAATTCGTCGGACAGCGGTAAGGAGACACATGAGTCGGCTAATGATGAGATGAAGCGGAGCATGCTTACTAGCTTCGAGAATGCTACGCATAAGAAGTAGGTGTCGGCAGGATAGGATGATGTAATATCACTCCCTATACCGTGGCTGCTAGTTGCGGTTTGGAGCTCATGCAAGTAGTCGGTGGCAGGCCGTAGTGGCATCTAGACCTTAAGGTGAGTAGTGAACGAAGAGCATGGCAAACAATTACCAATGCCACAATTGCTGCATTTCCAATTGCCCATTTGCTGTTTTGCTTGATCAGGTGCACGTCTAGTTGGCCTTGTTTGTCCATCTGTGAATTTAGCCGGTTTCAGTGAGTCTACTACGCACGGCTTTCTTCTGCCATAACAAGGCAAAGTTGTAGCCTAATTGAGAACTCGCGTTCTCTTCATCGCCCATTCAGTCTTGCCTTAGTTCGCCTTACCGCCTGACTGACGTGTCTCCTTTCAAGGACCTTCACCACCGTTAGTTGCATTACCAGTTGCTCATTACCAGTTGCTCCTCCACCCGCACTGTTTTCAGCTTCAAACCCCGCCCTCCGGCAGCTGCGCCTGCTGGCTGATGCGCCTGCTATTGAGCCATCTGTTGCGCCCAGAATCCCAGGATGCCGGGAGTCAGTGCACCAGGTGCACTTCCGCCATCAGCCGCCCCGCCTGCTCCACCTCCAGGCACCGGCATTGAGAAGGGTTGCACCCAGGTAGGTAGCGTTGGGGTTGCACCACCAGTCGCACCTCTCCTTGCTCCGGCAGGCACTAACATTCCAGGCACATTCCCTGCCGGCTCTATCCCACCTCTACCCATTCCGCCCGCCATTTCGCCCCTTGACACCCCTCCCGCTCCCACCTCTCGCCAACGTCCCAGTCCACGCCAGGTCCCCAAACAGTTGCCTGCCGAGGTAGACTGCCCCACGGGTCCTTCGGCACCCTAATATAGCCCGTCTGGCCCATCACCTTTGCCACTGCGGCTACGACGACGAATGGACCAATGAGTATGTCCAGCTTGCGCATCTTAGCGGCAAATTCGAAGATGTTCTTCTGCAGCTCGTTGCAGGCTGGCACGAAGTGTGGAGAGTCGATGTGTTTACCGTTCGGCCGGTGGGGACCATGAAGGCGTCTGCGGAGGAGAGACTGGGGATGGAGGAGCCAAGATTGGTCAGGGCATGGCGGCGGTCTATTTGGTGGCAGAGTGATGCATGTGAAATGGTTAGCGGATGACCTGTCGTATGAGTTGAGGTCTGTTGCGGAAAGCGCGGCGGATTTGAATGAAGAGAAAGTAGGTGGAAGAACCTTTTCCATGTTGAAGACTTTGCAATTCTCGCCCGTCTTTGCGGCATTCTCGTGCTTGATGTTCTCAACAAGGGCATTTGCTTTCCGGATGACGGCGACTTTTTCCCATGCGGAGAACTTGTCCTGTTCTTGGTTGGCATCCTCCTTTCCCTTGATCAAGGGGCAAGCAAGCACTTACGGCCCAAATCATATCCAGCTGGCCCAGCACACCCTCCAACTTCAGAATGCCATCCGACTTCACTGGTGGGGCAATACTCATATTCTTAATCAACGCCCATGCCAGTTCCTCGAACATTCTCATCGTATCGAAGCTGAACCTCGTCTTGGCAAGATGGCCCAAGAACGTGATCCTGTAGTTCACCTCCAATTTACGGAATTAACTCGTAAAGTATGGTAGGTTAACAGGCGAGTGCTCAGAGAGAAAGATTTCTTTGATGAACTCCCATGACGAGTTATCGACGATAGCAACGGCGTAGGCTTTGGACTCCAAGGGGAACTAGGTGATGTTAGGCTATGCAGGTGCGGAGGTGGAGGTGGAAACTTACCTCTTCCTTGTTATGGATCTCATAACCTCCTCTTCGATGGTGTATGTAGCGGAAGAGGATGCGCTCATAGCTGCTCATCGCATCCTTAGCAGCCGCCTTATGCTTCCCACCACTCCTCCCAACAATATCCTGAATCGTCGGAATACGACCCCTCACTCTCCGTCTGTATCATCTTGGAGTACGGCAGGTTCATACCCATGACCAACATCGGCCTATCAAGAAAAATAGCTCCTCATGGGATCTCATACCCGACGCCGGGAACGGAGATCGTCTTATTGTCCTTCTGGACTGCTGCAACGGTCATCATGGCCAGCTGTGCTTGTAGGTAGGCTTGTGGTGGGATGGGATGGGGTTGATTGATGGCTGGCAGCCCGAGGTTGAAGGGCGGTGGTGGTTGTTCCATGTTGTTGTTCGTGTTGGTTGTTGTTCCTGTTGTAGTGCGGAGGGGGTCATGATTATTGTGGTGGGTGGTGTAGCTACCTGCGGTCGCGCTTCGACCGAATTGTTTGCGGCTGGGTTGAGTTCGAAATACAGCGAAAAAGTGGGGCCGTCCTCCCATCCAGCGTTATATAGCCACATTTTCGAGTAAATTGTGCTTATGTAATCATCCCTCAATTGCGACACTTCTTCAATTTCATTATTTTTACCTCTTCTACTTTCATCGCGCGGAAATGTTTTTGCAACGAAGGTTATCAATCACCATTGAAACGACTGGCATCAAACCGGTTAGCAACAAAAAAATGATTATTATCGTCCTAAATCTTGCTACTAACTCCACCCATATCATTATTACCACCATTACAGCCTAGGATTTCCAGTCACAAATTGAAAAGGTTCTAGCAAATCGATTAGCATCAAGGATGTGATTTTTGCCGTCAAGTCCTTCCTACCACCCAACCCATATTGCCATTACCGCTATTACCGCCCAGGATGATTTCCACAATCGAATAATTGCCAGCAAACCACTTAACGCCACGGGGATGATTCCTGTCATCTTGAGTCCTTTCGACGACGTCAGCGGGAGGAGACCAAAGTGCTACACCAGATCACCAACGGCAGCCGAACAAGTCAACGTTAATGAAATAAATATCACTACCTTGCGCCCGACAACAACAGCAGTTTGATTGGACGCTTCAGCTGCTCAGGGAAGCTGAGCGTTTTGACGATTGAGATTCGCGGTTGCTGAGCGTTTGTGAGCGTCCACTGAACCCAATAAGTACTTAACTAGCCCAATCCGGCCTAGTCCTTGGCTAGTGAAGAAGTGGCCAATAATTTTAAGCTACCAGGGGCTTCGGGTTGAGCTCATATCTTATTTACAACTTGTTTTCTTTAATTTCGTGAAGTCCTCTACCCCTAAATGCCTATATTTCCCGCTTAGAAGAATGTTACGATTGCAACTCAGAATATCCCCAGTCCAACCGATTAGCACCAGCATTATTATGAACAAGACAAGAATGGGTCAAAGTCTCCATTTATCCTACTCAAAACACTAACCCTTAAATCACCTATTATCTGCCCAACCTGATATTCCTTAGTTCCCCACCACCTCAAGGCATCCTTCCACAAGCCCCCTAACCTCCTGATCTCTAGCCGCCTGTCCAATAATCCTCACAAGCAACATATACAACCTCCTCAAATGCCAAATCTCCCCTCCCCCACTGTCAAATTTATCGTCATCCTCTGCATGCCTCTCAACCCTCAATCCCAGCGCCCTCCTCAACACCCAAAGCAACTCTACCCTCTGGCTCCTAGGCTGCGGACACAACCCCCTCAGCGGCTGATCAGCAACATAAGTCTTCAACGTCATTCCACACCTCAGTATAAAATACGGTGCCGCTGCAGCCGCGAGCCTTATTCTCTCTTCCGAGAAATCCAACGGCGAGGGATTGGCGCTGACCAGCTCTGCGAGTTCCTCAAGAGCTACGTAAGCCATCTTTGTCCTGGGCGTGGGCGACGGATTCGTTGTACGGCCAAGGAGTGGTGCGTAAAGATCTGAGAGGAGCTCTTCGGGCTTCGATGTGTCGGGTAGTGAGTAGGGGTGAGGTTCGTGGATGATGGAGACGTGGAAGATGTGTTGCATGAAGCTCCGGCGGCTGGTGTCGGAGATGATGGAATTTCCTAGACCGGGGATCATGAGGTCTCTCAGTTGCTCAAAGGAGGTGATGTCGAAGGACTCATCTTCTAGTATTCCGTCATTTCTTTCTTGTTTGTCTGCCGTTCGTTTGTAAAGATCGCAGTCGGCGGAGAGGATACCGTTGGCTATGGCGACGATACCCTGCCATATATTGGAAACAGTATCGTCGGCGAGATTGTGTCTTTGAAGAGCTGGCAGGATAGAGCGGACCACGTTGATGGAGGTTGTACTGGATACCTTCCACAGTGGCTCGCTCTTAGTTGTGACGCCGAATCCGTACTTGAGCGATATAGACTTCGCAAGGCTGTTCAATGCATTTTCCATGACATTGTCCTCAAAAACTGACGAATCCGCCAAAGCGTGCTTCTCTACCAGCTCTTCGAGGAGCTTCATTGCTGCTTTACTCAGTGAAACATATGAGCCATCTCTCATATTACCCGTGATGTGCTGAGCATTGCTTGTAAAAGGAAAAGCGACGAGCTGAGCCACAGTGCGGATCACCAATGCCGGAACACCAGCAATGTCCGTGCTCAGCATGCTGAGCGACTCCAAGGTCTGCTTCTGAAGGTTGGTCGGGTAATCGACGTCGTTTGAGTACTGGCCTAGTTGTGCGGCGGTTATTGTGTCATGGAACAATCGAAGCATGGTTTCCGTTTGCTGCTTTGTGACCTCCGCTCTCATCAGTCTATACATCTCTCTTGAACAGCTAATGTATGCGAGCAAGCAATCCTGGTTAAGCTCCTCTTTCTGGGCATTGGTTTCTGGCGGCGGTGCTATTGGTAACCGTGACGACCACATATCCCATACTCGGTTTATTGCTTCGGCATCGAGCTTAGCAGATGACTTATCGTCGGTGTCACAGTTTGCCATGATTTGACGCAGTCCGTTGTAGACAGCTGTGTTGATGTCCAACGAATTATGCTCAATCAGGTCGCTCATTACCGCCAGCAGCTTGGCCCAACATGCCGGAAATGAATGATGTTCACCAAGCTCGTATATGAAGGTTGCTAGCAGATTTGAAACACCGTCTAGCACAACTATCGTTGTTTCGATCCATTCTTGAGCGTGCTCAGGGTGCTTGGAGGGGGGCCCCGAGTGCTCAGATGATAAATTCGCAGAGACATTGATCAGCATAGGGAAGATGACGGAGTGGAAGCACGTTGACCATGCTGACGGAGACAATTGTTCTCCATTGGCATCAAGGATTCTGAGCATGGTGTGAATGGCGCTGTTGCGCAGCTCAAGGCGCTCATCAGTAGTGACGCCAGTAAGGCGGAGGAGGAGGATGAGCCATAATGCAGAATCCGAAGTGGAAGTGTTGCCACTTTTCGCCTTCGTCACCAGCTCTTGCTCGTCCACTGATGTATTACTGCTAATGCGTTCTAAAAGCGGGTGATCTATTCGTGTGAAATGGTCAGACAAAACCCAAAAGAAGGTGACCGTCGTAAGGCAGATGTTGAGCTCGTCGCACTTGCAGAACAGCGCAAGAGTGTCTACAAGTGTGAGAAAGCAATCGCCATATGGGATGGCTGAAAGAAAGTCGGAGCAGATCAACTCTAAGGAGCCAAATGCAGAGCGTACCAGCCGAAGTGATCGTGTTCGAAAGCCCTGGCGGCTATCCTTTTGCTGGACAAATACGCTGCGTATGATGTCGAACGCAATGTCCCAGCCTTCGATCAAAGTCTCGCCACAGTGCTCCAACATAGACTTCACAGCTTCCAGTACCGCATGATGGATCTCAACATCAGTTGTTGTAGTCTTTCTTTCGTCGGAGAGCAGTGGTACCAAAGTACTGTGGAAGGTTTGGAAGACTCTTTTCTGCACATCTATCCTTGTGTCATTGTCCTCAAGCTTAAGACTGTGATTAGCGGCCTGAAGGGCAAGTCTCACGAGGACCTCTGAAGCTTTGGCGCGCACGTTGCTCTGGACACTCGTTGAAGTTGCAGCTGCAATGAGGTTGTCCACCAGAACATTCCAGCCAGAAGATGTCGGCAGGTGGGTTGCCAGGCGCTCGATATTGATAGAGGCAATCTCTGACAACTTCGCCAGAGCGAAGAAGTCCCCATGACTTGGACGGGTAGAGCTTATGCTGATACTGCTGACTCTTCTATGGGTATAACTTGACTTCCTCGCCGTTGCAAGTGGAGACTTCGGATCCGTGCTAGCTTGCTCGTCTTCTCCTCCAAACAGCGAACACAGTGCTTGAAGAATAGCAACCAAGCTCTCATTAGGAAAGCTCTGTGTACTCTCACAAAGCCTGCTCGCAGCAGTCTCCACGGCCTTTATTTCACTGCCAAAGTTTGCAGTCAACGCTTCCTTCTGGCCAGCTGCTTTGCCATCTTGCTTCAAACCTGGCGAGGCTAGGAACTTTCCAGAAGCCCCGGTCGATGAGAACAAGACATAATCTGCTTGTTGTAGTGTCTCGAGAATGATCAACCACGCGGCCGTGTCAAATGTTGGGCCCAGTGCGATACCAAGGTTAAGAAGTGCTCGCAATGCCAACAGATTGCGAGTGTTGAGTGATGCTTGGCCGGAGTCCTCGAAACTTGGATGGCCTGCCTGCTGACTGCTGGCAATGCTGTCGACAGACAGAAGCCCTTTGGCGTGTTTGAAAATGCCATGTGCTCCGCCCTCTGTGGCAGGCGTGTTAGGTGTCTGTGGTACTGCCGCTGAGGCAGTCAAAACATGCGGTGGTACTGACGCTTTTCCGAGAGTCGTTAAGAATGCATCTCGTGGAGTGCTTAGTCTGAGTAGGCCAGCAACATGAGTAAACTTCTGGAACGACCGAATGAGCCCATGGAAGTACTCCGCGCCCAAACATGCTGAGAGAAATGTCGAGCATGTTGCCATGATTGCAGGCCAGCACGAGTCCACGATCTGCTCGCAGATTTTAACTTCCTCATACATAGGGTGCTCTTTGTTATCAAGCGGGTTCAGCGGCACCGAGCTCTTTCCGTTTCTCCGTTTCGAATGCTCAGGCATAGTGAGAGGAAGGATGAACTTCGCCAAGCCTTCCGAGAACGAATTGATGCATGTTAAAGTGAGACCGTAAATGTAAGACTCTGGAATGGACGGGGCGTCAGCCTTATCCAACTGGTCGATACATGGTACACGCATTGAGGACCACTCAACACTGATGCCAGCGTTGTACTCCCGATTGCTCGCAGGACTCGAGATAATGCCAAGTCCACCAGCTTCAACCATCGTTTGATTTGCACCGTCGTCCTCGTTTGTGTATGGGTTTGCCGAAGGCACAGTTGATTGGGAGCCGAGGCCAATGACGGAAGGCTTTTCGGAGCTTAGCCGCACAAAGGCTGCCACCAAGTCACCTAGTACTTTCTTGCCAGATGGCCGAGAATCGTAAAGCGAGTAAATCTTTCTTATCAAGGCGGCGTCCGAGAATATGCCGCGGAAGACCTCCATGCATAATGCTCTCCGCCAGAGAGTGTTATCATTGTCCAGGATATGTGTCAGCAGTCCCAGAGCTACCTCAGATTCGGAGGCCAAGATAGAGATGTGATGACGGAGAAGAGTATACAGAATACGTCCAACACGCACAGTGGCAGCAAAGTTAAGCTTGGGGGACATGGATTGGATGATGAATGGCATGAGGCGGGAGCGAAGGACGTTGGCTTGCTCAGGATGGATAAGAAACATGGCAGCATGGTTGGATAGCACGGACTCTACGAGCTCGAGGCCAAATGTCTGAGGAATGGCAGTGACTGTGAGAAAGAGTGGTCTTCGAGACTCGGTCAAGAGACATAGATCGTTGAATATTCGGTAGGCGTCGTATGCAGCAGGTTTGAGTGGGAGATGGCCATCGTCTTCACAGGTGTAGCCGACAGTGGGTATTTCCTGGGTTTGCTTGTCTTCGGCTACGACCTTGTCAAACACAGTGACAACCAGTTGCTGCAGCGTTGCAGCCGCAGTGTTGTTGACGATCCCGTTCTTGCTGGCTTGAAGGGTGGTGCAGATATTTACAACGCTGGCCAGCAGTTCACCTTGAATATCGTCGCCATAGTTTTGGAGAAAGAACGGCAGAGCTTGAAGGATCTTGAGCTGCACATCAAGTCCGGATGCAGTCGCTTGTTGGAGTGCTTTCACGATCTCGTGTAAGCGCAGGGTAGGGCATCCACGTGAAACGATGAGTCTTTGAAGACAGACAACAGCAATTCCGGTAAACTTAACATTCCTCGTCCCGCAGGCGATCAGTAGTGGCGATACGACATTTGGCCTTTGGCTTAGATCTAGGCAACCAGTCAGCAACGCGCCATAACAAAGAATAAATCTTTATCAAGATTGTTGAATAGAGTTTTGTTTACCAGCCGCCACTTGAGCATCGCTTGTATATCTCAGGCTCTTTACTTCGTCAAGGGCTTGTTCCGCAGCCTAGTTGTGGTTAGTTAAGTGCTGACAGGTTGCCATCTGCAACCCTGAGGGATGCATTCGGGGGCGGTACCGAGCGAAGCTCATTGTTCTTCCGTTTGCTCTCCTGAACGAGGTTTGCAAGCTCAGAAGTGAGAATCTGAAGCGACATTCTCTCGTATGCTGCTCATACCATTGCTATGGAGGTTTAGGCTCAACTATCTCACAAGAAGGTTGGTGTTGTTGTTCTCAAAGTTGTCCTTTCCAAGTCTCACGAGTCTCGTGCCAAGCCAAACCACAATTTTGTGCCTGACCATCCAGGCGCAAATGCTTATCTATCAGCCTTGCAGGACAAGCACCCCACTATCGCGGTCATCGTGGTCAAGATAGCCTTTGAGCTTCCATAAACAAGCCCTTTGTCCTTGACAGCCGCGATCCGACTACATCATCTTCACTTTAGGTACCAAAGCTACCACACACAAAAAAACCACATCAAAATGAGCGCCAAGGTCCCACGTAACTTCAGGCTTTTGGAGGAGCTCGAGAAAGGCGAGAAGGGTCTCGGAGCTGGTATGCGCCCACATCACCCTCTGTGTATGGCTCGTAGACAAGTCCTAACAAAACCACAGAGGCATGCTCCTACGGTCTGGCAGAAGGAGATGATTTGTTGATGTCCAACTGGAACGGCACCATTCTCGGCCCACCACACGTAAGGCTCCCGGCCTTTCCATCTGTTCTCGCTGTTCATAGCTTCGACTTCGACTTCGACTTCGACTTTGACACTAACCGGTTGCCGATACGGAGACCCTGCTAACATATTTCGCAGTCTGCCCACGAGAATAGAATCTACTCCCTCAAGATGCATTGCGGCGATGACTACCCAGACAAGCCACCAACCGTGACCTTCATCTCCCAGATCAACCTCCCATGTGTCGACGCACGCGGAAGGGTCAACCCACACATTTTGCCATGCTTGAAGGAGTGGAAGAGGGACTTTACGATGGAGACTGTGTTGATTGAATTGAGAAGGTAAGATATACCACCGCATTCCGAAACTGGTTACAATGCTCGCTGGGGGTGGCTGGAGCGCAGGAGGGATGGATGGAGGCTAACGTGACAGATACATGGCACACCCAAACCACAAGAAGCTCCCACAACCAGCTGAGGGCTCCACCTACCCTTTGTAAAGCTGACGGTGATGGCGGATGACGATGATGAATGAAGCTTGCGATTGGCGTGGATTTGTTTTCACTTTGGAACTGGTGCATAAGCGAGGCGAATCTGTTTAGCGAGGGCGATGGACATGATACTACGAATTAGCATGGATAGAAATGATCTATTTACCTCCTGACCACGCTGAAGCCATCTACCTACATGATGGCATAAATACTGTGCGAGGATGTTCGGCGAAGAGCACAACTTCGTATAGTACTTTTGACAACCGATTACAAGCTATCTACTGCCCGAGGCTGCGAGGCTGTGAGGCATTTAATGTGCGACAGCACCATGCACTTCAACTTCCATGCTTCTTCAAGCTTCATACAGATGAATGCCGCCAAAACAATTCCACCCTAGGCTGCGAGGCGTGCATCGCGTTGCCTGTAAGCTCAGCCCCAATATACTCCCGCCCTGCCTCAAACCTTGCCTCACTCCCAGCCAGTCCTTGATTTAACCTTGCACAGCCAGCTTGAATCCTTGGAGCTACACAGTTAACCAGCTATAGGTATCGCTCTCTACAGAGCTTTACTCTCAAAATGCGCCTCCATCCAACTACCGGAAGAGCTATATGCTCGTGGAAAGATCCATCCTATCAAAGAAATCGTCCAGAAGCAATTCCGCCGAAACGCTCAATTTGAGTCCGCGACACTCGTTACGGCCGCTCTGAGAACTGGCTATGAAGCCGAAGAAGTGCTTTACAACGCTACTACTACCGAAAATTCCGTGAGCGATACGCAGAAGGAGGCCGCGAGGCTGAAGGTTGTTGAGCTTGTCCGCGCATGGCAGGAAGAAGGTCGGAGGGATAAAGAGCGAAACACGGCCACACCCCCTCCACCGCCGCCGCCCAAGCCGCCAGTGCCGAACGCAAAGCCCGGCGTTCCGAGGTTACTGGATGTTGTTCCGCGGCCGAGCAGTGCGATAAAGGGCGAGGTGAGGAAGGTACCAAACCTAGTCGTCGCAAACGGCCTCCCCTACCTCCGCTACTCCAAACCGCAATCCGACTACGTCAGCAGAGTAATGAGGAACAAACTCGAGCTGCGACACAAGCGCCTCGACTTACTGGACGAGTTGGAGCGTCAAGCCGCAGGAACTCTTACTACCGCCGCGCAAGGGGGACACAAAGGACAGAAGGTGTGGAAGGTGCCTCGAGATCTGACACTCGATGAGATTGTAGAGGATATGGCGCTCGCAGGTGTCGTGAGCCTAGAAGATAATGACGGTGTGCGTTTCAATAAGAATAAGAAAACCAAGGCCGGCTTGGGGATGGAAGGTGTGGCTGTTGCGGAGGAGGTGTGGGATTCACTGATAAACAGGGAACTCGGCGTTAGCGAAAGGCCGACGTCGTCGCGGAGAACACCTTGGGATTATGTGGTGAGCAGGGTGAATGATGCGGGAGAGCAGAGGTTGGTGGAGGAGGGCGTGTGGAAGACGGAGATAAAGCTGCAGGAGAAGCGGACGTGGGCTGCGCTGTTTAAGGAGCAGGATCGGGTTACGGAGATGAGTAAGAAGATGTCGCTGATCTTGCTTAAGGAGAGGGAGCTGCAGGCACGGGAAAAGGAGGTGGTGGATAGGGAGAAGGCGAAGGAGAAGCGGAGACTTCAGCGTGCGAGACAGGCGGAGAGGAGAGGTGAGGCACTCGCGAACGGCATCTCACTACCGCGCAAATTGGCACAAAATAATGGGAACGATGCAGGAGAGAAGGAGCAGAAACCCAAAAAGCTCAGGGGTCTGGCATCACAACTTGAATACGAAACCGAGAGTTCCAGTTCTGCATACCGAAAGGAGAACAGTCCAAAACCTGAGGAGAACAGCTCGAAACCACGCTTCGCTATCTCCCGTACAGCCACGAAAGATCCGAAATGGGCCGACCGGGCTCAGCAGCACAAAGAGAAGAGGGCCGAAGCCGCTGAAGGCAGGTTCACGATAAGAAGGACTAAGACAGGCTTGTAAGGTATACCTTTTGTGCAAAATGCAAGATTAATGATACCACTGGACATAGCTCGCTCCTTTGTCCTTAGCCTCTGCATCAGCAGCCCTCATCCCACGCCAGAGCGCCGTACTCGCTCAACTCAGCACGCTCCCAAAAACAACTCCGCTTTCCTCACGATCCTCCCCATCACGGCAGCCATCGTCCACCATTACCTCGGTCCACATCCCCACTGACTCTGATAAAGCTGGGCGTTCCGAGGGCCTCTCGGCCCTGAGAAATCCGGAAACCTAGGAGTAACCCCGCGCCTCGGTTCTTGCAATTGACCTGCCAATGGTTGCTGTGTGTTGTGCTCCCGGGCTAGCTAGCACCCTGATACTGATTGCCATAACCTGGCCAACCGCCTCTTCTTCCTATATTTGATTGGGGAACGTGGAAGCCCTGTTGGAAACGTTTGTTTTTACCGTAGACGTTTGGCTGGCCTCTGGGTGGGAGTTGTAGAAGGGGGTCCCAGTTGGGGCTGTACATGTTTGCTTAATGTGTCGTGTTGTGTTGTGTTGTGTTGTGGTTTGGTTATTGGATATTTGAGCTTGGAATGCTTGTTGCTTATCGAAGTAGCTTGTGTTTGTGTTTGATGGAGAGCTAAACATAGATGTTCAGGCATACTTATATAGACCTTGACCTGTGCGCCTGAATGCATGTTCTGAATGTATCAGAGCTCACCACTCCCTCATTCAAGATACTCTCATTGGGGGTTCGAGTATATTTAAAAAGTTTTCCATTATTTTTCCTACTTTTTCATCCTTTCACTCCTCTCTTAAATCATCTTTGCATCTCATCTCATCGAAACATCGAAACATATCTATACACATCCTACAATTCCCCTCATCTGCATCAATATCGTGGCAGTCAGCTTCCTTGTTAAAGCTTATCGTGACACATTCCCTTCTCCCAAAGCAAAACTCGCTAAATATCAAACACCAACTGAGTAGGGATAAATCTCAAGAAGCCATGTGCGCCGTAACCTCTTTCAAGCATAATTCGCCCTGTTGCGTGAAACCTGTTGCCTCCCATTCTTTTGGCTCCAAAAAAACCCGCCTCCGTTTACTCTCTTCTATTCGTGTCAAATCCTCATCTATCCAGCGCTCTCTTTAGTCACTGATACCCACCTCCTTCGCCGAAGGCTTTTGAAACGAGTGGCCTTCAAATTTTGCATACCGACCTATGGCGTCCTGTGTAATGTTACAGGACGCTGGATCAACTTTTATCGTTCTGATCTGAGTGGTGTGTGCGCGACCCCTTATATGCGGGGACGACTCTGGCACTACGGCCTTGCGGAGTGGCGTGTATTAAGAGGGGCTATCTGTTCTCTATACCCCCCCTCTGGCCCAAAATGGTGACGATGGCGCGGTCGTTGAGGTGAGCGGAGTGGCGTATTTTGTGATTGAGCGTAGGATCTGCTTCTTCTTTCCGTCTTCGCCTCGGATATCCGTCGGCGAGCTTAAAACCCATAAAGCAACCCATCCAACTCATCCAAATCCACCATCTCGGGACTCCTGCTATCCCATCCCTCGCCATCCACACCAGCCATATGCACATCCCCCAACGCGCCCTCCCTCCACATATCGCTCACATCGCCCCAATTCCTCTTTCCTAGCACACTCTGGCCACAGCCTCCGGTCGCAATATGCAGACTCGCCGGCTTCATCGCCGGGCTACTTGCAGCCGGAATCTGATGCCCCTGATGCCTATCACCAAAAAGATCACCATCCATATCCCTCTCCCTGCTCGCTTCGCTAGGCTCAATTTTCTCAGCCTGTACGTCCGCCGTATCTTTACGTCCCAACCTCCTCCGTTGCATCCCACGGGCTGTGAGGGTAAACTCCTTCTCATCCTTCTCCAACGGCGGGCTCTGCCCCCTCATGGCCCTTTCACCGGCTACACTCTTAACCAGCCTCCCCGAAAAATTCCCACTCGGAGTCGGCGGGGCGACGCTCGCATCATCCTCCATGGCCGGCTCATCAAACTCCATAGTCGCCAAGTCAACCTCAGGACTTGGTGACAGCTGTCTGCGACGAATTATATCTTGTGCGTCCTCGTCCTCATTTGTGGCTGACTCGGCGGAGGAGAGGGACGGGGAGATGATGGAGCGTTGGGGGAAGGCTGCTGTGAGGGTTGCTGGGTCGGGAATAAGTTGGTGAGGGAACGTGGTGAGGTAGAAGTATGTGCGGCGAGGGTGCACGGTCTCGAGCTCCTTTGCAAGCGGGCATGGGTTTGAGGCCGACCAGCAAGGGCGCTTGAGGTAGGTTGATAGGCGGGAGGAGATGATTGCTGATGGGTTTGCCGATCTGTACATGATCTCGTCAGTAAGATGCTCTAAGCTGTGAGTATGGGCGTGGCGCATCTGCGCGAGCAAGAGGACAACTCACGTCTCAACGATCCTAACCCCCCTCCCTAATACACCGGCCAACTCCTTGACAAGATGCGGTCTATTCCCCGTCTTCAACAGCTGCACCACGACCGCCTCCACAATATCATCATTAATCGCCGCCATATCAATCTCCTCCCCCTTATTCTCACACTCCACACTGTCAACCTCCATGTCCGCCTCCGGGCTCGGCGGCGGCGTATGCTCATACTTGAGAGTACTTGGCGTCTTGAGTGTAGGTATTTGTTGTGCCGCCGTCTCCTGTTCTATCGTTGCGCTCATCGGCAGACTCGGTGGCGACATGTCTGTTTTGCCTGGAGGGCATGGTGTGTATGGGACAACGGCAGGTGAGGATGCGACATGTGAAGTCTTGCATTTCTTTGCTGGTGTTTGGCTCATCTCCCTGTTCTCCTTCTCCTCCTGCTTGATCGCCGCCTTTTCCGCTGCGGCGGCTGCGCGCGAGGCATGGCTGACTGGGAGATGTATTCCGAGGGATGGGAGAGATAGACTCTTTCTTCTTGTGTTGTATGGCATCGTGGTGGTTATGCCTTCGTTCTGCGACTTTGTTCAACCGCTTGTGATGAGTGAGGCTTGTGAGAGGCGAGCTTGTTAGAGGCGAACTTATCGATGCGATGACGATGGCGATGCTCTCACAGTAAGTAGCTACTTAGAAAGGCGAACAAATGTTTGTCCCCAGCTCTACTTCCCTGTCTTCACGGTTTGTTATCCGTACAGCAGCTTTCTCACTTATAATTGGCTGGCACTGTGCCTCGGAATGCAGCAGGGCAGCAGCGATGACACAACGATCTTTTAAGGGATTCCGCGGCCGTCGCGTTGGTTGGCGACTTTTTGGGAAGGCGTCGCCCAAACGAAGAGCGTAGCAAACAGAGTTGTCTGGCTATGGAAGCAAGGAATAGAGTGTGCTGCAGCTAAACAGTTTGACCGCTTCTCTGCCTAGAGTGATAATACGACGAGAGCGTGTTGAGCTTGCTTTCGCGACTACTTGCTGATTGATGCTGTGCCACGGATTCGCGATTGGAATGCAGCCCGCAGTAGTGGTGTTTCCAGCGTGCGGATGTAGGATTGGTCGAGGTTGGAGATGGTGTGGTGCGAATGAATGTAATTCGACGAGGAAAGTCGCCGCCTTCTTGAAAGACAAGACAAGATCAAGCTGGATGCCAACACAAAGATCGTGGATGGAGTGTTGCTTCCTTCGTCGGAGAATAAAAAGTCGACGTCTCTAAGCCGTTGCCTGCACGACTCGATGTGTCGAAATTAATCGATTCCGATTCTATCGTACAATATCTATTCGTACAATATCTATTCGTACAATAAAACGTTGATGTTAACAACAGAGGAGTTGATAAAGTAGAGGTAATTGTAAAATGTCACAAATATCTCGTCGTCAGTTGTCGCCAGTTGTCGCCAGTTGTCGTCAGTTGTCGTCAGTATTCTGGCGTGATTGTGGTTGTCACTGAGGATGTGCTGACGACAGGACACACGACCAGATATAAAATGCAGAGGAACAATCGGCGGTCTCAAGGCAGCAGGGGCGCTGATCAGAGGCTAAAGATGCAAGTGCAACGCTAAAGGAGACCGATCACAGTGGCGCTGTAAGGACAGGGGACGCCTGGGAAAGAGGGATGGAGACGGAATCTCGGAAGCTCATGGGCTGAGAAATGCTCCAGTTTGGCTGTTGCCCTCACTGAAAAAGTGCAGAAATGTAACGGAAGCCACAGACGGCCAAGTCAGGAGTGGCAGAGTGAAAATAGTGGTCCCATGATTGGTGGAGAGTAAGATGGGATGAGAAGCGGTAGACGCGGCCTGGGACCCGTTAAAGTGGAATGATACGGCAGTACCATTGGCCTAGCGGGATGGGTCAATTACCAATCCCGAGCTGAAGCTTCTTTTTTAGTTTTCCCTGCAGAAGAATCTGGCGATGCAATTGGGTTGGAACCACGGGGGTTCGCTCGGCTGATTTGAACTCACGTGAGCGTACCAATCGGTGGAGGCAATTGGCAAGATGTGATACCACCACCTCTCGTGATTAGCGAAGGATAAAATTCGTATTCTGTTAAAAATTCGTATTCTAATAATAAAGTACCGTATCCGTATCAGTACAACGTATGTGTGCAAGTGTTGAAGCTATACGATATCTGTACAAGACTTCTAGACTTATCTTTCCTAGTTGGTTCTTAAAAACGCCCAAAGTACTGCAAAAGAATAGATGTTTCGAGCCAAAACCAGGCGTTTTTCGAGGCTAGCGCATCTGCACACGTACAAATCGTGCTGAAAAAGACGGTATCTGTGGAGATACTATACGTCACGTGGCCGACCGGTACCTGTTCCAAAATCCAACGCTACTCGTGACTGAGGACCCCTTCAGTGAACTCTTCCCTTCCCTTCCCCTCCCTTCCCCTCCCTTCAACTCCCTTCAACTCCCTCTTCGTCCCAGGACGGTCTTACAAGCCCTTGATTAGTGTGTAGATAACACGTTTTAAAAAATCTTAGCCCTCCTCACCACTGCAGATTTTATCAAAGCACACAGTCCGTTGATCCACAAGCAGATCCAATCCTGAAGATCGAATGCAGATGTTTGCCTCTCTGAACCTCGGCGAGGAGTAGTGCAGAGGCGCTGTCTCAGGAACCGGGTGGGGTGATGAGGCCGCCGATAGTGAGTGAGCTTCTTATGATGCGTTCGGTCGTCACTTCTGCCGGTCGCGGGTGAGCATAACGACGGCGAGCATGAGAGACAGGAATGTTAAATGGTCCTGGTTACTTGTTGTTTCGTTACTTGTTGTTTCGTTACTTGTTGTTTCGTTACTTGTTGTTTCCACGGCAGCGCTGTTGATCAGCTAAGTGGAAGCGGGAAGGTCGAGTTCGCGCTCGTTCCTTCTCCACCTTGTCGCAACAGCGATCATGAAGTAAGCACGGTGAGCATGATGTCGCCTCCTTCTTCGTCCTTGGCGGCTGCCGTCTCAAGGAGACCAAGGGCCCAGGGCAAGCATACGCCCGTGAATGAAGAAAATGAAGGTGATGTTTTGACATGGCCAGCACCAACCGGTTTGAAAGTGAAGATTGCAAAAACCGAATCTCAGCATTCCACCGCCGGATTGCGGTGGTGAGCACTGAGAACATTCATCGTTCTCACTTTTTCTCACTTTTCTCACCTTTCTCTCTTTTCTCTCTTTTCTCTCTTTTCTCTCCTTTCTCTCCTTTCTCTCCTTCCTCACCTTCCTCACCTTCCTCACCTTCCTCATCGTCCCTGGCGGCCGCAGCTCCTCACCTCTCCATCCTCAGTTTCAAGCTCCGTTTGCAAGCCGAGCCTTCCGCGTCCGCGCCGTCATGCCTAGCCTTCACGCTTTCCTCGTCTCGACCGAAGCGCGACGCTAGAGTAGTTTTATCAGACAAGCTTCAAGAGTTTTTCGTCGCCCAGTGAACAGCAGCATCGCCTCAGAGCTTTCAAAAGCTTCGCAGGCCCACTATGCAGGCCAAGCATTTTGCTTACGCTGCATCTGCAGAGGTAAGGGAGGTACGCGCCCAGCCAAAGGGAACCAGGATTTCGTGTCTCGGAACAAAAGATTTCGTTGTGACGAAAGTGGCAGACTTGCATGAGATCATGACTCGAGACTTGAGGTGTAAGGTAATTGGGCGAATTCTTGTTGCAACCACTTCGTGAACGCGGGATTGTCTTCGACTTGAGCGCGTCAGCGAATCAGTTGGCCATGGCGATTCCCGGTAAGCAGTTGGCGGCTGCAAATACATAATGAGGTAAGTGGGAATAATGAGGTAACTAGTAATACTCAGGTAACTGGTAATGTTCAGGTAACTGGCAATAATGAGGCAACTAGTAATAATGAGGCAACTGGCAATAATGAGGCAACTAGTAATAATGAGGCAACTGGCAATAATGAGGCAACTGGCAATAATGAGGTAACTGAGGTGAGTGAGGCAAGGCAGTCTCTCAGTCTTACTTATCGAAATCGAGGTCCAAAGCAGCCCTCTGGCAGCCCGGGGAGGAGGACAACAGCCT
>RCNJ01000544.1_pt1 | contig 20715 bp, 21 predicted proteins | sample 2041171 | NCBI WGS metagenome assembly RCNJ01 (sample SAMN09708213, study PRJNA481090) | feces metagenome | biome: feces | host: Pygoscelis adeliae | place: Antarctica: Rookery Lake | collected 2010-03-01 | reverse complement strand
GTTCCCATCTCGAACACAGTAGTTAAGCTCTTCAGCGCCGATGGTAGTTGAGACTTTGTCTCTGCAAGAGTAGGTCGCCGCCAGTCAAATTTTAAAAAGGTTACTTTGAATTCAATTTCAAAGTAACCTTTTTTTGTTTTTTAAAATAAAAAAATTGGTAAGTATGTAATATTATTGTATACTATAGTTAGTCAAAGTTAGTCAAAGTCAATTTAAAGTATAGGGGGAGACAAACTGATGAGTATTTCAGATATTATTGAAGCTTACTTGAAAGAGGTTCTAAAAAGTCAAGGCGATGAAATGATAGAAATAAAAAGAAATGAAATGGCCAATCACTTTGAATGTGTCCCGTCACAAATAAATTATGTAATTAATACAAGGTTTACAGTTGAAAGAGGCTACCTTATTGAAAGTAAACGCGGTGGCGGAGGATATATAAGAATAATTAGAATTGAACATCGTGATGACTCTCATTTAATTGATGATATAATAACAATAATTAATCCCATAGTTAGTCAACAAATTACAGAAAATGTACTTGAACGTTTACGTAACAAGGAAATAATTACAGAGCGAGAAGAAAAAATAATTTTAAGTGCAATTGATCGTGAAACGCTCGCTGTAAAATTACCTTATAGAGATGAATTGCGTGCACGTATTTTAACAAATATATTTAACACATTAAAATATATGAAGTAAGCCTTAGTTAGGAGGAACAAAATGAAATGTATAGAGTGTAATCAGCAGACGGCCACATTACATTTTACAAAATTTATCAATGGGACTAAAGAAGAAATTCATCTTTGTCAGTCTTGTGCAATTAAAAGAGAAGAAATTGTTGTAGATGAAAGTTATACCTTACATGATTTACTAACAGGCCTGTTTAACTTTGATGCGGGGCAAGTTGATATAAATATGGAAACTGTTCAGAAAAAACAACAGAGTGAACTGGTTTGTTCTAATTGTGAACTTACTTTCAAAGACTTTAGACGTCTAGGGAAGTTTGGATGTAGCGATTGTTATAGCTCATTTCAGAGTAAGTTAAATCCTATATTAAAAAGAGTTCATAGTGGAAATACAAGACATATTGGAAAAATACCTAAACGTAGTGGTGATGTTTTACACAAGAAAAAGGAATTAGAGTCTTATCGTAACCAACTAGAAAAATTAATTATAGAAGAAAATTTTGAAGAGGCTGCAGTCATTCGTGATAGGATAAAAGAAATCGTGAAAGCGACTGATGGAGAGTAGGGATATTATAATGACATTAGAAAACTTTATGAATGAAGCAATCAGTCCATGGATGAGAGAAGATGGACCTGAAGATGATATTGTCTTAAGTACTCGGATCAGACTTGCTCGGAATATCGAAAAAGAGAAGTTTCCGATTATTGCTGAAGAGAAAAATTTAGATGCATTCAGTTTAACTATGAAAAACAAATATAATACACGCTCATTTAATGAGTATAAAAACTTAGAGTATATACAAATGAGTGAATTATCTCATGTTGAAAAAAGAGTCTTAGTTGAAAAACATTTAATTAGTCCTTATTTAATTAAATCTCGTTCAACAGCTGCATTAATTTCAGAAAATGAAAAAGTATCTGTTATGATTAATGAAGAAGATCATATTCGCATCCAAATATATTTCCCTGGATTTCAAGTCAATGAAGCTTTAGATGCTGCATTTGCATTTGATGATTGGTTAGAAGAGGATTTAGATTATGCATTTGATGAAGAAAAAGGTTATTTAACAAGTTGTCCTACAAATACTGGAACAGGGATGAGAGCATCTGTTATGATTCATCTACCTGGACTTGTTCTAACAAAAAGAATTAAACGTATGTTACCGGCAATTAATCAACTAGGCTTTGTTGTTAGAGGAATTTATGGTGAAGGAACAGAAGCAACCGGTAATGTCTTCCAAATATCAAATCAAATTACGTTAGGTAAATCAGAGGCAGATATTATTCAAGATTTACGAATGATTGTTATTCAGTTAATCGAACAAGAAAGAGCTGCACGAACAGGTATGTTAAAAAGATCAAATTTAAGATTGGAAGATAGAATATATAGATCGTTCGGTATTTTAAAATATAGTCGTGTAATAGAATCAAAAGAAGCATCAACTAGGATATCTGATATAAAGTTAGGTGTAGACTTAGGTATTATTGAAGGATTATCTCATAGCATTCTTAATGAGTTGATTATATTGACGCAACCAGGATTCCTGCAACATTATGCAGATAAAATTTTAACTGTTGAAGAACGTGATGAATTAAGAGCTGAATTAATTAGAGAAAGATTAAAGATTAAATAGGAGGTTGTTTATATGATGTTTGGTAAATTTACTGAAAGAGCTCAAAATGTATTAAAGTTATCTCAAGAAGAAGCCTTACGCTTAAAGCACAACAACATCGGTACGGAACATATTTTATTAGGATTAATCCGTGAAGAAGAGGGGATTGCCGCTAAGGCTCTAATCGAATTAGGTTTAGACACAGCTGTTATCAAAACAGAAGTAGAAAATTTAATCGGAGAAGGGAAAGTAGCAGTAAATACAATTCATTACACACCACGTGCTAAGAAAGTAATCGAATTATCTCAAGATGAAGCACGTAAACTAAGTCATAACTATGTGGGTACAGAACATATTTTATTAGGTTTAATTAGGGAAGGCGAAGGTGTTGCTTCTCGTGTATTAACTAATCTAGATGTCAGTCTGAACAAAGCAAGACAACAAGTACTCCAATTACTAGGTGCAAGTGAAAGTGCTGGTGCACGTGCAGGCCGTGGGGAACAAGCAAAAAGTGGAAGAACACCTACTTTAGATTCTTTAGCTCGCGACTTAACGGCAAGTGTTAAAGAAGGAAATGTCGATCCAGTCATAGGTAGAAATCCTGAAATTGAGAGAATTATTCAGATTTTAAGCCGACGTACTAAAAATAATCCTGTTCTAATTGGTGAACCAGGTGTTGGTAAAACAGCAGTAGTCGAAGGATTAGCACATCAAATTATTAGTAATGAAGTACCAGAAATGCTAAAGGATAAGCGTGTAATGACTCTTGATATGGGTACAGTAGTTGCTGGTACGAAATATCGAGGTGAATTTGAAGATCGCCTTAAAAAAGTAATGGATGAAATTAGAAATGCGGGTAACGTTATTCTATTTATTGATGAACTCCATACATTAATTGGTGCAGGTGGTGCAGAAGGAGCAATTGATGCATCGAATATTTTAAAACCAGCTCTATCTCGTGGTGAACTGCAATGTGTTGGTGCAACAACAATCGATGAATATCGTAAATATATTGAAAAAGATGCTGCTCTAGAGCGTCGTTTCCAACCTATCCAAGTGGGTGAGCCTACTATTGAAGAAACAGAAGAAATTTTAAAAGGTTTACGTGATCGTTATGAAGCACACCACCGTGTGACAATAACTGATGAAGCAGTTGAGGCGGCAGCTAATCTTTCACATCGTTATATAGCAGATCGTTTTTTACCAGACAAAGCGATTGATTTAATTGATGAAGCAGGTGCAAAGGTTCGTTTGCGCTCTTATAAAATTCCAGAAAACTTAAAGGAATTAGAGACGAAGCTAGAAGAAGCTAAAAAAGAAAAGGACGCAGCAGTACTTAGTCAAGAATTTGAATCAGCTGCTTCATTAAGAGATACAGAGAAAAGATTGCAAATTGAAGTAGAAGAAACCACTAATAAATGGAAAGAAAAACAAGGTCAAGAAGATGCAGAAGTAACTGAAGAAGATATTGCGAGTATCGTCTCTACTTGGACAGGGATTCCTGTTGTGAAATTAACAAAAGGTGAGACAGATCGTTTATTAAATATGGAAGAAGTATTGCATAATCGAATTATCGGGCAAGCTGAGGCAGTTAATGCTGTTTCTAAAGCGATTCGTAGGGCGCGTGCTGGGTTAAAAGACCCTAAACGACCAATTGGGTCATTTATCTTCTTAGGTCCAACAGGTGTAGGAAAAACAGAATTAGCACGTGCGTTAGCTGAAACGATGTTTGCTGATGAAGACGCAATGATTCGAATAGATATGTCTGAGTATATGGAGAAGCATTCAACTTCACGCCCAGGTTATGTAGGACACGAAGAAGGTGGACAATTAACAGAACTTGTCCGAAGAAAACCTTATTCAGTTATTTTATTAGATGAAATTGAAAAAGCGCATCCTGAAGTCTTTAACATTCTTCTACAAGTTTTAGAAGATGGACGCCTCACAGATTCCCAAGGACGTGTGGTTGATTTCCGTAATACAGTTTTAATTATGACTTCTAACGTTGGGGCAAGTGAATTACAAAAGAATAGTCATGTTGGCTTTAATTTAGAAGAAGAAGGTCAGGAATATAAAGATATGAAAGAGAAAGTAACGACAGACTTAAAACGTACTTTCAGACCTGAATTTTTAAATAGAATTGATGAAACAATTGTCTTCCATTCATTAGAGAAGAAACATATGAAAGATATTGTTACATTAATGATTAAAGAAGTTCAAGATCGTATGGAAGCTCAAGAAATGAACTTCACAATAACAGATGGTGCAATTGAAAAGATTGCTGATGAAGGTTTCGATCCAGAATATGGTGCCCGTCCATTAAGACGTTCAATTCAAAGTAATGTCGAAGACCTACTTTCTGAAGAGTTATTAAAAGGAACCATTCAAAAAGGTGTCAAAGTTAGAATCGGTTTGAATTCTAAAGGTGAATTTAGTGTTTTAAAATAAATATTGAAGTTGAGAAAAGCTAGTGATCTAATCCTAGCTTTTCTGTTTGAATACTTACAAAGGAGGCTATTATATGGCCAAACTTAAAACAAAATATGTTTGTACAGAATGTGGTTATCAATCTTTAGCATGGATGGGAAAATGTCCAATGTGTAAGGAATGGGATACATTAGAGGAAGAAATAAAGACTTCTGAAAGTAAACGTAGTTTGACAAATGCACCTGGTACACAAAAACCAGAGCAAATTACTAAGATTGTTCCACAAGAAGAAGAAAGAATGACTGTTGAAATGGAAGAGTTTAATCGTGTATTAGGTGGCGGAATTGTTCCAGGTTCAATGGTATTGATTGGTGGAGATCCTGGGATTGGGAAGTCGACTTTATTACTGCAGATTTCAGATCAAGTCGCAAAGCAAGGCCGCCGTGTTTTATATATATCGGGTGAGGAATCAATTCAACAAACGAAATTAAGAGCTGACCGGTTAAAAGTAACTTCAGATGAATTATATGTATTAACAGAAACAAATTTGCAATATATAACCCATCAAATTGTGGAAGATAAACCGTCGCTTGTTGTGATTGACTCAATTCAAACGATGTTCAAAGAAGATGTAGCGAGTGCACCTGGGAGTGTTACTCAAGTGCGTGAGTGTACAATGGAATTGATGAAAGTCGCGAAAACGCATGGCATACCTATATTTTTAGTCGGTCATGTGACAAAAGAAGGTGCTATTGCGGGACCTCGTATGTTAGAGCATATGGTAGACGCAGTTTTATACTTTGAGGGTGAACGTCATCATACGTACCGTATTTTAAGAAGTGTTAAAAATAGATTTGGTAGTACAAATGAGATGGGCATATTTGAAATGAAAGAGCTTGGTCTTGTAGAAGTATTAAATCCATCCGAAGTGTTTTTAGAGGAAAGATCAAATGGTGCGTCAGGATCAACAGTTGTTGCTTCAATGGAAGGAACGCGTCCTGTGTTAGTTGAAATACAAGCACTTATTTCGCCATCAAGTTTTGGAAATCCACGCAGAATGGCAACAGGTGTTGATTCAGCTCGTGTACCATTATTAATGGCTGTCCTTGAAAAGCGTGTAGGATTAATGCTCCAAAATCAAGATGCTTATATCAAAGTAGCTGGAGGCGTTAAGTTAGATGAACCTGCGATTGATTTAGCTGTTGCAATAAGTATTGCATCAAGTTTTAAAGATCAACCGACAAGTCCTGAAGATATTTACATCGGTGAAGTAGGACTAACAGGAGAAATCAGACGTGTATCAAGAATAGAACAACGTGTGAAAGAAGCGGCAAAACTTGGGTTTAAAAGAATTATTTGTTCAAAAAACAATTTAGAAGGTTGGACAGTGCCAAAAGGCATCGAAGTAGTCGGAGTAAATACAGTACAAGAAGCATTAAAGCAAGGTTTAGGCATTTAGTGATGTGGATAATAAGCATAACGATATATTGACGTTGAAATATGTTTGTGATAAAATGTAAACTTTTATTAAATTGACGGTAATATATTGCTGTGCTATTATTTACTGAAACAAGTAACATTTTAAAATTCATAAGGAGGTGGAAGAATGTTAGAAAGAATAGTTCATTTATTCTTTATTATTACGGGCGGGACTGTAGGTTTTTTGTATAGTCCAACAATTGTGGAATCTTTAAATTTAGATCATATTCAATGGAGCACATCCCCATATGTAGGCTTAGTTATTTTTGCTATTATATTTTTCGTATTATCATATTTTATAGTCGACTATATTGTGGGATTTTTACGCTGGATCGAAGAAGCTTTAATTAAGGTCCCTGTTATTGATTTGTTTTTTGGAAGCGTTGGTTTAATATTAGGGTTAGTGGTTGCATATTTAATTAATATTCCAATTCAAGACATCGGTATAAAGGTTGTTTCAGAAATATTGCCTTTGTTTATTACGATTGTATTAGCTTATCTAGGCTTCCAAGTTGGATTTAGAAGGCGTGCGGAATTTACCGAACTTATGTCCGTTAATCGAAAAGAAAGAAATCAAGATGTCGCAGATGAAAAAGAAGAAACGACTTTACCTGAAAAACCGGTAAAGGGTGTTCGACCTAAAATATTAGATACGAGTGTCATTATTGATGGAAGAATTGCTGATATTTGTCAGACGAATTTCTTAGAAGGTACAATTATTATTCCACAGTTTATTTTAGGAGAATTACAGCATATTGCAGACTCATCAGATGCCTTAAAACGAAATCGAGGGCGACGTGGTTTAGATATTTTAAATAGAATACAAAAGGAATTACCGGTAGAAGTAGAAATATACAATGGTGATTTTGAAGATGTGCCAGAAGTTGATAGTAAGCTGGTTAGGTTAGCTCAGTTAATCGATGGGATTGTTGTCACGAATGATTTTAATTTAAATAAAGTCTGTGATTTTCAAGGCGTACCTGTTTTAAATATTAATGATTTAGCGAATGCTGTGAAGCCTGTTGTTATTCCAGGTGAAGAATTGGTCGTGCAAGTTATTAAAGACGGTAAAGAAAAAAGACAAGGTGTCGCTTATTTAGATGATGGTACAATGATAGTTGTCGAAGATGGGAAAGATTATATTGGTGATACAATTGAAGTGATTATTACGAGTGTTTTACAAACTTCAGCTGGTCGAATGATTTTTGCTAAACCAAAGATACTTGAAAAGTAATTTTAAAAAATGAATGAATTAAGATAATTTGAGAGGGGAACAATCATGAAGAAAGATATACGTGTACGTTACGCACCAAGTCCAACAGGAGATTTACACATAGGCAATGCGAGAACGGCTTTATTTAATTATTTATATGCCAGACATTTTAATGGTAAATTTATTATCAGAACGGAAGATACAGACATAAGTAGAAATGTTGAAGGTGGCGAAGAAAGTCAATTAACTTTTCTTAGATGGCTAGGACTAGATTGGGATGAAGGTCCAGATGTTGGCGGAGACTTTGGTCCGTATCGTCAAATGGAACGTTTAGATTCATACCAGAAATACGTTGATGAGTTATTAGAGCGTGATTTGGCTTATGAGTGTTTCATGACTTCTGAAGAACTAGAAGCGGAAAGAGAAGCACAAATTGCAGCAGGAAAAGCACCTCAGTATTCAGGCGCACATAGTAATTTAACTGAAGAAGAGCGTGAAGCATTTAGAAATGAAGGACGTGAACCGAGCATTCGTATTCGTGTCCCTCAAAATAAAACATATACATTTGATGATATCGTAAGAAAAAAAATATCGTTTGAATCAAGTGATATAGGTGACTGGGTTATTGTTAAAAAAGATGGAATTCCAACATACAACTTTGCGGTTGCTATTGATGACCATCTTATGGAAATAACAGATATTTTACGTGGAGAAGAACATATATCGAACACGCCAAGACAGATGATGGTTTATGATGCACTTGGTTGGGAAGCGCCACGATTTGGTCATATGACATTAATTTTAAATGAAGAACGTAAAAAATTAAGTAAACGAGATCAACATGTGATGCAGTTCATTGAACAATATAAAGATCAAGGTTATTTACCAGAAGCACTATTTAACTTTATTACATTACTTGGTTGGTCACCTACTGGTGAAGACGAGTTATTTGATCAAGAAACATTAATTGAGATTTTTGATCCAGAGCGCTTATCAACATCAGCAGCAGTATTCGATCAAAATAAGCTGAAGTGGATGAATGGTGAATACATTACAAAAGCATCAAAAGAAGAACTAATCGCTTTAACTATGCCACACTTAGTAGCATCAGGTATTGTGTCTGCTGATATGGATGAGAGCGACCGTGAATGGACAGAGGAAATTATTCAGCTTTATCAAGCTCAACTGGATTACGGTGCAGAAATTGTCGAGTTGACAGATTTGTTCTTTAAGACTGCAATAAATTATGACGAAGCGGCACAGGCTGTTTTAAATGAAGAACAAGTTGTTGAAGTACTACAAGTGTTCACAGATAATTTAATTCATCTTGATGAATTTACAGCTGAGACTATTAAAGATCAAATCAAAGCAACGCAAAAAGAAACAAAGCATCGTGGTAAAAAACTATTTATGCCAATTCGTGTTGCAACGACTGGCCAAACTAACGGTCCAGAGTTACCAAAAGCGATTGAATTAATTGGTAAAGAAGTAATCTTGAAACGTTTAGATACACTATTAGCAGAATTAGAAGCTTAAATTATTCACATTTCAAAGAAAATATAATATAGTTAAGATATAAATATGAGCAACGTTGATGAGGAAAAGTAGAACTTGAAATATTTATGAACAGAGAAAATCACCTAGGCTGAAAGTGATTATAAATATTCAATTTTGAAATGCACCTCAGAGTCTACTATTGAATTTTAGTATATAGTGGCGGTATCTACCGTTATCAGAATGTAGTTAAAAGATACGAAAGTATCTTTTAAACAGAGTGGGACCGCGTTTGTTAAGCGCCTCTGTGTAATGTCAATTACATGGAGGTGCTTTTTTCTTTCATTAAAGTGGAAAGGAGTTTTACGAATGAATATGTTTAAGCGAATGAAAGAAGATATGGATGTTGTCTTTGAACAAGATCCATCGGCTAGAAGTTATTTTGAAGTGTTTTTAACTTATTCTGGCTTACACGCTATTTGGTGGCATCGAGTTGCCCATCAATTATTTAGATGGAAATTATATTTTATTGCGAGAGCAATCTCACAATTTAGCCGCTTTTTAACAGGTATTGAGATTCATCCAGCAGCAGTCATCGGAAGACGCTTTTTTATAGACCATGGGATGGGTGTTGTCATAGGAGAGACATGTGATATTGGAAATGATGTTATAATATATCAAGGTGTAACTTTAGGTGGAACGGGACATGTGAAAGGAAAACGTCATCCTACTGTAGAAGACAACGTTCTGATTGCTACAGGCGCTAAAGTATTAGGGGCAATTACAATTAGTGAGAACTCTAATATTGGTGGAGGGTCTGTTGTCTTAAAAAATGTACCACCGAATGCGACAGTTGTTGGAATTCCGGGTCGGGTCGTAAAACAAGATGGTAAAAAAGTAACTGAAAAACTAGACCACCATTTAATGCCAGATCCAATCGCCGATCGTTTAAAGAAGATGCAAGCAGAAATCGACGAGTTAAAAGCTGAAATAAACACGGAGGGTGACGAATAAATGACTATTCAAATTTATAATACGCTAACGCGACAAAAAGAAGACTTTAAACCAATTGAACCAAATAAAGTTCGAATGTATGTATGTGGGCCAACGGTATATAATTATATTCATATTGGTAATGCGAGACCGGCAATTGTTTTTGATGCGGTGAGACGTTATTTAGAGTATAAAAATTACGAAGTTGATTATGTGCTTAACTTTACAGATGTTGATGATAAAATTATTGCAGAAGCTGAAAAACAGAATAAAACTGTGCAAGAATTAACGAATTATTATATTGATGCTTATTTGGAAGACGTGGAAACATTAGGTGTTGAACCAGCTACTCACCATCCACGTGTGACAGATACGATGGATGAAATCATTGATTTTATTAAAGGATTAATTGAAAAAGATTATGCTTACTCTGTTGATGGAGATGTTTATTTTAAGCCACGTAAATTTGCAGGATATGGTAAGTTATCATCTCAGTCAATTGAGGAACTACGTTCAGGTGCACGCATTCAAATTGGTGAAAAGAAAGATGATCCATTAGATTTCGCATTATGGAAAAAAGCAAAAGAAGGCGAAATTGCATGGGACTCACCATGGGGTAAAGGACGTCCAGGTTGGCATATAGAATGTTCAGCGATGGCAAAGAAGTATCTGGGTGATACAATCGATATTCATGCGGGCGGACAAGACTTAGCCTTCCCACATCATGAAAATGAGATAGCTCAATCAGAAGCTTTAAATGAAAAACCATTTGCAAACTACTGGATGCACAATGGTTATATGAATATTGATAATGAAAAAATGTCAAAATCACTTAATAATTTTGTATTAACAAAAGACTTAATTGCAAATCACGATCCAATGGTTTTACGTTTCTTTATGTTAAGTGTTCATTACCGTAATCCGATTAACTTCACAGCGAGTTTACTAGAGAGTGCCAAAAATAGCTTTGAACGGATTAAAACATCATATCAAAATTTAGAACATCGTAAAGCGACAAGTTTGGATCTAGAGGTTGATAACTCAGCATGGTTTAAGAAAATTGAAGATCATGAGGTTAGTTTTGAAGCGGCAATGAATGATGACTTTAATACTGCCAATGCCATTACTGTTTTATTCGAATTAGCAAAAGATGCTAATTTATATTTAAAAGAAAAGCAGACTCATAGTGAAGTGATAGCAAGCTTTCAAGAAAAGCTTGTAAAGTTATTAGGCGTGCTTGGAATTAGTTTAGATGAAGCAGAGTCAGAATTATTAGATGAAGAAATTGACGGTCTAATCGTTGAACGTGATGAAGCACGAGAAGCTAAAAACTATGAGCGCGCTGATGAAATCCGTGATTTATTACATGAAAAGAAAATTATCTTAGAAGATACGCCTCAGGGTGTTCGTTGGAAGCGGGGTTAAATGATGGATAATGTTAAACAAATTAAAAGTTTAGCGTTAGCTTATATGGGTGACGCAGTCTATGAAGTATATGTGCGTGAATATTTATTAAAAGAAGGTCGAGTGAGACCACATCAATTACATGAATATGCAATTTCTTTTGTGTCTGCTAAAGCCCAGGCTAAAGCAGTCCATTATTTATTGGAAAATGTTGAACTAACAGATGAAGAGTTAGCTGTCATTAGACGGGGACGCAATGCAAAGTCAGGTTCTGTACCCAAAAATACAAGTGTAGCAACTTATAAATATAGTACAGGATTTGAAGCGTTATTCGGCTATTTACATTTAAATGGCGAGATAGACAGGTTAGAAGAACTAATTAGATTATCAATCAACTATATTGAAGCAGAAAGGACGAAAAAAGATGAGTAAGGAACTAATTATCGGAAAAAATCCGGTTATTGAAGTGCTAAATTCAGAGCGGGAAGTCTATTCGGTTTCCGTTCTCGATAAATTAAATAAAAAAACTGCTGATGAAATTTATGAAGCGGCTGAAGGAAAAGGGGTGACAGTAAACCGGGTTTCTCGCGGTAAATTAGATAATTTAACTGACGGTAGACACCAAGGAATTATCGCTTCTGTAGAAGGGTATGACTATGCTACGCTCGAAGACTTATTTAAGCGGGCAGAATCTAAAGATGAATTACCATTTTTCATTATTTTAGATGAAATTGAAGATCCACATAATCTAGGCGCTATTTTAAGAACTGCTGATGCAACTGGGGCACACGGTGTTATCATTCCCAAAAGACGAGCTGTTGGTTTAACACAAGCTGTAGCTAAAGCTTCTGCAGGTGCAATTGAACATATTCCTGTCGTCGAAGTTACTAATGTTGTGCAAACAATTAAACAATTAAAAGAGCGTAATGTCTGGATTGTCGGTACAAGTAAAGAAGGATCAGATGATTACCGTACTTTAGATGGTGAAACTGCTATAGCATTTATTATTGGTAATGAAGGTAAAGGAATTAGTAGGCTAGTACTTGAAAATTGTGATTGGACTGTTAATTTGCCTATGGTCGGAGAAATACCTTCGTTAAATGCTTCAGTAGCAACGAGTTTACTAATGTATGAAATCTATCGTAAGAGGCATCCTTTGGGTGGGTAATCTAGATGTATTAGTAATAGATGGTTACAATATTATTGGTGCATGGGATGAGTTAGTCAGACTTAAGCGCAGAAGCATTAGTGATGCACGTGACCGGTTAATTGAAATAATGTCTGAATACAAAGCGTATTCAGGTCTAAGAATTATAGTTGTTTTTGATGCACTTTATGTAAAAGGTCTAGAGAGCAAGTTAGCAATTAATAACTTAGAAATAATTTACACTAAAGAAAAAGAAACAGCAGATGATTGTATTGAAAGGCTTGTAGCTTCATTAAAACATGTAAAAAATCAAGTATATGTTGCAACGTCAGATTACGCAGAGCAACGAACAATCTTTGGTAGAGGTGCGTTACGTATTTCGGCGCGTGAATTACTTATTAATATTGAGGGTGTTGACGATAACATTGAGCATAGTATTAAGAAGTTACCAAAATATGACGGCTTGTTAAAGTCACGCATTGATCACAATACATTAAAAAAATTAGAAAAGATTAGAAGACGTGGCAAGTAACTTGTCACCTTCTAATACTTTAAATAAAGGAGAAGCAGATGAAGAATGTGGAAAATTATCTTAACAAATCTGATTGGTGTTTAATCCAGAAAAGTAAACAAGGAAATGAAGCGGCTAAAACGTGTTTAATTAAAAGGTACCAACATATTGTTGGGCATAAAGCACGGCGATATGCTCATGATTTAAATGACTTAGATGACTTTATCCAAGAAGGCTATCTCGCATTATATGAATCAATTTATGCTTTTAAAAAAGGGAAGAAAGCAACGTACCCTACATTTATAGAAGTTTGTATTGACCGTAAATTAACTTCTTATATTCGTAAGCAAACAACTACAAAAACAAACCTCCTTAGTAAGGCGACTTCAATCGATGAACCATCTACACTAGTTGATCCACTGATGACCTCAATGATTAAACCTCCTGAATATTTATTACTTCAAAAAACGAAAGCTCTGGAATTAAAAAGATGTATTCATCAAAGTCTTACGCAACAAGAGAGAAAGGTAGTAATTTCTTATTTAGAAGGAGAAACTCTAAAAAGTATTTCCCAAAAGATAAATAGACCTTATAAATCAATTGATAATGCAATGCAACGTTCAATCAAAAAGTTGAGAGAGTGCCTCGGTTAATAACGTTTCTATTCATTGTGACTAAAAAGTAAAAGATTGACATAATTTTGTAAGCATGATAAATTAATGATATTATTATCGTGAAAATAGGTGTATTAGATGAGTGGAAAAGTTGCGTTAGCATGCTCAGAATGTTTAAGCAGAAATTACTTTACTTATAAAAATAAAATAAATAATCCTGAACGTTTAGAATTGAAAAAGCATTGTAAGTATTGTGGAAAACATACAGTGCATAAAGAAACAAAATAGGTTATTTTTTGGGGGATTAATGTGAATATTTTTGGTTTTTTTAAAGATGTCTCGCGTGAAATGAAAAAAGTTAGTTGGCCAAAAGGTCCAGAACTTGTTAGTTATACAATAACAGTTGTTGCGACAGTCGCTTTTGTTGCAGTCTTCTTTTTTGTAATAGACTTCTTAATAGGAGAAGGATTAAGTAGTTTATCATTTTTAAATTAATCTGATTAAAAATGTGTTATAATAATAAGAGTGAATAAAAAAGCCAAAACCCGTCTAACGGGTTTTTTTAATGTTAGGTAAAAAATAAAAAATTAGGAGGGATAAGTATGGAAAAGCATTGGTACGTTATTCATACATATTCTGGTTATGAGAATAAAGTGAAGATGAACTTAGAAAAACGAGTAGAAACGATGGGTATGGAAGATTTAATATTTAGAGTTATTGTACCGGAAGAAGAAGAAAAAGAAATTAAAGACGGCAAAACAAAAATAACTAAAAAGAAATTCTTCCCTGGCTATGTATTAGCTGAAATGGTAATGACAGATGATTCTTGGTACGTTGTTAGAAACACTCCAGGAGTAACAGGCTTTGTTGGTTCAAGTGGACAAGGAACTAAACCGACCTCATTATTACCACATGAAGTGGATACAGTATTGAAACGTCTTGGTGTAGAAGAGCCGACTGTTAAATTAGACTTTGAATTAAAAGAAGATGTGCGAGTAACAGAAGGACCATTTGCGGACTTCGCAGGTACGATTGAACATATTGATGTAGAGAAACAAATGTTAAAAGTACATGTTAATATGTTTGGAAGAGAAACACCTGTAGAGCTTGACTTTACACAAATAGAAAAACTTTAAAAGGTAATTGTTGCAAAAGATAAAACGGTGTGTTAAGATTTTAATGTTATTCATGTTCTGTCAAGTTATTAATTGACTTTAAGAATTAGAATAATAATTGAGTGGGAGGGAAGCAATTAGCGACCCATATTACCACATCACGAGCGATAAGGAGGTGTGTTTCGTGGCTAAAAAAGTTATACAATTAGTAAAATTACAAATTCCAGCAGGGAAAGCAAACCCAGCGCCACCAGTTGGTCCAGCACTTGGACAAGCAGGTATTAATATTATGGGATTCTGTAAAGAATTTAACGCCCAAACACAAGATCAAGTAGGTTTAATTATCCCGGTTGAGATTACAGTGTTTGAAGACCGTTCATTTACATTTATTACTAAAACACCACCAGCAGCTGTTTTATTAAAACAAGAAGCTGGAATTGATAAAGCATCAGGAGAACCTAACCGTAATAAAATTGCTGTAGTTAAACGTGAAAAAGTTAGAGAGATTGCAGAATTAAAGTTGGAAGACCTTAATGCTGCAAGCGTTGAAGCTGCAATGCGTATGGTAGAAGGTACTGCACGCAGTATGGGAATTACAATTGAAGACTAATTCAATTTAAACTCGCTGAATCATGCGTGAAAAGTGGGAGGTAAAACCGCTAATACCACAAAAGGAGGAAATCGACTTGAAAAAAAGAAGTAAAAATTATCAAGAAGCAATGAAGCTTGTTGATCCTACAAAAACTTATGAGATTACAGAAGCAATTGAAGTACTTAAAAAAGCATCTAAAGCTAAATTTGATGAATCAGTTGAAGTTGCTTTTCGTTTAGGTGTTGATCCTAAAAAAGCAGAAGAAAACATTCGTGGCGCAGTAGTCTTACCGCATGGTACAGGTAAAACTCAACGCGTACTAGTTTTTGCTAAAGGTGATAAAATCAAAGAAGCAGAAGCTGCAGGTGCAGATTATATAGCTGATGAAGACATTATAGCTAAAATCAACGATGGTTGGTTTGAATTTGATGTTATTGTAGCAACACCAGATATGATGGGCGAAGTTGGTAAGCTAGGTCGTACACTTGGACCAAAAGGCCTTATGCCAAACCCTAAAACAGGAACAGTTACTTTTGAAGTAGAAAAGGCTGTTAATGAAATAAAAGCTGGTAAAGTTGAATATCGTGTAGATAAAGCATCAAACTTACATGTTCCAATTGGAAAAATTTCTTTCGATGATGCACAATTAGTTGAGAACTTTAATGCTATCGCTGAAACAATAGCGAAAGTTAAGCCTCAATCATCAAAAGGAGCTTATGCTCGTAATGTTGCAGTTACTTCAACAATGGGACCTGGAATTAAAGTGGACTATTCGAAGTTTGCATCTATCTACAAATAATTGATTACTGAAGTAAAGGTAAGTATAATGAAAGTGATCAATTAAAAAATGAATATGTTATACCGTAGACAGTAGGAGCTTAAAAGCTTAATAACCTGCCGAGGTGTTTGTTTATAATTTGATTTATTAGCTTATAAGTTAATAAATATTATAATAAACCTCCATGTCTTCGTTGGTATGGAGGTTTATTTTATTACAACGAACATTTTGAAATATTTATAATCTGCGTGTGATATTAATTAGGAGGTGGAAATATGGCAAATCTTGATGTGAAAAGAGAATCAGTGGAAGAAATTACAGAAAACTTTAAAGGTGCTGAGTCAGCAGTTATTGTTGACTATCGTGGTTTAGACGTTGCAGAAATTACTGCTTTACGTAAAGAATTACGCGACAACGATATCACGTATAGAGTATACAAAAACACTATGGTAAGACGTGCGATAGCTGATGGTGATTTAGAAGGCTTAAATGATATTTTAGTTGGTCCAACAGCGATTGCGTTTGGTAAGGAAGACGTTGTAGCACCTGCAAGAATTATTTATGATTTTGCAAAAGATCATAAGAATTTAGAAATTAAAGGTGGCGTCATCCAAGGTGCTGTAGCTGAAGTTGAACAATTAAAAGAACTTTCTACGCTTCCTGATCACGATGGTCTTATCTCGATGTTACTTAGCGTGTTACAAGCTCCAATTCGTAACTTAGCATATGCTACTAAAGCAATTGCAGATGAAAAAGAAGAATCAGCAGAATAATAACCACAAAAAATAGGAGGAATTTAAAATGACTAACGAACAAATAATTGAAGCAGTTAAAATTAAACGATCTTGTTAAAGCAATCGAAGAAGAGTTTGGTGTAACAGCAGCAGCTCCAGTAGCAGCAGCAGGTGCAGCAGGCGGAGCAGCAGAAGAAGAAGAGCAAACTGAATTTGACGTTGTTCTAGAAGACGCGGGTGGCTCTAAGATTAAAGTTGTTAAAGCAGTTCGTGAAATTACAGCATTAGGTCTTAAGGACGCAAAAGATTTAACAGATGCAGCACCTAAAGCAATTAAAGAAGGCGTAACTCAAGAAGAAGCAGATGAATTCAAAGAAAAACTTGAAGCAGCTGGAGCAAAAGTTACAATTAAATAATAAAAAAAATAATAAAAAGCTCGTCAATTTATTGACGAGCTTTCTATTTATTAAAATGAAATTAATCATAAGGTGTTGATTATATGTCAGATCACTATTACACTCAAACCCCCGAAGTTAAAGAGAAGTTAGGCACATGGGAAACAGAGCTAAATGAACTCTCATTTAAATTCACAACATCTACAGGCGTGTTTTCTAAAAACGAAGTAGACTTTGGAAGTAGATTGTTAATAGAAACAATTCAAAAACCTGATATTCAAGCTCCGATACTTGATCTAGGTTGTGGGTATGGTCCTATAGGATTATCATTAGCTAAAAAATATCCAGACACCTTAATAAAGATGGTTGATATTAATGAGCGTGCTATTAAAATGTCCAAACTAAACGCCAGTCAAAATGAAGTTGCTAATGTAGATATCACACAAAGTGATGGTTTTGAAGGATTAGACGAAAATGAAAAATATTCATTAATCGTTACTAACCCACCCATACGTACAGGTAAAAAGTTTATTTATTCACTTTTTGAAGAAAGTAAAAAGTATTTACATCAAAATGGGGAGTTGTGGATTGTGATTCAAAAGAAGCAAGGTGCAGCTTCTGCAATTAAGTTCTTAGAGGAACAATTCAATGAAGTGACAATTGAAGAGCGAAAAAAAGGGTATTTCATTATTCGATCAACTATCAATTGATTATAGTATTCTAGTATGGTATAGTATTTAGATGCAACTGTAATTTTATCGTGTCAAGGGTTTTATGAGTGAAAACGATAAAATTTTGTGTAAACGAATCGTAAATATGATAAGAGTGTTATGAAATCTCGTTTTTTAAAAATAGCGCATAAAGGTTTCTTTATAAAAGAAAACCTTTTTTCTATTTTTAAAAATAATAACTCAGATCACGAAAAAATACAAGTGTTTAATACTTGAAGGATTAATGATATTAGCAAGATAAAAAAGTTTGATTTAGGGGTGAAGCAGTTGACAGGTCAACTAGTTCAGTACGGACGTTCTCGCCAACGGAGAAGTTATGCAAGAATAAGTGAAGTTTTAGAATTACCTAATTTAATAGAGATTCAAACTGCGTCTTACAATTGGTTCTTAGAAGAAGGACTTAAAGAAATGTTTGCAGATATCTCACCAATCGAGGACTTTACTGGTAATTTATCATTAGAGTTTATAGATTATCGATTAGAAGAACCAAAATATCCTGTAGAAGAATCAAAGGAAAGGGACGTTACTTATAATGCGCCTCTTCGTGTTCGTGTGCGCTTAATTAACAACCAAACAGGTGAAGTTAAAGAGCAAGAAGTATTTATGGGAGATTTCCCATTGATGACTGAAACAGGAACATTTGTAATCAACGGTGCGGAGCGTGTTATTGTTTCGCAATTAGTTCGTTCACCAAGTGTTTATTATAGTGAGAAAATCGATAAAAATGGTAAGCGTGGTATGACGGCGACAGTTATTCCTAACCGTGGTGCATGGTTAGAATTTGAAACTGACGCGCGTGACGTTGCTTATGTTCGAATCGATCGTACACGTAAATTACCAATCACAGTATTACTTCGTGCAATTGGATTTACAACAGATGAAGAAATCATCGAGCTTTTAGGTGATAATGAATATTTAAGAAATACTTTAGAAAAAGATAATACTGAAACATCTGAAAAAGCATTATTAGAAATATATGAAAGACTACGTCCAGGAGAACCACCAACAGTAGAAAACGCTAAAAGTCTCTTAGAAACACGTTTCTTTGATCCAAAGCGTTATGATTTAGCTTTTGTTGGACGTTATAAAATGAATAAAAAACTTGATATAAAAAACCGTCTATTAAATCAGACATTAGCTGAAACAGTTGTAGATACTGAAACAGGTGAAGTTTTAGCGCAAAAAGGCGATAAAATAGACCGTAAATTACTAAATATACTTACACCTTTACTAGAACGTGAAGTTGATAAGTTAAGTGAAAAAACGTTTGAAATTACTGATGGAATTATGGAAGAAGATGTTGTCGTTCAATCAATTCAAGTAATGGACCCAACAGATCCAGAAGGCGAAAGAGAGCTAACAGTTTTAGGAAACGCAGCAATTGATGGAGATGTTAAGAACATCACAACTGCAGATATTGTTTCTTCTGTTAACTATTTCTTCAATGCTTTATTTAATGTAGGACATACAGATGATATCGACCATTTAGGAAACCGTCGTCTAAGATCAGTTGGTGAATTGCTTCAAAACCAATTCAGAATCGGACTTTCTAGAATGGAACGAGTTGTCAGAGAAAGAATGTCAATTCAAGATACATCAAGTGTTATTCCGCAACAGTTAATTAATATTAGACCTGTAATTGCGTCAGTTAAAGAATTCTTTGGTAGTTCGCAACTTTCGCAATTTATGGACCAAGCGAATCCTTTAGCAGAACTTACGCATAAGCGTAGACTATCAGCTTTAGGGCCTGGTGGTTTAACGAGAGAACGTGCAGGCATGGAAGTGCGTGACGTACACTACTCACACTATGGACGTATGTGTCCAATTGAAACGCCAGAAGGACCAAACATTGGTTTAATTAACTCGTTATCGTCATATGCTAAAGTAAATAAGTTTGGCTTTATTGAAACGCCATATAGAAGAGTTGATCATGAGACAGGTAAAGTAACTACTGATATTGATTATTTAACTGCTGATGAAGAAGACTTATATGTTGTTGCTCAGGCTAACGCTAAACTTGATACAGATGGTAGTTTTATTAACGACGAAGTAATTGCAAGATTCCGTGGAGAGAACACAGTTGTTCCTCGTGCGCAACTAGATTATATGGACGTATCTCCTAAGCAAGTTGTTTCAGCGGCAACAGCATGTATTCCGTTCTTAGAAAATGATGACTCGAACCGTGCATTAATGGGTGCGAACATGCAACGTCAAGCTGTACCTTTAATCGATCCTAAATCACCAATTGTAGGAACTGGTATGGAATATGTATCAGGAAAAGATTCAGGTGCTGCAATTATTTGTGAGCATGACGGGATTGTTGAAAGTGTTGAAGCGAAAGAAATCGTGATACGAAAAATCTCAGAAGTTGACGGTAAAGAAGTTAAGGGCGATGTTGACCGTTATGGTTTACGTAAGTATATTCGTTCTAACCAAGGTACTTGTTATAACCAAAGACCAATTATTGCTAACGGTGATCGTGTAACAAAAGGTGAAGTTTTAGCAGATGGTCCATCAATGGAAAAAGGCGAATTAGCATTAGGTGCTAATACTTTAGTCGCATTCATGACATGGGATGGTTATAACTATGAGGACGCAATTATTATGAGCGAAAACTTAGCAAAAGACGATTCTTACACGTCAATCCATATTGAAGAATATGAATCCGAAGCAAGAGATACAAAATTAGGGCCAGAAGAGATTACGCGTGATATACCAAATGTTGGTGAAGATGCGCTTAGAGATTTAAATGAAGAAGGTATTATCCGTATCGGAGCAGAAGTAAGAGA
>RCNJ01000343.1_pt1 | contig 20726 bp, 20 predicted proteins | sample 2041171 | NCBI WGS metagenome assembly RCNJ01 (sample SAMN09708213, study PRJNA481090) | feces metagenome | biome: feces | host: Pygoscelis adeliae | place: Antarctica: Rookery Lake | collected 2010-03-01 | reverse complement strand
ACCATGACCGGGAGTGGCAGGAGGGGGGCGGCACGGATCTGGGCAATCTGTATCTCAGGTGTCGACGCTGCCATCGACTCAAGTCCTGGGGGTTGCTCGATTTCGAGGAGGGCGCTGATGGCAGCGTCGTGGTAAGAAGCCTGTTCGGTACCCGGCAGGGAAGAACCCCTGCCGCGCCGTGGGCGACCGGAAACCCTGGACGTGCCGCCACCACCCCGTCCGGTAGCCAGGGCATCGACGCAGCCGATGATCCTGGAAAGCCAGAAACTCCCGACACCGAACCGTCTAATGCCGATGACCAGGCGACGGAAACACCTTTCGTCCCCTGGGGCAGGGCGGAAGAGGTTCCCGATCCGTCCTGTGAGAATCCGGAGTTCGGCCGCTACGCCAAGACCAGCCAGGCGCGGGGCGCTCGCCGTCGACGGCTGAACCGCCAGTCCGGCGGGCAGCGTCCCCGGGCGGTCACCGACGATGGCCCGGTGGATCCGTGGCACTACACATCCATTCAGCCAGCCGAGGGTGGAGACGACATCCCGTTCTGATGTCCGCAGCACACAGCCGGTGCGGATCAAGGGCGTGGACGGGGCAAGGCTCCGTCGGTGGGAGCGGTGAGCTGATCAAAGATTGGCCCAGCGATGGCGTAATAGACGAGGACGATTCCGCCTGAGCCGAATGCTTACCGTCGGATTTGTTCAAGACGACACCGGTCCGGGGCAGTTCACTGGGTACATCACATCCCTTCGAGGAAGGAACACCCGCCATGAGTACCGAGAACGACGCCGCCGATTCCGCGGCCATCGAGCCGACGGCCGCCGTCACCGGCGAGTACACCAGAAACGGCATTCCCAACGGCTACACGTCCCTGACCCCGTTTATCGTGGTGAGCCCGGCTACCGAGGCGATCGACTTTTACTTCGAAGTCTTCGGAGCCACCGTCCTGTCCCGGATGCCCGGCGCCCCGCTGGCCGACGGTACGACGACGGTGTCGCATGCCGAACTCGACTTCGGCAATGGCATCCTCCAGCTCGGCGACCCCATGGAGGAGATGGGGCTCCAACCGCAGGACCCCGATCACGTCAGCGGGTCGATCTGCGTCTATGTGTCCGATGTCGACGCCGTCGTGGCCCAGGCGACCCAACGCGGGGCCGCGATTTCCGAGCACCCTTCGAACTTTGTTTCGGGGGACCGGTTCGCGAGCATCATGGACCCCTTCGGCCGGCGCTGGAGCGTCATGACGCGCGTCGAGGACCTCTCCCGCGAGGAATCCGAGTCCCGCGTCAAAGTGTGGTTGGAGCAGTTCCTGGCTGGCGGAGATACTGTCTAGGCGTCATCCCGGTCACCGACGAGAAATCACGGGAGAAATGTGCCTGGTCTGCGTAGTCCAAGGCGTAGGCCAGTCGGGCTAGATCGGGGCCGGCACCCTGTGCGAGCAGGTGGGCGGCTTCCTGCAGGCGCCGCCGCTGGATGAGCCACTTGGGGGTGAGCCCCAGACGTGCATGGACCAGCCGTTGCAACGCGCGCTCGCCCATGCCGAACCGGGAGGCGAGATCGCGCACCAGCAATAGGCCGCCGTCCTGCTCCACCTCGTCGGCAATCCGGTTGATCAACATCCCTTCCTCGTCCACACCTTCGCTGAGGCGTTCGGTGAGCCACTCCTCGAAAAGGACCAGATACGGCGGCGGAGCGCCGTTGGCGTTGTCGTTTCCGCTGCTGCCGGTCGGAGCGCTATTGAGCGGGGCGGTCTTCCTCAAGGCACTGGCGATCGCCGTACCTAGTGAAACCGAAGGCATCTGCCGGACGACTGGAGTCCGCGAGCTCCTCCATCGGCACATCGGAAAGCAGCGCCCCGGCTGCGGGTTGGAGTAGTACCCCGAACGCGGCCCCGCTGCCGGCTAGGTGTTTGCGGGACAGGCCGGTCACCGGCCCGTAGAGCCTGCCCTCCGGGTCCGGGGCGGATCCGCCGATTTCGACCACCAGATTGCAACTGGGGTAGGCGAGGATCCGCTGTTCGTTTTCTGCTCCGTCCGGGACATCCCAGCGTGGAACCCAATAGTGCCGGACCAGTCCCGAAAGGCGCGGAGACGGGTCGAAGCGTTCGAGACTGGCGTGCCCGGGTCCTGCGGGGCGGAGCGGTCCGCGGCTGGTGGCCATGGTCCTATCGTGGCAGGGTGGAGCAACCACGTCGACAGTCGGCCGCAACCGTCGACCAATCCACTCCGGGAGCTGAGCATGACCGCCATCCAGATCCAGAACTACGGGCCCACCGACCAGGTTGTTGTCGCCGAGACCGGCGGTCCGACCCAGGTAGGCGAGGGCCAACTCCTCGTCCGCGTCGCTGCCGCGAGCATCAACCCGGTCGATACCGGCATCGCGCTGGGGTACATGGCCGAGGCCATGCCGCTGGACTTCCCGATCACCTTGGGTACCGATTATTCGGGAATCGTGGAAAAAGTCGGTGCAGGTGTTGAAGGCTTCTCGGTCGGTGACCTGGTCATCGGGGAGGCCGGTGTGGCCATGGGCGGTTCCGGCAGCTTCGCCGAACTTGCCGTGGGCCCGGCGGTGTTCGCAGCCCACGCTCCGAAGACACTGCCGTTGACCGAAGCAGCAACGCTGCCACTGGTCGGTGCCAGCGCCCTCCAAGCTGTCGAATCGCTCGAGATCATTCCGGGAATGACGGTGCTGGTCCTCGGGGGCGGCGGATCGATTGGCAGTTTGGGCGTCCAACTGGCCCGGGCCGCCAAGGCTCGGGTGATCGCCAGTGCCGGTGCCGCCGACCATGAAGATGTCCTCGCACTCGGTGCATCGGAAGTATTCGATTATGCCGACCAGTCATGGTGGGACGGCCTCCCTGCCGTCGACGTCATCCTCGACGCGTCCCCGGGCCTCGACCCGGCGCCGTATTACGGCCTTCTGCGTCCGGGCGGCAGGATGGTCTCGTTGTCCACCCAGCATGATGAAGCTGCCACGTCAGCCGCTGGGATCACCGCGCAGACCCAGCTGACCATTCCAGCCACCGAGGTGCTCGAGGAACTCGTTGCCGCGGTGGATGCAGACCAGTTGATCCTGCGCATCGGAACGACCCTGCCGTTGGCCCGGGCCGCCGAGGCTTTTGCCGCGGACGAAACCACTCCCGGAAAGACGCTACTGCTCGTCGCCGATCTTTCCGACCGTTAGGCGGGAAGGTTTCCGCGGATCGTCACCGTAGCTCCGACAGGGTGGGTTCCTGTCGCTGATGAGGCTTAGCTGGTCAGTTCGTGTGTGCGCGGGGCAAACCCCGCGGGGCGGACCATGCGGATCTCGGGCAGCTCGTCGAACGCGGCGGGTAGCCGCTTTCGGGCCCCATCCGGCCGGAACCCGTGCTTGCTGTAGAAAGCCTGGGCCCGCGGATTCTCCTCCAGGACCCATAGGTAGGCAGCAGCATCTGAGATACAGGCCTCGAGTAGGTCGGAGCCGAGTCCGCTGCCATGGGTCCGTGCCAGCGTATAAATGCGATAAAGTTCCACACCGCAGGGCTTTTGCTCGTCGCGGCCGGGTCCGGAATCGGCGAACCCGACGACGGCACCGGCGCCATCGAGGGCAAGCAGGCGGGGATCCGTACTGTCCAGGAAGGATCGGCGACGTTGGATGCGCTCGTTCAACTCGGCCCCGATGGTATGGAAAGTGATCCGGGGCATGATGTCCCGGTAACTCTCCTCATGGGCGGTGGCATGCATGCCCACCAAGGCTTCGGCATCTTCGGAGGTGGCTTGGCGGATGCGGTAGTTCATTGACCCAACCTATCGCTGTCGCCCCAGCGGGGCGCCCGGATCTCCACCGAGGAATATGGCGAGCTTCGAGAGTAGGACGTCGATATCCTCCAGTTCGCATTCCCAGACATCCAGGACGCCCCAGCCGAGTTCCTGGAGTGCCGAATGGTTGCGGGCATCCCGCTCCATGTTCATTTGGCGCTTCCGGGCCCAGAAGTCGGCATTGGTTGATGGTGCGTGCCGCCCGGCACGGCAGTCGTGTTGGTGCCAGAAGCAGCCGTTGACGAATACGACCTTCCCCCGGCCCGCGAAGACGAGATCCGGTTTGCCCGGAAGTTTGCCTCCAGGCAGGCGCACCTCCGGGTGGCGTCGTCGGGCCTGATCCTGTGCCGCCACCGAAATCCTGCCATGCAAGCGAAATCTGAACCCTGCGTGGTGGGCCAGGCTGCGCACGATGAGTTCGGGCCGGGTGTTGGTGCCGCGGATGCGGGACATCTGCGCCGAGCGCTGCTCGGGGGTCAAGCTGTCCATAGGAGGGTTCCTGGAATCTGCCGACGACAATCTAATTTCATAGTACCTATAGGACAACATCATCCCTCCTTGTTGTCTCCTATGTGGGAATCAAAATAGCAATACATCTATTGTTGAATGTATTGGCAACAACCCTTGCGCCTTTGCCGGATCCCTCAATAGCCTGAGCCCATGAAAACCACTCGCGCACTTGTCTCGAACAGACCCACCGGCCACCCATCGACACCGGGCGGCGACCGATGACCGCCCGCCGCTGGGCCGGGCCCTGCGCTTTCCTGGGTGCCGCAACCCTGCTCATCGCCCCGGCGTCCGCTGGTGCCGCGACAGCTGTGCCCCCTGCCCCCACCTCGACGATCATCCTCCCGCATGCCCCGTCACAGAAAACGGAGGCCCAGAAGGTCGACGGTGTGGCCACCCCGAAAGCCGACTGGTTCGACTGTGCCGACATCGCCAAAGGCGCCGATTGCGCCAGCATTCCGATGCCGCTGGATTACGACAAGCCGAAGGGCCAGACGACCGATGTCGCCGCCTTGCGGTTGAGAGCCACCGGTAGCAAGGATGAAAAGCTGGGAACCCTGTTCCTGAACCCGGGAGGACCGGGTGGCTCCGGTGTCCAGATGGCGGCCTCGGCCGATTTCTTCCTCAGTCCCGAACTCCGTGAGCGTTTCGACGTCGTGGGGTTCGACCCCCGCGGAACCAATTTCAGTGACAACGTCGCCTGCTGGGGGAACATGGGGGAGCAGTCCGAGGACTTGAGTGGCTTCAATGTCGCCTTCCCGTTCACCAAACCCGAAAAGAAAGCCTATATCAGCTCCTCGGAGGCGTTCGGACAAGCCTGCGCGAACACCGGAGCTCCGTTCTCGGAATCCATGTCTACCGCCGAGGTGGCTCGGGACATGGATCTACTCCGGCGCGTAGTCGGCGACGAACAGCTGAGTTTCCTTGGCTTCTCCTATGGAAGTTACCTGGGAAATGTCTATGCCAACATGTTCCCCGACCGGGTCCGTGCCGTGGTCATCGACGGAGTGCTGGACCCGGAAGGCTGGGCCGGCACGAAGTGGAATAAGGCGCTGCCGCAGACCCAGCGCATCAAATCCGGCCAGGGCGCAGCGAAGGCATTGAAGGAAATTCTCAAGCGCTGCAAAGCCACCGGCGAGGACTACTGCCAGCTGGCCGCCGACGGAGACCCGACCAAGGCCTATCAGGCGATTGTGGCGTCCTTGAAGAAGGAACCACTGGTGGTCAGCGCCGAAGGCGAAACCTTCGAGCTCAGCTACGCGATGTTGACGTCGCTGATGCTGAATTCGCTGTACGCGCCCGATGCCGGGACGACCGTGGATGGGCTGCTTGCCCAGGTCTCCGCCCTGATGGCCGAGCCTGGCGCGCGGGGCAGCGCGCTGGACAAGCGCCAGAGCCAGGCCCGCAGCGATCTCACCACGCGAATCACCGAGGAGCAGCAGGCATCGGACGCCGCGGCGAAGACCAAGCAACGCATGGGCAAGTCCGCCGGCTGGGCCTTCCCTTATAACAACGCCCCGGAGGCCTTCCAATCGGTGCTGTGCACCGACGGGACGAACCCGTACCGAGCCGGGAACTGGACCAACTACGCCGACTATGCACAGATCCTGGCTCCGGATTTCGGTCCGTTGTGGACGTGGTCATCCGCGCCGTGTGCGAACTCGACGTGGACCGCGCAAGACGAGGACTCCTACCGGGGGACCTTTGACCACGACACTGCCAATCCGGTGCTCGTCGTCGGGAACTACTGGGACCCGGCCACCAACTACGACGGCGCAGTCAACGCAGCCTCGTTGCTTCCCAAGAGCCGACTGCTCTCCAGCACCAACTGGGGACACACGGCCTACGGGACGTCGAAGTGTGCCACGGGGGCCGTGGACTCCTACCTGCTGAAGGGGAAGCTGCCGGCCAAGGGCACCGTCTGCCAGGGTGACGTCCAGCCGTTCACCGTCCCGCTCGATGAGCAGGGATCGCAGAAGAACCGCCGGATGACAACGGATCGTGGGCTGCCGCCAGTGGTCCCGCCGATCCCAGGAGCCGTTCCTCGTTCCTAGGCCGATGCCGTGAAGAACCCCTGGCTCCTTGCTCATTCGTGGGCGGGAGCCAGGGGTTCTTCCGTGGATGAAGAGCGATCGCTAACGGGGGGCGTTCGCCTCGAGTCGGTCAATGACCGGTTTCAGCGCTAGCAGCAAAAGCGAGGCGATCACGGCGGCCACCAACGCGGTCAGCGTGGATGTCACGACCAGGGTGAACAATCCGGTCAGAACCAATAACCCGCCCACGGTCGACAGGACCTCCCCAACAACCGGAAGATCCTTTGGCACGATCAGCTTCAAGGCGAAGTCCACGATCTCATTGGCCACCAGCCAAGCCAGCAGGAAACCGATCAGAATCAAACCGCCCCAGGGCAGAACTCCCGGTTTGAGTCCGCCCAAGCCGGGAATCAGAACAGCAGTACCGAGCCCGACCGCCAGCGGCACGGCGACGAGCAGAACGACGCCGGCCAGGAACAGGGCAAAGACAGCGATGCCGCCAGCCCCCAACGGTTCGGACGCCTGATCCGGAGGTGTATCAGTCATGTGGGACACGCTGCCATGTGTCAGGGGTCCATTCCAAGAACACGACGTCCAGGAACACGCCCCCGAAGAGGCCGACGCGCCCCGGCGTTCGGGCCGGGGTGTTCCCGACGGGGGCAACAATGGAGACTGGAGGTCAACGTAACCACCACGAAACCGGGGAAATTATGAATGAGATCCAGCAGATGTCAGCGACCTCCCTGGTGCGCGCCATCCGTCGTCGGGACGTGTCAGCCCGGGAAGCCGTCGAATCCCAGCTGGAACGCATCGCCGAGGTGAACCCGGCGATCAACGCCGTCGTCACCCTCGCCCCCGAGGAAGCCCTCGCCTCTGCGGATGCGGCTGACCGGCTGACGCTCTCCGGGGCCGACCTGCCGCCGTTGCATGGACTGCCGATGACGCATAAGGACACCCACGACGTGGCCGGGATGCGCAGCACCCAAGGTTCCCCGCTATTTTCCGACCACGTGCCCGACGTCGATGCCCCCATCGTCGCGAGGCTGCGCTCCGCCGGCGTGATCTCCACGGGCAAGAGCAACGTCCCGGAATTCGCCGCAGGTTCGCATACCTTCAACCCGGTCTTCGGGACGACGACGAACCCCTACGACCCCACCCGCAGTGCGGGCGGATCCTCCGGCGGGGTGGCCGCTGCCATCGCCGCGGGCATCCAACCTCTCGGCGACGGATCTGACATGGGCGGCTCGCTGCGCATTCCTGCCTCGTTCTGCAACGTCGTCGGTTTCCGGCCGTCCCACGGTGTGATCCCGATGCCCGCCGTCGGCAACGACTGGGCCTGGCTGTCCCGCACCGGACCGATGGCCCGGAACGTGGAGGACATCGCGCTGTTCATGGCGGCCACCGCTGGTCCTTCCGCACGGGTTATGCCGTCGGCGCCGTTGAACGGGTCCTCCTTCGCCGGGCTCTTCGACGGCTTCGGGGGAGCGGCGGCAGTTGGAGAGCGCGGCGATCTGAGCGGGGTGCGGATCGGCTGGAGCCCCGACTTCGGCATGGGCGTCCCGGTGGAGCCCGACGTCTTGGACGTGCTGCGCAGCCAATTGCGCCACTTCGAGGAGGCGGGTGCGATCGTCGAGGAAGCCAGCATCGACTTCACCGGGGCCGACCTGGTGTTCGAACACACGAGGGCCACCGATTTCGTCGCAGCGTTGGGTCCACTCGTGGAAAGCCACCGCGAACAGATCAAGCCGGAGGTCAGCTGGAACGTCGACGTGGGGTTGTCGCTGACGGCCACCGAGCTGATCGAGGCCACCGCGGCCCGAACCCGGCTGGCCGCAGCAACCCGGGACTTCTTCTCCCGCTACGATCTCTTCCTCAGCCCGGCGGCCCAGGTCCTGCCCTTCGATGCGACCTTGCGCTATCCCCGCGCGATCAACGGGACCGCGTCGACGTCGTACCTGGACTGGATGCGCTCGGCGTCCCTGCTCTCGGCCACCGGGCTGCCCGTACTGGCCCTCCCCGCAGGATTCAGTCCCTCCGGGCTCCCCGTGGGCTTCCAACTGGCGACGAACCACTACCGCGACGTCGAATTACTGCGCTATGCCAGGGCCTTCGAAGATCGTGCGGACTGCAGCGGCCGGCGGCCCGATCTGGTTCCCGGGACCGGCCAGGCACAATGCCCGGTCATCACGGTTGGACCCGAGTGAGCGTGAGGTCCAGTCGTTCGGACCCGTCCGGGGAATAGGCTGGAGAGGCCATCTCACGTTTCCCCTCCGTCAGGCGTCTACAGGTTGATGAAGAACAAACAGGCATTCGAAACCGTCGTGGAACGGCATGGAACCACCGTGCTGCGCGTCTGTCGTGCCGTTCTGGGTGCCGGATCCGATGCCGACGACGCCTGGTCCGAGACGTTCCTGGCCGCACTGCAGGCCTGGCCCGAACTCGACGCCGACACGAACATGCAGGCCTGGCTGGTCACCGTCGCCCACCGCAAGGCCATCGACGTGACCCGAGCACGCGCCCGTCAGGCAATGCCTGCCGAACACCTGCCCGAGCAGACCTCCACGAGGGGCAACCCCGGAACCGGCGAACCCGAACTCTGGGCCGCAGTGGCCGAACTGCCCACCCGTCAACGACTGGCAGTGGCCTACTACTACCTCGGCGGTTTGAAGCACACCGAAACGGCGGAGCTCATCGGCGGCACCGCAGAGGCCGTCCGACGTGCCGCAGCCGACGGACTGAATACCCTGCGCCGGACCTACGGGACCGACGCCTTCCGGGAAGGACTTCTGAGATGAGCACCGAAATCCCCGATGAGTCGGCGCACCTGGCGTCCCTGCGGGCGCAGCTGGCCGAACGGGCCGAGACCGCCGACCTGCTCGACGTCGCCTACCGGATGGTCGACAGCCCCGTCGGGCCGTTGCTCCTGGCTGCGACCGAGCGAGGGCTGGTCCGCGTTGCGTTCGAGCGTGAGGACTTCGACGCCGTGATCGAGACCCTGGCTTCACGACTGGGCTCGCGCATCCTGCGCGGCACGGCCCGGCTCGATGACGCGGTACGTGAAGTCGAGGAGTACTTCACCGGCAGCCGCCGGCGATTCGACCTGCCTCTGGACCAGTCCCTCTCTGCAGGGTTCCGGCTCGAAGTCCAGCGCTACCTCCCGCAGATCGACTACGGTCGGACCCTCACCTACGCGCAGGTCGCCGACTCGGTGGGGAATCCCCAGGCGGTTCGTGCCGTGGGTTCGGCCTGTGCCAGGAACCCGCTGCCCATCGTCGTGCCCTGCCACCGGGTGGTGCGCACCGACGGCGGACTGGGCGGATACGTCGGCGGGCTGGAGGCCAAGAAGGCCTTGCTGGGTCTGGAAGTCGCGGCATGAGCGGGGAGGCACTGTTCGGCGACGACCTGTTGCACCGGCCGCGCCGCGAGCTGGCGCCCGGGGCCATCTGGGTGCCCGGCTGGCTGCGACTGGACCAGCAGCGTTGGATCGTGGACCGCTTCCACGAGTGGGTCAATGGTCCGGTGCCGATCCGTTCGGCACGGGTCGGCGGGCATGAGATGAGCGTGAAAACCGTTTGTCTGGGCTGGCATTGGCGACCCTACGAATACACCCGTGAAGCCGTGGACGTGAACGGCAACCGGGTCCTGGACGTCCCCGACTGGCTGGTCCGGTTGGGTCGCAAAGCAGTGGTCGAGGCCACCGGTGATCCCCGGGCGGGGGATGCCTACACCCCGGATACCGCGCTGGTGAACCACTACGACGACGCAGCGCGCATGGGCATGCACCAGGACCGGGACGAACGCTCGCGGGCACCGGTGGTCTCGTTGTCCATCGGGGACACCTGCCGCTTCCGTTTCGGGAACACCGAGAACCGGAACAAACCCTATGAGGACATCGACCTGGTCTCTGGCGATCTTTTCGTCTTCGGCGGCCCCTCCCGGCTGGCCTACCACGGGGTCACCAAGATGCACCCGGGAACGGCGCCTGGCGGCTGTGGGTTGGACACCGGTCGCATCAACATCACGCTGCGCGAAACCGGACTGGGCTGAGGACATGTTCCGCGGTGAGCGGCACAGCAGTGGTGGCTCCCGTACGACTGCGTCACAATGGTCAGGTGAGCAACGAACCACCCCTCGTGAAACTGTCCGTTGAACTCGTCGGTGCTGAACCGGCGATCTGGCGAACCATCGACGTCGATGCCGACCTGCCCCTGCCGCGATTCCACCAGGTGCTCCAGTCCGCGATGGGCTGGACGGAATCACATCTTCACGCGTTTGCCGACCGCAGCCCCTTCGAAGCGAGCAAGCGTGGGCTCTCGTTGGTACCCCGCAGATGGCTGGACAGCGACAGCATCGATGAAGGGCTTGAGGGATTCGACGAAGCCGGTGAAACAGTCGGAGGGGCGCTGGCTCATGGCGCGGGCCACCTTTGGTACGAATACGATTTCGGCGACGGGTGGGTTCACGCCATCCGGGAAGTCTCCCGACGACCTCGCGAGACTGACGACCCCGAAGCCCTGGTGCTCGAGGGGAAACGTCGGGCGCCTCTGGAGGATTGCGGCGGCATCGGCGGCTGGCAGGAACTGCTTCGGCTCTGGTCCGGACCGACGGGCGATCCCGAGATGGACGACGGACGGGAGGACCTGCTCGCGTGGATCGAGGGGATGCAGGGGTTCGGAAGGATCTTCGATCCTGATGATTTCAACGTCGACGCCGCCAACGCGGATCTTCGGCTGACTCTGGACCAGGCACTTCGCGGGACCGGGGACGCGCACGACGACGGGGCCCAGCCCGACCTCGGCACCGCGGGCCCGGAGCCGCAGCTTGGGAGCCGGCATCGGGCTGGACGCTGGATAGCCGGCCTGGATGAGTGGTGCCGACACGAATTCGGCGTTGCCTTGCATCGGGCCGGCATCGATCCACTCGGTCTGCCGGTCGTGTCCGCGCTGCCGCTCGACGGCGAAGAGGCTATCGCGCCCTACCAATGGCTGATCCGCGCCTGCGGCACCTCCGGGCTGGACCTGACGACCACCGGCAATCTGTCCCAGAAATCCGTCCTCCGAGCGCTCGGGGAACTGCACTGGCAGGACCACGAGACCGTCTACGGGAGCGGCAAAACGGAGGCGAATGCGGGGATCGTCGCCGTGTTGCGGACCTCGGCCATCGGTGCCGGGCTGGTCAGGAAATCGGGCAGGAAGCTCCAGGCCACCGTGGCCGGACGCAAACTGGCGGATCGGCCGGTGCAGCTCTGGCAGCGTCTGGTCGAGCGGGCCATCCCCACCAGGTCATCGGCCATCCAGATCGATGCCGGAATGCTGGAACTACTGCTATTGGCCGGAGGAACACCGGGCGGGCGGGGTGATATCCTGCCGGGAGCCAGCGACGCCGTGCAGAAGGGCATCCGACAGGGCATGTCGATGCGCGGCTACGTGCGCTCCGACGGGCTGCCGTTGTCACAAACCTGGTTCATCGGCTACGTCGAGCAGCTGGCCGACACCCAGCAGGTCATCGGCTCCTTCACATTGGCCGATGCCGAAGGCGGCAGACCGGACCCGGTTCGCGTGGCTGCCCGGCGTCGCATCCTGCAACGGACGTTCGCCTCTGCGGTACTTCAGGCATGAGCGCCGCAGGACCTCCAAGTGCTCAGAAACCGAACTTCTCCAGCGCCTCCAGATAGGCCTCGTGGAAGGTCGGGAACTGGGGCACCTGATCGCGCAGCGTCTCGATCCTGATTCCGGTGCGGATGGCCAGGGCCGCGTAGTGGATCCATTCGGCCGCCTCGGGTCCCACGGCCCAGGCCCCGAGCAGCACATGCCGGTCCGTGTCGGCGAGCAGGCCCAGGTTCGCCTTCGGCTCGGGACTGTCGATTGACGGCTTGGCCAACGCAGCGGCGGCGTCCAGTTCCACGGACTCCACCGACAATCCCTCGCCCACGGCCTGTTGGCGAGTCAATCCGACGCAGGCGATATCGGGGATGCCGAAAACGACGCGAGGGATCCCGTCATAGTGCGCGGTGCGCTCACGACCGAGGATCGCATCGGCGACGATGCGACCCTGGTATTTCGCCACATGGGTGAAGGGCATGACCGCGTTGACGTCGCCGATGGCCCATACGCCTTCCGCGGCCCGGCACGAACCGTCCACCGGGATCTCGCCCTTCTTCCCGAGAGTGATGCCCGCGGCTTCCGCGTCGAGATCATCGGTGTGTGGGCGCCGGCCCGTCGCGAACACGACGACGTCGGCGGCCACCTCGGGTACGTCGCCGCCGTCGAGCTCGAGCACGCTATCGTCACCTTCGCGACGGGCCCGGGTGGGGGAGGATTCCAACAGGACACGCACCCCCGCCCCCTCGAGTTGCTCCAGGGTCAGTTCCCCGACGCGCGGCTCCTCGCGGGAAAGCAGCGCGGAACCGCGGTGGACCAACGTGGTCTCCACGCCGAAACGGACCAGGAACGTGGCGGTCTCCACCCCGACGGCACTACCCCCGACGACCACGGCACGGCGGGGCAAGGAGGTTGCGGGGTAGATCTCACGGTTGGCCCAGGCTTCGATATCCTCGAGCCCCGGGACTTGGGGCAACACCGGCGTCGTCCCCGTGGCGATGATGATGTGAGGGGCTTCCAATTCGGTGTCGCCGACTTGGATGTGTCCGGGGCCGGTGAATCGGCCCGCTCCACGGAAAACGGCGGCGCCGCGTTTTTGGTATCCCTTCACCTGAGCAGAATCGTCGAGGTGGCGGATCATGGTGTCGCGGTAGTCGCTGGCCGCCGCCCAGTCGAGCCCGGCGCCCGTGACGCCGGAGGCTCCCTCGGCGTCGGCGACGACCTGCGCCGGACGGAGCAGCGTCTTGGAAGGGATGCACGCAAAATAGCCGCATTCCCCGCCAATCAACTCACGCTCCACGACGGCAACCTTCTGCCCGGCCTTCATGAGTCGACCCGCGGCGACTTCACCGCCGGGTCCCATACCCAAAATGATCACATCGAAAGTGGTGTCCATGCCCCAACAGTCCCACGCAGGCTATGGGTGCGTCACCCCTCGCGGGTCTGGAAGTGCTTCATGAGCAGGTTGGGCCACAGCGCGGCAGGCTATTTCTGGACGGTCCCGCGTACGTCATCGACAACGTCGTGGTCCACGGCAGCTCGGACGCAGGCGGCCGCCAGCCGGGCACGCTGTCCATCCGGGGCGAGGGCGATGAGCTTGTCGGCATCGGTCGGCAAGCCCAGCTTGCCAGCGCCATCGAGCACTTTCTGGTCCACGATGCCGGGCTGCAGGGACCAGAGGTCCTGGACTTCGCGGAGGAAGATGGTCGCCCCGGTGGGTCCGATCCCGGGAAATTCCTGCAGCCTCTGACGTAGTTGTTTCACGGTGGCGCCCCCGGTGTGCAGGGTGCGCAGATCCGCATGGTGCTGATCGATCAGCAGACTGGCACCATCGCCGAGCATCGTGGCCGTGCGTTCGTCGAAGCGTCGGTATGAACCGCGGCCCAAGGCATCCACACGGGCCCGCCAGCCGGCCTCCACCATGTGCTCGGGGGTCTTCAGACCCGCGGTGAAAAGTTCGCGGGCCGCGCTGACGGCCACCCGGGAACTGATGCGGGCCGACAGCAGTGTACTGAGCACCAGCAATTCATAGAGCGGGGAGGGCTGGTCCTTCAGTCGGATTCCTGCCTCATCGGCATAGGTCTTTCCGTGTCGATCCAGCAGAGCGGTCACGATGTGCTTCTGGGTCGCAGTCAATGTCCTGAACCTCTCTGGGGGCGGAAGGGGCCAGCGGCGTCAGTGTATTCCACGGCGGTTCCCGGCGAAAGGGGTGCCCTCCGCGGACGGCCGATACCCGGAAGCTAGGCCAGGCTCAACGGGCCGGTGGGATCCTCCATCACCGTCGCTGCCGGGTAGTGCACCACCACGGAGAAGACGGCGGCGGAACGTCCGTCATTGGTGTAGCTGTGTTCGATGTCCCCGCCATGGGTGGCGGAATCCCCGGCAGCCAACACCACTGAGGTGTCATTGACCCCGAGGGTCAGTTTGCCCGAATGCACCGCGACCAACTCCCGCGTGCCCGGCGGGTGCGGGGTGCTGTGGTGGGATTCACCCACCGACATGCGCCACTCCCAGAGTTCTGAGACATTGGCCCCGCCGAGGCTGCCGGCCAGGTGCGCCGTCCCGCCGTCGTCCCCCTCCCAGAGCAGTGGTCCTTCCCCGGCCCTGCGGACCTGGAAGGCGTCGGGTTCGCCGGCATCCACGAGGGAGGCAAAGGCCACCCCGAGGGCGTCGGAAATGCCGGAGAGCACGGCGATGGAGGGGTTCGCCTGGCCCTGTTCGATGGCCACCAGCGTCCGGCGGCTGACGCCGGAACGGGTGGCGACCTCGTCGAGGGACCATTGCCGGGCCGAGCGGCGGGCGCGGATGCGCTGGCCGATCAGCGCGGCGATGTCCTGGTTGCCGGTCAAAGGGATTCCTTTCGTGGAGCGGAGACCATTCTAGGTCAGATCGACACCGTATCTCCATGGTGATGCACTGCATAGTGCAGTATTGTGCACTCTTCGTTAGACTGGTTCGATGACTTCCTACCGTGATCTTTTCCGTGCCCCTGGCGTCTTCCGCGTCGTGGTCTCGCAATTGGTCGCGCGTTTTCCGGCAGGGATGCTCGCGTTGGCCGCGCTGATCCACGTCGAGCACGTCCACGACTCCTATACCGCCGCCGGGCTCGTCCTGGCGGCGCTGGCCATCGGGCAGGCAGTCGCAGGACCGCTAAGTAGCCGGATCTTCGGCCGTTTCGGCATGCACCGGGTCCTGCTGGTCACCCTCGTGCTCTCCGGGGTCTCGATCCTGGTGCTGGCGCTTCCCGGGCTCTCCGTGACCGCATATGCGGTGATTGCCTTCATCAGCGGGATGAGCACCCCTCCGTTCCAGCAGGCGGCCCGTTCGATCTACCCGTCGCTGGTGGCTCCCGGTGCCCGCGGTGCACTGTTCTCCTTCGACGCCTCCCTGCAGGAGATCATCTGGATCCTCGGGCCGGTGCTGACCACGTTCGTCTCCCTGACCATCAACACCTCTCTGGGTGTGGTCATGGCCGCGGCCTTCGTCACCGGCGGCGGCATCTGGTTCATCACCACCGAACAGATCTCCCGCGCCGTCGCCGCACCCCCGACGGGCCGCCTCGGCTCCGTGCTGCGCTCGCCGGCCCTGCGCCTGGCAGCGGCCATCGGTTTCCTGATCTGCGGCTGCATCTCGATGGTCGAGGCCTCGGTCGTGGCGACCTTCGGTGAAGGCGGGGCACAGTCGGGCATCATCCTCGGGGTCCTCTGCGTCGGTTCGCTATCCGCCGGGCTCTACCTGGGCCGCAAACGCATCAACCGCTACAGCACGGCACGGCGCATGGTCGTCGTCGTCATCGGTCTGGCGCTGGCCACCGTCAGCACCGACTTCTGGTGGCTCATGGGCACGGTCTTCCTGGCCGGACTCGGGGTCGCCCCGGTGATTGCTGCACTGACCCAGATGACCTCGGCAGGGGTTCCGGCAGCCGACGTGGCCGAAGCCTTCGGGTGGACGACGACGGCGCAGCTCATCGGTGTTGCCCTCGGCTCCGCCGTGGCCGGGGCCCTCATCGACGGACCCGGAACCCAGGCCGCGTTGGTCGGCGCGACAGTGGTCGCGGTGATCACCCTTCTGGTGGCACTGCTCGTCAAGCGCGGCCAGCCGGGCGTCCCCGAGACGGTGGACGAGCTGATCGACGCCGGCTACACCAAGGCCGCCTGAGAGGTTCCTTGCCGGGCCGCGGTCCGGGACGTCATTGCAGCGACGAGGTGAGCCGGGCCAGGTTGTCCAGGATCTTCTCGCCCGCCGGACGATCCGTCCAATCCTCCAGGACGAGTTGACGGCTGTTGGCACGGTAGCCGTCTTCGATCCTGCGCACGCCCTGGACGAAGTCGTGGCCCTGGATCATCACGGACACCTCCATGTTCAAACTGAAGGAACGGATGTCCATGTTGCTGGAACCAATGACCGCAATATCGTCATCGATCGTGAAATGCTTGGCGTGGAGCACCGTGGGGGCGGCATGGAGGTGGATCTTCACCCCGGCACGCAGCAGCGCCTCATAGTAGGAGCGTTGCGCGTGGTGGACCAGTTTCTGGTCGCCGATCTCCGAAACGAAGAGTTCGACGTCGAGGCCGCGGGCCGCTGCGGTGATGATCGCCAACAGGGTGGATTCCTCGGGAACGAAGTAGGGGCTGGTGATGCCGATTCGGTGCTCGGCCTTGTGGATCAGGGAGACGTAGAGCTTCAGGTTGTTGTCGTTTTCGAAGCTCGGTCCGCTGGGCAGGACCTGGGCATCGAAGAGCCCGGGCTCGTCGGGGACGACCACGGGCGTCGTGTCGAGCGGGAGTAGTTGATCCGTTTCGCTGAACCAGTCGGTGACGAAGACGGCTTCGAGCTCGCGCACCGCAGGACCTTCCAGCCGGATCATCAGCTCATGCCACTGCAGGCCGAGCTTCGCGTTTTTGGCTTTGTGGTAGCCGGCGTCGATCATGTTCTGCGATCCGGTGAAGCCGGTGTGTCCGTCGACGACGACGAGTTTGCGGTGGTTGCGCAGGTCGGGGCGTTGCCACTGCCCCCGCCAGGGGCGCAAGGGGAGCATGGTGTGGAATTCGGCCCCGAGCTGCTGAAGTACCTTCCGGGTGTGTTTGCGCCGCGGGTTCATGAAGCCGGACACATGATCGGCCAGGACCCTGGCCTTCACTCCGCGGGCCACCGCGCGGGCGAGGGCGGCAAAGAACGGCGCCGTGGAATCATCGTGGACCAGGATGTAGAACTCGACGTGCACATAGTTCCGGGCGGTGTCGATGTCCCGGATCATCGCCTCGAAACAGCCTTGGTAGTCGTCGATGAGATCGATGCGGTTGCCGCCGACCATGGGCAGGGCACCCAGGTTTTCGTTGAGCGTGACCACCGAACGCAACCAGCGCGGCCACTGGGAACTGTTGCCGACCCGGTGCAGCCCTTCGGTGCGCTCCAGAATCAGCTGGTTGACCTGCTGCTGTTTCTCTCGCCGGCTGCGGGGGAGCCGACTGAGCCCGATGAGGAAGAAGACCAGGGCGCCGAGCAGGGGGATGAAGACGATGGCCAGCAGCCAGGCGACCGCTGTGGACGGACGGCGGTTGGCCGAGATCAGCACGATGGCGACGGTACCCAGAACGGCGTGAAGGGCAATGAGCAGCAGGGCAGCTGTGTCGACGCCGTCGAGGTTGATCATGAATTCAGCCTGTCACGGCCGGAGCGAAGCCGACAGGAGGCAGCCGGCATCCGGGGCCGGTCGTTGCCTCTGGCGGGCTAGTGCTTTTGTTCCTTCTGCCCGTCGTCGTGCTTGATGGCGACACCGTCGCGTTCGCCTTCAAGGTGTCGACGCAGCTTCTCCTCGGTCTCCTGACGCCGCCGGGTCATGTTCCGGAAGTCATCCTCTTCGCCACTACGCGGACCCGCTTGGCGTCGCTCAGCGCGCTGCAGCGGAGTCATTCGTCGCCCGTTCATCGCCCCGCCGCCCCTGCCGGCCCGCTAACGGCTTCCTCGCGCTGCGGAGCGGTTTCGGGTTCGTCGGGAACCACGATGGGGTCGATGGGTGGTTCCGGCCAAGGCTCCGAGGGCTGCGGTGAGGTGGGGGGATCCGTGGCCGGGACCGTGCTCGGGCTGGGTTCGGGGTGCGTGGGCGGCTGCGTCGTCGGATCGCCGGGGATCGACGCCCCGCGTTCCGGAAGGGGGTGTTCCTGGTACATGGCACTACTCCAATGTTTCGGACGGATCGCCCACATACGATGGACGACGCCGGCGGGGTACGGGCTCGGGGCGTACCCGGACGTCCTGCTTGAAGTGAAGCATCGGCCCGCGTGGCGGGTCAATGGTTCCGAGGCGTAGGCCGTCGAATGCCCGGGTGTTTTCTTCGGGGTGTTCCATGATGATGGGAGGCAGCGGCAACAGGTAGTGTCGGTGTTGCTTTGACCGGCGCTGACCGCGTCGCCTGCCAGCCGAAAGGGGAAAACGATGTCCACCTCTGCGACGGGAATGCCCGGCTCGGGAACGGGTGACGGCGGGGCCAGGAGCGATGCTGCGTCCGCCGGAGTCAGGCGGCGGGCGGGCCAATGGATGGAGCTGGTCGTGAGACGCCCCGACTTCGTCACCGACCTGCTGCAGATCCTCAAGTCAGTGGTCGCCGGTACCGGTTCGTGGTGGTTGTCGGTGCATGTGTTGGAGTCCCCGTTGCCGTTCCTGGCGCCGTGGGTCGCACTGTTGACCGTGCACGCCACGGTGTATCGATCGCTTTCCCATGGTGTGCAGACGACCGTGGCCTCCATCATCGGCGTCGGACTCTCGTTCGTGATCGGCAACTACCTCGGCGTCGAGCTGTGGACCTTCGCCCTGGCGCTCTTCGTCGGACTGGTCGGGGCACGGGTTTCGTGGATCCGCGACGAGGGAATGATCATTGCCACCACTGCCGTTTTCGTTCTGGGCAGTGGGTTCTCCAGCCAGGAACCACTCTTGCTCGACCGGATCATCGAGGTCGGCCTCGGTGTGTCCGCGGGCGTGGTGGTCAACCTGTTGATCATCCCTCCGCTGCGGGATCAGCAGGCGGCGCGCTACGTGGATAGCATCAACCGGCGCATGGGGGAGGTTTTGGGCAACATGGCGGATGAGCTCTGCGAGGAGTGGGACACCGACCGGGCCGACGCCTGGTACACGGAGACCCAGTCGATGTCGGATGAGCTGAACTCGGCTTGGCAGTCCGTACGATTCGCCCGTGAAAGCAGGCGCGCCAACCCGCGGGGTGGGTTGCAGGCACTGCGCCGTTCACGTGCGGCCAAAAGAGATGGGCCCGCGTCCAGCCAGGAGGTCAGCTACGAGCACATTCTTTCCAGGGTCGACGAAGGAATTTCGCATTTGCGCCATTTGGCCCGCACCCTGCGCGACGCCACGTACGCCTCCGGTGAATGGGACGAGCGGTTCCGGGAGCAGTGGGTGGTGATCGTGCGTGACTGCGGCAGTTCGATTGCCGATCCCGACGCCGACGTCGAACCACTCGCCGACCGATTGACGTCGTTGGCGTCGACGATGTCCGAAGACCACGAACTTCCCCAGCATAGGTGGCCGCTCTACGGTGCGCTGCTCACCAGCCTGCGACATATCGTGGTCATCGTCGACGATGTGGCTTCCGCCCGTGAAGCGCGCGAGTCCACCAGCCCCAATCCGCAGACCTGAGCGCACGCGCTTTGGCGAGGGGTGGGTGGAAGGCTCCTCCATGGGCCCTTGACGAAAGTAGGTTGAGCGGGCATACCTTGTCTACAACGCGGGCTACTGATCCGTCCCTCCGACATCCAAGGGGAGCTTGGTCAACCGAGAAGGCACGCCCGTGGCGAAGCAGTTACCCATTGGAGGAAGCAGCATGACCAGTTCCAGCCCAGATTCAAACACTCGTTCCGCGGCCAACCAGAACACCAGGCCCGATCATCCACAGGGAGAATCCCTCACCACGAGTCAGGGAACGCCGTTGGCCGACACCGACCACTCGTTGAAGGCAGGACCGCGGGGCCCGGTGCTGCTGCAGGACCACCATTTGCGCGAGAAGATCACCCACTTCGACCACGAACGCATTCCCGAGCGGGTGGTCCACGCACGCGGCGCGGGCGCCCATGGGCGGTTCGTCAGCTACGGTACCGGATCCAAACTCACCAGTGCGGCGTTTCTGGCTGAAGGCGTCGAGACTCCGGTATTCGTGAGGTTCTCCACCGTGGCCGGCTCCCGCGGATCGGCGGACACCGTGCGCGACACCCGTGGCTTTGCCACCAAGTTCTACACCGAAGACGGCGTCTACGACCTGGTCGGGAACAACATGCCGGTGTTCTTCATCCAGGACGCCATCAAGTTCCCGGACGTCGTGCATTCGGTGAAACCTCATCCGGACCTGGAGATCCCCCAGGCGCAATCCGCACACGACACCTTCTGGGATTTCGTCTCCTTGCACACCGAAGCCCAACACCACGCCATATGGGCCATGGCCGACCGGGGCATTCCGCGCTCGTTCCGCATGATGGAAGGTTTCGGCGTCCACACCTTCAGGCTGATCGCAGCCGATGGTACGACGTCGTTGGTGAAGTTCCATTGGAAGCCCAGGCTGGGCGTGCACTCGCTGGTATGGGAGGAGGCGTTGTTGACCAATGGCAACGATCCGGACTTCCACCGGCGGGACCTGGCCACCGCCATCGAGGCCGGGGCTTTTCCCGAGTGGGAACTGGGCGTGCAGGTCTTCCCCGACAACGAAGAGCAGATGTTCGAAGGCATCGACTTATTGGATCCCACCAAACTCGTTCCAGAGGAGCTCGCCCCGGTGCAGATGCTGGGCAAGATGACGC
>RCNJ01000480.1_pt1 | contig 20741 bp, 20 predicted proteins | sample 2041171 | NCBI WGS metagenome assembly RCNJ01 (sample SAMN09708213, study PRJNA481090) | feces metagenome | biome: feces | host: Pygoscelis adeliae | place: Antarctica: Rookery Lake | collected 2010-03-01 | reverse complement strand
GCAGTCAGATAACGATCCAGACTTTGACGCAGCGGCGGTACTGGCAGGTACTTCATGGATCAGTTCCTCCTGGAACCCGAGAACGAGGAAGCTGGGGTCGGCCACCGGACATCAATGCGTCGCATCATCTCGTACCCCAACTCTTCGTTTCAAACATTTATTTCCTCGCGGTGAGGCGAACTCAGCCGAATGCCAGAGATCACGTCATGCGAAGCGAGCGGCGCTGGCCACTCCTGTTGGCCGCAACCGTGCTCGGCTCCGCCCTGATCATCACCTTATGGCCCGCCCCCTCATTGGCGCCGGCAAAAGAGGGACCGGCAACCCTTCCGGCGCGCCTGGCCAACTACTCCTATCTCACCGGCGACGTCGCGGCCTCCCCACCCGGGCGCGCAGTGGCACTGTTCCAACATAGGTTCGGCGGCCGTCAATTGCCGCCACTGCCGGACGCGGGCGCGTGGCTGGTGGTGGTAGAGGTCGACGACGAAGTCGTACAACTCGAGTCGCCTGGCGACCCTGAGAGTGAAGACCTACCGGGCGGCTTCGTTCTCCCACTCACGACGGCCGACGGCACCAGGCCTCAATGGGCGCAGTCACCAGCCGCCGAGGGCACCTACCATCATCGTGTCGGCAACGTGATCCTCCGCAGTGAGAATCGATACGTCGACAGCACCACTGCCGTCCTGGACCTGAAGGGACGGGAGCTGTGGGACGTGGGCAACAATCAGCTCGGCATCGCCGGAACACACCTCTTTGTCTCGTGGCCCTCCAGTTCGGACCCCGCCACGGGCTATTCGAATCTGCACGAAGTGAATCCGCGGACGGGAAAGGCCCTCAACGGCTACGACTACATGGGCTGGTTCGATCGCACCGTCGCGGTGCAGGACCACATCGCCGTCCTCAGGGGAGGTACCCTCCACATCCTTGATGACAGGATGATGGAGCAGCCAGAGATCGCCGTGGAGGGAATCAACAGCGTCTACGAGGGCGACAAACGGGCGTACGTTCATTCATATATCGAGGAACCGGACGCTTCCGTAGTACGGCTTTCCGCAGTGGATCCTGACCAGGACGACATCCTCTGGACCCTCGAGTTTGAGGAGGATCAGCACGTGTGGCAACTGGGCCGTCACCTCGTCGTGGTCGATTGCTATGGTTCCGGCCTTGGCAACACAATCCATGGGCTCAGGAGCGACTGATCCTTGACGCAGAATCCACGTCGTGGGCGGTCGCGCCGATGACGCCGGTGCCCAACTAGTCCCTGGAGCCACCACTTCCATCAGCGGGAGGTTCCTGCCCCTCCCCGGGTGGTGGAGGCCACGTCTGCGCCGGCGTGGACGTCGACGGGCTCACCGGCTGCTTTGCCGCCGCCTTCGCGCGACTGCGTCGCACCAGTGCGCGGATCACGAAGAACAACACACCCCCCGCAATCCACAGGGGCGCCGACGCGATGAGAACCGTGATCAGTCCTGTCATCAGGGCGGCTGCGCCCCGGACACCGGTGGTGACGGCGTCGACAAAACCCCACGACTCCCCGCCCGGTCTCACCACGGCCCGCGGCTCCGTGAGTTCGACGGTGATCGTCGCCATGGCCGCCTGCCTCTCGAGATAGGTGACCTGCGCGTCGAGGGACTCGATCTCGCCCCGGACCCGCCCCAGCTCCGTCTCCACTGCCAGCATGTCCTTGACATCCTTTGCCGCTTCGAAGAACTCCCTGAGTCGCACCTCCTGGGCACGCAGGTTCTCCAGCCGCGCGGACATGTCAACATGCTCCTGCGTGACGTCGCTGGTGGCCTCGGACTGGAACTTCACAACGCCGAGTTTGGCGACCGCTGCCACGAAGTCCTCGTACTCGTCGGTGGGGACGCGGACGGTGACCCAGCCGCGCAGAGCAGACCCGGCACCGCTTTCGTTTCGATAGAGGGATTCTTCGGAGTCGGTGGCCACTTGCAGATCAGAGATGGTTCCGGAATGCGTGCCGGTGAGCTCACGGACTTTGTCGACGGCCTCACTGGTTTTCTCGACCTCAAGGCGAAGAACCTTGGTGCGGATGACGAGCCGCTCATCGTCACCGCTGCCGTCACCATCTTCCTGTGGAAGCCCCATGTCTGCGTTCTCCTGGGCGGGAACGGGAAACTGTTCGCCGGACGACAACGTCGACGAGTCCGACGCTCCACTGCAGCCAGCTACCAGCGCCGTCACGAGCAGCACTGCGAACAGTGCCAAAATCCTGTTCAATCCAGTCAGCAGTTGGTGACGAATGACCATCTCAACCCCTTCGGTAGACGCGCTATCGCCACCACACCACACATGCAATACCTGGAACAGGCTGCGGGGTCACGATTGAACAACGATCACCCAGCCAGCTCTTGTGGTGCCTGTCGATGGGACGAGCCATGATGAGGAGGGTGACCAGCATGGATCACAACGAGGTGTTTGAGCACGAGAGACCTCGGTTGCTGCGCGTCGCCACGCAGGTATTGGGTGACCCGCATGGAGCACAGGACGTCGTTCAGAGTGCATGGATTCGCATGGCAGGAGTCGACGACATCCACAATCTTCCTGGCTGGTTGACGACGGTGACGACCCGCCTCTGCCTCGACCACCTACGGGCCCAGACTCCACTGCCGATCTCCGACGTCGAATCAATCGAGTCTGCACCGGATCCGGCGGACGAGGTGGCCCGAACTGGGCGAACTAGGGTGGAAGCATGAGCTACTCAGGCGTCGAGCCCGTCTCCGCGAGTGCGCCGGAGCTGACCGGCCCCATCATGATGAACCAGAGCTGGTGCGACCTGACTTTCCTGCACTGGGCGGTCACACCGGAAACAGTCGCGCACTGGATGCCGCCCGGTGTCCGGCCTGACACCCTCGACGGTGTCACCTACGTCGGGCTGATTCCGTTCCGGATGGTCGACGCTGGGATCGGCCGCGGTCCCGGTGTCCCCTGGTTTGGCTCGTTCCTGGAAACCAACGTGCGGCTCTACTCGGTCGATGAGACCGGCCGCCGCGGGATCGTGTTCCTCAGCCTCGACGCTGACCGGTCAGCGGTGGTGCTTGGTGCGCGTGCCGCGTTCGGATTGCCCTATCGCTGGGCCCGGATGCGCTATCGCGCAAGCGCTGACGTGCACTCTTACGACGCGCAACTCCGACGTCCGGGGAAACGGATTGAAAGCCACATCGTGGTCCGTGCAGGGGCCAGACGTCAGAGCACAGAGCTGGACAACTTTCTCAGCTCGCGCTGGGGACTGCATGTGCGCTGGTGGGGCAAGACGCTGTACGTCCCCAATCACCACGAAGCCTGGCCGGTGCACGACGCCGAGGTGCTGACCATGGACGACGCTCTGATGGCGTCCGTGGGGTTGCCCCTTTTGGCCGCCCGCGCACCTGACCATGTGGCATTCAGCCCCGGGGTGCGGACCGAGTTCGGTTTCCCCGGAAACGCCGCTACTCCCCGGCGCTCGTGACTGAAGGGTCGTGAGCAGTTCGAAGCAGGATGGCAACCCTAGACTCGTCCGGATGGACCACTTGTTGAATAATCCCCTGATCGCCTCGCGATATTTCTTTCCGGGCGGCAGATCGCCGGCGTCCGAGTTGGCGGTGCCCGTGGTCGGGGCAGTGTTGGCCTGCGGCGTGCACCGCGTGGACCCGGAGGGATTCACGGTGGTCCACTTCCACGGCAACGGCGAAGTTGTCGCTGACTGGCAGGGTCTCTGGGACCGCGTGATCAACGCTCTCGGATGGGACTTGTTACTCGCGGAGTACCGCGGCTACGGAGGATCCACCGGCGAACCGCTCCTCGGCTTGATGCTGGACGACGTGGCAGCGGTCATCGAGGCCGCGGGTCCGCCTGAGAAAGTCGTCGTGATGGGCCGCTCAGTCGGCTCCTTCTTCGCGCTTGAGGCGGTCAGGCAGTTCCCATCCATCGCGGGACTGATCCTGGAAAGCGCGATCGCCGATCCGCTCGAGCGCCTGCTGCTCCGGGTGAGCCCTGACGAGGTGGATGCGTCCGCCGACGACTGGCGGGAGCTGGAGCAACATCTTGACCACCGGGCCAAAATCGCCGGGTATACCGGCCCGACGCTTCTGCTCCACACGCGAGTCGACGGAGTGGTGGACGTCAGCCATGCGCAACGGCTGGCCCAGTGGGCCGGGGGCCCCGCGACGTTGCGCGTCTTCGAGTCCGGCAACCACAACTCGATCCTCGCTGAGAACTGGGACGAGTACCTCACGCTGGTCGCCGACTTCCTGGATCCCATTCGCACCGGCGGAACGCCCTGACCGTCGGCAGATCGCCCGGCTCCTGGTGGTAGGGGTCATGTCTGGAGCTTTCGCCCCGGTGCTCAAAGGCCGCCGTGTGGTGATCCGTCCGAGGTCGTTCGTTGATGGTCGAGGTGACGCCCCTCCTGATTCGACATGAGGCGGGCCAGATCAATGCGGTTCTTTGTCCCGGTTTTCCGCAGCAGGTTCGAGACATGCGAACTCACCGTTTTCTCACTGATGAAGAACTCTCGAGCGATCTCACCGTACGTGCGACCCGCCACGATATGGGAGAGAATGACGCGCTCTCGGTCGGTGAGGTCGGAACGGATGGCGCCATCCTCCGAGCGCACCACGGAATGGACTTCCTCGACCGGGATGTGGGCGGCGACCGCGAGCATATTCAGCGCGTCGACCACCGGCTCAGCCCCGAGGGAACGTGCAAGGGATAGGCCTGCTCTCACGGCTGCGGCAGCCTCGCCGCGAACGCCTACACCGTCGATCAGAAGGGCCTCTGCCTGGCGCTGGTAGGAGTAGGCCTCCTCCCACGGGAGCTTGGCCGCGTTGGACAATGCGACGGCGGATTTCCAGAGGCCAGCAGCGTCGGGTGAGCGGTGCGCGCGGGCCACCTCCGCGGAGTACAACGCAGTCAACGCCCCGATCTGGCGGTCCCATGCCTCGGTTGGCTCCCCCACATCTCGAACGATGTCAGGAAAACGTTCGACCAAACAGCGTCAACGTGTGGACGAGGGTTCTCCCCTCGATCACGTGCTAGAGCCGCAAGATCCGCCAGAGCTCGTGCGGCGAGCGGAAGAAGCCATTCGCACAGGGACGGCGGAACCCCGCCCGGCTCAAGCCCGGACATGGCGGCATGGAATGCATCCGCAGCCCCGCCTTCCGACAAACAGACCTGCGCACGGACCACATCGAATTCGAATGGAAGAAAGGCGGAGGCCCCCTGGAAAATCTCGTCAGCACGATCCAGGTGCCCGCGCGCTTCACGTGTGCGTCCTTGGAGAACGGCCAACCTCGCCGCTACCAATCGCGCCTGCACGTCGGCCATTGGACCGGGGTTCGCGCCGAGCGCGACACGAAGGCAGCCCAGTCCCTCCTGCCAGTCCCCGGTGGCTACCCACGCCGACGCCTCCCAACCGGCAAGGATCGCGACGTAGGGATGGGGCGCCTTCATCTCGGACAGTTGTAGGCGGCGCCTTTGAAGGGATTCCGCGAAGCTGCGCGTCGTCCAATACTCGACGCCGTGCGCTTCCACTATGGCTGCTTCAACGAGTGCCAACGGGTCATTGGTCTCAAGTGCCAGTGCCGCGCTCCGTGCGGCCAGCGCCATGCATCGGTCGTTGTGTCCCTCAAAGAGGGCAACGAAGCCGCTGACATAGAGGCTGTACGAAAGCGTTTTCGCATCGCCAAGACGGGAAGCGATCTCAAGCGATTGCGTCGCATGATCGTGCGCATTGGGGTCGTCGTTCCAGTTCTCGGCCAGCGCCAACGATGCCAACGCACTCGCGTACTGGGCGCTTTCTGGATGCTTCTCAGTCAGCAGCACTATTCCGCGAGCTTCGTCGACGGACCAGAACGACTGCCCGGTCCTGAAACGAAGACTCGCGCGCCGCAGGAGAAGATCGGCGCGCGGCAATGGCTCTGCTACTGGGTCAATCTCTTTGAGCAGCGTTTCGATTGCCCTCAGTTCGTCAACGTCAGCACCTGTGATCCGGGCCGCGGAGATCAGGTGTGTGAGCAGTTCCCGACGATTCAAGTCACTTTTGTGCACTTCGTCGAGTAGAGCCAAAGCCCTGGTGAGCAGACGCAGCATCTCAGCGTTTCCGCCGGCGGTTCGTGCTGCGTCGGCGGCTCGCAGTGCCCAGTTGAATGCGTCGTCAAGTTGACCGGACGCATGGAGGTGGTCGGCGATGGCGACGACTGTCTCCACCGATCTGTCCATACCGGCTGCGTATTCCCGTTGGAGATCGTCAGCGAAGAACGAATGCCACTGCTGACGTTCGTCGGCAGGCATCGACTGGTGCAGCGCCTCTGCGATCATCGGATGGCGGAACCAGTACCGACCATCCTGCATTGGTTCGAGGACTCCTGCCTCCACGGATTCACGCAGCATCTCCGGGACGCCAACCCCGCTGTGAGCAGCATCAGCGAGGCGGGTGAGTCGGACACGGGAGATCGGCATGCCTCCCATGGCGACGACACGTGTCAGGTGCCGTGTTGGCGGTGACATTGCCGTCCAGGAACGGAGGACCGCCCCAGCGAGATCGGCGGGCATATCGGAAGCGATATGGCGCGCTTCCGGGCGGATACCGGCAACCAACAGGCGGGTGAGATACGCATTACCGCAGGTGCGGGAGAACACGTCCTCAACCAGGGACTCGTGGGGAGGCTGGCCGAGAATGCCGGACATCTGCACGGCGGTGGCTTGTCGTCCCAGAGGAACCAGCGGCAGTTCCTCGGTGCCCGGCATCCGTCGCACGTCGGCGAGCCAGCGGTGAAGTGGATGGCCCTCACCCACTTCATCCATGCGGATCGTCGCCATCAGGCCGAGCCGGCGGGTGCGCGATCCGGCGACGAGATACATGATCACGTCGAGCGTGCTTTGGTCAGCCCATTGCAGGTCATCCACGAAAAGTGTGACTGGTTGTTCTCTGCACTGGGCATCGAGCCAAGCGTCGAGCAACACAGGGACGCTTTCGATTGATTCAGCGGTCTCGAAGGTGGGGGTCACCGGAGCGTCGGGGCGACTCTCGCCCAGGTCGCGCAGGGCGGATCGCAGTGCCAAAAACGGTACGGACATGCTCGTCAATGGCAGGCATCGTCCGGCCAGCACGGTCATTTGATCGGCGAATTCGGCGCAGCCGTGCTCCGCGAGCGCGGTTTTTCCGACCCCGCCTTCTCCGGTGACCAGCAGCGTCCCCGCAGTTCCGTGGACGACGCCTTGGAGAAATCGTCGCACTGCGGACGTCTCCGCCTCGCGACCAGCGAGGACGGTCTCAGCCACGCCGAAGCCTGTGCCCATCCTCGATTGTTCCACCTCGGCGTCCTCGACGCTCGATTCAGGGGTTCTAGGCGATCTCTGAGGGGGTGTGCCGGATGCCCAAGTTCTCCAGCGAGAGGAGTGTTGAAGATGTTCCAGAACCCTTCTCTGAAAGGCAGAAACATGAAGATCGCCAGCACCAGGTCCTCCGCAATCGCGGTCGTGGCCATCGCACTCATGGCCTCCACGAATGTGTCATCGGCATTCGCCATCCCAGACCCCGGCGAGACACGTGCGCCAACAACGATTCACCAGGCGGATGCCCCGTGTGGCGTCGCTATCGATTCGGGGGTCAGACGGCTCGAGCGGATCGGAACCCAGTTCGTACGCGGAGACAATCTCACAGGTGCAGGGGTCCCCGCTCCCGGTTGGGTGCCCGAGGCTCAGTAGTTGCCGAGGCGATGACGGTGATGCCACGCCTGATGCCCCGTCTCCATGGAGATCGCGTCGTCCTTCGCGCCTTCGAGGATCCCATGAGATCTCCCAGGGGAGGGCCACTACCGGTTACTGGGTCGCCCCCAAGTTCCGTCGCCAGGGATATGCGCGGGAGGCACTGCAGATCCTGACTGGGTGGGCTTGCACGCTGGAGGAGGTCAAGCGCCTTCAGCTCTTCGTCGAACCGTGGAACGAAGGATCATGGCGGGCTGCCACGGCCTGCGGTTATCAGCGGGAGGGGCTTCTCAGGGCGTGGGAAAAGGTGGGTGACGCACGCAGGGACATGTACGTCTACAGCATCCTTCCGAGCATTTGACCAGCAAATCAAGATCTTGGGCGCCACCCCGTTGAGTCGCAGGCTCGACGCAAAGAAAAAGTATTTCCCGAAAAGTGCATCCACCGCCCACCCTTCTGACGAAGAGGTTAGTAAGAGCTGTACACGACGGCTACATCCCCCTTCCAAGGAGTATTCATGAAGATCAAGACCCTCGCCGCCGCGAGCATCGCTGGCCTGTTGTTCCTGTCCGGCTGTGGCACCGGCACAGACGACGCCGCAACCACTCCCGCCCCCGCCGACGCGACTCAGTCCGAGATGATGTCCGAGGAGCCCATGGAATCAGAAGAGCCCATGGAGTCCGAGGAGCCCATGGAGTCCGAGGATCCCATGGAATCTGAGGCACCGGCTGAAGACGCCGGCACGATCGTCGACGTCGCTGCCGCCAATCCCGACTTCGAGACCCTCGTCGCCGCGGTCACCGCCGCCGACCTCGTCGAGACCCTGTCCAGCGAAGGCCCATTCACGGTGTTCGCCCCCACCGACGAAGCTTTCGAGGCACTGCCTGATGGCCTCCTTGACGCCCTCCTGCTGCCGGAGAACAAGGACACGCTGACCAGCATCCTGACCTACCACGTCCTGCCGGCCGAGGTCATGGCAGCTGACGTGACCGCCGGCGAGGTCGCCACCGTCGAGGGTTCGTCCATCGACATCAAGACCGACGACGGCGTCATGGTGAACGACGCAACAGTCATCACGCCGGATGTCGATGCCTCCAACGGCGTCATCCACGCCATCGACAAGGTGCTCGTGCCGCCGACGGTGGACGTGAACGCGCTCATCGGCTGACGCTGGCGTTTACCACCCACAACCCACGATAAGGACCCGTCCGCTACTGCGGGCGGGTCCTTATCCGTTGGTCACTTAGAGGAATCACTTCCCGGGCAAGATCACAATGGCGTCCCCCACCGGCCGCTCTCCCTCGGCGTCAGAGGGATCGGTGAGGAGTTTGCCGTCAACGACCATCGCGGTGGACCCGCCACCATCGAAGTTGAGGGCCGCGCGAAGGCCCAGCCCGATCGCGAGATCGGCAGCCTCCGGGATCGACAGGCCGACAGCATCCACACTTCTGCCGTCCGCGGTGGCGATCACGAGCCGGTTCTCGGCGTCGATCCCCGCGATCGTGCGCGGGTTCCGCTTGTGTACCCAGCCGTAGTAGAAGCTCGCGTCATCCATGTGAACCATCCCGTCGGCGGTCACGGTCACATGCCTCTCCCCGTCCCGGACGAGTTCTGGTCCGCCGTTGATGACCGAGGTGTGCTCATCCGGCTCAAAGGTGTTCCCCTCGAGATCGATGAGTTCAGTACGGACCTCAACCCGCTCTCCTTCACCGGCCAACTCCTGCACGGCTGCTGCCATGTCACCGGTGCCTTGGATCACGGTGCCGCCCGTCGGTACCTCGGCGCCTCGTGAGTCATGGGTCTCGACGACGGCACCCTCGGCGTCGAGCACCAGTTCCACACCATCACCCTCGGGGGTCCGCTTCCCGTAGACGTCGGTGAAGACGATGATCTCGTCCTCGTCAGTGCAGGTGACGTCGTGCATTGGTGCGGAAGTCGGCTCGTCGTCCTGCGTGCCGCCACAGTTGCGGATGAGTCCCGGGACTCGGTTGAGTCCATCCACCGGCAGGGTTTGTCCTTCGGCGGTCAGCTCCCCTGCCCATTCCAAACGGATGAGCTCTGTGTCGCGGGCATCGTCGCGCATGACGAGCGCGGGTCGGCCGTTCACAGGTTCACTGAGCAGGTTCCCGTCGACCACCAGCACACCGGCCGGATCTCCTGGTGCTCCGGCTTTTGGATCGAGAACAAAGAATCCCGCGTTGACGGCTGCGATGGCGCCACTGAGTTCTGCGTGTTCAGACGGCGTCTCACGCTCCTCAATGTCCGCCCCGAAGGACGCCGCAAGCGTGCCGTCGAATTTCTCTGGGTCAATCGTGAGCACGTCAATGCTCCACGGCCCCTCGTCCCCGCCGTCCGGTCCCGGGTCGTAGCCGAGGTAGAAGAGCGAACCTTCCATGCCTGCGTCCTGGACCTCCGTCAGGGCGTCCTCTGCCTGGGCTTCGTCAGCGAAGGAGCCAACCCGCACTCGCCAGCCGATGGCGGTCTCGTCGTAATCTGCGACCGGATCTATCATTACTTCTTCGGCGCGTGCATCGATGCCCGCGTCCCGCAAATCCGTCACCGTCTCGGCGGCGCTGGCCTCATCCTGGATTACCGACGCCGGGGCGTCCGGGTCTGGTGAGACCTCACCAGCGGGAATGACGATCTCGACGGTCCACCCGTACGCCGCATCTGGGTTGCCGCGCTGAATTCGCGTGAGCGTGACGCCAGGTTGAATCTCAGTGGTCTCCCTGTTCTCGGCGAGATCATCGGCGCCGAGTGGCAACCGGGCCTGTGGTTCCTCACTCGACGTTGAACTCGATTCGGTACTCGGAACTCCTGGGGATTCAGGCCCACCGGTGCAGGCGGCGACGAGCGTGAACGCCAACGCGGCGCCCGTCGCAGTCAGTATTCGGCGAACTCGTCGGGATGAGCTGACAAACCGTGGCATGGGATTCCTTCGTCGGTTCCTACGCATGAGCTGACGTGCTCGTCATCAATATGTCATCAATGCACTGTCCAGGACGGGGAAAAGCTCAGTACGAGCGCCATCAGACGAAGGACTGACAGCGAGATCGATACCTCAACGACGGATGGCTGGAGACGAAATCGTGCGGCACCTCCCCTGCGTCAGTGCGGTGTGTCCCGTCCAACTTGCCCGCTGGTGATCGCGAGGGGCAAGGCGGCTGGGTCCGGTAGCCAGTGGAGAGCGAGAGACCGCAGGATTGAGACAACGCGCAATTGTGCGGCATCGCGCTCGGCCTCGGAGGTGGAGGAACGGGCCAGCCTCGCCGCTCCTGCGGCACGACGCGCACTGTTATGAGCGGTGGTCGGCAGGTGGCCCAGCCCAACAGTTTCGGCATGCGAACGTGCGGTTCTGAACGCGATCGTGACCAGCGCAGAGCGCCGAACGACCTCGTCGTCACTGGTGCTGAGGATCACGTCTGACCACAGGGCAAGCGCTGTTTCGAACTGTCGCGTGGTGGGGACGCTGGAGTCGAAGAGCGCCGAGTTCTCGATGCGGTAGGCGATGTCGGACAGCATCCGTCCGTACAGCGCCCGGACCTCATCGACCTGATGGACGGCGGCGACGCGGGGTCCGTCGTCACGTGGGAGCCGGGCGAACGCTTCCGCAACGCTGATCATCGTCTCGTTCTCCACCACACGTGGAGGTAGCACCCACCTCCAGGACAACCCGGGGAGATGGAATGCGCTCGTTGGCGCGAGTCCGTGGGCCAGTGCCAGCGATTCCACAGTGGTGAACCCCGGCACGTCCCGCTGGCGGTGTCGGGGCCAGTCGCCGCCGTTGCGCCAAGTGGACACGGGCGCCAGATCGAGGGCCAGCAGCCGGCGGACCACCGGGACGATGGTGGCAACGACGTACTCATCACCGCGCACCATGATGACGTTGGCGCGGCCCAGTAACTCCACGGGGGTATCGAGACGCAGCCGTTGCCAAGCGCTGTGGATCCCCGGCGGCTCGGTCTCCATCAGCGTTCGGCAGTTCTCCGGCGACTCGTTCTCCAGGAGCGCTCGACGTGGCACGGCCTGCTCCCCCTGCCTCCGCTTCACGGAGAAGGCTCTATTGCGCGTCGGCTCCCGATGAGGGAGGGGGAGGTGCGGTCCACGGTCGGCAGGTAGTACAGGGCCAGTGAAGTCAGGATTTCGTCCGCGCGCTCGAGCGCTGCGGCCCTCTCCGCCTCGGGGGCGTCGCTGAGCGCCGTCGTCGCTGCCTTGGCGGCTCGGTGGGCGGATCCGCGAGCCGTCAGAGGGAGGTGCGCCAACCCGAGCTGTTCCGCGCCGCGACGAGCCGCGGCGAAGGAAACCTCGATCTCGTCTGCCATCTCGACGGCGTGTGGCGAGCCAGCATCCCAGGTGAGGAGCGCCACCTGGAAGCGGTTCGTCGCTGGCTGAGCGGTGTCGAACAACGCTGAGTTCTCGATCCGGTACACGATGTCTGACAGGAGTTCCCCATAGGCAGCCTTGACGACCTCCACGCGGTCGAGCGAAGTCGGGCCGGCTGGAGTGACGTCAAGCGGTATCCGGGCCATGACCTGCGACGGCAGCAACTGCCAGGAATTCGCGATTACCGCAGGCTGGAGCATGAGGTTGCGGCTGCCGCGCTGCCACCAGGCACTGGCGGCCAGCGGCACCGCAAACACCAGCAGTTGTGGCTGGCCCAGGAGGACTGCAGCGACGACCACCACAACTATGAGGCCGACCATCACCGGCAACGCCATTCTCGAACCACTGATTGGCCACCGGATGCGAGACGGTTCGGCAGCGGAGGTGGATCGGACCGCGGTGTGGGCGAGCACGATGGCGCGCAGGCTCACGGACCCGGGGCAGGTGACCCGCTGAGCGACCGGCATGGGTTCGCGCGTCGCAGTGTCGCTCACGCGGGCGAGGACCTCGCCACGGCGCACCCGGCCAAAAGTGATCAACACCACCGTCGCTTTGCCGTCCGGACCGATTCCATGCACGGCAACGTGGCGCCCGGCAAGGTCAGCAACACGGGCATCGAGCGCGATTGCCGGCCAGTCCATGCCTCCATGCTACGGGCGCTGCACTCAGCCGTATCGCCCCACCGGCCGTGACCTCTTCCCTATGCTGTGACTACGGCTCCCACACGCAATGCCGTGCTTGCAACAGTTCTGTGCGCGGTCCACCGAGCGGAGGCTTCGACGTGAGAGTCACGAAAGCCTCAGTCGTGTCGCTGACCGACTACGTGAGCCAGCGCTTCGGCCTGCAGCAGCCATGGAAGGCACTCCTGGCCTCCACCACTCGGCTCACGGCCGCCGCCGTGCTGGCATACCTGATCACTCTCTGGCTGGTCGATGGGCCGATTGACCTGACCTGCGCGTTGACCGCACTTCTGGTGACTCAGGCCTCGGCACGATCATCGCTCAAGATGGGTGTGGTCCGCGTCGGCGCCGTGCTGACCGGAGTGTTGGTGGCGATCGGAGTCTCAACATGGGTTGGGTTGACCTGGTGGTCCCTGGCCATGGTCATTGCACTGTCGCTGATCCTCGCCGCATTCCTACGGCTGGGCGACCAGGCGCTGGAGACCCCGATCAGCGCGATGCTGATCCTCGCCGTCGGCGGACAGGAAATCGCTGCTGAGACGCGGGTGCTGACGACGCTGATCGGGGCCGGCGTGGGCATGTCCTTCAACCTATTCCTGCCGCCACGCCTGCCGATCGATACCGCCGTGCGGCAGGTGCGCGACGTCGCCAGACGAGAAGCCACGTCACTGCGCGAAGCCGGATGGTCCATGATGCAGCGCCCGGTGACCCGGGGTGAAGTCGGGACCTGGCTGGACACAGTCCGTGACATCTCTGGCCTCGCCCGCCAAGCGCACGAGTCGGTCAGCACCATCGAAGAACTTCGACACCTCAACACGCGCTCACTGAAGGCACCCCGGGTCGAGCCGATCCTGCGCAGCGGGCTGGATGCGTTGGACCGCTCCCTGTTCGCCGTTCGAGGACTGTACTTCCTGATGCACAAGGAGGCACCAAAGATCAGCACCCTGGACGACGGGTATGGCGAGGATGTCCGGGCTGCCTTCGCAGTGCTCCTCGAACACGTGGCGGATTCCGTCGAGGCCTTCGGTGCACTGGTGCAGGCGGACGCGGAAGGTGCAGATGATCAGGTCAATCGGAGTCTCGCGGTGAGCATTGACGCCAGCGGTGAGGCCATGGCGATCCTGACGGACCTGCTCATGGTTGACCCCCGGGATGAGACCTCGCTGTGGCTTCTGCGCGGCTCCATCCTGGTTGCCGTGCGGCAGGCAATTGATCCCTTGCGGCTGCAGGACCGGGTCCGCCTGCGAACACAGCGAGCAACACGACGTCCACTTCAACGCCGTACCCGCACGTAGGTTGAGATCGTGAAGTCTCGGCTCTGCGGTTCTGTCATGATCCGGTCCCTCGACGTCCTGGACGCACCGGCATTGACCGATGCCTACGTCCGCAATCGGGACTACTTGCGGCCTTGGGAACCGTTGCGACCTGAGGACTTCTACTCCATTGGTGGCCAGCAGGATGCTGTGGCTGGGAGCGTGACGGATCAGGCAAGTGGGCGTGGTTATTTCTGGGTGCTGACTGACGGACCCCACATCGTTGGGCGGATCTCGCTGAACAACGTGGTGAAGGGTGCCTTCTTCAGTGGTGACCTGGGGTATTGGGTGGCTGAGGACCATCAGGGACGCGGTGTGGCCAGCGCAGCCGTGGATGCGGTGTGCCGCGTTGCGGCGAACGAACTCGGCCTGCACCGCATCCAAGCCGGGACACTCGTTGACAACGTGGCATCCCAGAGGGTGTTGGAACGCAACGGATTCACATCAATCGGCCTGGCTCCCGGGTACCTGCGCATCAACGGTCGCTGGCAGGATCACATCCTGTTCCAGAGGCTCCTTCACGACAGAGACCGCGAACAGTGACAGCCATGGCTCCGGAACGCGTCTTTGAGCCTTGATTATTCTTGCACCATGTCAGACGAGCCATTCCGGAGACCGGATGCGACGACACCTCCGGCCTCGGATCCCTGGCATCACGAGCGGGCAGTCCCGCAGGAAGCGTCGGCGGCTGCTCCATTCCCACTTTGCTGCACAGCTCGACGGATACCGCTCCGCATATGGGGGCGAAGGGGCGCAGTTCAGGTACGGAGACTTCACCACGCTGACGATCGTCAACGGACAGTTGGCGCCAGACGTCCCTGTCTCGGATGAAACGGAGTGGGCCACCCCAACGGTCATCTCGCTCAACACCAGGGACACGACGTGTGTCTCGTGGAAGGCGAACAACTCCAACGGGTTCGTCTTCATCAACGTCAAGACGGGTCTTCCACTCGACCCCATACGCGCCGATGGCCCCGTGCGCGAGCCAGCAGAAATAGTGGACACACGACAATCCCCCGCGGACCCTCGACGAGTGAGTAACGCCCAATCCCGGGCTGGGCGTCGTCACAACACGACGTGCTGACGCCCATCAATGAGTTCGCGCACGGCATCAAGTTGTCCTGCGTGCGTTGCGGTTTCGGTGATCATGTGGAGGACAACGGAACGCAGGTCGGGGAAGCTGAGACCAACCTCAGCCCACCACGGCTCGGGTTGTTTGGGCGCAGCGCTCAGCGAGGTCTCTGCGTAGATGTCATTGGATTGAGCAATGGCAACCCGATAGGCCTCGATGACGGAATCTGCTGAATCATCGTCACCTATATGCCAATCGCCGCCCTCTTCGTCGGGCCAGAAGTCCAGTTCTCCTCCACCGACAACCACATGGAACCAGTAACGCTCGTCGGACAACGTCAGATGCCTGACCAGTCCAAGACAACTCCAGCCCGATGGGAGGACGCTACGTCGCAACTGTTCCTCGTTCAGCCCCTCCAGTTGCCCAAGCACGTGCTGTCGCTGACTGGTGAGATGTTTGAGTAATAGTTGCTTGTCCGGCTCCTGGTCGGAGTGCGAAGAGACGTCCATACCCACCTCCTGGATGGTTTGTTCCTTGATCGAGTGTCGCCGCTCATCAAGCGGACGGTTCCCCGGATCAGCATGTGAACAAAAAATCTGCTGGCCGAGCTGTGCGTGCTTGCGGATGCGGACACACCCCTGCCGACGTCCGTGGGATCGGCGCTCGTTCCGACGGGCCACGAGTGGGTCGGCTCACAAGCCGACCGATCCCAGTGGGTAGAGCGGATGGAGCGTCAAAGAAGGTCAATTGCGATGTGCCAAGCAGCGGAATGAGAGAGCATAGGAGTTGCGGTCCCGAGGAGAAGTCGTCGGGTGGGCGACCCTGGGGCAATCTGTGAGGAGGGCACATGACGGTCGCAGAAAAACTCAAACCAGTGCTTGCAGCGGCGTTCGGGAGGGATCATCCCATCCGGATCGACTGCTGGGACGGGAGTTCGCTTGGCCCACGTGACGCCAGGTTCGCCCTTCGGTTCACTCGACGACGCGCCCTCCGAAGGATCCTGTGGTCCCCCAACGAGCTCGGCTTCGTCCGCGCTTACGTCTCGGGAGACCTCGAGATCGACGGAGACCTGATGGAGGCGATGTCGACTCTCAATGATTTCACCGATCCAGACCGCGGCCCCGGCATCAACACTGGCCCCGACACGACGGCTGCCATCGCCCGCGCTGCCATCACGTTGCGCGCAGTCGGCCCGCCACCGCGTCCCCCCGCAGAGGAGCCCCGTCTCGACGGCCGTCTGCACTCACGCCGCCGGGACGCCGCGGCGATATCCCACCATTACGACGTCGGCAATGACTTCTACCGGATCGTCCTTGGACCCAGCCTCGTCTACTCCTGCGCGTACTACGACCAAGAGCCCGGGGCGACATACAACCTCGACGACGCGCAGCACGCGAAGCTCGATCACGTCGCCCGCAAGCTCGGGTTGCAAGAGGGCATGCGGGTCCTGGACGTGGGATGCGGCTGGGGATCGTTCGTCATCCATGCGGCACGCGAGTACGGGGTCCACGCCGTGGGAATCACCCTCTCGCAGGAGCAGGCGATCCTTGCCCGCGAGCGTGTCCTGGCGGAGGGGTTGGAAGACCAGGTGGAGATCCGCGTCCAGGACTACCGCGACATCACGGACGGGCCCTACGACGCGATCGCAAGCATCGGGATGGCCGAGCACGTGGGTTTCGACGAGCTGCCGACGTATGCCGCTGACCTCTACGACCTGCTCGCGCCGAGTGGCCGGTTGCTCAACCACGCGATCTCACGCCGGCCCGGAACGCGGGACACCAAGCGGGAGAACACCTCCCTCATCTGGCGCTACGTTTTCCCCGACGGCGAACTCATCCCAATCTCCTCCATGATCGACGTCCTTGAGACGGCCGGCTTTGAGGTACGGGACGTCGAGTCGCTGCGTGAGCACTATGGCCGCACGCTGCGGGCGTGGGTGAGTAACCTTGACGCGCAGTGGGATGAGGCCGTACGTCTGACGAGCCCGGGGCGTGCCCGGGTGTGGCGGCTCTACATGGCCGGCTCTGCGATCGGCTTTGAGGCGAACTGGGTCGGCGTGAGCCAGGTGCTCGCTGTCAAGACGTCGCCGATGGGCGAGAGCAAGATGCCACTGACCCGCGCAACGTTCGCCTAGACGGGTCCAACACCACCCCGACACACAGCCAAGAGATGGAGCACAAGAGTGTCCAGCGTCGAAGTTGTTGTCGTCGGAGGGGGCCAAGCAGGTTTGGCCGCCGGATACCATCTCCGCCGCGCTGGGCTGGGTTTTGTGATTCTCGATGGCCAAACCAGTCCCGGCGGGGCCTGGCAGCACGGTTGGGACTCCCTGCGACTGTTCTCGCCAGCCCCCTACAACCCGCTGCCCGGCTGGGGCATGCCCACCCAGGACAGCGAAATGTTCCCGACCGCCGATCATGTCGTCGGATATTTCGAAGCCTATGAACAGCGCTACAACCTCCCTGTGCACAGACCGGTGCGCGTAAGCGGAATCCACGACGATGGCCCGCACCTGAGGGTCGAAACGGATGTCGGCACCTGGGAGGCACTATTTGTCATCAATGCAACCGGCACGTGGGACTCTCCATTCGTGCCCGCTCTCCCCGGAGCGACGGACTTCCTTGGCCGGTACCTGCATACCGTTACTTACAGCCATCCACTCGACCTCACCGGCCAGCGAGTCGTCGTGGTGGGTGGTGGAAACTCCGCGGCACAAATCCTTGCGGAAGTCTCCACCGTCGCTGAGACGTTGTGGGTCACCCGTGAGCCGCCGAGATTCATGCCCGATGATGTCGACGGACGCGTGCTGTTCGACGTCGAGACCCAGCGTGCCCGCGACACTTCGCCTGGCGGGGATACCGACGGTTTGTACGGGCTCGGCGACATCGTGATGGTGCCCAGCGTGAAGACTGCTCGCAGGCGCGGTGTGTTGCAAGCGGAGCCAATATTCGACCGCATCACGGCCACGGGCGTCGCATGGAACGGGGGCAGGCGCTACGACTGCGAGACGATCATCTGGTGTACCGGTTTCCGTCCCACCATCAACCATTTGGCGCCCTTGGGTCTGCGCCGTCGAAACAACTTGCCTCGCACAATTGGGACCCAGTCGCTCGATGAACCTCGCTTGTTCCTGCTCAGCCACGGGAGTGGAACCGAGCGGACATCGGCCACCATCATTGGTGCTGGTCGTTCCGCCAAGAAAACCGTCATCTCCATCAGCCAATCCGTCGAAGAACACGCGACGGCAAACGCGCAATGGTTCAACCCTGCAATGCCGCACCAGTAGACGCTGTCGCAGACACAACCGTGCGAACCCCTGCACGCCCGTGGCGCCCTCAGCCGACTTCCTGCTGAGCGCGGGCGAGCCACGCCAAAGCTCGAGCACTCTCCCAGGAGCCGTCCTTGAGCTTGGATGCAGTACGGATGGCTTCGTCCACCAGTGCTGCTGCCTCCGGTCGATTCTGACTCGCAATCGCCAGCACGGCCATGGTCTCCACGCTCTCCCAGTTTCCAGGCTTGAGACGGCTGACAACCCCGAGCGCTCGTTCCAGAACCGACTTTTCGCTACTGCCTGAAGACTGCATCTACTTTTCCTCCCAGAAACGCTGCGGCCCTTCCAATCAACACCAGCATGCCCCTACATAGTCAGTCCGTCGACGCGATAGCGTTTTTGATCACTTGCGCGTCGCTATCGATGAGCGACCTCTCGCGTTCCTGCGCCTCGGCATTGAGGGTCCAGCCGTCTCCTGCGTAGCGAGGGATGATGTGAAGGTGGAAGTGGAAGACCGTCTGGAAGGCGACTTCGCCGTCACACAGGAGGACGTTGATGCCCTCGCAGCGCATGTCGGAGCGTCGGAGGACTCGTGCCATGTCATGACCGACAGACCACACGTGAGCGCTGGTGGCTCCATCGAGGTCTTCGAGGCCCGCCGCGTGTTTGCGTGGCACGACGAGAAGATGGCCGGGTGTGACGGGGTACAGGTCCATGAAGACCACGACGGTCTCGTCCTCGTACACCACACTGGCCTCGGCCTGTCCGGCCGCTATGGCGCAGAAGATGCACCCCTGCTCCGCCGTTGTCGCGTTCTGTGTCATGCGCGCCATGGTCCCAGCGCGTCCAGACAGGTGCAAGTCATTTGATATTAAAGCCAGACGCCTGCCGATCACTCAGCGGCAAGGACGTGATGTCACGACGCTGACTCATTGCCCGGGCTGTCGCGCATTGCTCTGTTCAGATGGACGACGATGGTGATGACGGCAGCCGCGGCACCGAAAACAGCGAACGTGGTTGCTGGTCCCGTGACGTCGAGGAGGGCGCCTCCGCTGGGGGTGCCAAGGGGTGCGATGAGACCTGAGATCAGGTAGGCAGCGGCGATCACTCGCCCTTGGAGGTGCGTGGGGGTGCGCTGGATCTGGGCGGCGAGTAGGACGGCGTTGGCCGGTGCCGAGGTGAAGTAGATGCATCCGATGAGTGCTCCGGCGATGACGGGATGGGGGTCCACTGTCAGGGTGGTGAACACCGCGGCGGCGGTCCAACCCATGATCAGGACCATCGTCTTGAGTTGGAGCGACGATGGCGCCGAGGATGCCTCCCACGGCAGCGACGGCAAACATCGACCCCAGGCTGAAGGCTGAAACGCCGGTGGCGGTGAGGTGGGCGATGAGAGCGAAGATGGTGCCGGCGAATACGAACTGGTAGAACGAGGCGGCCAGTAGTGTTGCCCGCAGGAATGGCTCGTTCCACAGGAAGCGCAGGCCGGTGAACAGATCCCGGCGAAAACGTGGATGAGTGATCACATCGGTGGTGGGCAGCATTGGCTGTTTGATGCTGGCCGACAGGACGGCGCTCACGGCGAAGAAAGCGAGATCGGCGATCAGCGGTAGCGCCTGGGCTGCACCATAAAGGAGACCGCCAACGGGCTTGCCGAGGAGACTGATGGCGTGACCCCGACCCTCGGTGAGAGCAAAGGCCTGCGGGAGTTGAGCGCGAGTGACGACATGGCGTAGGGCAACCGAGTGAACGACGTCGCTGAAGGCGCCTGCGATTGCGTTGACCGCAGCGACCGCCAGCAACTGCCACAATGCCAAATGCCCCAACACAAGACTGACCGTCAACGCGGCGGTGCTGGCGATCCGGATGAGATCTGCTCCCACCAAGACCCGACGCAGGGGAACCCGATCAACAATGGCGCCAGCGGGCAGACGCGTCAGCGATCCAATGCTCAGAGCGACAAGCCCGAGCAGACCGGCCAGACCGGCCGACGTTGTGACGCTCAGGGCAAGCAACGGGTAGGCAAGGCCGGTGATGGCTCCGCCCAGACCTGATACGGCCCCGCCGGTCCATAGCCGGATGAAGTCTGCGTTGTATCCCAACAGTGGTTCGAGTGCTGGTGTGTCCTTGGAGGCAGTCATTGTCCACCCCCTAAATAAACGCACGTTTTGTACGCAATGCACGGAGTGTACTCTAGGATCTATGCATGAGGAGATACCAGTCACGGAAGCCAGGGCTCAGTTTTCGGAGCTGATCAACCGCGTGGCATACGGCAAGGACCACATCACCCTGACCCGACACGGCAAGCCATTGGTCGTCTTGCT
>RCNJ01000342.1_pt1 | contig 20794 bp, 19 predicted proteins | sample 2041171 | NCBI WGS metagenome assembly RCNJ01 (sample SAMN09708213, study PRJNA481090) | feces metagenome | biome: feces | host: Pygoscelis adeliae | place: Antarctica: Rookery Lake | collected 2010-03-01 | reverse complement strand
AGTTCAATTATGCCAGGTAAAGTTAACCCAACTCAAAGTGAAGCTTTAACAATGCTAGTGACTCAAGTTATGGGTAATGATGCAACAATTGGTTTTGCAGCAAGTCAGGGTAACTTTGAACTAAATGTGTTTAAACCTGTTATAGCTTATAACTTCTTACAGTCTGCTCAATTATTAGCGGATGGTATGCTATCATTTGAAGAGCGTGCAGTACGTGGCATTGAAGCTAACTATGAAAAAATTGATGAGTTTTTAAACGGTTCATTAATGTTAGTAACAGCACTTAATCCACATATTGGTTATGAAAATGCTGCTAAGATTGCTAAAAAAGCGTTTGATGAAAATACAACACTTAAAGAAGCGGCAGTAGCGTCAGGTCTTTTAACGGAAAAAGAATTTGATGAATACGTTATTCCGGAAGACATGACGCATACATTATAAAAATAAAATTGAATCAGTATACAGATAAACTTAGGTCTGTTATAGTGATTTGCATACATTAAATTTTGGAGGTGTCTTAATCTTATGTCTAAATTAGAAGAAAAATCTTTAGAAGTACAAAATGAATTACGTGAATCAGAAGAATTTGCTGCATTTGAAGAATCGTTTAAAACGATGCTTGAAGATGATGAAGCTCGTAAATTATATGAAGGATTCCGTGATTTTCAAATTAGTTTAAATGAAAAGCAATCTCAAGGAATTGAAGTGACTGAAGCTGAAATAGAAGAATCACGTCAACAGTTTGAGGTTTTAAAAGAAAATGAAATTGTTAATACTTTCATGGCTAATGAACATCAACTAAATCAGTTGATTCAAGAAGTAAGTACAGTAATCATGAAGCCTTTAGAAGAAGCGTACGAAAATTCAATGAAATAAAACATGAACAAAAAAACCCCCTAAACAATGTGTTTAGGGGGTTTTATTAATTTTTAAATGAAACAAGTTTGGCGTTAGCAGTAACGCAGCGGTGCGGTAAATCAGAATAGCCCTCTTCATTCAACTTTCTAAGGCTCCATGCTTTAGCTTCTTCATTGTTTTGTGCAGTAAACGCTTCATCGATTACTTTTTCACCTGAGCGCTCAAAAGCAGTGAGGTTGTAATGCTCCATCTAGACACCCCCTAATAAAAATGTTAACTTTAAACTATTATGTCACGAAAAACAAATAATTGAAAGCCAAATGAAAAAGCGTTTACATTATCCAAAATTCAATGTTTATAAATAAGGAGGGTGAATATGGGATTAAAATTAAATGAAGTATCAAAAGACTTTGGTGATTTTACAGCTGTGCAGCCATTGACATTAACAATACCTAAAAATGAAATGTACGGTTTTCTTGGTGGTAATGGTGCAGGAAAAACAACAACATTTCGAATGATCTTAGGCTTAATCGATGCAACTTCAGGTAATATTACTTGGCAAGGAAAAACTTTAAATCATGAGACGAGTGATTTGGTAGGTTATTTACCAGAAGAAAGAGGTCTTTATCCTAATTTAAAGGTAAAAGAGCAACTGACTTATTTGGGACGCTTAAGAGGTATGTCTAAAAAGAATGCAGAAAAGGAAATTATAGCATGGTTAGATAAATTTGAAATACTTCATTATTTAAATCAAAAAGTTGAAGAACTCTCAAAAGGAAATCAACAAAAAATTCAATTCATCTCAAGTGTTTTACATAAGCCAGAACTTCTTATTTTAGATGAACCATTTTCTGGGTTAGATCCATTAAATGTTGAAATGTTAAAAAAGGCAACGTATGATTTGAAAGAATCTGGAACAACAATTATTTTTTCGTCACATCAAATGTCACTGGTAGAAGAGATGTGTGAGAATTTATGTATTTTGCAAAAAGGACGTGCAGTTGTACAAGGTAATTTAACTGACATTAAGCGTGAATATGGCATGAAAAACTTGATTATTCATGCAGATTCAAATTTAGATTATCTAAAAGAGTTTCCAGGAGTGGTTTCATATAGACCACTTAGAAATGGTTGTGAATTACAAATAGAAAATGAAAACGTGTCTAAATTGATTTTTGCTGAACTAAAGAGTGAACAATTTATTAAGAAGTTCGAACTTGAAGAACCAACTTTAAATGATATATTTATCGAAAAAGTGGGTGCTCATTATGAATAAATTCTTTCTAGTGCTAGGTCATACATTTTGGACGCGCTTTAAGTCTAAAGCATTTATTATTACGACAACTATTTTATTGTTACTTATTTTTGCAATAGCTAATCTTGACTCGATTGTTAAAATATTTGAATCAGATAAAGCTGCGTCAGAAGTAATTGTGATAAATGAATCTCCTCTGATTTATTCAGAGCTTACGAGTAGCTTAGACACGAATGAAGCTATTAACTTAACTGAATACGAAGAAGGACTAGAAGAAGGTAAAGAAGCGGTAAAAAACGAAGAATATGAAGCTTTACTTGTTTTAAAAGAAGATGCAAATTCTTTACCTGAAATGACTTATTATGCTGAAAGTATTGCAGAAGATAACGTTCAAAGAACACTGGAATCAAATTTACAAGTAATCAAAGATTCAATTCTGATTGAACAATCTAAAATTGATGAGGACACTCTATTAGAAATGAACAAACCAGTTAGTATTGAAAAATTAGCACTTGATGAATCTGCTAAGACAGATGAAGAACTCGATATAGCCAGAGCTATTGTTTATGTGATGATATTCATATTATATATGGCTGTCCTTATATACGGACAAATGATTGCAACAGATGTCGCAACAGAAAAGTCATCTCGTGTGATGGAAATATTAATCTCGAGTGCACCTCCAGTAACGCATATGTTTGCCAAGATTATCGGGATTGCTTTGTTAGGTATTACTCAAGCTGGGATAATTATTGTTGGTGGTTTATTAGCAGTCATTCCTAAACTAAAAAATCTTGAACCAGGACTCTTACAAGATCTTGGCTTAGGTAGTATCAGTCCAACGTTATTCCTATACGCGTTACTATTCTTTATATTAGGTTATCTATTATATGCTACAATAGCTGCTATGTTTGGTTCACTTGTTAGTCGTGTAGAAGACTTACAGCAGTTATTAATGCCAATGTTTATTTTAATAATCATCGCATTTTTCATTGCTATGTTTGGTTTAAATATGCCAGAAGCGAAATTTATCACGATTAGCTCATTTATTCCATTCTTTTCGCCAATGATTATGTTTTTACGTATTGGTATGCTCGAAGTACCTTTATGGGAAGTCGTCTTATCTATTGGTATTTTAGTAGGGACAATCTTTATTCTAGGTGTCATAGGTGCCCGGATATATCGTGGGGGAGTTCTAATGTATGGACCATCCCGCTCGTTAAAAGATATTAAAAGCGCATTTAGTTTATCGAAAAAAGAAAAGTAATGAATATGTACCTCTTAAAGTTAGTTTCAAATTTAACTTAAGAGGTACATTTTTAAAGATGAGGCAAACGTTTGCTCGCATTAATATTCCGTGATAGGATAAATAAAAGTATGATTAGAAGGTGGGCAAGTAGATGTCTGAAGGAATAAAATTTATTCATGCAGCAGATCTTCATCTAGATAGTCCATTTATCGGTTTGAGTGATCTTGATGAAAATTTATTTGAAAAAATAAAAGAAAGCACTTTTACAGCATTAGATAATTTAATTGATGAAGCTATTAAACATGAAGTGGACTTTGTATTATTAGTGGGTGATTTGTTTGATAATAGTGAACAAAGCCTAAAAGCACAAATTAAATTGAAAGCAGCATTTGAAAATTTAAATACGTATGGGATAAATGTGTATTTAAGTTATGGAAATCATGATTTTATCCAAGGTAATCTTTATCCAATTGAATATCCTGAAAACGTATTTGTTTATCCAAACGAACAAGTGACTCATTTTACTCACTATAAAGAAAATAAACCACTTGTTAATATATATGGATTTAGTTATGAAACAAGGGCAGTTAGTGAAGATAAGATTAGTGAATATATTCTGATGAATCCTGCTGAAGTAACTTATCATATCGCAACTTTGCACGGCTCAGCTGATAGTCCTCATGGACATGCTAATTATGCTCCTTTTAAACTTTCAGAATTAAAAAATCAATCGTTTGATTATTGGGCACTCGGACATATTCATAAGCGAGAAATACTATCAGAAAATCCACCAGTTGTTTATCCGGGAAACGTTCAAGGTCGTCACCGGAATGAAGCGGGAGATAAAGGGTGTTATTTAGTTCATTTAACTAAAGAAGAAACCCAGTTTGAATTTTTAAAATTAGGAACAATAGAGTTTAGGTCAATTATTATCGAATTAACTGAAGAAGACAGCCTGCATCAGTTTAAAGAGAAAATTAATGATGCGTTGTCTAAAGATAAGTTAGAATTAGTTCATCTTACAATTAATAGCCAAACTGATGAAATAACGGAATGGGAAAAGGGTGAACGATTAGCAGAATTGATTCAACTTATTAATGATCTACAAACTAGCTATATTTATAAGTATAAAATCAATTTGAATACAGGAACTTTTTTTGAAAATAATTACTTTTTTGATCAATTATTGACTCATTTAGAAGAGTCAAACATTGAAGAGTCAATGAATGATTTATTAACGCATCCACAGGCAAGAAAATATCCTACTGTGTACGATGTAAATAGTGATGAATTAAAGAAAAGAGCAGAAGAGATTCTCACTTTAGAATTTTATAACCGAGGTGAAGTTAAATGAAATTTACTCGGGCTAACATTTATGGATTTGGTAAGTGGGTAGATAAAGAAATTGTTTTTAATCAAAATGAATTAAATGTAATTTATGGTGAAAATGAATCTGGAAAGACAACATTACAGCAATTTATTATGTTTATTCTTTTTGATTTAACTTCTAAAGAGCAAACGTTTTATCAACCAATTGAAAGTGGTAAGTTTGGTGGTATATTGACTTTTTCAGATGAAGAAAATGAAGAAGTAACAGTTGAACGAACGCATGACTCGCTAACTATATATTCGAATCATGAGACTTCACATAAAGAAGAAGTGCTTGCATACTATTTGAAAGGTTTAACAAAACAAACTTTCATGTCGATTTATTCCTTTTCAGCAATCGATCTTTTACATATTAGAAATATTACTGAACAAGAGTTTGGTAATATTTTATTTAACGTTGGTTTAGCAGGAGCGACAAATATTGAGATAGCTGAACGAAACATTGAACGTGAAACAGGTAAGGTATTTAAGAAGGGTGGTAGAATACCTACACTTAATCAAGAGCTTCAAAAACTGGATGAGCTTGCTATAATTGAACGTAAATTAAAGAGCCAAGAAAGTCTTTATGCAGAAATGAAATTGGAACAGCAAGCTGATAAAGGCAAGTTAGAGAGCTTGCTGAAGGGTATAAATGAAGCTCGTCAGAAATCAGATCAATATAATAAACAATTACACTTGTTACCGACTATAAATGATTTAAAACGATCAAAAGAAGAATTAACAAAACTACCTGAGGAGATTGAGTTTCCTGAATCAGGAATTGGCCGATTGGAAAAAAATAAAGAAGCACTTGTACCTTTATTAAGTAATCAAGCAAATATCGAAAAAAACATATTAACTTATCAAAATGAATTAGATGAATATAAAAAATCGATTCTTTCAAATGAAACCTATGAATTAGCAAATGAACTTTTAAATGAAAGAAATGCTTATGAGCATAAATTAGCTACATCAGAAGAGTTAGCTAAAGAAATCGAGAAATCGACTACTGAAATCAACGTGACTTTAAATGATTTAGCTATTCCTTTAAATAAAGAAACATTTAAAAGCTTAAGCTTACCCTATTATTTGACTAAAACTTGGAAGACACTTGAAGAAGAAGCTTATCAGTTAAATCAAATTAAGAAAGAAATAGAATCTGAACAATTATTATTAGAAGGTGAACTTGAAACGATTCAAGTAAGTATAAATCAGTTAAAACAAAAACTATTACCGATCTCAGAACTTGATAAATTAAAAGAACAATTATTTAATTATTCACATACGTCAAAACAAGTAAACAATTTGAACGAACATAAAGAAAATAAAAGTATGAAGAAACAAGTTTTATTTGGTGGTATTAGCTTAATAGCAATTTTAATTATTTTATCAGTTATTACAACGAACTTGTTTTTTATCATTAGTACAATAGTTTCAGGCGTTGTTTTAGTTGGTTTATATTATGTCATTAACTTCTTTGAGATGAAGAATCAAGATTTAATCGACTCACTTGTTGTTAATCAAGGTACTAATATAACCCAAAGTGAATACATGAAAATAAAAAAACAAGTAGATAAACAAGATGATTATTTGATTCAATTGAAGTATTTAGAAAATGATCAACAAAAAATCACCCGTGAAGAACTTCAAATCAGTGAACGTTTTGAAATGTTCATTCAAAGAGAAGAGATGTTTAATCAAAGAGTATTAGACGAACAAAAAGATTATGATTTCTTAGCGAATATTGAACCAATTCATTGGCCAGAACTCTTATCAGCTCTAAAAAAACTTAAAGAAATAGATAGTTATCAAGAAGAAAAAGAACTAAAAAATAAACAAGTCATTGAAATTTTAAATGCTTATGAAATGAAACTATCAAAAATATTAGATAGACTATCATTAACTAATTATGAAGAACTTACGTCTCGTATAGAGGCTCATAGGAAAGCTGAACAGTTAATAAATAACTATGAAAAAATAATTGGCGATTCAACTGAAGAAAAAGCATTACTAAATGAAGAAATTAGTTATTATCAAGGAGAAATATCAAAATTATTTACATTAGCATCAGTAAAAAATGAAGAAGCATTTCACCGAGCATATTATGAATCTGAAGATAAAAAGCGTTTAACAGATCAAGTAGAAAATTATTATACTCAATTAAAAACAAGTTTTGACTCAGAAGTACTTGATTATTTACTGACAATTAATCAAGATGAGTATGATTTGAACCAAAAAATTAATAAATATAAAGAAGAAATAACTACGTTAGACGAAAAAATTAATGATAAACGTAAAAAAATTGCTACATTAGATGCTGAAATAAAACAAATGGAAGAGACAGAAGAGTATTCAGATGTTTTGCATAAGATGTCTTATAAAAAATCTAAAGCAAAAGAATTAGCTTTTGAATGGGCAGCTATGAAGCTTGCTACTGATACACTAGAGCAAACGAAAAGGTCATTCCATCAAAAATACATGAAGGATGTTATAGAAAAAGCTTCTCATTATTTTAAGATTATTACTAAAAGTAAATACGTAGCGATTTATCCACCTGAAAAAAATAAGACGTTTTCTGTTGAAACAGATTTGCGTACACGTTTTACGATTGATCAATTATCACAAGGAACAATCGATCAGTTGTATGTATCGTTACGAATTGCAATTAGTACAGTAATGAGTGAAAAGTATTCTGTGCCATTTATCATTGATGATGCATTTGTTCATTTTGATCATAAACGAGAGCAAGCTGTTATGAGATTATTAGAAGAAATTACAAAAGAACAACAAGTGATTCTTTTTACATGTAAAAAACATTTACTTGAATTGACAGATGTTGATATTCATTATTTATCAAATGACTAAATGTGATAAACTAACATAAGAAGGAGGTTCTAAAATGGCAGAAGGAATTATGAACTATAAAATTAATGATTCGTTTGAGGGCTTCATGTTGATTAAAGATGTCAGAAAAGGAATTGCTAGTAATGGAAAACCTTTTTTAACACTCATATTTAGAGATAAAACAGGTGAAATTGATGCAAAACTTTGGGGAGCAACACCTGAAGATGAAGAGATGTATCTTCCTGAAAAAGCTGTTAAATTATCAGGAACTGTTAATGAATTTAGAGGACGCGCTCAATTTAGAATAAAAACAATTCGCATAGCTACAACTGCAGATAATGTACGTATATCTGACTTTTTAGAAACAGCACCAGTCGAAGTAGAAGAGTTAAAAGCATCAATGACAGAATTTATTTTTGAAATGGAAAATCCAAATATCCAACGAATTGTTCGTGCATTCGTTAAAAAATATGAAGAAGAATTATATATTTATCCTGCAGCATCTAAAAATCATCATGCTTATGTATCAGGACTAGCACATCATGTGATTAGTATGCTTAAAATCGCTAAACAACTATGTATACTTTATCCGACAATAAATAAAGACTTATTGTATGCTGGCGTAATTTTACATGACATAGGCAAGATTCATGAACTTTCTGGAGCTGTTTCAACAAGTTATACAATTGAAGGAACTTTGCTCGGGCATATTTCGATAATGGTTTCAGAAATTGAAGAGATGGCTGAAGAACTTAAAATTGAAAGTGAAGAAGTAGTTGTTTTACAACATATTGTATTAAGTCATCATGGTAAAGCAGAATGGGGAAGTCCTAAACCACCGATGATTAGAGAGGCAGAGATACTTCATTTTATCGATATCATTGATGCGAAGATGAATATGCTTGATCGTGCTTTAGGTCAAATTGATCCAGGCGAGTTTACTGAGCGAGTTTTCGCTTTAGAAAATCGGTCATTTTATAAACCAACATTTGAAACAGAGTAAAAAAGTGTAGTTTGTGTTAATGAATATAAAAAGTCCGTTAGTTTATTTTATAAAATAAACTAACGGACTTTTCTTATTAGATTAATATAATTTATTCTTCTGTTGGAGCTTCTTCAGGTGGTACCCCTGGATCTGGTTGCTCTGGTGCATCAAAGAGACCTTCAAATTGTTCGTCTTTAACTTTAATACCTGCTTCTTCCATCAGGTTACTGATTTTCTCCATTGCTTCAGCTTGATCAATTTTAGTAGCTGCAATATCACGACGGATTTGATCTTCTTGGTCTTCTAATTCACCAAGGTCTTCATCAGTTTCTTCTTTTTTGTTTAATTTAATAATATGGAAACCAAAGTCGCTTTGAACAGGGTCGCTAATTTCGCCTTCTTTCATTTCAAAAACAGCATCTTCGAAATCAGGAGTCATTTCACCTACGCCGAAAGGTGGTAATTCTCCTCCGTTTTTAGCATTTTCTTCATCAGTTGAATATTTCTCAGCTAATTTAGCAAAATCATCACCATCTTGAGCTTCTTTAGCAACTTTCTTAGCTAAATCTTCATCAGTTAGTAAGATGTGTTGAGCTTCAATTTGATAACCAAGACGTTCAAAGTGGCTTTGAACTTCTTCATCAGTTACTTCAATATCTTCAGTCATCGCTGCTTCTTGTAAAAGACCATTTTCAATATCAGCACGTAAATCTTCTTCAGTTAGATTTTGTGCAGCTAGAGTTTCTTCGAAATCGTCTCCTACTTGTTCTTTAATACTTTCAAGTTCTGCATCAACTTCGTCATCATTAACTTCATATTTATCTGCAAGAACTTCCATAGTAACAAGTTCTGTTAATACTTCATCACCATGTTTAGTTTTAAGTTCTTGATAAAACTCCTCTTTTGTTACATCACCAGCGTCTGTTTCAACAACTGCTTCAGAATCTCCCCCACCACAAGCGGTAAGGCTTAATAAACCAAATGCTATTAAAGCACTAAAAATCAATTTCTTCAATTTATAAACACTCCTATTTATGTACTATATTTAACTCGTCCATTGGAAATGATATCATATCTAAGCTAATAGATAAATCATTATGTGAAAAAAAGATGTGTAAAAAGCGTGTAAGAAAGAATAAACCTACCTGAATAAAAAGTCAGGTAGGTTTAACTTTATTATTTATTATCTTGTTCTGTAAGTTTTGTTTCTAAATCTTTAATACTCGTTTCAATTTGTTCTAGATATTCATGTATATTATCTTGGTTAGGTTCTATAGCTATCTTCCATTCTTCAATTGAAGTTTTCATCTCTTGGGTAAGATCATTAATTAAAGCGGCGCCTTCTTTAGAAGTTTTCGCAATTTGGTCTTTTAAATTAAACCCTTCTTGGATAATTTCATCAATTGAATTCTTCCATTCAAAACTCTGATCTTTTATGCGCACTCGCACATCTTTACCTGATGAAGGTGTTGTTAATAATGTTGTTACAGCACTCGCTGTAGTACCTACAAGTATACCGAGTAGAATTGATTTTCCTTTTGACATTCATTGCACACTCCTTTGAGTAAATTTAGTTGTTATCTTACATGAAGATAAATTAATTGTCATTTAATCTCTTGTTTAATTTTTTCAGCAAGTCCATTTAATTCTTCTTGTGAATATTCATCACGTTTCATTTGCCAATCAAAACCAAAACCGTCATTTTCATCATAACGTGGAATCAAATGTAAATGAAGATGAAACACTGATTGACCAGCTAAGATGTCATTGTTATTTAAAATATTTAAACCGACAGGTTTAAAAGCTTTTTTTATAGCATTAGCTACTTTTGGAATACGTCCAAAGAATTCTTTAGCAGTAATTTCATCTGTTTCATAAATGTTTGCTGTATGTTTTTTAGGTATAACAAGTGTGTGACCTTCTGTTACTTGACTAATATCCATAAATGCATAAACATAATCGTCTTCATACACTTTTGCTGATGGTATGTCACCATCAATTATTTTACAAAAAAGGCAGTCCTCGTGTTTCATTAGTAACATCTCCTCAGTAAAAATTTTGGTTCCACTATAAGTTTATCATAAAACGATTAACAAGTATATCGACTTTAGTAAGCGCATGTATATTTATTAAATAAGGGCATTATCTTTACGGGTTACTTTATGTATATTAGGTTATTTATATTTTGAGCTTTGTTAGTCTAGTTTGCTATAGCTATCCTTCCGTGGCATAGTAGAAAGTAATTAATAAGTATAGATAACTATACTTATCTAGCGTATAAAAATGGTTGTTTAAATATGTTTGTCTGTCTATTTAGAAGCTTACCATAGAATTCCTAAGTAGAGTATTATAGTTATATACTTAAATGAAGTTTAACATCATTATGTTTTATTATATAAAGTATTGGAGATGAAAAACCTATGAAAACCCTTTGGTATGGTGGAAAGATTTATACAATGGAAAAAGAAGATGAGACAGTTGAAGCAATTCTCGTTGAAAATGATAAAATTATTGCAGCTGGCTTATATGAAGAACTTTCGAAATTAGCAGATGAGCATAGTCATTTACATGGGTCTGTTATGTATCCAGGGTTTGTAGATAGCCATTTACATATAATTTCTCAGGGTGAGAAGTTAATCCACCTTGATTTGTCAAAGGCAAAATCTTCAGAAGAAATGTTACAAATGATAGAAGAAGCAGCAAAAAAGACACCTTCAGATCAATGGTTAATTGGTGGAGGTTGGAACGAAAATAATTTTATTGATAAACGAATTCCGACAATTCAAGAACTTAACGCAATCCGAAAAGAACCAATCGTACTTACACGAATATGTCGTCATTCCATTTTAACTAATTCATCAGCAATGATAGCAAGTGGAATTACAAATGATAGCAAGTCTCCCTCAGGTGGAGAAATTGGACGAGATAATAAAGGGGATTTATCTGGTCTTTTTTTTGAACAAGCAATGGACCTTATAACAGATACATTACCTAAAGAAGGGGACGCCTATATTGCCTATTTAAAAAGAGTATTGAATATGGCAATTGATCAGATGTTATCATATGGATTAACTGGCGGTCACACTGATGACATGCATCCTTTTGGTGACTTTATGAATCCATTCACAGCTTATCGCGATGTTATCGGTGAAAAAGAACACTTTAAAGTCAACCTATTACGTCGACATACTGTCTTTGAAGAAATGATAAATAAGAAATTACCTTATGACGACTCATTTCTTGAAGCTGGAGCAATGAAATTGTTTTTAGATGGTTCTTTAGGTTCTTCAACTGCAACTTTAACAGAACCTTATTCTGATAATGAAAAAAATAAAGGTTTATTTATTCATTCAGATGAAGAAGTAATCGAGATGGTTAAACTAGCCCGAAAAAATGACGCACCAGTTGCTATCCATGTCATTGGAGATGCCGCAGCAGAACAAGCAATTCGTATTATTGAAAAGTATCCTGTTCAATTAGGAAAACGCGATCGACTTATTCACTGTTCCATATTACGAGAAGATTTAATAAACAGGATCGCTAAACTACCAATAGTTATTGATGTACAACCAGCATTTGTAATGTCAGACTTCCCATGGATTGTTAACCGGATTGGTAAGAAACGTTTAAAATATACTTACGCTTGGAAGACACTTATTGAATCGGGCATAAAGTGTGCTGCTGGGACAGATGCACCAATAGAAAGTATCGATCCTTTGGAGACAATTTATGCAGCGATTGAACGAAAAAATCAATATTCTGAAGAAAGTTATCTCCCAGAACAAAAAATATCACGATTTGAAGCGATTCAAATGTATACAATAGGAAGTGCACAAGCAATAAGTAAAGAGCATGAGCGTGGACTTATAAAACAGGGTTATGATGCAGATTTTTCTATTTTTGATCGTGATTTATTTGCTGGAACATCAGAAGATTTGTTAAGTGCAAAAGTTGTAAATACAGTAGTTGCTGGCCGAGTTGTTTTTGATGAAAATAATAAGGGGAAATAGAGTGCAATTACTTTGTTAAAAAAATATAACCGTATAAATTTATACGGTTATATTTCTATTTAATAAAAGTTAGAAGTATTTATGAGTCATTACTAAAGATAGGGGTAGTTTATTCGCTTACAATTTAATAAATAAATGTTAAAATATATGAGCAAGGAGGAGTTTACAGTGAGTAAGTTACTAGAAGTCGACCATCTTACGGGTGGCTATACACATAGAGATGTTATTTATGATTTATCTTTTGATATAAATAGAAAAGAAATCGTCGGTTTAATTGGTTTGAACGGGGCAGGGAAGAGTACGACAATTAAACATGTGATTGGTTTAATGCAAGCGAGAAAAGGTGAGATTAGAATTAATGGAAAGACATTCTTAGATGATCCATCTGTTTATAGAAATCAAATGGCATATATTCCCGAACAGCCGATATTATACGATGAACTTACTTTATATGAACATTTGAAATTAACTGCAATGGCTTATGGATTAACGGAAGAGCTATTGGAAGAACGTTTACCAAGCCTTTTAAAAGAATTTAGATTAGAAAGACAACTACACTGGTTCCCAGTTAACTTTTCAAAAGGGATGCGTCAAAAAGTGATGATTATGTGTGCTTTTTTAATTGAGCCTGAATTATATATCGTTGATGAGCCATTCGTTGGGCTTGATCCATTAGGCATTCAATCATATTTAGAGTTGATGGATGAAATGAAAGAATCTGGTTCAGGTATCTTGATGTCTACGCATATACTTGCTACGGCAGAAAAGTATTGTGATCGATTTATAATTATTCATGAAGGAAAAATACGTGCTACAGGAACTATGGAAGAACTGAGAGAAGAGTTTAATATGAGTGGTGCGAGTTTAGACGACCTCTATATTCAGTTAACAAAGGAAGAAGAAAATGTTTGATGCTGAAGGTTTATTTAAACAAAGATTCAATGAACATATCAAAACACTGAGCCGCTATCTTCGTTATATTTTTAATGGACATACCACAATAGCGCTTTTATTTTTAATATCGGTTATGGCTGTTTATTATCAGCAATGGTTAAGTACATTATCTGATGAATTTCCGTTTGCTTATATTATTGGAATGGCTTTTGGTCTTGTCGTAACGTTGACTCCGATACAAACGTTTTTAAAAGAACCAGATTTAGTATTTTTGACTGTCGCAGAAAACAAAATGAAGCCTTATTTCAAACGAACTAAAATATATAGTTATGTTATTCAATTATATCTTATCTTTCTTGTAGCAGCCGCATTTGGTCCAATGTATTCAAATGCATATCCTGACCGTGGTGGAAAGGGCTTTTTACTAATTCTTCTTGTTATGTTGATTTTCAAATATATTAATATGACAATTAGCTGGTGGATGTTAAAAATAAGACAAGATAGTATTCGTCGTCTTGATACGTTCATAAGGTTTTGTTTAAGTAGTGGAATATTTATTAGTTTAATTATGAAGTCATTTATTGTCTTAGGGATATTCCTACTTTTATTTGGTGTAATGGCACTATACGAATATAATATGTCAAAAAAACAATCAGGACTCGCTTGGGATGTCCTTGTAGAAAAAGATTTGAATCGGATGCATTTATTTTATCGTATGGCGAGTATGTTTGTTGAAGTACCACATTTAAAAGCAAAAGTGAAACATAGAAAACTACTTACGAAATTACTTGAAGTTAGAGTGCCATTTAAACAAACAAAAAGCTTTGCTTATTTAGATAGATTAACATTCATTAGAAGCAATGATTATATTAGAATGTATCTAAGATTAATCGTGTTAGGGAGTATTATTATCTATTTTGTTCCTAGTGATATATTGAAAGTGATGATGGGTATATTATTTCTTTATATGAGTAACTTCCAACTTATTGCGTTATACCACCATCACCGGATGAATATGTGGTTAGATTTATATCCCATATCTGAAGAAAATCGAAGAGAAGAGTTTTTAAAGTATCTAATTAATTTAACAGTTGTTCAAACAGTTATATACAGTCTAATCTTTATTGTATTATTAGATTTACAGGGCTTTATATTCATGCTTGTTGGAGGACTTTTATTCACTTATTTATTCAATACTTATTTTGTGAAAAATAAACTAATTAAAAAGTAAAAAGATAACCTCAAATGAATGAGGTTATCTTTTTTAGTCTTCATTCTGAGTTTCAAAATAAGCCCCAATTAAAACTTTTGCTGCAATCGGTAAAGCATGCTCATCAATATCAAACATTGGATGATGATGTGGATAAATATTATCTGCTTTTTGAGCACCTGTGAAAAAGAATGCACCAGGTTTATGTTGTAAGTAGTAAGAAAAGTCTTCTGCAGCCATTTGCGGCATAGCTTCATTTGCTTCATTTACTTCTGGTAGATTTTTAGCAGCTGCTAAAACGTTATTTGTCTCTAATTCATGATTAATAACAGGTGGATGACCTTTTTGATAATCAAAATTAATATCTATATCATGTATTTTTTCAATCCCATCAATCATTTGTTGAATTTCATTTATAATTTGTTCTTGTACCTCAAGATCGAAATAACGGACTGTTCCAATTAATTCAGCTTCATCAGCAATGATATTAAAAGCTGTCCCTGAATTAAATTGGCCAACCGTTAAGACGGCTGTTTTTATAGGGTCTAGTTTTCTACTAATAATTGTTTGTAGTTGAGTAACTAGATTTGCTCCGATGACGATTGAATCTTTTGTTTGGTGAGGATAAGCACCGTGGCCACCAGCACCTTTAATTTGAATATTAAAGGAATCAGCTCCCGCCATGAAACCTCCAACTCTCGTTTCTACTATACCCAATTTAGTTAGAGACCAGAAGTGATTACCGTATATAGCATCAATATTATCTAAAATACCTGTTTTGATAATTGGTTGTGCTCCACCAGGAGGTATCTCTTCGGCATGTTGATGTACGAATACAATTGTACCAGGTAGATCAGCTTGAAATTCTTTTACAACTTTAGCTAAAATAAGTAAACTTGCTGTATGTCCATCATGACCACAAGCGTGCATAATACCTGGAACTTGTGATTTATAAGAAACCTCTTTTTGATCTTGAATAGGTAAAGCATCAAAATCAGCACGTAGTGCGACAGTTTTACCAGGTTTACCACCTTTTAAAGTTGCGACTACACCATTACCACCTACTTTTTTTTCAAATGGAATCTCTAAATCAGTATAAAAGTCAGCAATATATTTTGCGGTTTTATATTCATGATAAGATAACTCAGGATTTTGATGTAAATAGCGCCTAATCGAAACCATTTCATCATAGTTCTCTTCAATTAAAGCTTGAATTTTTTTAAGCATTTACTACCTCCTTATTATATGTAATTAATTGTATCATACTCTATAATTAATTTATTAACTAAAAACTAAAATATGCGAGGAAGGTTTTATGAATAGAAAATCGATCACTGTTCTTTTTATAAGCATTATAATTATTACTGGATATATTATTTTATTTCCGGATAATCTATTAGAACAAAAAATAACGGCATTAGAATTAGAAGAAGGCGCGTTTTTTTATAATTTTTTTTATTATCTGTCATTTATGGGTTCTCGCATAGTATTTGTACCTTTTGTTATTATGGGAGCTGGTTATTTATACTTCAAATTTAAACGTTCTCAACCGAGTATAGTCTTTATAAGTGGAACATTATTAAGTTCATTCTTAAATATATTGATTAAGCATCTTGTTAAGCGAGATCGTCCCTCACTTGTTGAAGAAGTATATGGAGTAGGATATAGTTTCCCGTCTGGACACGCTATGATCTCGACGGTATGTTATGGTATATTTGTTTTTTATTTAATAGAAATAATTAAAAAGAAACCAAAAAGACGACTCCTCATAATTTCAACTTTAATATTATTACTATTAATCGGTTACTCACGAATTGCATTAGGCGTTCATTATTTTACAGATGTATTAGGGGGTTATATGATTGGTTTGCTATTTATCAGTCTTTATTTTAAAATCATCAAACAAACTTCAAAGATATAAAAACAACTAAAATATATTGTAAAATGAATGTGAATATGTTATGTTGAAGTTTAAATAAAAACGTATTCTAAATTCACTAGAGGTGAATACGGAGGCGCAAAGACTAAAAGTAAATAATTAGAAGAATGTGATTTCTAATGATGATTATTAAAAGGAGTATTTGCCGAAGTTTTAAATGATCACACATTTAAAGTTGGTTGTCTATTTAAGAAATATACAACTGTCATATAGGGAACTATATGGAGGGCTATCTTATGCAGAGAAATATCATCTTTTTCTATGATGATTTCTATGCAACAACGAGCTCTCGTTGTTGCTTTTTTTTCGTCTAAGTTTGAATTAGCCTTATCTAATGTTAGTAAATATCATTAAAGGGTGTGGATATAATGGAATTAGGTCAATTACTCACAGCGATGGTAACACCATTTGATCAAGATAATGAAATTGATTTTGATAAAACAAGTCTCTTATTAGATCATTTGATTGAGAATGGTACAGATGCAGTTGTTGTTGCAGGTACTACAGGAGAAAGTCCAACATTATCAGTGGATGAAAAGTTAGCTTTATTTGAGCATGTTGTAAAGTATGTTAACGGTCGTATACCCGTTCTTGCAGGAACTGGTTGTAATAATACAAGTGCTTCAATTAATCTAACGAAACAGGCTGAAGCTCTTGGTGTTGATGGAATCATGTTAGTTATTCCTTACTATAACAAACCATCTCAAGCAGGTTTGTATGAGCATTTTAAAGTAATAGCTGCAGAAACTACATTACCTGTGATGCTTTATAATATTCCTGGTAGAAGTGGTTGTAATCTTGAAGCGGAAACAACAATTCGTTTAGCAGAAATTGATAATATTAAGTATGTAAAAGAAGCGAGTGCAGATTTAGAGCAAATGGCTCATATTATTCGTGAAACACCAGATGATTTTAAACTATATAGTGGTGATGATTCACTAACATTACCAGTTATGGCTATTGGTGGAGTTGGAATTGTTTCAGTAGCAGGACATATTGTTGGAAACGAAATGCAAGAAATGATCAAACATTTTAATGCAGGTGAAATGAAAGAAGCAAGTGAGTTACATCAAGAATTGCTATCATTCTTTAAAGCAATGTTTATTGCACCTAGTCCTACAGCATTAAAAGCAGGATTAAATATGATTGGTATTGATGTTGGTGGTCTACGCTTACCATTACTTGCAGCAAATGAAAGTGAAGTAGAAATAGTAGGACAAGCATTAAAAAACCGTACGGTTATGCAGTAAGAATATAAACAAGTTACTTTGCCCTTGAATTTAGACTAAAAAAATCTAATTTAAGGGTGATTTTTTTATGATTTTACATAGATAAATAAATATTGTGAGTAGGAAAAGTAGTTTTAAATGTTATAATTAATTTATTAACTATAAATGAATAAGGTGAAAAAATGAATTTATCTAAACAAAAAGAAAATCTATTATTAAGTATTTGGGTATTAAGTTTAATCGCTGTTTTAGGTAGTTTATTTTATTCTGAAATAATCGGTTATACACCTTGTGAATTATGTTGGATACAAAGAATCTTCATGTATCCACTTGTGATTATTTTTGGTGTGGCTCTAGTTAAACGAGATAAAGGTATTGCGTTACCAGGAGTAATACTAAGCGGGGTAGGATTATTAATATCCATTTATCATTATGGGCTACAAAAGGCACCATTTCTTCAAGATGCGGGTGGTTTTTGTGGGGATGTACCATGTAATTTACAATACGTAAATTACTTTGGGTTTATTACAATTCCATTCTTAGCCGGTACAGCTTTTTTAGTTATTCTTTTAATAAGCTATTTTTTATACAAGCGTTAAATTGAAGTATTTTTAAAATCATGTAAAATAACAGATATTGTAATTTAAACTAGGAGGCTTTTAAATAAATGAGAAATAAAATGATTATAATTATAGGTGTTATTGTTGTCTTATTTGTCGGACTAATTGTTATAAATAATGTTAAAAATGATAATAAAACAACAAGTGGTGATAATCCATATGGAGATAAAGCGCTTAAGCAAGAAACAATAGATCAATTAGATGATCCACTTTATCAAAATATTATTATACCTACCGATTTAGATAGAGCAATTAAAAATAAAGAAGATATGACAGTATACTTCTATAGCCCAACTTGTATTCACTGTATCAATTCTACGCCAATTGTCGTACCTTTAGTTGACGAATTAGATATTGATATGAAAAAATTAAACACTTTAGAGTATGAGGATGCTATGAGTGATTTTGGTATAGTAGGAACACCAACAATTATTCATTATGAAAATGGTGAAGAGGTTACGAGGTTTGAAGGAGCTGCAGAAGAACCTCAATATAGAGAGTATTTTGAAGAAAATGTTTTAAACTAAAAAATAAGCACAAGCACCAAGTAGATTACGTTTAAACTTGGTGCTTGTGCTTTTATTTATTCAGTTTCTTCTTCGATAATTGTGTAAGTTTGCGTAAATGGTCGATCAGCAAAATATGCTGGTAAGCGTGTCTGAGTTTTTTCTAAAAATACTTTATACTCGTCTGACTCTATCCAATATTTATAGTACATTTCACTTTCCCAAGCGTATAATAAAGTATACGTATTGCCTTTTATAGGTTTTAATAAACGGTAAGCTACAAACCCTGGCATAGAAAGAGCTGGTAAGTTATTACTTTCGAACTGTGCTTCGAAGCTTTTTATGCTATCTTCTGTCACAGGAATATTATCTAATGTAATATATCCTTTGTCGATAAATTCACCAGTTGATGAAAGAATTTCATAAGATCTACCTGTTGAAAAAATCGTTTTTTTGTTATTAGATTCATAATAAGCTGAAGTGTTTAATCCTTGCTGCATAAATAAACATTTAATCAAAGAATGTTTATTCACTAATGTTTGTAAGAAACTTAATGTTCCTGTAGTCATATGAGCATACATGATAATCACTCCTTAATTTCTTTATATATTTAGTATAAACTAAAAAGCTATTATAAAAAAGTAATAATGAGGTATAATATAATAAGAAGCGTTTAAGTTTGTAGTCATTAGAGGTGATAAAATGAAAGATTCAAATGAAGAAGATAAAGAAAAAGATATAAATGAAGAAAGTAATGAACCGATTAATAATGTTCCAAAAGAGCGAGAATGGCGATCAGATCGACATTATAAATCGAATAAAACCAAGGTAAAAACGGGTGCTATAGCTGTTGGTCTCACATTTTTACTAGCACTTATTGCCTATACTGTTATTTTATATGGTGGAAAGTTAATTGTAGACGAAGATGATTTTATTTTATCAAGTCCAACAACAATTGAAGCTGCAGATGGTGAAGTTATTTCGGAAATATCTGATGAATATAGATTACCTATAACTCTTGATGATATGCCTGATGATTTAAAAGAGTCATTTGTAGCGATTGAAGATAGACGTTTTTATGAACATACTGGTGTAGATTTCCGGGCCATTATGCGTGCTGTTTATAAAGATGTGGTTGCTCGAAGTAAGGTGGAGGGTGCAAGTACTATCACGCAGCAGTTAGCTAAAAATATGTTTTTATCAAATGACAAAACCTGGTTAAGAAAAACAAAAGAGGTCATGGTTGCACTTTATTTAGAACGAGAGTACACCAAAGATGAAATACTCGAAATGTATATTAATGTGATTTATTTCGGAAGAGGGCAATATGGAATTGAGGCTATATCAAAAGAGTTTTACCAAAAGCCAGCATCAGAATTAACTTTATCAGAGAGTGCGCTTCTTGCAGGTATTGTTAATGCACCTAATGGTTATTCCCCAATTGAGCATCCTGAAAAAGCTAAAGAAAGAAGAAATTTAGTTTTAAAAGTTCTGCATGATAGCGATAATATAACAGAATCAGAAATGAAAGAAGCGCAACAAACAGATATAAATATTGAGTTAGAAGAAAAAGAGTTGAATAAACCAAATCAATCTTATGTCGATCAAGTATTAAAAGAAGCAAATAATCAACATGGATTATCGATGGATGAATTAAAAAAAGGTGGTTATAAAATAATCACACCATTAAAAGAAGAATTCCAAGAAGTTGCGTATGAAAACTTTCAAAATGAAGAATTTTTCCCAGGAAGTGCAAAAGGAGCAGAAGGCGCATTTGTTATGATGGATCAAGAAACTGGCGGGTTAGTAGCAGCTTTAGGTGGACGT
>RCNJ01000341.1_pt1 | contig 20817 bp, 22 predicted proteins | sample 2041171 | NCBI WGS metagenome assembly RCNJ01 (sample SAMN09708213, study PRJNA481090) | feces metagenome | biome: feces | host: Pygoscelis adeliae | place: Antarctica: Rookery Lake | collected 2010-03-01 | reverse complement strand
GATCCATAGCCTAATGTGGTTGTCACAGTGTCTGTATTTAGATGACAGGGTTTATAGGGGTTTAGCGAATGGTTGGATTTTTGTTGTTCGCCACAAGCAGGATTAAGGGAAGCAGTTTAAAGGGTATTCAGATACATCAAGCATTTATATCCCCCACGCGCCCGTTCTCCAAGCACTGCGGCTTACAATTACAAGGGACTTACATGTGTACCAACTAAATAGACTAGTTGACAGTTTGCCACCTTTCGCCTTGTGGTTCTTATACTTGTGTTTGAGCTTCGAACAATGGGGGATTGCTCTTGCAATTAGGTAGGGAAAGGATAGTCATGATGGAAAGGCCATCATGTCCTCAGCCATTGCAGTAGCAAAAGCCTTTGTCATCCTCTTTCAATACCAAGAATAAACTGGTTGGAATGGGTTTTCTGCTAAATCTAGGTCTAGAAAACAAATAATAAGTCAGAGACCTGGCATGATTAGGTCGGCTGCCATCGCTGCAATGTTGGGCCGAACGGCCGGCAACAGAGTTACATGGCATATATTATATACCGAGCAATAATACATTGAAGCCACGTTCGCTGATGAAATTTGAAGTGAGTTTGTACGGAAGAAATTGTGGTCGAGTTCGTCGGACTGAATGATGTCGTCAATTACACGTGACCTAAGCGCCTGCGCTTCGGACTAAATATAGCATCACCAACACACTCTTGGCAATAGACGCGCTGTTTGTTTACACGACCACCCACGTGAATACGTGCACAGAACAGCGAAAGAACCATTTTCCACAAATTCAAGAAGGCCGCATCCAGAGGCGTTAGCATTCCCAATCAACGCTTCATTCGGTATTCTATAAGTGGAAAGTTGACCGAAACTGCCAGTTCAGTTCTCCAGCCTTAGCCGCCCGCCAATCTCAGGTATTGTAGCCGCCGAAATTTAAGATGACACAGCGTCCGTGGCCAACCTTTGGCCACTAGCAGTAGTCAGTTTCTGAGATTCGAGCTTGGAGTCCGACGTGGTGATTGCCGCGCGGCGTCTATATCAGTTTCAGTCGGCTTCTTCGGGACACTATTGCCGAAGACTAGAGTCTGTAGTACAGTTCAGCCTTACCACAAAAGTAATGGAGTTGTTTCATGGCCCTGGTCGATGCTGAGAAGCGCCACAGATGGGCGTCAAAACTAGGCCGTTTCATCCATTGTTGGTTCGAATGAATGTACAGCTCATTGTATCCTCTGAGGCATATAAACAGACCTCGATGGCCTCCAGCGACCTTCCTTTTCCCTCTCTCCATAGACCCACCTCACTTCTGCATTCTCATACGACTGTTCTGTTTCTTAGTTTCTTTCCTGCATTTGTTAGCTGCAATCGTTACAGCATCATCTATTCTACCAGATATTGTACCTTCGTTCAGCACACGAGTCCTCCTGGCGAGGCCTCTAACCAGTAATTACACTCACTAAACATCCTCGCTCACCACATCACGCTCCTTGACGAACTTTCTCTCCAAGGCATACTGGGCCATATCATGCCCAAAGCCACCCGTTCTTTCTCCAGCCAAGCATATCGTGCAAATCCACTCGCTTCGACTTCCCAAAACGATCGTTACAAACTTCGTCAGCAACAGGCTCACCAGACCGCTCAGCAACAGGCCCAGATACAACGAGCACAAGCACAACTACAGCAACAGCAAGACCTCTTCTTTCCGGATATGCCCAACATGCAGTCCATTTCTCACATCGGTGCTGGACAGCATATATCTTATGGACAGCACCAAGCTGCACCACTGCCATCCTCGTTATATATGCCTCAGCAGACCATGTCGCACCAGGTACTCCCACAGCCCACCTACACACAGGCCATGCCGACCACCTCGGTTGCACCCTATGTCACTTCTCGTCCGTCATCCGGCGCTTGGTCGCCAAGCCATGACAGCCAGCTCATGACGGCCCGTGCTGCAGGCCAAAACTGGAGCCAGATCCAGGCCGCTCACTTTCCGGGCAAGACTGCCAATGCCTGTCGTAAGCGTCATGAGAGATTGATGGATAGACGGAATAGCGATGACTGGGATGCGCTCAAGCTCGAGACGCTTGGTCGCGAGTACATGGCCAACCGGAAGGAGATATGGGGTCCGCTGGCGGAGAAATGTGGGGAGAAGTGGGCGGTTGTCGAGGCAAAGGTTAGCGATTAACATAACGAAGTCTGACGACGAGCTTGACTAACAGCACTAGGTTCTCAGCTCTGGATTGAAGAATCTCCAATCCGCAGCACGCGCCTCGCACCGTCGCGCGAGACTCTCTAATGGAGGGTACGTAGACCCCAATGGTATCGATCCTCACACATCGAGCTATACCGACGACTCTGCTTTAGGCGATGATCTCGACGACTACGGTAACAGCCCAGAGACCGATTACGAGAATTATGATGGCAGTGCGCAACAGCATCATCGTCAGCAGAGCCAAAGCCAATACCAGCCTCCACAGATGATGGGCGGGATGCGAGGACAGTACATCGAGAATGCGTATACGAGTGGCATGGGATTGCCGCAGCAGATGATGGCGAGACAAGGGAGTCATAGCCATACGAACAGTTTGGGGAGTAACTTTAGTAATGGAGGGAGGGATATGGGCATCAGGAGCATTATCAACAGAACTGGCGGCGTTTAGAGTGTGCTTAGGAGTGTTTATAGGAGTTTCGCACTATTCTTCCAAGGAGGCGGACACACCAAGCATGGTGGATTTGTACGATGAGACGATTATGATACTGCATTTATCTCGACAGCCAAGAGCAGTCTTTAAAGAATATGTTTCAAATTTAACCTCGATTTGGATGGATTCATCCACGGTATCCAGTCTTCTTATGCATCATGGCACCCTCATACTACTTGGCATCCCAGCTTCCTTCAACGATATCAGGGTGTTCTTTTTCGGACCTCTAATCCATCTGGAGCATCACCTAGATCCCGGTCGCCACAAGCAGCGGAAGCAGGTACATTGCAGTTTGCGACGAGCTGGATGGTTTGAAGGCTCAGAACCGTAACTCGCACACATCCAATCATTCCACATCCACTTTGTTGGAGTGCCTTCCAAATCACTGTACCACCTCGGGTGACGATATCAATCCCATACCTTTGTGCCTAAAACAGCAGGCAGCTCGTCAACTGGTTCTTGATTGAGTGATAGCCTCTGCTCAGCCTCATCTCTTCGCTGCTTGCTGCGACGCAATGTACGTCGACGGCCGTGTTCTTTGCGCTGAAGCCCTAGTTCAAACTTGGCCGTCTGTTTTTCTACCTCGTCAGGCTTGTATTGCTGATCTTTTGTCTTCTTCCCTTGGCGCAAACCAGTTTCCATTGCAAGGCTTATATCTGCTCCGTCGCTACTCAAAAAAGCGGCAACATCAAGAGATCCTCCCTGCATTGCTGTAACCTCACAGTCAAGCAAGGGCTTCCTTACTATTTCTGCAGGCTTTAAACGAAAGCGAACACCTACCGGATTCGTCACCGATCAAGGAAGCGGCTTCGGCCAAGCTGTATACCCATGCTCGCCCCGTCTACAAGCAAAAGGAATAAAACTTACACGCTGTAAGCGGCAGTCAGAGTCAAACGTGAGTGGTTCCGGTTCTTGGCTGCTTTTGTAGAAACTGGTTGTGAAGAATGGTTTGGTTTTGGTTTTCGGTGCCGAAGGCGATAGTGCTACCGTGGGTGTTTATTCCTCGCAGAGCACTTCGTAGGGATTTTTGTGAAACCAATTGGGGGAGGGCGCCATAATATTGGTGGCGGAGTTCTAAGTTTTTGAGCGTCTAGACTGCTAAGCAGTTAGCTGCATCTGGTGGGGCCACCTTGCGATGATGGCGGGAAACAAACTTTATACTGAGTCGTTGAGTGAGCGTTTTACTGACGCATAGCAAGACGTAACCGAGAAGACTCTAAAGTTGCGCCGTCGGACGTGGCTGAAACCGCAAGTCCGATCTAGTAGAGGCCACTTGATGAATCAGCCACAAACTATGTGAGACATGTGTATCGTGGAGAGCCCAAGGATGAAGTGGAAATGACTTCTATTTGAACATGAACGGAATAATCTCTGGTGCCCGTACTATACATCATACCCAAACGCCCTCAAATGCTATATACAAATAATACACGCCTTTCCATATCTTATCATGACCTCTTATTGCTTAGCAGCAGTCAACAAAGGCTTAGCAACAGCCTCCTCAACAACCTCCCACTCCTCCTCTTCCGGCTCGGCCTCTCCCATGACCGCCCTCCAAACCCTCTGCCACATTCCCTTCTTCTCCAACATAGCCAAAACCATCACAGCCGGCAAATGCCAAACACTAGCCCAGAACAATCCTCTAGCACTTCCTTTCAACCCCTCATACTTCCAAAATCTATACGCTTCCCTCACCATCCACAAGTTCACCGGCAAACTAGCAACTGCAAACGTCCACTCCGTCACATCAGTGTACGCCAGACCCGTGCAAATCGGTAACATAACCAGAGAGTATCTCAACGCCACACGACCATTCATAGCCGGGTTGACCCACGCCAACATCTGGTATCCTGCATTCTTGTACTCATGACGAATACCCCACGACAACGCCATGAAATGCGGAAACTGCCATGCGACAAGCAGAGCTGCGAGGAGCCAGCCACCAGCATTATCCCAGCCAAGCAACAACTCCTTCCAGTCTCCACTTCCAGTAGCAGTTTGTCCAGCCGCAGCAGCCCAGCCCATCAATGGTGGGATTCCTCCCACGAGTGCTCCAGCCCATGTATTTATGACGTGTATGCGCTTCAGCGGTGTGTATACTCCTGCATAGAGGAAAATATTGAAGCCTGCCAGCGCAGCGACCGTAGGGTTGACACCATAGTATAAAGCGCCGCAGCCGATAGCTGCAGACAAGGCAGCGAAAATCAGAGCGCCGCGGCCGCTGATCAGTCCGCGAACAAGGGGTCGATTCTTCGTACGGGACATCATGGCGTCCCATTTTGGCTCGTAGAGCATGTTTAATGCGTTGGCGGACGCACAGGTGAGAGAGGTGCCGAAGGTGAGGAAGATGAGTGTGAGGGCGCTCAGTGACGGCGTTTCGGTAATAGATGGCGACAACATGGCCGGCACTGGGTATAGAGAGTATGCGGATGTTGTGGTAAGGACGATGAGGAAGGAGAGTCGTGGTTTCGAGAGTGCGAGGAGGGTGGAGAAGAGTCGCTTCATGGAGTCTTTGGGTGAGGCGGCGGCTTCGGATGTAAGAATAGATGCAGCATCGTCGTGGGTGAGTACCGGAGCTGAGCTGTCGCCGGTGCTAGCTCCTTCTGCTTGTGCGGCAGCTTTGCGCTCTCGTTGACGCTTGCGATGTGGGAGCTCCTCTGGAATGGAAGCTGTAAGAGGAACGGCGACAGGATCCTCTTTCGGTATCGGTGGTACTCTAGCTGTAAATGATGTCGAAGTCCAAGATCTGCCTTTTGCAACCATAATCTTCTTCGGTAGAAATGTGTTGTTCAGAAAATAGCCTGTCCGTAACCGTTGCGGCGCAGTCTGGACATTCATCCTCGATGTTCGGAGGGACGCGAAGCAGCGTGTCGATGTCCTCATTTTCGGTGGCGCGATCCTGCCAAAACATGGCTCAAACACGCCAGCGAGCGCATTATGCTTCGCAGCCCCGAGCGAGGGCAGACGTATAATCATCGCGGCATCTGGGTGACAATTCGCTGAACTGTAACTTTTTGGAAGTTGACCATTGGAGTGACCGGCGGGCTGATCATGGCGGAGATATGATCCGCCGCTCCGCAAAAGTGGCCCAATTTGGACGCTTAGTGCTGGGCGGAACGACAAACACCTCCGCTAGTTAAGCGCGATGTATCATCATTCTAATGAAATGAGATCTATTCTCTGAGACATACCAGCAGACGTCTTAGCATTTATAAAATATTTTCACAAGCAAGGATTTCTAATGCATACAGAAGCATATATGACATAATTATCGTATATTCGCCCGAAGCTCAAACTCGATGAGTACCACAAGGCATTAAGAACATTATATTCATCAGCTATCAATGTGCACAACGCAAAATCCTACAGAAGGTATACTAAAGAGTCAACTCCTTCTTCATCCTTTCCTAATCTATCGCATTATCCATTCTCCAAACAAAGATCGGCGAACCATCCTCCCAACTCCGAACCCGCGTATACACTATGTCATCCTTCATCATCATACAATCAGTTGTTATAGTTATTTCCTCTGGCAAGCGGGCTTCCAATCTTCGGTGCCCACTGCAAACTCTTTCGTCTAGCCAACATCAATCTCTGCATCAGCGCCGCACTATCCTGACCTTGACCCGTGCTGTTATGAGATGGTCCATCATTCCTCTTGACTGGCATAGTCTGCATGAGAATCTTAGCCTTAGTCTCCTGCCTCGCCATGACTGGCACAGGTGTCTCGTCTGGCTGTCTTCCGTATGGGGTGTTGTTGTATGGGGTCATTCCAAACGGAGTTGGTGCAGCAGCGTATGGAGTAGCATCTGAGTCAAGGCAGCGCTCGACATACTCCTCGATGTTCGCCGGCGTTGGAGTTTGTGGGATCGGAGAGAGCTCAGCGAAGAAGTAATCATCCATATCGATGTCGCCATCATGGTCCACCTTACGAGCACGAGGAGTTGGCTCGCCCTCGGAGCTTGTGGTGCGCATCCACTGAGTGGAGTCTCTGCGACCCATGCGTTGAACCTTTTCTGTCTGTGGCTCGTTGCTTGGAGAAATAAGGGTGCCGTTCATGTTGGCGAGTGCGCGTGGCTCCATGGACTTTCTGCGTCTGGCACCTCCCCGTGGAACGTGGGTAACATCGATGGCGTACTCAGCCTCATCAAGCCAGCGTGCCTCTTTCTCGCAGTCGAGGACCCATCCGACGCCGACGCATTGGACGACGCCCTTGGTGTCGCGAACCTTCTCCATGGTGCGCTTGGAGCCATCCTTGAAGACGACATGCGTGATACCAATCTTCTTGGAATCGAGCTCGGCCTCATCTTGAGTGGCTAAAGGAGCGTCACCGTTGGGTGGGAAAGAAGTCAAAGAAGACAACGGAGAGATAGATGGGTTCCATCCCCAAGTCTTGAGACATCTCGCACCCATTTGTGTCAACAAATCGACAAAGACAGCGCTAGCATCAGCACCTTCACTTGTGTGAACATCCACAAAGACAATCGCGCCTCTGAGAATACCAGCAGCAGCTGGACGAATAGGTGTCTTAGCAGGAGTGGCGTTGTTTGACCAGCCAGAGGAACTGCCCATGCTTTTAGTCGGTGCTGGAGTTGAGACAGCACGTCTGTTGCTAGACATGCCAGATGGCGAGCCAGATGCGCGTGGGATCTGAGATGGACCGCGAGCAACAGTTGCTGGCATCTTACGTGGAGAGAACTTGACCGGTGATTTGGCAGCAGCTGGCTTCAATGGAACCTTTGAAACGGTGTGAACAGTGCGTTGTTCAGTAATCTTACCTGATGGAGTGAATGGACGAGACGATCTGCGTACAGATTGTGGTGCCAGAGGAGTCCTTGGCTTTGGAGTCTGTTCGCGTGCCACTGCTGGCGATGGGTTCGAAGTGATCTCATCTTGGCTCTGAGCTGGCTCCCCAGCGGCTTGCTCTGGAAGTACTGGGTAGAGAGGCTCCTCAGCTGGAGCAACATTTTCGTCTCCATACTCTTGGCTTGCCTCGGAAACAGCGCTATCCATAGGACGATTGAAAGCGCTGACGACAGAGTCCTCTGCGAAGTTCACAATGTCGGTAGATGTGGCATCCTGGATACCCTCTTTGGTCTCCTTAACATCATTATCCTCCTGCTGTTGGTCCCCTTCCATTTGAGCGGACTCAGCTTCACCTTGGACGGTCTTGTTGCCATCATCATCCTCGTCAGGCAGGCTGTTGAAATAGTCATCAAGCTCATCAAGCTCCTCGATCATGCTCAGCTCATCAGCCTCAGCAACAAGCGCCAAATCCATGTCATCGATATCCTCTGGCGCAAAGTCCAACGCGTCAAGAGTGACATCTTCCTCCATCTCACCATTCTCACCATACATCTCATCGCGAATCATCATCTCATCATCAAAGAAGCTGCTGGCGACTCTCGGAGAGGCACCAGGCCGCTCTATGATCGCACACGGAGTAGGCGCTTCCTGCTCTGGGCCGTTGGCTGGAGTCTGAACTGACTCCTGAACTTGCTTTTCAGAAGTGTTTTCTTCAGCGGCTGCATCCTCCTGAGCGGCTTCTGCTGCAAGAATATCCTCAAGGGAAAGCTCTGACGAGTCCTTCTTAGGCGTTGGAGCATGCCACTTGTTAAGCTGCCCAGCAAGCGGTGTAAAGCCGAGACCAGTAGGCGTCTTTCCCGGGAAGTCAAGCTTCTTTCTTGGAGTGCTCAGTTGTGCAAAATCTTCGGAGTTCATCTTTACGGTGTATATCGGAGATGCGGTCGCGAGCTCATCTTCAGAATCAGACTCCGTGAAAGGATTCTCATCCTCCGGCCGAAGGTTGAATGCTCCGCCGAGGAAGCCTGACGGTGACTTTACGGGTGTGTTACCGGTCGCCTCATTGATCGCGGTCATGGCTGCCTCAATGTCCCCTTGGGTTATGTCCTCGCCAATGGTGAGCTCAGCCGGGGCAGGCTCGTCATTATCATCCACCATCCCTGCAACGTTGTCGCCTATGTCTGCAATTGAGGCCTCGGCCGGCTCGCCAACTTGCATCTCAACTTTGTCAGTGGCGGAGGCTGAAATTGGCGTGCCAATTTGTCCGCTCATGACAGGGTCGGCATGTCTTGGGAGAACTGAGGAAAGACGACCAGTAAATGGTTGAATGTCGTTGATGCTCGGAGTTGCGGTAATGTCACTCGGTGGTTTTCCTTCTGTGGCGACCTGTCTAGTGTTGCTTGGTAGTGCATTTCCCGTACGCACAGCAGTCTCAGGAGTCGCAATCTTAGATCTGAATAAGCTCGCCCTTGGCGTGGCTCCAAAGTGCAGAACTGGAGGCGTCTCGCGTGTCGGTGAGCCGTTGCGAGACACTTCGACCGAACTTGGTGGACGTCTCGCCGAGCCAAGTGACTTTACTGGAGGGCCAGTACGAGTTGGCGAGCCGTTGCGAGAAATCTTAACAGGACTTGGCGGACGTCTAGCTGGACTTTGCATCAAAGACTGCTTCAAGGCCGATTGCTTGTTTGCGGTTGGTGGCGCCATACTGTTCTTGAATGGGGAGTTGGCGAAAGAATCGCCCAACTTCTTTGGTGTCTTCAATAGCGACTCTCCCAATACTGGGCCAGCCTTCTTGGCCGACTCCTTGATGGCACCCTTCCATGGACTTTGGGGGATCCTTCTTGCTGGACTGCCCATGATGGATGTTCCGAGGTTTGCATTGCCCCCTAACCCAGCACGATTGGCCATGACGCTAGTGGTGAAGTCGAGCTTCTTAGCCGTGGACATCATGTTTTCAGGCGACTTCAATGGCGTCTCCAATGGTCTCATCGGCGTCTTCTCCGTCATCGCCAGCTCATCGTCGCTCTCATCTTTGGGTGCTGCCGGTGCTGTAGCAACTTTTGCGATCTTCTTTGGCAGCAATGGGCTCTTGGCGATCTCTAGGCTCTTAGCTGTGACGGAAGGCTCCTCGACCAGTGTCTTCACTGTCGCATGTCCACTTGGAGCTTTTGCTGGGGCGCTTGCAGCAGGCTTTACAGCACCGCGGCGTACAGGCTTTGCTCTTAGTCCAGTAGCTGGTTCTGGCTCCTTGGTGGCAGAAATTGCTCTCCTTGCTTTCGGTGCAGCATGGACTATGTTCTCCTTATCTGGCTCGGCTCCATCGAACTTGACGCTCTTCTTGGTAACATCGGCCTTGTCTGCTGCCGTTGTAGTTGTGCTGCGTCCACGTCCGACGCGCTTTGGTGGTTCGGCTGCTGGTGCTGGCTCTTCTGCGGCGACTTCGACCTTGCGAACGCGACCTCTTGCTCTGGTTGCTGCAGGTGCTGGTGCTGGTTCTGGCTCGGATGAAGCTGCTGTCCTTCTTGATCTGGTTGTATGTGCTGATTCAGAAATTGAGGTTGACTCCTCTGCCGGTTCATCAGCTGTTGTCTCGTCGACCGTCTTCTTTGCAGCTGCTCTTCTGGTTCTTGTTGCTGGTTCTGTCGCGCCCTCATTGCTGCTTGCGGCCGCTCTCCTTGATGTTCTGGTGACTGGCGCATATTCCTTCACGGTCTCCATGACTAACTCCTCTACTGGCGCTTGGGCAGCCTTGCCTCTAACCGCGCGCCCTCTGGTAGTTCGTTGTGTCTTCTTCTCCGGCTCTGGCTCATCGGTCTGTTGGGTATCCTCCTGCGGTTGTTGTCCCTCACTCTCCTCTGTTGCGGCTCTCGTTCTTCTCCTAGTAACTGGTGCTAAAGCTGCCAGGTCTGAGGGAGGAGCCATAGTCTTAGTTGTCTTCGCTCTGGCCGAAGCAGTTGCGACCTTGATGCTCCCGGTCGCTGGAGCTTTGTCCTTTGCCGCGGCGCGAGCGCGAGTCACGCGCTTCGGTGGCGACTCCATGATTGTGTCGCAGACGTGTAGTTAGTAGGAATGCAATTACAATGCTGATGAAATGTCGGTAAATATTTGTCGTGTCAATTGCTGGCGTTATCGTGGTTGTTGATATGTTTTGATGTCATGATCTGGTGTTCCGCGATCAGCCTTTCCAGTGTCCAAGTTGTGCAGGGAGGCTGTTGTCGGGGCAATAATCGGCAGGCCACCAGGGTCCAGCACAAAACCAGAGGCCAGCCAAGCATAAAACACAATTCATAATTGTGAAGTTCAGTTCACGCCAGGACGGATTGATGTAATGTGCTGTTTCTTTAGTGTTTACGGTCGACAAATTTTTCTGCGTGTTTCTTTGGACAATTTATGAGGATCTCTTTCACAGAGTTGGACAGTTGTTGACTTTTGCTTGATTTTGCCTCTTTTGCAATTTAGTAATTCACCTTGGTGGTCAATTTTACCTTGGGATGAAAGATCAGCGATGAATACTGTACCCCATTATCACTTCGGGCATTTGTCTTTCTGGAGAGAGCAGTGTATGCCATAAGTAATAATCTACTCATCACCACTTAAGTAAGGTACTGAGTAGTACGCTACTCGTGGCATTTCGAGGAGTACAGGCCTCCTCAAGTACTTTACGAAGCGAGAGTAGTGCCAAGACAACGCGAAGATGCTAAGCGAGTACCAAACCGGTTGACAGACTCTCAAATCAGGTGCAGCTACATAATTAATGAAATCGTGGCACTACTCATGACTACTTAAGTAGTCGACGAGTATCACTTTTGCATTAACCGGTTAGTGAGTACTCTACTTATTGCAACAGAAATCGCTACGTAAGTACTACGTGGATAACACTGGGAGAGATGCGCGTGAGCTTGTACTTTTAATTTTGACACGTGCAAACTCTCATGGAGCTCCTCAGTGCTTTGCTTTATCATTGAAAAGGTTAACTTATGGAAACATCGTATTTGACAGAAACCTACCTTAATCAGTTTACCTCGGGATCATTGCTAGACCTTAAATGTTAAATCCAGTGCACAATCAAAACTGTCTGGCGCGGAAGTTACAGTTGATTTCCAAAGGGAAATGCGCAACCACGGAAAGCTTGTTGACACGGCCGATTTAATGATTTCCTGGGTGCGAATGAGAGTCAGATCGGGTTCCCGACGTTTCATAAGCTGCAAGTAGTGGATGGGGAACAGCAGAACACGATGAGAAAGCAGTGTATGAATGTAATAAATTGCTCGAAGGGCTGCAGATTAATACTATGCAAAGCCAATGCTTAAATGCAGGAATGGTCCCCCAGCGCCTTTGCTCCACCCCAAAGGCGATATGCCACCACCAATCTATCACTAAAGATCGCCTCTATAATATGCCAAACTAATAGTTAAGTACAGGAATAGTCCTCCAACGTCGCTAGGTTCTAAAATCAGTATGCCGCCACCGTGTTATCAGTAAAAATCGCCTCTGTACTCCAGGTCTGGTTCCCTCTTCAAGAGAGCGTTCCTCTACTTCTTCGGAATGCCGCACTTAGCCAAGCAAGTCTCAACACCCCTCGCGATATTGGCCGGAATCTTTCCCTTATATTGCTCAACCATAGCGCCGTCAATGCCCTGCCCAAAAACAGCAGAGACGACCTCTGCATCAAGCGCAAAAAGCTCATCCGCAACCTGTCCAGTCCCAAAATCTTCATTGTTGAACGAAGCGACGAAATTGGCAGGCTCACAATCAGGGTTGAACTGGCTGTGCACAGTCCCCTGATAGAACGGCGTCATCATGCCCTCCAGAAGAGTATTCATGACCACGCGTCTTCCCTGCGTCTTATCGTTGTTGCGGAAGACACCATTCTCTGGCACCATCTCGACCACGACCTTGCCCTTGGTGACGACCTGGAGCTCAGTGGCACGGAGGTGGACATGTGGAGTGTTGAAGCCGCAAGGGCCGAGGAAGCCGAGTGCCATTCCTGAGCCACTACCGACGAGTGCTGGGAAGGTCTTGCGGTTGGCGGCGAAGATGTCTCCTCCGAGGCCGCCCTTACCGCGCTCTTGGTTGAAGTTGAAGACGAACGCGCTGTCATCTGGGAGTAATGTGTAGCGATCTGCTTGCACGTCGGTGAGACTGAGCTGCTGCGTGATGGAGAGCGGTGCGGTGCTTCCGGAGTGCCTTGTTTCGAGTGGTGCTGCTGCAGCGACGGAGAGGATGGCGGTGGCGATGACGGCGGAGAACTGCATCTTGATTGTTTGTACGGTCGATGGGTTCTGTGTTCGTATTAGTTGGAACTTCATGTTGAGTACCTTGATGGATACATACCTGTTGTTGTAGCGGTTCTTGGTGATTGAATTCGTCGAAGCTGTGGAGAATTCTTGAAGATTGCTTTGAAACGAAGGACTCTTGATGAGACTGTAGTGCAAGTTGTGCTTTTTGAAGTGGAAGTGGATGTTTGTGAAGATGAGAAGAGGTCAACTTACAAGGCGGGACAGCATTTATAGGCATCGATCTTTGTTTACCTCGCCGTCGCTCTTTCTCGACTCAAACGATCTTGGTATTTTTCGGCTCGCCGCTAACTCGTCTCACCAAGCCTCTTCTTCAGTTCTTCACAGCCCGCGCCTGCGAACTCATCTCATCACCGCTGCCGCACATATCTTCATCGAAGCCACTTTCCGACCTGCACAACGCAAACAAATACTTTACGTCGCCAAGCTGGCCCAAGAATCAACCAAGCATAGACTGATCTCGCCGGTTTACCTTTCCTTCGCCCTTCCCCACCCAATTCAAATGATGATGGTGTTCTCGGCTCGTCGCTATTCCGGTCTCACCAAGCCTCCCTTTCCTCAAAGGCAGCGCCTGCGACCTCAACGCATCATCGCTGCCGAATCTATCTTCAGCAAAGCCATTTTCCTACCTGTACCCAAAACATGTACTTCATCTCACCAAGCTCACCTCAGACCTATCATTGCTTCCACGCAGCAGTACTCAGCACAGCGACAGTATTCTAATTCGTCAACTGACGCAGACCTGAGGCATTTGGAATAATGGAGGCTGCCAAGCATGTCGGCGATCGTGGCGCCAGTGACGCGCTATTTTTAGGGAGGGGTCAGTTAAGCGCAGGCGCGACGACGTCGAATTTGTCGATTCACTTCTCAGATCGTAAGTGCGCTTGAAATCGAGTAGAGAGTTGTGTTCCTTGAATAGCTACTGGCTATGAACCTTAAGCGGTACTCCTCGCTATGCCAGAACGCTTCCATTTCGCGTATGTCCCGTAGTATTCCCAAATGCTCCCTCCTTGCGTAAAATAAACTTCAATTATTATTCAGATGTGGAAGGACGTCCCAAATGTTAATCAGTTGACATTGCTATTGTTCTGCGCGCGCTGTTAGCGAGTTCTTGTTTCTGTTGCCTGTCAATTATCCCATACTTCTATTCTCGAGTGTCTATTTTGCTGTTAGCGTTGCTCGGAAGTTGTCTAGCGTGCGCACCTTACCATCGTTTACTTCTGTTTGAAGAAAAGATTCTTAACCTCCTGGCAGAAGCGCTTGATCGCATTTCTCTTGCCGATGTCGACTGCGTCGGTGTCGGCGGTGGCCTCAGTGGCGCGACGACGGAGAGTGGTGGCCTCGATCTCATCAACGATCGCACCGAAGTCGCTGGCTGGGGCTGGGTTGGTGGTAATAATATGACGGCGCGCTGGCTTCTTGGTGCGGAGCTGAGTTGGCTTCGGCTGGTTGTTCATGTTGAGGTTTTGGATGGTGGTCGATATATTGTTTGCGGTAAGGATTTATAGAAGAACTTTCTGTGGTGTTAATTGGTTGTATATGGTAACAAAGGGGCGTGTATTCATTATAGTTTATAGGGCCCTATGCGTTGATCAAACTGGTGGCGATGTTGTGACACGATGTGTGCGCGATATGAAGCGACGCTCCCTATTCACACTGCCCTTAATCGTTCACCTTCAACAGGTTTCTACTTAACGACAAGACTTGGCCCAACAGGTACATCAATACTGCCAACCTGTTTCTCATCTCAATTTTCTTCCCCCCACAATCCCGATATCAAAAACCAAATATGGAAATGTCCGCCTACGGTTACACGATCAACACCATCATCCCAAGCCCCTTGCCATGGGTATCATCTTCCTCTTACCATTACCCGCCCTGCTGCTAACGCATCTACATTTATCAACGAGCCAGAGATGGCCTTCCTCATCGACCAGGTCAAGCGTGACCTCGAGCAACGTGTCGGCGACATTGACGTCTTCAAGGCTCTCATCACCAACGGCAACGACACCAATGCCGCCGCCGACGCTATTCGTGCTGTCATCTATGCTAAACAGGAGACTTTAAGCAAGAACGGCAAGAGCACCAAGAAGAAGGTTGCCAACAACAAGGAGATGGGCAAGATAACCAGGAAAAGAAGCAACATCTGCACGACCACCAAGCCAAGCCAGGAGTTGTAAGAGGTTTCGTTTGCGAGCTTCCTAAGTTGGTACATGTGTTTGGCCAGATCAGGCTAACAGTGGTTTAAGTTGTGATATCGGACCCAGAAACTGGGCTGCAGTACCAGGCGATTTAGATACATTCGACGATCACACATACCGAGGACGGATACACGATTACATTATGGGAAGGAGTTCAGATGAGGATATACCCAGATGCGTTACTTGCTATCAGTTGCAGGAATTTGACGTATGTCACTTTCACGAGGCTTGAGAGTGGGTGGCGCTTGTAGCTCACGAGCTCAATATTACATTCATCAAGCACGCTATCACAAGCAGATTGGTGGAACAGTTGGCACTAAAAACATTGATTTACTCCTTGACAAAGATGCACATGTGCACCGCCCAATGCTACAGTATGCACTGTTTATACATATAGTACAGCTCTCCTCTATCCATCCCGACGGGTTTCGGCCATCCCTCCATCTCCACTTGTGTATTATCCTTCCCCCATTTTACAAAACTCTGCACAAAAGCATACCACCAATCTTCCTCTCAGCGCACTCTCTCGCCTCCAGAATCCCTCTATCCGTGCTAACAAAGATACACTCTCCCGGCTTCCTCAGGCCCTTCACGTACCCAGTATCCTTCCCCCTCGCCAGCGTCGCAATGCCCTCCGCATCCATATAAATCCTCTTCGTCGGCTTGCTAACAACATTCATCTTGCTCAACACCGGCTCGTTATTCCAGTACTTCAGTCCAAGCCATAATCTCCTCGACGCGATGTTTGCCTGTGTAACTGGCTCTGGGACGTAGGTGGCTAGGGAGTCGAGAGGTGGTGGGGTTTGGCCGCCACGGGTGACGGTCTGGAGGAAGCCGGATTGTTGCAGGGACAAGGTGAGGCCGAGGATCATGTTGGAGAGGGGGACAGAGGTGAGACCCAGGCGGGCTTTGCCGGCGTTTTGGAGGTGGGAGCATACGTGTGCGAGGGTGACGAGAGACATGGTGGCGGTTGATTATGGGGTATGTAGAGAGGTGTTTATGAGGCCCGGCGGGCTGAAAGCGTTGATTCGAGGTTCGCGGGTCGCGGAGTTGCGCTAGTAAAGTATTAGGTCCTCTTTCGGGCAGAGCTTCATCTCCAACATTTGCGCATACCTTTGCCTCAAGATGAGAGCGTCGTGAGGCGTAAAACGGCGAGGAAGGGCCGGCGATAAGTCAATGGAGTCGTCTGCTACCGTGATGGATGTCGCGGGTTCGATAAATATTTTGGGACTCGTGGTGGCCTCACAATCGAGGCGCTTATCGTGGCTGCTGCTGTGAAGTGAAGTGTTGTGGCTGGTGCTCGGATAAATAGTGCTGCCGACCTGCTATTCTGTCCATGCATGTGTTTAAGCGCCGGGGATTGTAACCCTGCAGGGTATCACATTGGCACCAGCCAGTCGGCCGAGGGTCGAGTAAATCGTGCTCTTTGTCCCAGTCTCTTCTGCTTCTCTCTCAGGTCTTGTTATCCATACTGTCGCATACCATCTCGCGCTTTTTTGCAGCTCTCCGAAACAAGCTTTACTCTTCCCAATTCCTATCTGCCGTCTTGCACGCATCACTTCCGTTTAGGTCCCTTCCAGTCTCGAGCTCCACTGAGTCGGAGAAGCATAATGGCTGCTCATCCAGGCGAAGACGTAGCAGCGACGCTGTGAGTTTGATATAATGTTCATGCGTGTTGTGAGGCTATTACTTATGGTCTGCCAGCTTTGCCGACGTGCATTACTACTATGACCCGGAAACAGAGACGCCCAGACATCACAGATTCGATCGAGGATCGTATGTCTATCTCCACGAGGATGCGCAGCAGAGACGTGCGCGCATTGAGATAGCCAACAATGCTGGGACGGAAGACCAGGACGCTTTTGACGGCCGTAGGTCTCACCTTTAATTCTCTCAATATCCTCTCAAGCTGTCCATTGAAGGCCCTGAAGCTCATGATCATGGGCATCAGTCCTCGATAAAGTTGAAGTAATCTACGACTACAAGCACCCCAACCTCGTCACCCTCATAATCGACGCCTTCAACTCCCCCGCCTCCCACCCACCCCAACAAACCGAAGAATGGCGCCTACCACACTACGATCTCCGAAACGAGACAAAATACCTCTACAAACTCCACTCCTTCGACATCTACCTTTGGACTAAAGAAGACGCCAACCTCTTCATGAACACCGTCCGTCGTCTCCTCCCGGAGCATCACATCCAGCTTATCGGGGAGCCGCCCGCACCAGCTGCTCATGCAGCCGCTATGAGCCCTCTCGTGCAGAACCTCGAGAATGTTGTTATTAGCCAGACGAGTCAGCAGCCGCAAATTCAGGATTATGCTCACAGTCAGCACTCGTCGTCCTCGAAACCAGGCTCAGTCGTCCAGCCACAAACATCCCCTGGCCCAATAGGCTCGGCCCCTGCACCGCAAACTCAAGCTCCTGCACCAATGGCGTATAACCCCGCGGCACCACCAGCACCCGAAGCCATTGCGCACCGAGAGAAGACACCACCACCCCAAGACGGCGGAACTAATCACCTAGCTATGGCCGCGCATGACCAGCAAGTCGGCGGCGCGCCAACATATGGCGGGAGTCCATTCCAGCCACAGCTTCTCGGGCGCACACAGACAATGCCAGTGCAGAGTCCGGGCTACTTTCCAGGCCCGCCAATGGGTGGTAGCGGACAATACGCACCCGGCACTGCAGCAACACAGGCCATCAGTCCACAAGCCCAACAGACAGGAACACCCTTTGGGCAGCCTGGGGTCCCGTCCGGGTTTAGCCCACAATCGCAGCACGGCCACCAGCAGCCTTTGCAGTCCAACCCCTACGCCGTACCAGCCTCACCAGGCTTCGCGGCGCCGCCGCAGCAACAGTATGGGAGTCAACAAGGATACGCCATGGCTGTAGCTCCTACTGCTCCTATGGGTGGGTTCAGTCAGTATCACTACGGCCAACAAGGAGCCCAGGGACAAGGCGCGGATTATGCGGTGCACCAGCAGGTATATAGACCTACGGAGGGGGAGGCTGCTATTAAGGTTAATAAGCTACAAGAAGGTGGAGCTGGTCAGGGAGGGGTCGCTGGGAAGCTGGGTAGCAATGCTGTGAGGTTGGAGAAGGGGTTGACGGGGATGTTGAGGAAGTTTGAGAAGAAGTATGCTTGAGGGACGACGGTTGGCGTTGCTGACTAGTTGGTTGCTTGTGGTGGAGTACCGTGGAAGTATCGGCGTGAGTTAAAGGAGATTTATTACCATTTACAACCTCTGAACATTGCTTATGAGAACTGGTTAGTCTGGTTAACCATTGAATGTTGGGATTTCTAGAAGATTCGCTATGCACATTCTTGATCATAATACCCTTGGTAATCTCTGTGTGGCGCAGGGTTACAATGCCAACCTGTTGTCGAATGCCGGCAGTCAACTTGGTGGTGTGTGGTACCCGACCTGTCAATCCATCAAGCCATCACAAATCCATCAACCGAACTCGACCAGTTCTTCGGGACACCTGCCACAAACCATCATCCTCATCGTGTACCACAGCCATAACCTTGATCTTGCGCGGTTAGGGATTAATCTGCCTTACTTGACGACTTGAAACTTATGCGCCTCCCGCGCTTACGCGGACTTCTTTCTAATTGCGGTACTGTCGCTAAGCTGATGGGCTATGGCAGGTTAGGCGCAGCGACCTGGTGGGCCGTGCAGTACCCCAACCTCTGCCAAGGAAATCGAGCTTCGAGCCCTATCCGATTGTGCTCGTCGGTGAGATGTAAGCTGCAGTAATCATTTTTGCCTTCTTCTTCTCCATCATCTCTGCTTAATTATACCGAGTAAATCATCAATTCGACACTGGAAATTCTACATGCTTTTCGGCGAGTGATAGAGTTGCAAGTGAGGAAGTGAAGCTGAAAAAGGCCAAGACAAGATCGACAGACGTTCTCTGTGGATCTCGACACCAAGGACGAAGGACGATTGCGGCTGGAGTGAGACGACGATAACCAACGTCGCGAGACCCTGATTTTGTGTCAAAAGCATTGTTATGCGCTTCACCGTATAACACAGGTGCAGCCTTTCTACCTCACCTCGAGGCCAGAGAAGGACTGGTTGGCGATTGCGCAAATAATCGAAGAATCGGCGGATAAAGTGGACAACCGGGTCGCAACACCGGATTCCTGGACTCGTCGCTGAGACATCATCCTTAAGGTCGGAAGAGACTAGGCGCGCAAGCTCGCAACAATGTTTATACCGGAGAAACTAGATGCGCTCGCGAAGCGCAAAGAGGACCCAGATGCGAAGACCCCGAGCACGACGACGAGGATAATATCACTGGTTCGTCTCATCCATTATCCCATCCTCCCTCCACATCACCTTGCGCTCACCGAAGCGATACTAACCGATGGCCTTAGGTCTGCGCAGGCGTTGTAGCCTTCTTTCTCACATGCACAATAGTTTACTACGGCCTGAGACACATGCGCCGACGCCACTCCGAGCCCACCTACCTCCCCACAGACTACCTCAAGAACAAATGGCGGAATTGGAAACCCAAACACTGGTCTGTGAGAGACGGCACACATCTCGAACCCATGACGGGACGGATGCGCGATCGCACGTTCTGCTCACAACCCACCCGCAGTGGTGCAGGAGGCAGAGGAGTACACTTCAGCCAATCTACGCAGGACGTATCTACAACCCAAAATACAGGAGGGGCGGAAGGAGGGGTAGATAGAAATGCCTCCGTCCGCACCAACGCGACGGTCAAGACCCTCCCAGAATACACCGAGATACCCCGTATCGACGAGACAGCATGGCGCGAAGGCGAGCGTGCGGGCATGGATTCCGTGGTGCAGCTCCCGGACGAAGCGGCGATTGAGGAGGAGCGGAGGGAGGAGGAGATGGAGGCCCAATACCAGTTGCGCCTTGCTAGACAAAATGTTAGGGATGGGAGGGAGGTGAGGAGAGTCGCGAGGGAGAGTGGTGATGCTGTAAGGATTGCGGAGGCCCAGAGGGAGAGAAATCGTAGGGCGGAGAGGGAGGAGCTTGAGAGGCTGAGGACTGAGCATGAGACTGTGAGGAAGCGCCCAAGAGCCGTGTCGAAGGTGGAATACGGCAACGTTGGCTTGGTTGCTGCCGGCGGTAGGCGCATAAGGGCGAACAGTGAGGAGAGTAATAGGCCGTTGTTGGATAATGCTGGTGGGATGGCAGAAGACGACGCAAATTTAGGCGCTCAGTCGATACCGCCACCTAACTACGACGACTACTCCGGCCAACCGTCTCCAGCATACACACCACCTACACAAGAGCGCCAGAATGCGGAGAACTCATTCTACTCCGCACCTGGTGAAGGACCATCACCGCAGCCGTCACCCGGCCGTCAAGCATCAGGCTCGCAGCGTCAAACGTCGGGCCCGCAAATACGACAGCTTACTCCGCCGCCTCAATTTCCGTCTACGGGTGAGCTGGTATTGGAACTACCCTACATCTCCCCGTCAGCGGGTCTCGGGCTGGACTTTGAGGACGTTTCCATTACGTCACCAGACAACGATATGCCATCAGGCGTTGCGGGTTCTCAGAACAATGGGATGTCAAGGACGCCGTCGCCGAATGGGTCAAGCCGGCCTATTGTGAGTAAGAAGGAGAGCGAGAGGAGGACGGATGCGGAGACGCCGCCGAGACATGTGGATATGACGGTCCGTCAACTGTCGTATCCGCCAGTACTGTCACCTGGCTCAAAGGACGGGTGGAATGAATCTCCCCCCCCCCCCCCCCCTTTGCCAAACTGGGGGAAGGGGGGCGATAGTTTTTTAAAACCCCCCCCCCCCTCCCCCCCCCCCCGCG